>OIXQ01000263.1_pt1 | contig 25719 bp, 18 predicted proteins | sample 1587791 | NCBI WGS metagenome assembly OIXQ01 (sample SAMN03283273) | human gut metagenome | biome: human-associated habitat; material: feces | host: Homo sapiens | place: Peru | collected 2012
CAATTTGGAACAAAATCCCTCGCTGACCGCTCTTGCAATTTAATCAGAGGTTCCTTAAGCAAAAAGGGGGACGTAACTATGGAACCGGCAGTGGAATTCCGCCATGTGAGCATGGAATTCCCCGGCGTTCTGGCCAACGACGACATTTCCCTGTCCATCCGGCAGGGCGAGGTCTTTGCGCTGGTCGGGGAAAACGGCGCCGGAAAAACGACGCTGATGAACCTGCTCTACGGCATTCACACGCCGACCGACGGCGAAATCTATCTGCGCGGCGAGCGGATCACGAATCACAGCCCGCGGCAGGCCATCGCGCGCGGCGTGGGCATGGTGCATCAGCATTTTATGCTCGTGCCGTCGTTCACGGTGGCGCAGAACATCGTCATGAGCCGCGAGCCGCGCAGGCTCGGCATCTTTTTTGACAACCGTGCCGCCGAGGAAAAAACGCAGAAGCTCGTGGAGGAATACGGCCTGACGGTCGACCCGTCGGCGGTCGTCAGCGAGATCAGCGTGGGCCTGCAGCAGCGCGTGGAGATCCTAAAGGCGCTCTATCGCGGGGCGGACATTCTGATCCTTGACGAGCCGACGGCCGTGCTCACGCCGCAGGAGACGGACGAGCTTTTCGCCGTGATCCGGCGTGTCGTGCGCGAGATGAACATGACCGTGATTCTCATCACGCACAAGCTCTACGAGGTCATGGCGATTTCCGACCGCGTGGGCGTGATGCGCAAGGGGCGTCTGGTCAGCGTGGAGCAAACGCGCGACGTGACGGAGCGGTCGCTGGCCTCGATGATGGTCGGCAGACCCGTGCTCTATGAACAGCTGGAAAAAACCGGCACGCCCGGCGACGAGCGGATCGCCGTCCGCGACCTGACGGTTTTCGACAACCGTGGGCTGGAGGCTGTGAAGCGGCTGTCGCTGTCGGTGCGCGCCGGGGAGATCCTCGGCATCGCGGCCATCGAGGGCAACGGGCAGAGCGAGCTGCTCGAGGCGATCACGGGGATGCGCCCGTGTGCGTCGGGCAGCGTGACGATCTGCGGCAGGGACGCGACGAACCGCTCGCCCGGCGAGATCCGGGCGCTCGGGCTGGCGCATGTGCCGGAGGACCGGCTCTCCACCGGCCTCAGCAGGGACGCCACCGTCGCGGACAACCTGCTCATCGGCAAGCACCGCGACCGCCGCTTCAACCGCTTCGGCTTCCAGCAGCGCACGGCGACGATCGAGCGCTATGCCGAAGAAATTTATGAAAAATTCGATATGCGCGGCGCGGGCGTCGAGACGACCGTCGGCTCGATGTCCGGCGGCAACATGCAGAAGGTCGTCATCGCGCGGGAATTCTCGTTCGACACGCCCGTGCTCGTGATCGCCCAGCCGACGCGCGGCGTCGACGTCGGCGCGATCGAATTCATCCATTCGCGCATCATCGAAAAGCGCAACGCCGGCTGCGCGATCCTGCTGTGCTCGGCGGATCTGGACGAGGTGTTCCGCCTGTCCGACCGCATCATCACGATGTACGAGGGCGAGATCACCGGCGAATTCTCCGCCGGGGCGATCTCCAAGGAGGAGATCGGCTACTGCATGACCGGCAGCAGAAGGGAGGCGGCCACGCATGGCGCAGGAAACAAATAAAACGCTTCGGAAAAAGCCGCTGATCGACCTGCGCTACCTCGGCGCGCTTGCGCTGAGCGTGGTGCTGGCGCTGGCGGTCGGCGCGGTCATTATGCTTCTGGCGGGCTTTGACCCGCTCGAGGCCTACGCCGCCATGCTGCGCGGCGTGTTCGGCGCGCCGCGCCACATCGGCGACGCGCTGCAATATGCCATGGTGCTCTGCCTCTGCGGCCTTGCCTGCGTGATCGGCTCGCGCGTCGGCATCTTCAACGTCGGCGGCGAGGGGCAACTCCTGCTCGGCGGCATTCTGGCCTGTCAGGTCGGCGTCTGGCTGGACGGCAGTCCGCGCGCGCTCGTGATCGTCTGCGCGGCGCTGGCGGCCATGGCCGTCGGCGGGCTTTATGCTCTCGTTCCGGGCGTTCTGAAGGTCAAGGTCAAGGTCAACGAGGTTATCACGACCATCATGCTCAACAGCATCGCGGCCTATCTTTGCAGCTTCCTTGCCAAGGGGCCGTGGAAGAACGCCAACAAAAACATGGTCGCCGCGACCGAATCGCTTGACGCGCGCTATTGGTTCGGCGGCCTGATCCGCGGCTCGACGCTTTCAACGGCAATCTTCGCCGCGGCGATTATCGCGTTTCTGGTCTGGTACATCATGCAGAAGACCGCGCGCGGCTTTGAGATGAAGCTCACCGGGCAGAACCCGCGCTTCGCGCGCTTCGCCGGTCTGAAGACCGACCGCCTCATCATCGCCTGCATGACCGTCTCGGGTATGCTCTGCGGCCTCGTCGGCATGTTCCGCGTCTACGGCGCGGAGCACATCTACCGCGATTCCATCAGCCGCGATTACTATTTTGAGGGACTGATGGTCGCCATGATTGCGCAGTACCGGCCGCTGCCGGTCATCGGCCTGTCGCTGCTCTTCGCCGTGCTCAAGATCGGCGCCGACGAGATGCAGGCCATCGGCGTGCCGACGCAGATCTATCAGATCATCCAGACCGTCGTGATCTTCTTCATGGCGGCCGAAACCGGCATTTCCGCCATGCTCCGCGCGCGGGCACAGAAAAAGCGCGCCCACCGCGCCGCCGAGGAGCGGATGAAGGGAGGCGTCGACCGTGCTTGAGCTGCTGAAAACCATCTTTGCCCCGGCGACCTTCAACCAGACCCTGCGCTCGGCCACGCCCGTGGCGCTGGCCGCGATCGGCGGCTCCATGACCGAGCACGCCGGGATCATGAACATCGGCATGGACGGCATGATCCTGATGGGTGCGTTTTTCGGCGTCTACGGCAGCTATCTCTGCTCGAACGGCTGGCTCGGGCTGCTGCTGGCGATCGGCGTCGGCGTGCTGGTCGGGCTGCTGTTCGCGCTGTTCGTGGTCAAGCTCCGCGCCGACGAATTCATCATCGGCTGCGCGCTCAACACCTTCGCAGCCGGCCTGACGGGCTTCCTGTCCCGCGCGGTCTTCGGCAGCAGCGGTGCGAAAAACCTGCCCGCCCTGCCCAAGGTCGATCTGCCGCTGATCCGCGACATTCCCTTTGTCGGCGAGGTGTTCAAGGGACTACCGCTGTTCTTTTATATTACCATTCTGCTGGTCGTGCTGCTCTGGCTCTTCGTCTATCGCACGCCCTATGGCTTCTGGCTGCGTGCCGCCGGCGAAAAGCCCGAGACGCTGCGCACCGCCGGCATCAGTCCGGAAAAAATGAAGTGGCTGGCCAGCCTGCTCTGCGGCATCTTCTGCGGCATCGCGGGCGCGTACCTCTCGCTGTGCAATTTGCAGGGCACGTTCGCCGAGAATATGAGCAATTCGCGCGGCTATGTCGCCTTTGCGTGCGTGATCTTCGGCGCGGCCAACCCCGCCAAGGCCTATGTCGCGGCGCTGATGTTTGGCTTCTTCGACGCCATCGGCCTGCGGCTTCAGGACCGGATCAGCTCCGACCTGACGGCCATGATCCCCTATGCCATTACGGTGCTGATGATGATCTACGTTGTCGTGCGCACCGAGAAAAAGAAACGGCACGCCCTGCGCCGCGCCTGAAAGGAGAACCCATGACAGAAAAAATTCCCGTGATCCTCGACGGCGACCCCGGCCATGACGACGCGATTGCGTGGATGCTCGCCAAGTCCAGCCCGCTGCTGGACATCCGTGCCGTGACGTCCGTCTGCGGCAACCAGACGATTGAGAAAACAACCTATAACGCGCAGCGCATCTGCGCCCTGCTGGGCATTGACGCGCCCGTTGCGATGGGGCGCCCCGGCCCGCTGATGACGCCGCCGATGAACGCCCCGAGCGTCCACGGGCAGAGCGGGCTGGACGGCCCCGTCCTGCCCGAGCCGGATCGCCCGCTCTCGCCGCTCCCGGCGGTCGGGCTGATGGCCGAGGTGCTGCGCGCGAGCGAGCAGCCGGTCACGATCGTCTCCACCGGACCGCAGACCAACGTCGCGGCGCTGCTGCTGGCGCATCCGGAGCTGAAGGAAAAAATTGCCCGCATCAGCCTGATGGGCGGCGGCATCGCCCACGGCAACTGGACGCCCGCCGCGGAGTTCAACATCCTCGTCGATCCCGAGGCCGCCAAGCTCGTCTTCACGAGCGGCGTGCCGGTGACGATGAGCGGCCTCGACGTGACGGAAAAGGCACTGATCTACCCGGCGGATTTCGAGCGCATCCGCGCCGTCGGCGGCGAGGTCGCCCGCGTGGTGGCCGATTGGCTGGAATTTTTCTACGGCTTCCACCGCACGCTCGGCTACCCCGGCGCGCCGGTGCATGACGCCGTCGCCGTGGTCAGCCTGATCCGCCCCGACCTGCTCGAGCAGCGCGCGCTGTGCGTCGAGATCGAGACGGACGGCGAATTCTGCCGCGGCGCGACGATCGGGCACGACCGCGCGCCCGCCAACGCGACCGTGAACGTCGGCATCGACCGCGACGGCTTCGCCGACCTGCTTGTACAGGCCGTGCGCACCTATCCCGGCGCAAAGGAGGTGCTCTCATGAAACGGATTCCGATCTGGATCGACACCGACCCCGGCGTCGATGATGCCGCCGCGATCCTTGTCGCGCACCGCAGCCCCGCGCTGCAAATCGTGGGCATCAGCACGCTTGCGGGCAACGCCCCGCTGGGCGTCACCACGCACAATGCCCTCGCGCTGTGCGCCTTCCTCGGTGCGGACTACCCGGTCTATCGCGGCGCGGCGCAGCCGTGGCTGCGCCCCTATCTCTGCGGCGCGGATTTCCACGGCGCGGACGGCATGGGCGGCTACCGGCTGCCGGAGCCGATGCATGAGGCGGAAAAGCTGCCGATGTGGGACGCGCTTCGCGCCGCCGCCGAGGCTTCCGAGGAGCCGCTGACCGTCGTCACGCTCGGCCCGCTGACGAACCTTGCCACGGCGTTCGCGAAATACCCCGACCTTCCGCAAAAGCTCGACCGCGTCGTGATGATGGGCGGCGCGGCCGTCGGCGGCAACCGCACGCCCTGCGCCGAATATAACATCTTTGCCGACCCGGACGCCGCTCTGGCGGTGTTCCGCAGCGGGGCGCGGCTCGTCATGTGCGGCCTCGACGTCACGAACGACGCATGGCTCACCGGCGACGAGCTGGAGGCCATCGGCCGGCAGGGGAGACTCGGCAGTCTGCTCTGCGAGAGCAGCCGCAGCATCCTGCAAAAGAACCTCGAGACCGGGCATCCCGGCTGGTGCATCCACGACACCGTGCCGGTGTGGTACCTGCTGCACCCGGAGTGGTTTTCCGAGCGCGAGGCGGGTGTCTATGTCGAAACGCGCAGCGAGCTGACGCGCGGCAAGACCGTCACCGACCTTTTCAGCGACAAAAAATTCCCCGAAAAAAACGCGACCGTCGTGCTCTCAATCGACCGGGAACGCTTCGCGGACGCCATGCGAGAAGTCTTCGCAGAGTAAGCGCTCCCGTTCAAGTCCTGTTGCTTGACTGGTTTTGACGGCTTTGGATTTATTGGCAGTCTGGGGCGGCACGGAATTCCGTGCCGCCCCAACTTTTCCTTGACAAGCTGAATATTTATGCTATAATGTATGGTAATTTCATAACCTTATCGAGAGTGGTGGAGGGACCGGCCCGATGAAGCCCGACAACCTGCGCAAGCAAGGTGCCAATTCCGGCGAGCAATCGACAGATGAGGACGTAACTGTACCCTGTCGAATCAGGGTATTTTTTATATCGAGGGGTTCTGAAATTAAAAAATCTGAAAGGACCTCCCAATATGAAAAAACGCATTTTCACCTCCGAATCCGTGACCGAGGGACATCCCGACAAGGTCTGCGACCAGATCTCCGACGGCGTCCTCGACGCCATTCTGGCGAACGACCCGAACGCCCGCGTGGCCTGCGAATGCGCCGCTACGACCGGTATGGTGCTCGTCATGGGCGAGATCTCGACCGAGTGCTACGTCGACATCCCCCACGTCGCCCGCCAGATCCTCTGCGACATCGGCTATGACGGCGCGGCCGCCGGCTTCGACGGCAAGACCTGCGCCGTTCTGACGGCGATCGACGAGCAGTCCGGCGACATCGCCATGGGCGTCGACTCCTCCTATGACGAGGCCGACACGCTCGGCGCAGGCGATCAGGGCATGATGTTCGGCTACGCCTGCGACGAGACGAAGGAGCTGATGCCCGCGCCGATCTCCTTCGCGCACAATCTGACCAAGGCGCTCGCCGCAGAGCGCAAGAGCGGCCGTCTGCCGTGGCTGCGCCCGGACGGCAAGAGTCAGGTCTCCGTGCAGTACGCCGAGGACGGCTCCGTCGAGCGCATCGACAGCGTCGTCGTCTCGACCCAGCACGCCGCTGACATCCGGATCGACGAGCTGCGCGAGCAGATCATCGAAAAGGTCATTCGCCCGAACCTCCCGTCGCGCTATCTCGACGCGGACACCAAATATTATGTCAACCCGACCGGCCGCTTCGTGATCGGCGGTCCGGCGGCCGACTCCGGCCTGACCGGCCGCAAGATCATCGTCGATACCTACGGCGGCTACGCGGCGCACGGCGGCGGCGCGTTCTCCGGCAAGGATCCGACGAAGGTCGACCGCAGCGCGGCCTATATGGCTCGCTATATTGCAAAAAACATCGTTGCTGCCGGTCTGGCCAAGAAATGCCAGATCGAGCTGGCCTACGCCATCGGTGTGGCGCACCCGGTCAGCGTGCTCGTTGACACCTACGGCACGTCCGAGCTGTCCGACCTGCGCCTGAGCGAGCTGGTGCGCGAGTGCTTCGACCTGCGTCCGGCCGCCATCATCCGCACGCTCGACCTGCGCCGCCCGATCTACCGTCAGGTCGCCTCCTACGGTCACTTCGGCCGCACGGAGCTGGCGCTGCCGTGGGAAAAGCTCGACGCCGTCGACGTCCTGCGCGCCAAGGCCTGAGCTGCCAATTCCAAGGGAAGCTCCGGTTCAATCGCAAGAGTGGTCAGTGAGGGATTTTGTTTCAAACCGATCAGTTGGGACAAAAGACCCGCTGAGCGCCGCTGCCGATTGATTCAGAGATTTCCAAGTTTGATCCGAGGTTTTTTTATGAAGCTTTCCTGCAAAATCGACGCCTGTGCGCTCTCCCCGATCCGCAAGTTCTATCCCTATGCGGTCGCGGCAAGGGCGCGCGGCGTGAAAATTCACTCGCTGAACATCGGCCAGCCCGACATTCAGACCCCGTCCGTCTACTTCGACGCCTTGGCCGATTATCGCGCCGATGTGCTCGCCTACGCTCCGTCGCCCGGCATCCCCGTGCTGCTCGAGGCCGTGCAGCGCTATTACGCCCGCATCGGCGTGGAGTTTTCCACATCTGATATTCTCATCACGACCGGCGGCAGCGAGGCGCTGCTCATGACCATGATGGCGATTCTGGACGAGGGCAGCGAGGTCATCGTGCCCGAGCCGTTCTACCCGAACTACAACACGTTTATCCGTCTGGCGGGCGGCGCGATCCGTCCCGTCCCGGCCACGCCGGAGGACGGCTACCGCTACGCCGAGCGTAGCCGCATCGAGCCGCTCATCAACGAGCGGACGCGTGCGATCCTCATCACGAACCCCGGCAACCCGACCGGCACGGTTCTGACGCCCGAGGAGCTGCGCACCGTGGCCGACATCGCGCGGGAGCACGGGCTTTATCTGATCTGCGACGAGGTCTACCGCGAGTTCATCTATGACGGCGGACGGCTGACCTCCGCCGCGCGTCTGCGGGACATCGACGAAAACCTGATCCTGATCGACTCCGTCTCCAAGCGCTTCAGCGCTTGCGGCGCGCGCATCGGCGCGCTGCTCAGCCGGAATACGGCGTTCATGGAGGCCGTGCTGAAGATCGCGCAGGCGCGCCTGTCCGTTGCGACGCTCGACCAAGTCGGCGCGGCTGCGCTCTACGGGGTCGACCCGTCCTATTTCGACGCGACCCGCGCGGAATACCAGCGCCGCCGCGACGTCTGCTATCGCAAGCTCTGCGAGATCCCCGGCGTCGTGACCGCCGAGCCGAAGGGCGCGTTCTATACCATGGCGAAGCTCCCGGTCGACAGCGCCGAGGCCTTCCAGATGTACCTGCTCAACGAGTTCGAGGTCGACGGCGAGACGGTCATGTTCGCCCCCGGCAGCGGCTTTTATGCCACCGAGGGCGCGGGCGAGAGCGAGATCCGCATCGCCTATGTGCTCTGCTGCGAGGAGCTGGAGCGCGCGCTCGACCTGCTGCGCATCGCGATCGACCGCTATAACAAGCGCTGACCGCTCCTGCGATTCAATCAGAGGCACCTTACCATTTCCGCATTTGGCCCCATGCTTTCCCGTTTCCGAAAGCATGGGGTTTTTCATAGTCTGAGCCGCATCGAGCGCACATTCATGAAATTGCATACGCGAAGCCGTGCCTGCGTGAAGGGCAAACTTCACTGCGCGATTGCTGCCCCTTCCGCGCCGAACAGCTCGTCGAGCGTCCCGAACCGGTAGCCCTGCTCCGTCCATTTGTCGATCAGCGAGGCGAGAATGCGCGCGTTCGTCTCGGACGTCGCGTGCAGCAGGATCACGGCGCCGTTGTGCGTGCGCGGAAGAAGCTTGTCGAAGGCGGCGGCGTCGGTCGGCTGATTGTCGCGCAGCCAGTCCACATAGGCGAGGCTCCAAAAGACCGTCCGATAGCCCATTTTCTGCGCCATTTTCAGATTTTCCTCCGAAAAGATCCCCTGCGGCGGACGGTAGTATTTTGTCATTTCCTGTCCGGTCGCCGCCTGATAGGCATCCGCGACGGCTTGCAGCTCGGACGAGAAGGTCGCCTCGTCGCCGATTTTCGACATGTCCCAGTGGTGATAGGTGTGGTTGCCGACCGTGTGTCCCTCGTCGGCCATGCGCCCGATCAGCTCGGGATTTTGCTCGACGTAGGTTCCCACGACGAAAAACGCCGCCGGGACGTGCTTTTCCTTGAGCGTGTCCAGAATCTGCGCGGTGTAGCCGCCCTCGTAGCCGAGATCGAAGGTCAGATAGAGCGTTTTTTCCTCCGGATTGCCCATAAACGCGGCGTCATACTGCCGCAGCTCCTCGCTGCTTGCGTTGCCGACGGGGCTTTCGCCCTCGCTCGGGAAGCTCAGCCCCCAGGAGCCGGTCTCCAGCGCAGTGCGCGCGCAGCCGCCCAGCAGCAGGCCGAGGAACAGCAGCAGCGCGATCATCCGAATTCGTTTCATGATACATCCCTCCGTTCTCTGCCAGCTTATGGCCGGGCAGTCCGAAACAGAACCGAAAAAAGCTCCCCGCCGACGTCCGCCCGAGGGCGAGCATCGCGGGGAGCGTATTTTTTCCGGCGTCAGCCGGCGCTGACGGAGGTCGGGTCATAGTTGACGATGACGTTCATGGCGGTCAGGGCGGAGACGTCCGTGACCTTCGTGCCGAAGGCGTTCACCTGCACGAGCATATAGCACGAGGCGAGGCAGCCGAGATCGGTCAGCTCGGGGTTATAGTCGACGTCGACATAGTTCAGCGACGCCAGATTGGAAAGAACGGTGAGATCCGTGAGCTGGTTATACGAGGCGTAGAGCTTTTGCAGCGCGGCGTTCTCGGGGAGCTGCGGCAGGGCGGAGATGCTGTTGTGGCTGATGTCGACGTGCGTCAGCAGCGGCATGAGGCTCAGGAAGTCGGCCGTCGTGATCTGATTGTTCTTGAGGTTCAGGCGCACGAGTTGCGTGCAGGAATTGAGCGGGCTGACGTCGGAGATGCTGTTGTTCGAGGCCTGGAAGATCTGAAGCTCCGGCATATTCTGCAGGACGCCGATCGCGCTCAGGCCGTTGCTGTTGGCGCGCAGGGTCAGCATTCCGGTGCAGGCGGCGAGCGGCTCGAGCGAGGTGACGCGGTTGCCCGAGATGTCCAGCTCGGTCAGCGTCGTCATGCCGCTCAGGGCGTTCAGATCGACCAGCGCGTTCGAGGCGACCAGCAGGACGCTCAGATTCTGACAGCCGCGCAGGGCGCTGAGGTCGGAGATGCTGTTGTTCGAGAGGTCAAGCGAGGTCAGCTCCGTGAGATTGCCCAGCGCAGAGATGTTGGAAAGACCGCATTCGTTGAGGTTCAGCGTTTGCAGGGCGGTCAGCCCGCCGATCTGCTCCATCAGCTCGGCCGAAACGAGACAGCCGGACAGGTCGAGCGTCTCGAGCTTCTTCAGCGCGGGCAGGAAGTCGTCGCTCAGCTCCGTGCGGTTCTGAAGCGTCAGGCTCTTCAGCTCCGTGAACCAGCGCAGGTCGGAATAGACCGTCACGTCCTCGGGGACGGTCAGCTCCGTGATCTGCCAGAGGTCGTCGGTCATGACCTGCTCGGTGCGCGCGATATAGAGCTGATCGCGGACGAAGCGCTCCAGCTCGGCGCTCTCAAAGGTCACAGGCTCGACGACGCCGACGATCATATAATCGGCCTCGGCCAGCGGACTGACCAGACCGTGCTCATCGACCAGAATCGCCCGCATATGCGTGCTGCCGCCGGAGAGGTGCAGCGGCTCGGAGTAGACGTTGCCCTCCGTGCCGGGGTATTCGTCGTTGACGGAATAATAGATCCTGCCGTCGCCCTCCATGGTCAGGTCGATATACTCGGAAAATTCTCCGCCTGCGGGGGAGAGCACCGGCGCCTGCGGGCGAAGCGCCTCAAGCGCGGCGCGCGTCTCCGGGTCGGTGACGCTGTCGAGCATCTGCTGCGCGTCGAGGAACTTGCCCTGCGCGACATAGACCGCCGAGAGCTTGCAGCAGAGGGTGGCGTCCGGCTTTTTCTCGAGCGCCGTGACCAGCGTGCGCTCGGCCTGCGTGTAGTTCTGCGCGTTGAGCCAGGCGTCAGCCAGCTCGATCGTGTAGGTCGTGTTGTCCGGGTCGAGCCTCGCGGCGCGCTCATAGAAGAAGGCGGCGCGCTCGTATTTTTCGGCCTTCATATAGCGGTCGCCGAGGCTGCTGAGGTTCTCCGGCGTCCAAAGAAAATAGTACAGCCCGAAGCACAGACCGACGACCACGGCCAGCACGAGCAGGGTAATCAGAAATTTTTTCATGTGTCGCTCCTATATAAAAAATCGCATTGTTTGACGGATATGGGTACAATCATTATAGCTTTTCGGCGGAATCTTGTCAAGGGAATCTCTGAATCAATCGGCTGCGGCGCTCAGCGGGTCTTTTGCCCCAGCTTATCGGTTTGAAAATCTTGAAATACACAAAGTATTCCTGCGATTTCCAAATCTCAATCTGGAACAAAATCCCTCACTGACCGCTCTTGCGATTGAATCAGAGCTTCCCTTGAAATACACAAAGTATTCCTGCAATTTCCAAATCTCAATCTGGAACAAAATCCCTCGCTGACCGCTCTTGCGATTGAATCAGAGGTTCCTTAAAAATAACAAAATAATGCGTGCGCTTTCACAGGATGTGTGATATAATAAGAACAAAATGTGGGGAAGGTGTTGTCATGGGGAAGAAAGAAGATCGCTTAGAGTGTATCACAACGCTGTTGGGTCAGGAGACCAGCATCTCGATTAAGGATCTGGCATCGCGCCTGAGCGTGTCGGAAATGACCGTGCGGCGTGATCTTGCCGAGATGCGTAAGCAGAATCTCGTGCTTGACGTTCCCGGCTTCGCGGTCTTGAACCGCGGAATCGCGGCCGAGGAGATGAACTCCTATCTGCTCGGGCGTGCTGCGACGGTACATCAGGAAGAAAAGATCCGAATTGGCCAATATGCAGCCTCTCTGATAGAGCCGAACGACTCGATCATCATCGACAGCGGAACGACCGTGGAGTATATTCCCGACAGCATTGACCGAAATGTCAAGGCGACGATTTTCACCTGCAACCTGAATATTCTGAACCGCATTATCAACAAGCCGAATCTTTCTGTCATTTTCGGCGGCGGCTATTATCACGCCGACACGACGTCGTTTGAATGCGCCGAAAGCATCGAGCTGATCAAAAAGGTGCGCGCGACCAAGGCGTTTGTTTCCGCTGCAGGCGTGCACGAGAAGTTGGGTGTTACCCTCTTTAACCGCTATGAAATGAACATGAAACATGCGATTATACGCTACAGCAACGAACGGATTCTTGTTGCGGATTCAAGCAAATTCGGAACCATTCGCCCGTGCTTTCTTGCCGATCTTCCGACCTTCCAGATGGTCATCACGGACACCGGCTTGCCCGAGCACTGGCAGGAGCACATCCGTTCGCTCGGGATTCGGCTTGTCATGGTGTAATCAGACTTTGTCCTCCCGGAGCGCAGAATAGGAGATACAATATGCTTGGAAATTTTAGCTATCAGAACAGTACCAAGCTTTATTTCGGAGAGGATGCCTTGAGCTACCTCAACGAGGAGCTGCCGCGCTACGGTAAGACCGTACAGCTCATTTACGGCGGCGGCTCGATCAAGAAAAACGGCATCTACGATTCAATCGTGGCACTGCTGCGCGAAAACGGCAAGACCGTCGTCGAGGACGGCGGCGTGATGCCGAACCCGACCTATGAGAAGCTGCTTGACGGCGTGCGCATTGCGCGGGAAAATCACGTGGATCTGCTTTTGGCGGTCGGCGGCGGCTCCTGTTGCGACTACGCCAAGGCGGTTTCCGTCTCGGTACACTGCGACGAGGATCCGTGGGATAAATACTACGACCGCTTCGAGGAGCCGAGCTGTGAGATCGTCCCGGTCGGCTGTGTGCTGACTATGACCGGCACCGGCTCGGAAATGAACGGCGGCGCGGTCATCACCAACACCGAAAAGAAGCTGAAGTTCGGCCATGTCTTCGGTGAAGAGGTCATGCCGAAGTTTGCCATTCTGAACCCGCGCTTCACCATGACGCTTCCGAAGCGCCAGATGATCGCCGGCATCTACGATATTTTCAGCCACATTTGTGAGCAATACTTCTCCGGCGAGGATGACAACGTCAGCGACTACCTTGCCGAGGGATTGATGCGCGCGGTGGTTCGTAATTCGCTGGTCGCTCTGGATGACCCGCAGAACTATGAGGCGCGCTCGAACCTGATGTGGTCTGCAACTTGGGCGCTGAACACGCTGCTCTCCCGTGGGAAATCCACCGACTGGATGGTGCATATGCTCGGGCAGGCCGTCGGTGCTGTTACAGACGCAACGCACGGCATGACGCTTGCCCCTGTGACGCTACCTTACTGCCGTAAGGTGCTTCCGTATGGACTGAAGAAGTTTGTCCGCTTTGCGACCGAGGTTTGGCGCGTCGACCCGGCAGGGAAGACCGACGAGCAGGTCGCGCAGGAGGGTCTGGCCGCGCTCGAGGCGTGGATGCGCAAGCTCGGGCTTCCCATGACGCTCAGAGAGCTGAATGTAACGGAGGACATGCTGGGCGACATCGCCAACGGCGTCGTTGTCCTCACCGGCGGCTACAAGGCACTGACGTCCGAGGACGTGCTCGAGATTTTCCGCGAGAGCATGTGAGCCTTCGGCCGAGTCGCACAACGGCATCCGCCGCACGAAAAAGCAGAAAATGCGCGGATGCCCTATTTCTCAGGGGCTGTAGCAAAATGAAAAATTGCTACAGCCCCTTCGGAGTCGCTGCGGGACAAACCGAAATCTGGGAATTTTGTCGTTTTCCGATTCCGTGCTTCGTTCCGGGATGCCATGCCTTTGACTTTAAGATTGCCGCGGCCGCGTTGCGGCCTCGCAATGACACAAATTTGGAGCGTTTTTATTTGGAAAACGGACGTTTTGCATTTTTGCGGTTATTTTTTGCGCGGTGTCGCCCCGCATCGTTTTTCAAACGTTTTGTTCCGAAAATCGTTCCGTTTTCCCGCAAACCCATTTTGGAGCCACCGGCACTGCCGGTGGCTTTCTTGCTGAAAGAGAAACGCGGAAGGCTTTTCGCAAAGCCTGCCGCGTATTATTTTAAATGTACTGCACAAAAACCGAGCCGAAGCTGCAATCGATGTTCAGGAGCAGCGTTCCGTCCGGGTTTTTCGCCGGTTCGCCCTTGGTCTCGAAGCTGCCGAAGCTGCAATCCTTCTGCTGCACATCGACGCGATAGCGCTCCGGGACGAGCAGCGTCAGCGAGCCGAAGTTGTTTTCGAGGTCAAGCCGGCAGCCGGGAGCGATGCAGCCGCAGGCGGAGAAATCGACCGTGAAATCGCCGAAGCTGCTGTCGATGCTGCCGCCCTTCAGCTCCGGGGTGACGACGGCCGCACGGTAGCTGCCGAAGGACAGGTCGCAGCGCAGCATTCCGTCATAGCAGCTGTATTCGCGGTGCATCTCCTTGCCCTTGTGCTTCAGAAGCGCGCGGTATTTGCGGTTCTTTTTGATATAATGATCGCAGAGCATACTGACGCCCCAGAGCACGAGGCAGACCGGAATGATGATCTTCCAGCCGACGCGGGGCAGCGGCAGCGCATGATACGCGTTGACAAAGAAGATCAGGCCAATCACGGTCGCGGCCGTGCCGAAAACGGAAAAATGCTCGCAAAGGCTCGAAATGCCGACGTAGATCAAAAAGGTCGTCCAGAGCACCGTCCACCAGGACGGCGGGTTCGGCAGCAGCATGTTGACCAGCAGCAGCGCGCCGAACACGATGACATAGATCGCGAACAGCAGGCCGTGTTTTTTGCCGCTTTCCTTGCCGAGTGAGACGTTGAACTCGACGCCCTTGTCCTTGCCGATCGGCTCGGCCTCGTGCACCGGCTCGTTCTTGCCGAGCAGCTCGTCGACCGTGATGCCGAACAGCGCGGCCAGCTCCGGCAGGATGGAAATATCCGGGCAGGACAGATTGTTCTCCCACTTGCTGACCGCCTGCGCGCTGACGCCGATGCGCTCGGCAAGCTGCTCCTGCGTCATGCCGAGGCGCTTGCGGTGGTACTTGATGCGTTCCCCGATGGTGGTTTGATTCATATCGGAAGCCTCCTTTTCATTTGCCCTCATTATCGCCGTGCGGGCCGTAAAAGTCTATCATCGGTCGGTTAATTCCCGTTTTTTCGCGCTCAACCGGCGGTTGAATCGCCCGGATTCGACGGTTGAGGGTCAACCACGCGCTCTTCAGACAAAGAAGAACGGATTCGGGATCTCGTCGCGCCCCCAGAGGGACGTGGCCGTGCGCCACATGGCGCGGGCGTGGATGCGGTCATGCCAGAGGAAGCGGCGGATGACCTTGCGCATCGTCCAGAGCTCGCCGTCCGGCGCGGTGTAGACGCGGTCGGACAGGAAGTCCGGCAGCGCCTCCAGCTCGGAGAGCACCTGAAGCCGGTTGAGGTACAGGTCGGGCACGTTCTCCAGCCCGATGCCGACGGCGGCGGCGTAGTAGGCCGTGACGTCGTTGATGTGGCGGTACATCTCGCGCGGTGTGCGCGGAACGGGGCCGTAAAAGCACGTGCGCGGCGCGCGGTCGGAAATATCCGGGTTCGGGATGCCGCCGAACAGCTTCTGGATGCCGCGCGCCGACTTGAGCATCAGCGCCTTGCCGTGCTCATATTCCGGCTCGGACAGGGCGCGGCGCTCGCTGTCGAAGAGGACGTCGCTGTCGGCGTCGCAGATTTGCAGCTCCGAGCGCTTGCGCTGCACAACGACGATCTCCGGCTCGTCGAAGCGCGGGACCGGCTCGCCGCTCCAGCGCAGAAAGCTGCGGATCTCGCCGCCGAATTTCGCCAGCGCCATCGCCTCGGACGCCCCGCGCACGAACGCGCCGGGGTAATTCGCGGCATAGAACAGATACCCACCGTCATTATATTCGCAAACCGCCTCGATTTTCATAAAGAAACCTCCGTTGCTTCCGAAATTACCGCATCGGCACGGCAGTCATGCGGCTGCGCCGGCACCGACGGGAGCAGTTGAAAATCATAGCAAAGCGCAAGGGTCGGATGCAGCGGCTCCCGCTGCAAAAACCGGTCGTAAAACCCGCCGCCATAGCCAAGCCGCGCGCCGTCGGCGCCAAAGGCCAGCCCCGGAAGCAGCACGAGCGCCGTCGGATCGTCGACGGGCGGCGACCCGAGCGGCTCGGGCGCGCCGAAGGCGTCCGGCACAAGCGGCGTGTCCGCCGTCAGAAGGCGGAAGCGCAGCCGCTCCCCCTCCACGCACGGCGCGGCGACGCGCTTGCCGTCGGCCAATGCGCGGCGCAGAATGGGTGCGGTGCGCACCTCCTGATTGCAGCTCAGATAGAGATAGACCGTGCGCGCCTGCCGGTAGAGCGGATGCCGGAAGAGCCGTTCGGCCAGCCTGTCCGAGGCCGTCTCGATCTGCTCGGGCGTCAGGGCGCGTTTTTTCTGCCGGATCAGCCGGCGCAGCTCCGTTTTTTTCATGGTTCTACCCTCATTCTATCGAATCCTGCAAGCGATGTCAAGGCGCAGCTCGCAGAAAAAGTCGAATCGACCGGCTTGGGCGCGCGGCGGCGCGTGGAAGCCGGTCGATTTTTCGGGAATCTCTGATTCATACGGATTCTCAGGTGTTCTCGCCCAGATTCTGCGTGCGGTAAAGCTTGGCGTAAAGGCCGTTTCGCGCCAGCAGCTCGTCGTGCGTGCCCTCCTCGACGATTTTCCCGTCAGCGACGGCGATGATGCGTCCGGCGCTGCGGATGGTCGAGAGCCTGTGGGCAATGATGAGCGTGGTGCGGCCCTCGGCCAGCGCGTCGAGCGCGGACTGGATCCTCGACTCGGTCACGCTGTCGAGCGCGCTCGTCGCCTCGTCGAGGATCAGCACCGGCGGATTTTTCAGGAAGATCCGCGCGATGGATACGCGCTGCTTCTGCCCGCCGGAGAGCATCGAGCCGCGCTCGCCGACGTTCGTGTCGAAGCCGTCGGGCATGGCCATGATGTCGTCATAAATTTCGGCCTTTTTTGCGGCCGCCTCGATCTCGGCCTGCGTCGCGTCGGGCTTGCCGTAGCGGATGTTGTTGCCGATCGTGTCGGCAAAGAGGAAGACCTCCTGCTGCACGACGCCGACGGCGCGGTGCAGCGACTCCTGCGTGACCGCGCGGACATCCTGCCCGTCGATCCGGATTGCGCCCTCGCTGACGTCATAAAAGCGCGGGATCAGCTTGCAAAGCGTGCTCTTGCCGCCGCCGGACGGGCCGACGATCGCGACCGTCTCGCCGGGCCTGACGTGCAGCGAGACGTTGTCGAGCACCTCGTCGCCGCCGTAGGCGAAGCTAACGCCGTCAACATCGATCGCGCCGCGCACGTTCTTCAGCTCCTTGGCGTCGGGCGCGTCCCTGAGCTGCGGCTCGGTGCGCATCAGCTCGATGAAGCGCTCAAGACCGGCAAAGCCCGTCGAGAACATCTCGGCAAAGTTGATGAGCTTGCGCACGGGGCTGATGAAGGTCGAGATATAGAGGCTGAAGGTCAACAGGTCGACCATTTCCATCCGCCCCTGCATGATGAGCCAGCCGCCGAAGGCCACGACCGCCACGGACAGCAGCGGCAGGAAGAATTCCAGCGAGCCGTTGAAGATGCCCATCTGATGATAAAACTCGCGCTTGGAAACCTTGTAGCGCTCGTTGGCGTTGTCGAATTTTCCGAATTCGACGTCCTCGTTGGCGAAGGCCTTGGCCGTGCGGATGCCGGAGAGGGACGACTCGATCTCGGCGTTGATGACGGCCGTGCGCTGCTTGACGCCCTTGGACGCCGCGCGCATCTTTTTGCGCCGCAGGATCAGCACGACGATCAGAATCGGCAGAATCGCCAGCACGACCACGGCCAGCCGCCACTCGATCGAGAACATGACCACGAGCGCGCCGACGATCGTCAGCATCGAGATCAGCAGATCCTCCGGGCCGTGGTGCGCAAGCTCTGTGATCTCAAAGAGGTCGCTCGTCAGGCGGCTCATGAGCTGGCCGGTGCGGTTGCGGTCATAAAAATCATAGCCCAGCGTCTGCATATGGCGGAACAGGTCGCGCCGGATGTCGGCCTCGACGCGGATGCCGAAGGTGTGACCCCAGTAGGTGATGACGTAATAAAGCCCGGCGCGCAGCAGATAGGCCACGGCCAAGATCCCCATGATCGTGAAGAACAGGCCGTAGGCGTTCTGCGGCAGCAGGCTCTTCATCGCGCCGCGCGAGACGATCGGGAAGGCCAGATCGACCGCCGCGACGACCACGGCGCAAAGCATATCCAGCAGGAACAGCCGACGGTGCGGCTTGAAATAGGAGATGAAAATGCGAAGCAGGCTATGCTTCCGGTAAAACTCTGTGTTCATTGCTTTGATCCTTTACGATATTGTGTATCCAATAGCCCCGTTTGATTAAAATCAGGCCGACGACGCCCTTGCCCAGCTCCACCGCGCGGCAGACGGCATAGAGCCAGACGATGTCGATGCCGGTCGTGAGCCGGAGCAGATAGGCCAGCGGCGTGGTGAAGACGAGGCCGTAAAAGCTGTCGAAGAACATCGTCACGAGCGTCTTGCCGCCGGAGCGGATCGTGAAATAGCAGGCGTTGGCGAGGCAGTCGAAGGGCATGGTGCAGGCCGCGACGAGCAGCAGCTTCGCCGCCAGCGACCGCACGCCGTCGGAGACCTCGTAGATCTGCGGGATCGCGCCCGAGAGCGCCGCCAGGATCGCCGCGATCACGACCGTCGTGGAGACGGCAAAGAAGATCAGCTTGCGGTCGGCGTCCTTGGCCTCGTCAATGCGGTCGGCGCCCAGGAGCTGGCCGATGATGATGCCGATGGAATTGCCCAGCGCCAGAAATACCACGCTGAACACGTTTGTCACGGTCGAGCAGATGTTGTTCGCCGCAACGACGTCCAGCCCGCTGAGGGAATAGCACTGGCTCAGGAGCGCCACGCCGAGCGCCCAGAGCGTCTCGTTGATCATCAGCGGCGTGGTCTTCTCCGTGATCTGCCACGCAAGCTGCTTCGGCAGCCGCAGCGTGCGGTACACGCCGACGATGAAGGGGTTCTTCTCCGGGTTGCGGTGCGTCCAGAGCATCACGACCGCCATTTCGACATAGCGTGCCAGAACGGTCGCGATTGCCGCGCCGTCCGAGCCGAGCTTGGGGAAGCCGCAGTAGCCGAAGATCAGCAGCGTGTTGAAGCAGAGATTCACGGCCACGGAGACGATGCCCGCGACCATCGGCACGACGGTCTGTCCGCATTCGCGCAGCGTGCCGGAGTAGATCTGCGTCAGGCAGAAGGGCAGGAAGCTCAGCAGGATGATGCGCAGATAGCTCCGCGCATAGACCAGCGAGGCCTGCCGCTCGGCCTCCGTGCCCTCGCCGCGCAGATAGAGCATGATCAGCTCGTCGCCGAACAGCAGGAACACCGCCGTGCCCAGCACGGTCAGCGCCGCGCAGATGAGCAGCTTGAAGCGGAAGGCGTGCTGCACGCCCTCGCGGTTGCCGGAGCCGAAAAACTGCGCCCCGAAAATGCCCGCGCCGGACACCGCGCCGAAAATGGCGAGGTTAAAAACAAATATTAAGGTGTTGGCAACGCTGACGCCGCGCAGATGCGCCTCGTCGATGCGCCCGACCATGATGTTGTCCAAAAGGCTCACGAACTGCGTGATGCCGTTCTGGATCATGATCGGCACGGCAAGCGAGAGCACCATGGCGTAAAACGCCCTGTCACCGATCCATCGGTTCTTCAGTCTGTGCATCGGACTCCCCTTCTTCTGTTTTCTCTTCAGAATCGTCCGCCCCGTCAGGCGTTTCGTCCCCGTCTGAGAGCGGCTCGTCCTCCTCGGGCAGCTCGTCGCCGTCGGGGTCAAATTCTCCGGCCAGCGCGGCCAGCGCGGCGCGCCTTCTCGCGCGGCGGCCGACGCGCTCGGCGGGGTCAAGTCCGTCGCGCTCGTCCGGCAGCAGCACCGGCCGCCTGCGCAGCGCGATCACCAGCGCCAAAAAGGCCAGCAGGCACACGCCGGAGATCGCCAGACCCGGCACAAGGCCGCGCGAGCGATAGGTCAGCACGATCTCGTGCGCTCCGGCCGTCAGCGGAAAGCTGATGACCGCGTCCGTCCCGCGGACGTTCGTCTCCTGCGGGTCGTAGGTCGGCGCAAGCTCCACCGGCTCGCCGTCGACCGTCGCGCTCCAGCCACGCTCATAGGGGATCGCGGCGTAGAAGATGCCGTCCTGCTTCACGTCGATCGTGCCCTTGATACAGGTGTCGTCCCACTGCGTCACCTGCCAAGGCTCGTCGCGCAGCGCGGCAAGCCCGCGCTCATAGACCGCGTCGTCCTGCATGGCGACCTGCAGGGAGATGTTGTTTGCCGTTCCGGCATCCACGTCAAACGAGAAGGTCAGCTCATCGCCCGCGCTGCATGCGCCGAGCGTGAACACCAGCGGCACGCGCGTCTTGCGGCTCATCACGAGCTCCCCGTTGCGGGAGCAGTCGACCTCCTTTGTGCCGCTCGGCGCGTAGACCGAGACGGCGACCAGCCCGTCATGCGGCACCTGATAGCGCACCGTGACCGCGGCGTCCTCCGCGCCCTCCGGCGCGATATAGCGGAAACTCGTGCCCGTGCCGCCGGTCTTGCTGAAGGAGGTGTCCGCCGTGGCGTCGAGTGATTCGCTGCCGAGCTTCTCATAAAGCGGCTCGGCGACGCCCGTCACGGACGCAAACAGCCGCGCCTGCTCGTCGAGCGAAAGATGACGGTATTCCTCCGAGACGAAATCGGCAAAATCCGAGTCGACTAGGAAGCCCGGCGCGATATAGGACTCGTTGCGCAGGAGCTTCGTGCTCCCGGCGGAGGCGATCGAGACGGTGTAGGGCGATTCGACCGTGACCGACTCGCGGTTGAGCAGATATTTGATCGCACACATCGTGTTGGCGAACGGCGTCGATTCATAGTAGGCATAGCGGTTGCTGCCCGGCCACGCCGACAGGCCGAGGCTGTGGCTGAAGCGGTTGAACACGACGTTCGCCGAGGAGTTGAACATCGACACGCCGTGGTAGCCGTTGAGCGCGCCGTCGTTGAGGGTCTGCGTCTGGCTCGTCTCCATGCGGAAGAAGGGCGTGCCCTCCTCGAGGCCGTTGGCGTAAGCAATGAGCTGCTGCACGGCGTCGTTGTCGCGCGGGTAGCCCGTGCGCGTCGTGATGCCGACCTGATCCACGCCGTAGGCGAAGGTCACGGACATCTCCATGACCATGACCGCGCAGAGTGCGACCGTGCCGAGCGTGCGGCGCAGCCCCGTCGGCGCATAGACCGCCAGCGCGAGGATCGTGCCGACGAGCACGAGCGCGCTGAGCACGGTTTGCCGCAGCACAACGTCTCCGAGCTGCACGTCGTTCCAGATCAGCAGCAGACCGGCCAGTGCAGCCGGGACGAGCGTCCATTTTTTCAGGGTGTCGCGGTGCGTCCAGAGGCGGTAGGCCATAAAGAGCTGCACGAACGGGAACAGGAAGCTGAAGCGATAGGGCAGCATATTCGGGAAATGGAAGCCGTGCCAGAGGTAGTCCAGCGGACGGAACAGGAAGCTCAGCACGAGGACGGCCAGCAGGAGCAGGCACATGAGCTTTTCGCGCAGGCGAATGCGCCCGTCGAAGAGATACAGCACGCTCAGGATCGTCATGCTCAGGCCGCAGAAGATGTTCGGCAGCCCCTCCATGCTCGTGATCGTCGGGCTGGTCAGAAGCTGCGTGAGCACCTGCCGGATCGCCGAGAGCATCCCGGGCAGCGTCTCGTTTTTCAGCAGGCTCCAGAGGCCGCCGGCTGCGGCGAGGTCGCCGTAAGCGCCCTCGGCGATGTTCATGGCAAACGTCCTGACCTCGATGCTGCGGGAGGAATACGTCCCCTGCATGGCCAGCAGCATCGGCAGCAGCAGCGCCGCCGTCATGCCGACGCCGAGCACCGTGCCGAGCGCGATGCGCACGAAGCGCTTGCCGAAGTTCCGGCCGCCCTGCCAGTTGACGAAGCAATAGGCAAAGAAAAACAGCGCCACGAACAGGCAGCACATATAGCCGATGTAATAGTTGCTCCAGATCGTCAGCGCCAGCGCCAGCACATACAGGCGGAAGCGGCCGTCGCGCAGCAGCACGACCGTCGCGGCAATCAGAAGCGGCAGCAGCGCAAAGGCATCGAGCCAGATGATGTTCCAATAATAGCCGCACGCCCACGCGCACAGCGCGTAGCCCAGCGCGAAGACGGCCATGCTCAGGCTGCTTCTGCGGAAGACCGTCTTCAGAAAATAGGCAAAAAACAGCCCGGCAAAGGCCAGCTTCATGACCGTCATCAGCGCGAAATACTCGCGCAGGACGCTCAGCGGCACGAGTGCCGAGAACAGATAGAGCGGGCTTGCCAGATAATAGGCATAGAGCGGGGCATAGGCCGTGCCCATGCCGACATCCCAGCTATACTGCATCGAGCCGCCGGTGCGCAGCTTCTCGCGGAAGGTCACGAGAAACGGATAATACTGATGCCATTCGTCGCTGGCCATGATCTGCTTATCCCCGAACGGGAAGAAGCCGGAGCAGGCAAAGACGAGGCAGCAGATGAAAAACGGCAGCAAAAATGCCAGCGGGAGCGTCCAGCGCTCCGCGCGGCGGGAACGACGCAACGGTGAAGTCATGGAAGTTCCTCCTTTATGTTCTGCCAGCGAGCCATCAGCTCGGGCAGCGTTTCCTGAAAATTCACGCCGTACCAGCGGCGGTCGGGAGCCTGCACCGTGCGGCGCAGCGTCAGCGCGACATAGTCTGCCGCGAGGCGCACGGCGCGCTCCAGCGGCGCGCCCTGCACGAGCGCCCCGGCGCAGGTCGAGGCGAACAGGTCGCCCGTGCCGTGAAAGACCTCCGGGATATAGGACGTGCGCACGAGCGTCCCGGTTCCGTCCCGCTGCAGCGCCGCGACGGCCATATCGCCGTCCACGCGCAGGCCGGTCAGCACGGCCGCACGGCAGCCCAGCTCGAGCAGCCGCTCCAGCAGCCGCCGCGTCTGCGCCGCATCCTGCACGGGGCTGTAGGCCGTCCCCGTCAGGAGGCACGCCTCGGTTACGTTCGGCGTCAGAACATCGGCGCGGCCGCAGAGCGCGCGCATCGCCTGCGGGAACGCGTCGGAAAATCCGGCGTAGAGCGCGCCGTTGTCGCCCATGACCGGGTCGATCAGCGTCAGCGCCGGGCGCTCGTCCATGCCGTCCAGCAGCGCGCCCACCAGCCCGACCTGCTCGGCCGAGGCCAGATAGCCGGTGTAAACGGCGTCGAAGCGCAGGTGCATCGCGCGCCAGTGCGCCATGATCGCCGGAAGCTGCGGCGTCAGATCGAGGCTGACGAAGCCGTCAAAGGCCGTGTGCGCCGAGAGCAGCGCCGTCGGCAGCGCCGCGCATTCCACGCCCATGGCCGAGAGCACCGGCAGCGCAATGGTCTGCGAGCAGCTTCCGATGCAGGAAAAATCCTGAATGCTTGCGATTCGTTTCATGAAATCCCTCGAATTTCTCGTTAATTTAATAATTATACTCGATTCCCGCTGAAAATGGAAGTCTTTCCCCAAAAAATCCGCGTTTTTCTTTCCAAAACGTGAAAATCAAAAATATTGTGTTTCCCTCTTGCATTTGCCACAAGATATGGTATAATGTAGGCGTTTCCGGCTCACGCCGGATGGAAAACGGAGGAGCATTGACTATGAAGATCATCAAACGAAACGGAGCCGAGGCCGTCTTCGATCTGGAAAAGATCCGCACCGCGATCGGCAAGGCCAACAGCGTCGTCGAGGAGGCCGCGCGGCTCACCCAGCTCCAGATCGACCGCATTGCCGAGAGCGTTGCGATCCGCTGCGAGACGATGAACCGCAGTCTGTCCGTCGAGGAGATTCAGGACCTCGTCGAGGATCAGATCATGGCGCACGGCGCCTTTGAGGTCGCCAAGAAATATATCACCTACCGCTACACCCGTTCGCTCGTTCGTCAGAGCAACACCACCGACGACCGCATTCTCTCCCTGATTGAGTGCAACAACGAGGAGGTCAAGCAGGAGAACGCGAACAAGAACCCCACCATCAACGCCGTCCAGCGCGACTATATGGCCGGCGAGGTCTCCAAGGACATCACCGCCCGCCTGCTGCTGCCGCACGACATCGTCGAGGCGCACGACGCCGGTCTGATCCACTTCCACGACGCCGATTATTACGCCCAGCACATGCACAACTGCGATCTGGTCAACCTTGAGGATATGCTGCAAAACGGCACGGTCATCTCCGGCACGCTGATCGAAAAGCCGCATTCCTTCTCGACGGCCTGCAACATCGCCACGCAGATCATCGCGCAGGTCGCCTCGAACCAGTACGGCGGTCAGTCCATCAGCCTGACGCATCTTGCGCCGTTCGTCGACGTCAGCCGCAAAAAGATCCGCCGCTCGGTGGAAAAGGAGGTCGAGACGCTCGGCGTCCCCGTCTCGGAGGATAAGATCGCCGAGATCGTCGAGCAGCGTCTGCGCGAGGAGATCCAGCGCGGCGTGCAGACCATCCAGTATCAGGTCGTCACGCTCATGACCACGAACGGGCAGGCGCCCTTCATCACCGTGTTCATGTATCTCGGCGAGGCGCGCAGCCCGCAGGAGAAGCACGACCTCGCGATCATCATTGAGGAGACGCTGCGCCAGCGCTATCAGGGCGTCAAGAACGAGAAGGGCGTCTGGATCACCCCGGCCTTCCCGAAGCTGATCTACGTCCTCGAGGAGGACAACATCCACCCGGATTCCAAGTATTATTACCTGACGCGTCTGGCCGCCGAATGCACCGCGCGGCGCATGGTGCCGGACTATATCTCCGAGAAGAAGATGCTTGAGCTGAAGGTCGACAAAAACGGCGAGGGGCACTGCTACACCTGCATGGGCTGCCGCAGCTTCCTGACGCCCTATGTCGACGAGAACGGCAAGCCGAAGTATTACGGCCGGTTCAATCAGGGCGTCGTGACGATCAATCTGGTCGACGTGGCGCTGTCCTCCGGCCGGGACCCGGAAAAATTCTGGAAGATCTTCGACGAGCGCCTCGACCTGTGCTACCGCGCGCTGATGTGCCGCCACAACCGCCTCAAGGGCACGCTCTCCGACGCCGCGCCCATCCTCTGGCAGTACGGCGCGCTGGCGCGCCTGAAAAAGGGCGAGCCGATCGACAAGCTGCTCTACGGCGGCTATTCCACGATCTCGCTGGGCTACGCCGGGCTTTACGAATGCGTGAAATACATGACCGGCAAATCCCACACCGATCCGTCGGCCACACCCTTCGCCCTCGACGTCATGCGTTATCTGAACGCCGCCTGCGCCAAGTGGAAAAAGGAGACGAACATCGACTTCAGCCTCTACGGCACGCCGCTGGAATCCACGACCTATAAATTCGCCAAGTGCCTGCAAAAGCGCTTCGGCATCGTGCCGGGCGTGACCGACCGCAGCTATATCACCAATTCCTACCATATCCACGTCACGGAGCACGTCAACGCCTTCGACAAGCTGGCCTTCGAGGCGCAGTTCCAGGCGCTCTCGCCCGGCGGCGCGATCAGCTACGTCGAGGTTCCGGACATGCAGAACAACATCGACGCCGTGCTCGAGATCATGAAGTTCATCTATGACAACATCATGTACGCCGAGCTGAACACCAAGAGCGACTATTGTCAGGTCTGCGGCTACGACGGCGAGATCTCCGCCGTCGAGGACGAGGACGGCAAGCTGGTCTGGACGTGCCCGAACTGCGGCAACCGCGACCAGAGCAAGCTGAACGTCGCCCGCCGCACCTGCGGCTACATCGGCACGCAGTTCTGGAACCAGGG
>OIXQ01000267.1_pt1 | contig 25573 bp, 18 predicted proteins | sample 1587791 | NCBI WGS metagenome assembly OIXQ01 (sample SAMN03283273) | human gut metagenome | biome: human-associated habitat; material: feces | host: Homo sapiens | place: Peru | collected 2012
AGATGCAAGGCAAACCATGTTCCATAGCCTCCAACAATACAAGAGGGAAACACTCATTATGATAGAACGTAGGGAAGACAAAGATGTCAGCAGCATTCAGGAAAGCCTCCTTGTCCTTACCATATTTCCTGCCATGATACACCACCCTACCCTCAAGCCCACGCTTTGCCACCTCGGCCAGAAACATAGCAGCATCCATCTCCACCGTTTCTCCACCCACAAAGTCGCAGACAAAACGGCAGCCCTTCTCCTTCAATACCTTCAGAGAATCAAGCAAAACAACCACACCCTTGCTTATCAGAAGATTAGAAAGGAACAAGAGATGAGGAATCTTATCTTCAGAAGAAGCCATAACAGGAGAAGCCGACACAAGACCCTCAATAGCAGAAGAAGGAATACCATTGCCACATACGAGCACATCCCCCCTATCCACATACTTCTTCACGTCCTCATACAGACATTCCGAAAGCTGGATCACCTTGATGCCCTTGAAGAACCGTTTGTACAAAACATTGTCCAGCCATTTCTCCTGTCGGGTAGCCACACCCTTATTATGATAATGCACAACCACCTGACAGCCCAGGCGCTTCAACATCTGAACCACCACAAAGTCCTTATAGAAAGCACCGCCACAAGCATTCGGAGTCACATAAACCAATTGAGGTTTGACCACCTTTACCTCATGCTGTATCTTCTTCAGAAGCTTGAAGAAATCCAAGAGCTTCCTCATCCCCACCTTCCCGATGTCCTGCAAGTTCTTCGCAGTAGTCAGGTTGATATAATGACAGTCAAACTCCCCATTTATCAGTTTACTATCGTGGATATACTGCCCCACCATAGCAGCACCATGCACAGGCGGAGGCATGTGCATGATAAAAAGTATTTTGGGTTTCATAACAAAGCCTCCTTTGAGTATGTATTATTGTAAAATCGCCAAATAGGAAAACGCTTGATATTCTCTGCATCTTCTTTTGAACATAAAGAATACCATTTGCTAAATTCGTTTTTGTTCTCCAACAGCAAGGATGCGCCGACCTTCAAGATTGAATCTGCTTGTTCATTAAGCAGTAAAGTTTGGAGTTTCGACATTTCCGTTTTTCCTAACTTTCCTAATCTTTTTAACACCTGACAATGATTGATGTAATGCATAGCATCAAGAGACCGTGAAGTCTCTTTCCTCATTAACCAGCAGCTAAGCTTCTCTGCATATTCTAACAGTTCATATTTGCGTAAAGAATCTGTATCACTTAGTTTGTCATAGCACTCTAACATGTACAACAAGTCAAAATTGGCCATTTCTAATATATGAGGATTCCTATCTATCAAAATTTCATAAGAACTTATCTGATTTTCAAATGGAATATTATCACATTTCAGCCAGAGACTTTCGTTTTGAAGATAAGAGAATGGACTTACTGGATATTTTTTGCCATCTTTAAACTTATACTGAAGAGATATCTTACCATCAAAGAAATCACCAAAACGAGAATTCCCTTTGTCATCAACACTTTCCCACAACAGAATATGTAAATTTCCAATGTCAACCAATATAAGAGTATTTTCTCTATGACCTATATTCACAAGATTTCCTGTGTCTGCAGAATAAAGAATCGAATTGATGTTAACATTTTGTTTTTTGGTAATTGCAGTTAAATCCAAAGGCTTTTTTACATGGAAACGGTGAAGTACATTTTTCAAATGATTCCAACCATCCAATCTGTCTTTTAAGTCTTTCACTAAATCTTTTTCATTGATTTTCATGTGCAAAGATAAATCTCCTATCTTTAAACTTCCATACTCATTCAGTGCAAGAACAAACTCTGCATCCCTTATACTTTCATCAAGAGTTTTCAAAGTGCTTTTAAACGAAGCCTTATTATCATGTTTCTTACTATTAAGAAGAATAGAGAGCGTCAAAATATCACCGATAGAAATCACCAATCTACCTTCTTTTATCTCATTTCGATATTCTTTAAAGAATATTTTATCGCCAACAGCAACATCTTTCTTTATTACACTCTGAAACGACACGGATTCTATTTCTTCTGCAATTGGTATCTCTATGTCTAAGTCCTTGTCTATTTGCGCATACATATAGGAATTATGAGATGACAAATACCCCATCATTTCTACAGGACTCATTTCTGAAGAAGGAACTACAAAAGAGAAATTCTTTATATTTCTCTTCTTCATATCCTCTAATGTGAAAGATTTCATTTTAGCAAAACTAACTTGTTTTTGGGAATTTACCAAGAACGTCTTCACTATATCTTCAAAATCTTCAAGAGTTTTTGGCATAGGCTTCATTGCAACACTAACCGTACTCTGTTTATCCTTACCCTTCAAAATATTCTTAATGGTTTCAGGTAATAAATTGCGATAGAACAACAAAGAATCTCTTCCTTTGTTTTTCTCTTGACACACTATGTAAATCGTAGGATCATTCAAGTATGCTTTCAAGTCTTCAATAGAGATATTATACCTATACTTTTTTTTCTTGAATTTATCTACCTCTTGCCCTTTTAGCTGAACAGCAACTCTACCCATAAACGAATCTTTTGCCTTGTTTGGCTTAGCATATAAGTACAGAGCACCATCCCAAAATGGTTCTTTATCATTCTCACTTATATGCTGAGATATGATTTCGCTGCCCTGTATATAATTTTTAAAAGCCAAGATTGCACCTTCCTCTATATCTTTTGATGTCATTTTTGTCATTATTGTTTTTATTTTCTATGCCATTCTCTCCACTTCAAGAATTTGCAAAGTCCCCACCACGTTACAGGTGTCCACTTGGCAAGATCCATCAGCTTGCCAATGACATCTTTGGTAAAATATTTACTATATTTCAAAGCTTCTTGGCGAGCAAGACAAATTCTTCCAGACAACAACTGGCAATAAACGAGGTTACGAGCAATACGTCCTCGTGCATTCTTATAAGCTTCTGTTTGGCTTGCGCGTTTTACGATACGTTTTTCCCAATCTGATACAGATGGAGCATTATTCCATCTTATCTGCATTTTCTTTAGCCATTCCGCCTGATTAGTAATGGTCTCCATGCCGTCGCTGACAAATAAAATTTCAGGTATGAAGCCCCATTTGCCATAAGTAGAAACCAATGCCCAAAACTCCAAGTCTTCAGTAATTCGTAAATCTGTGCGCATGCCTCCAGTCTGCTTAATAATTTCAGACTTTATAACAACACTGCCTGTGCAGACATGCATATAAGATGCCCAAAACGAGAAGAAATCGTCAAGGACAAAAGGTTGTGTATAATCTTTATAGCATACAGGAGCTACATGCTCGCCAGATATCGTAAGATGACGCTGAGCAACATTAACCGCCACGCAATCATCATGTTCCTCAAGAAACGAGAGCGTTTTTTCTATAAAACCATCCTCCCAATAGTCATCAGCATCAAGATAAGCGCAAAACTTACCCTGCGATAGCTCTACACCTTTATTGCGAGCCACAGACGGGCCGGCATTCTGCTGTTCATATAAGATTATATTATTTTCATTTCGAGTTTTTATCATCTCCACACTATCATCCGTACTTCCATCATCCACCAATATCACTTCATAGGAATAATGAGTTGATTGGCTAAAGATGGAATCCAAACAGCGATTAATTAACTTCGACTTGTTATATACAGGTATTATTATTGATAAATCCATTATTCACTTCTTTATAATTTACTACAATTGCACTAAGGCATTATAAATTTCCTCTAACTCGTCAAAATCAAGCGGATTCTCTATTCCTGCTATACCGATATGAGTTGCCCCACCAGATAGTCTTGAATAGCTATTTTTCAAAACATCAATCATTTCCTGTGTAACATTAGCAAAATTGGAAAATTCATTCCAATTAATCGTATTACCACGAAAGCCTCTATATTTACAGGGTGTTAGATTTAAAAATATTTTTTCATCTATCAAATTTTCGATGGCATGGCGAAGATGGTCTGCTGCGATCAAGGCATCTGCATTGACGAAAGGCATTCGCTCCAAACATCTTTTCACAATAGAAAGATGAAAAGACGAATTTTCCTGTCCATATTCTACTATTAATCCCTTCTCATTTCTATGTGAATAGACCTTATATGCGAAAAGATGCTTTTTGGAAGAGGTTCGTTGTGCTATATCTGAATTTATTGAATAAACATTGACATTCTTTGCCTCCATCATCATGTTGGCAAACCAATAATTATGTGTAAAGACAATAATTTGATTGGGGAGTTCTAACAACCTGTTCACAAATCTTTGTATAATTTCATTATCCAAGCTATTGACAGGGTCATCCAATACAATAGGATTTACATCCTCTCGCAACTTTATTTCTGCAAATAGCAAAGCCAATGAAACACATTTTCGCTCTCCCTCACTTAGAATTTCATTAACATGATAGGGCTTGTCAAGCCTAACTGTAAAAGAAGGTCGGTTTTTCTCAAAGTTAACAGACAAAATTTCAACATGAAGTGATCTGTTTATTAACTTTTTAAGTTCTTCCTTAAATTCAATTGCCAAAGCCTTTACATATTCCTCATAAATGACATCCATATTCAATTTTGCAAGTTCGTGAACCTTTAAAGCAGGAACTTTATCTTTGCAAATATTGGCAACTCGATCTCTCAAACGTCTCAAATTCTGCCTCAAATAATATAAATCAAAATATCCATTAGCTCTTAAATGGTAGGTATTATGAGAACATTCCCTTATATACTCATTAGCATATAGAGAATCGAACAAAGTAATTTTTGAAAAAGGTTCTATTTCCCGTTCTTGCTCATCACAACTACAATCATAGCTTTGTATCCCAGAATCATTTACTGTGTATTCAAGTGATACCTCCATAGCCTTAGGATTCTGTTCGTTAATATTGGGATACAAAGGCTCTTCAATAAAGCCACCACCAATATGGTTCAAGATACGGAAATATCCACTTTTACCAGATCCATTGCTACCACATAATAGTGTAATTCCCTCTGGACAAAAAACAATCTCACTATTTTCAACCAAAGCATTTACACCTGCGGTATGAATAAGTTTAGACAAAATCAATTGCTCTGTTCCTATCCCTTGAGGTTCTTGCATAACAGCCTCTCCATCAGAAATAAAGATGTCGCAAACCACCTTTAAACTTTTCTTTGACAGATACCCTTCATCGATAGTCCGATAACACAATTCCTTTAGCCAACCAGGGATATTTGTTGTTCGGGTAAACTCTATGAGAATATTTTTTGAATGTACAATATTTGCCATGACTAAAATTCTGTTTTTAATAAGCTATCTGCATATTTAGAACCATGTAATTTCATAAATTCCAAGATATTAACTACATTATTTCTATATAATTCCACTTGTCTTATATCATTTTTATGAGTAGAAAAAAGATTTCTAACCAATAAGTCCATGACATTTATAAACTCAAGATCTTTTTCCAATACCATATCTGGGCAACGATTGAAAACGTCGCTTAGTATTTTTAGAGATTGTTGCCAATGAGATTTTGCAATTGTACAAAAAACGACAACCAAATTGTAGAGAACAATAGAATCATCGCCCTTATCAAGAGCAACTTTTGAAAAGAACTTCATATCTCTCTTCTCTATTACAAACCAATCATCCCCCCAATCTTTACAGAAAAAAGGATTCAGCAAATAGGAATTAATAACCTCTTCATGCAAGTTCCGCTTTCTTTTCTTCATAACTTCATCGTACATCGCAAACCAAGATTTCCAAAACAGACTATAGCAATGTTTTCTTATTGTTTCAAGTATAAAAGAATCCAACAACGATGTATCATGCTTATGATTATATAAAATAGCACCAATTTCACAAGAATACTTTTCGACTTCACTTTCTGGAGAAGACAATATATAACGAGCCAACAGTTTTGAATCAATATGCCTCCTAGTAAAATCGCCATCATAAGAATTAGGAGTTTCTTTCCATAACAGTAAAATTTGCAATATACATTGTGAAGCCATTTCTTTTACATTATCTGGACAAGAGCCTACAGAAATAGCAGAGAGTAAGATCTCAGCATTGTCAATTTCATTTGCCGAAATAACTTTTGTTAGTTCGCTTATATACATCTGCATAAATTCATGATGGTATTCCCAAAATTTTCGGCAGTCAATAACAACAGAAACGATGTCACAACACCGAAGATTATTCACGGTTGTGCTCTGAGTGGAATATTTCAAGAAAATATCCAAGACTCTTTTCTCCAAATCGGGACTATAATCCAAGACAAAGCCTAAGACATCAAATACCGTAACCAAACTTGTCATACTTGAAGACAACATAAAATCTATATCATCTAAAGCCTCTAAAACAATGTTGACACAATATGATTTTTCTTCAGAACTTAAATCATTTTGGAAATCACGTAGCAATGTTGCGCAAACTAACGAAGGAACGAATTCGTCTCCAGGAAGGATATATAGACCATCAGATCGTTGTTCCAATTGCTTTTTGATATTCTTTGCCCCAGATAACGCGAGATGAAAATCTTTTTCAAATAGAGAGCTTTCGTATTGTTTTTCCTGCCCCATTTCTCTCCCTTTTGCCCACATACGCAATAAAGGTCCTTGCATCATCAGGTTACTATTATCAAGCGTTTTTTGGCTTAATGCTTTTTGCTCCTCTGTTAATTTAGGAGTAATTTGTAAATATGAGACACCATTTACATCCACTTCTTTCTGCTCCATCGAACGATAATCTATTCTTGATACGATGAAGCTATCAATAGATTGCATTTCTTCCGTCTCATTCTTCAGCTGTAATTTCAAGTCATCTATTATCTCATAAACTTTTTGAAGCTTTTGCTTGATTACGCAGTCATCTAACATATCAAACCTTAGTTGCAAAGTCAGTATCACATCTTGGAGGTCTTCTTTCCTATGTGACAAAGCATTGGACTTTTCTCGTTCTTCAAGCAAGGCTTTATTATCATTAAAAGCAAATGCATAAGGAGCGGCATTTATCTCATACGTCTTGCGTGTTTGATCAAGATTAAAAAACAGTAAATTCTTAAACAAAATTAAAGACTCATCAAAAAACTCTAAAGGATATGCTGTTATAACACTGGCAACAATTGCATATAAAGATGCAGAGTTTGAGCTATTGATAATCTCATCCAAACATTTTTTTACCAAAAGTTTATTTTCATATTCCATCGCAGTCATCAGAAAAGACTCCAATGCCATATGAATACATTGCAGCAAATCTGGTGTTGCCATGCCAGACGTTCCACGATATAAATTCCAAATGGTCGAATTCCCTATTATCTTTTTGGGAGTGCCATCCAGTTTGATGGTATTTATCACTAAGCTATCATCATGGAAAAAATTGCTCTTGGAATAACAAGCAACACAGTGATTCATTAAATGAATGATAAATTTCAATGTGTCAATAGGGTGATACGCCAGCAGATATTTGATACAAGTTTGATTTGCACTTGCTGGGAAATAGTGGATTGTACAGTTTCTTTCATTCAATCCCCATGCTTTTTCACATTCCATCCCTAGAGAATTAGCATAAATGCTTTTGGAAGGTCGCTCCCAATTTTCATCCATCCAGAACAATTTCATCAAGGTCTGAATCTCAGTTGCTGCAGATTTGTATAAAGAAGCACATATTCCCATACCTTGTTTCTTTACGATATAATCCGTCAATTCAAAATAAGGATCCAAGTGATTTGTCCAAGCATTTTTTATCACCTCATTAAATATATTTTTTAACTCATCTACGATACTATCACAATAGCTATACACCATAGAAGCATGATTATCTGGATTTTGAAAGAAACAATACTCTTTACGCTTACGTAGATTAGCAAAATAAATATGAGGTTTTAAGGCCATTAAGCCAGCTTTGCGACGAGAGCTTTGCTTTGCACTCTGCATAAAAGAGTATCCTTGTAGCAAAGAATAGATTTTATTTCCATTCATAGAATACAACAAATCATAATGTTCATATACATAGTCGATAGCTGCATTCCATCCAGAACCATAAGGAACCATCAATGGATATTGCTTTCCATTATATGTAACATATGAATGTAATCGTTGGCAAGAAATCATCAAAATTCTCAACACTTTAGATAACCACTTATAGTTGTTATTTTTTAATTCACAAGAATATTCCTCAAAAAAATGCTTTCCACAATTTGAAGATGACAAAACTGAAGCAACTATTGCATTAGTATATCTTTCATAAGATAAACCTTCAAACAATTGCTCAATAAACTCATCTGCAAGATTCCAAGAATCTGTTTCCAATAAAACCGAGAACCATTTACAAAAAGCATTTTGGTGTCGAATATCATCAGGCAATCCTTCGAAGAAGTCTTTTACATTTTGAGTTTTATGCCAAATTCTATCTATAAGTTTTACCAATGCCAAATCAGTATAAAGATCATGAGCTATATAATATCCATAAAAACCATCAACGGCAACTATTCCTTCTTTGATCAATTCTGATACGGAATTATAATCCAAATTCTCCTTTGGAATGATATAATTACCTTTATCCAACTGAGTTTGTACCATTCTCAGAAAACATTGCTCTCTTTTCTCCTGATTTGCCAAATCTTCTATTCCCATACCTCTCACTTTAATATTCCAAATCTGGTCTCGAAATTGAGTAAGGGAAATATTAGCGGAGGTAGTACATTCTAAATATTTTGCTAAATAAAATAAATTATGAAGATCTTTATACAAGTGTGGCTGTACTGGGATTTTACGTTGATTTTTCTCTAATATATCTTCCAATTCCTTATCATTTAACAGCGGAATATCTATATATTCGAAATCTGTCAAATCCTGTTCTTCCAATAGATTCTTTACTTGCTCTGTATAGTTTTCCCTTATCGTAAGAATAAATCTCCAACCAGCCTTGTTAAGTTCCGTAAGAAATAATTTAAATGGTAATTTATTTCTTATTTCAGTTATTTTTTCCACAGAATCAAGAATCACTATTTTACGAGAAGCATCTTCAAAATAAGATGTAATATCATCTATATCATAATCTTTTTGTAATCCCAATATAGAATTTATTTTAGAAAACTCAAATTGAGAAGCACTCAAATATAGGAATACAGAATCATCTTGATGGGCAAGGAAATACTTTTTGGCAATCACAGACTTACCAGAGCCACTATCACCCATAAGAACACAGTTATTACCACTAGAAACAATCTTATTGATTCTTTTGGTGTATTCTGTTCTATCTACAGAACAATCGCTATCCTCTATCAAAAATTTATCTACAATTGTTTTTGAATAAAGTTGATTTGCTGCATCTATATGTTTGGGCAGATGCCAAAGATTAGAATTTAAATCAAAGAAAATATGATATGCAAGTTCGTTTTTAGCAACTAAATCCAAAACATTATCGCCAAACATCCATTTTATCTTCAAATGAGCATTCAAGGCAAACTCTTCTATATCTTGCTGTCCCTTTGTTTTTTCTCTGCCCTTTGGAGGATTACCAAACTCTTTATTTGTATATATAATAATTTTTGTTTGCTTGGGATTGTACTGTATTGCTTTCTCCACAGACATTTTAATCTGCTTAGCATCAATTTCTCCTTCAAAATATTTAGCTTGGAAGCCAACAACCTCCCCATCAATTTCAACTGTGTCTGTTTCATTTCCTGGATGGTTTTTATAATAAGGTAAAGAATCACCTAAATGATATTTTTCCCTAAACAGAAAACGAGCCAAGGCTTCAAATGTACGCCTTTTGTCATCTGAATTTTTCCCTATAAAGGAATCCCATGATGGATATTTCACGTTCATACCCTCAATATTTTTTATAATTGTACTATTATACTTTCCGATATGAGTATATTCGGTGTCTACTTTTCGGTTACTCGCGACCTTACTTTTTGTATCTTTTGATTTAAATAAACCAAAAGAAATGAACACATGAAAACGATAAATACTTTTATCATTATATTAACCAAAATACTATATCCATAAAAACGTGGAGCTATTACAGAAGATATTATATCAGCGCAATAGATTTCCAAAGTATTGTTACCAATAATGGAAAGGAATTTATTTCCAGACAACTTAAACATATTCACTATATAGTTAGCAAATATCACCACAGTCGGTATAACAGCAGAAGAAAACTGATAATGAAAACCTTTAATAAAGAATAAAATACCAATACAAAAAAGAATTACGACTAACAATTTTGATGGATTTTCATATTTACATATAGCACAATACATGCCAAAGACATATACAGATATCCTTCCTGTCAAACATTCCCATTGCCAATGATTTATCAATCCACTAATATCAATTATTATAGAACTGATATAAATAATGCATGGTAATAGACATTTATGCTTTTTTATTAGATTATAAAATAAAGGGCTCAGAAAATATAGTAAAAACAATGCAGGAAAATACCAATCTGGCTGAATATCAGGATTATAATAGTAAGGCAAAGTAAAAAGGCAAGGAACTATTTCTATAAGGGAGTTCGTATCATGATAAATAAGACATGAAATCAATTTAAAGAATATGATTGTTATTCCAAATAGAGGATATACTCGCCAAAAACGGTTATTAAAAAAACTCTTCAAACTATTTCTATTGAGTGATTTAGCTATTCCATAACCGCTAAAAAGCAAAAATATATCAACCCCCATATATCCAATATTCAACCTTCCTATAGGAATACCAAGAAAAGCCAAATGATAAAACAAAACGCTCAGCATTGCAAATGCTAAAAGTTCGCGCCTAAAGCAATATAAGTTTATATTTTTCATTTCCACCATGCTCTATAATAATGATGATTAACTTGTTTTTCTTTTGGTGGTAATTGCATGTAATCCCCATAACCATTAGAAAGATAAGCATCATGATTTTTAAACCCCCAAAACGCCCTATTTTCAAAAGGCATATCAACCAACTCATCAAAACAAGCTTTATCAAAAGGACGTTTTTGTAATATTCCTTGAACTGTTTCAAAAACACGCCCACTTTTACAACCATTATATTTTTGAGCATATTTTGAAATCCATATTGCAATTTGTCTTTGACTAAAAGGGCATAAAAGAACTTTTGCAACCATTAGCCCCAAATTTAACAATAACTTTCGACCTGGACGACATACTGAATATTTATAAATAAGCATCCATTGCAATTTTAGACGCTTTTTGTTATAAGCTAACCATTGCTTCTCATCCAAAGGCACTTCATCTATTGGATATACATCAATACCGACTCCCACATAAAGGCGATGTTTCAAATCTCGTTCCTCTCCTTCATGCATCTCTGTCCTTGTATCATAAGCTTGACCATAAGCTTTATCCCACAATGGTTCTCTTTCTAAAGTTGCAAACTTAATATTTTTATACTCCTTCGGAAATGTTTCTACTAATTTTATATAATCCTCACGAAGCATATATATATCTATGTCATCATCCCACGGAATGTATCCCTTATGACGCACAGCCCCCAACATTGTACCACACGCTAAGCTGTATCGAATATTGTTTTTGGTACAAAACTCGTGCAGGACCTGAAGAACATCCATTTGAATGTTCTTCAAGTCTTCTATTCCTATCATTCTTTTTTGCATACACTCCACTAATCAATCTTCCAATTTTTAGTTATTTCTGCAACCCTTATATAATCATTGTAAGTATCAATGTCGTATGCACGCACTTTAATACCTTTCATAGGACAAAATGGTTCAAACATATTGAAAACATTTTGTGAACAATATGTAAGATGCTTTTTATTCATACAAGCTGGGCCGGTCCATTCAAAATCCCCTCCTTCACGTGAAAAACTTAAAACATTACCGTTCTCGTCTGTATGTACAAAAACTGTCTCTTCGCTAGTTTTATCTCCATAACAAATAAACTCACCAGATTCAGCTAACAACATTTTCACATCTTCTGGATGAACAAGCAAATCACCATCCCATTCTAATATCTCTTGATTAGCATGTCTTGCACCTAAATAAAAGCTTGCTCCCGTTTTTGTTTCAAAATATCGATGATTATAACAAAAAACAATATCCTTGCGATATTTACAAACTTCATTTATGATTTCGCTTGCTTGAAATCCTATTACTATTCTAAGATCTTGAACGTTCTTAAATAACTTCAACTGCCAAGAAATCAAGGATTGTCCATTTAATTGAACCAAAGCTTTAGTCAACCCAAGACCCAGACGAGACCCTATACCAGCACAACTGATTACAACAGACTTTTCATTAGCATATTCGCCACAAAGCTGGCGCATTTGACGACAAAGCGCATCTTCATCAAATATCACATAATCACATACAGACATCAGACTCTGTGCAGGACTATGTGTAAGTCCAGCTGCAATACTAATATTCGCCTGACGCATTGCTTCGAGATCATTATTACCATCCCCTATAAATACAACAGTTTCACCTAAAGCCTTATATTGCTCCACAATCTGTTCCTTACGAAGGATCTTTTCTAGTTTTACAATTCTATCAGACACACATTCAGCCTCACTTCCATAACATTTGCAGCCTATTTTCTTAAAAAGTCCCTCACACCAGCAAACAAGATTACCCGTTACTATTATACAATCCTCGCTATGTTCTGCAATAAATTTTGCAATTTTGGGATATAGTGAAACTTTTGCTAAAAGGGCAGATATTTCACTTACTGAATATTTGCCCAAAATATTAACTCTTCTTATAAAACTCTCTACAAAAGGAACATTACCTTGAACAGTTTTTGCCGTCAACTCTGCAATCTCATTCTGGCAACCAAAATGTGTAGAGATAATCGGAAGAGTTTCTAATGACGTTACTGTTCCGTCTAAATCAAATAAAAATTTCATATTCTATTTTTTATTAAAACTATAAACTACGCTTAACACAGCATCGTATATTCTCTTTGACACATGATTAGCATCATACATCTTTTCTATGTCCTTTGAACGTCTGCCATATTTTTCCAAATCTATTAGATGAAAAGTTTTCAAAGCCTCCAATATCGAACCTTCATTTTCCGGATCAAATAATTTACCATTTTCACCTTCTCGACACAATTCAGGAAAACATCCATTATATATAGAGCAGGCAATGGGTAAACCAATAGACATCGCCTCTGGAACTACAAGACTCCAGTTATCATCTAAAGTTGGTATTACAAAAACATCTGCTATAGAATAATATTTATACACAGAATCATAATCCGCTTCACCAGTAAGTATGATACTTTTTTCATAACCATACTTCCTTCGAAAATCATCATACAATTCACCGCCACCAACAATCAACAATACATCATTAGTATAAAATTCTTTATGCACCATCCAAGCTGCAAGTAAATATTTCAACCCTTTCAATGGTATCAAACGCCCAACATATATGTATATAAGACCATTTCCTTTATATGTTGGAATAATTGAATTGCGGAATTCTATTTTCTCTTCAGAAGATAATGAAGATACAGATTTTTGTAAACCTTCACTATCAGCACTCATTCCTCCTATATACAATTTTTTCTCATTCACTCCCAATGACAACAAATATTCCTTAGTCTGACTTCCATTACATAAATAACCATCAACAAAACGATCTATAAATTGACGATATTTATATCTCCATTTTGGACAATTACGTTCTGTTCTTTTCGTTCGCTCATAGGCTAACAATAAAGGTACGTTATGTGAATGTGCATACCAAACTGCCCAAGGAGTCCATTGAAAAAAACCTTCTGCAATAACAACATCAGGCTTCTGCTTTTTAATGAGCTTATACAAACCTTTTACCAACGGAAACGAGAACCATTTGTTTGATCCTGCTCCCGTATCACCTATTATAACTCTTTTTTCTCCATCAAAGACGTGTGAATTATCCCCTATAGCTTCATACATTTTTATAGGGATGCGTTCTGCAACCCTATTTCTTGCATAAATAATGTGAAAATCACCACCTGTCATTTCATTAAGTTTTTTATAAACAGGAACGCGATAGTCTTTGAAAGATGGATTTACCCAAAGTATCTTCATAATTTATAAATATTATAATTTTTATCTTCCACCAGTTATTAATCCATATAATTTTGGACTTACAGATTTCATTTTCATTGCAAGTAAAACTATAATTGCAATAGTAATTAAAGGCAACAATAAATAGCTAAGACATGAAACTAAATTGCTACCTTTGAAAAAATATGCAATAGTAACCTTCATTGATTTTAGGATATAAAAATGGGTCACATAAACAAAAAAAGAATACGCTGCCCAATGAATTAACATATGGCATTGTTTCCCGAATTTTGGAATAATTTCCCACAACCCCCAAATACCAATAAACATATATAACTTTATTACCCAAACATCATCTATATTTCCTATCAAAAAAGAACTAACAAGCCAAGTTACAAACAATAATACAAGCTTTAGTTTTGGTAATCCAGCTTCAATATTAAGGTTGGAATGTTGAATTGCTCCACCAACAAAAAAGAAAAACATACCTTCTGTCGAACATAATGCAGAATCCACAGGTTTCCATAAAACAAACAGCACCGCCAAGACTATTATTATCACAAACTTTCGTTGACAGTATAAAAGCCATTGATAAAAAGGAGCTAAGTACATAAATATTAATAAATCTCGTATATACCATAAAGGCGCATAATACTGACTTGTTATTAAATCCACAAAAAAACGAAATGGATTCCACACATACTCCTTATGACTTAATATAAATAATGGCAATGCTATTAAATTCCATACCAAAAGAGGCAAGAACAAAGTTCTTAGTTTTCTTCTAAACATTGAAAAATATTCTTTTATAGATAGATACCTATACTTAAAAAAGAAATATCCACTAACCAAGAAAAAATAAGGTACAGCAATTTCTGTTATATTCGTAAATAGATTTTGAATAAAACCATTTAAGCCATCCAAGTAATTAACACCAAAAAAAGCCTGATTGTTATTCGAATGTCGAAACACCACCATTACTGTACATACGAAAGAGCATAATTTAATTCTATTACTTAATGACTCAGACATATCTTGTAACTTTAGAATAATAATACATCAACATAATAAAAGCAAAATAAACAATAGTAATACCACAAGTTTTTGAAACAAGAAAACCATATGTATAACCATTTAACATTGCACAGCCCAAAACCGATAACAAACCAACATATCCAGTACGCCTTTTACGTTTTAACACAAATGACAAGGAGGAAAGTAAATGGATTATGAACATTACGCAACCCAAAATACCCAAATTACAATAACAACCAATAAAATTGCTATGTGGATCAGGTTGAGGCACCGGCATATACCCTCTATCAAAAGCTATACGCTCAGAACACCCCAACCCTGCTCCCAAGAAAGGTGATTCCTGAGCAACTTTATATATTGCTTGCCAAATAATATCTCGTCCAGTCACAGTCTCAACTGTTTGCACATTTTTACCAGGCATGATAAAATATACTATAGTCTCAAAAGCAGAAGAATCCATTGAAAAGAAAAGAGCAACTAATCCCAAGAACAAAGCATATAAAATTTTGCCAGAGAATAACAGACCAATAGAAACACCAAAGACTGCGGATAAATTTGCCCCACTACTTGTACAAACAATAATATTAAAAATTGCTAATACGGCAACAGTCCTTAATATTCTTATTCTATTTTTATCATGTCGTCTTTCTGCTAAAAGCTCCCCTACACAATAACTTATGACCAATGCACTACAACTTCCGCTACTAAGATCATGGACAAATAATGTCCACCAATACGAAACCTGTCTAATAAAGAACATCTGTGAGAACATCATTATTAGATACATCATTAAAAATAGACGCTCTAAACCTATAAATGTTTTCGGTATTGAAAATATCCAATATAACAGAAATAAGATAACAACATCTTGAACGGACAAGAAAAAAGCATATTGTGGTAATTCTGAAAATACAGATGTCAATGTAGCAAACACATATACACATAGCAAAGTCACTATCGGTTTATTTCTTGCTTCAAAAATATTTGCTCTTTTATATTTTTGATAGAAGATTAGCAAAATAAACATTGCAGCAATACAACCTACTTGTAATGCTTTTGCTATTCCACCAGAATCCGCAGGAATATATGCAATTCGATAAAACCAAATACAAAAGAATATCAAAAGCCATTTATAACGGCTTTGTAATAAGCGAAAGAAGCTATGAAAGGTATTTTTAACAAACGAAAAATCCATGTTATAAAAATTTATGATAATACTATTCTTTTTTTTCCTTTAAGTTTTATAATCTTATATAACTGACAATATATCCTTGAATACAAAAAAAACAATGGACAACAAAATATAAACCTAATGAACTTTATATCAATCAAACTTGCTACGATTTGATAATTTCCTTGAAAACTCAAATATTCTTTTATTAACTTATAATGTCGAATACTAAAAGAAACTTCAGGAATAAAAAAACATTTAATATATTCTATTATTCGATTTGTGATTATCAAATTTCTAAAATAGTCAGAAGCATCATCTAATTGACTCAAAACTACTTTTTGAATTCTATCAGCATAATCAAAACCAGTAACACTTGTTTGCATTATTGATTTTTCATTTATCATATATGCAATGACAATATTTTCTAGAAAGCACACTTTTGTTATACGTTTAGACACTACAACTTGAGCGCACCAATCTTCTTGTCTTGAAACGAACAAAAATGGCTTAAAAACATCAACGTTAAATAAACTACGTTTATAAATTGCGCCCCATAAATATGGAGCAATATCTCCCTGGACATATTTTTTTCTATATTCTTCTCCAGTTAAGACTCCTTTATAGAATTTTACTTTTTCCATGCCTTTAATCTTTCCTGAAGAAGACACTCTATAATTCATTCCTCTTACCAAATCATACCCTTCTTCTATCTTATTATATAAAATAGATAAAGCATCTGGTAAGAGATAATCATCAGAATCAAGAAACATAAGATATTTTCCAACGGAGGCTTCAAAACCAGCAAGTCTGGCAGATACAAGACCACCATTAACTTTATGAACGACCCTTAGCCTCTTGTCTTTTTTAGCGTACTCATCACAAATCTGCGGACATTTGTCCGGACTTCCATCATCCACAAGAATCATTTCCCAGTCTTGAAAGTCCTGTGCAAGAACACTTTCTATACAACGTGGAAGATATTGCTCTACATTATAGACTGGAATAAGTATCGAAATAATTGAATTATTCATAAAACACTCTATATGAAATTTACTTACGATAAAAACACCATATTAAAACTTTCTGATACACTAAGAATCAAAGATGTCAGAAGAAGGTTGTTCTTCATAATAAAAAGTATCAGAATCATGCTGCGAGAAATATTCATACAACCTCATTTCTTCTGAAGACTTTTGAATTCTATAGAAATTTCTTATTTTAGGCTTTGCAGGATTGCCTATAAAACAAGTTCCTTCCACTTCCTGTGAATAATCTCGATTAATCATACTTCCACCTGCAACAGTGCTATAGGGGGGAATAATTGTTCCTTTAAATACACTTACCCCATTGGCAAGCCACGAATTATGACCTATTATTATCGGCATTGAAAGGTTATTTACCTTCTGCTCATCAGAATGGTATACAAAGTGCATAGATGTATCCATTATTTGAACTTTAGAGCCTATTCTCACGAAATCCTCTAAAACTATTTTTTCACAAGAAATAATTGTATCTTGCTGAGTAATTATAACATTTTTTCCTATTTGAATTATAGATTTTAAATAAGAGAGGATTCTAGTACCACAACCAATTATTGCAGATCCCTTAAAAATAATTTTTTTACCACATAATATAAACTCAGTATGTCCTCCAGTATGGGAAGGATATTCACCGCTTCTATTAATTTTAATCATTCCCCTTTTAATCGTCTCACAATCCAAGATTATTTTAAAATTCGGATTTAAATTGACAATCCTAGGTATCCCCCAAACTAAAATAGGCAAATGTATGGCCTGCTTAAAGGGAAGGAATCGAAAATTGAACCATAGCGTAAAAAAAGGATTAAACCAATGCTTTGAAATAAGCAATATAAAACGATCAAATATTTTCATAACACATATTGATTGAATTTTAGTACTCATATATTTCAAAAGGCTTATTATTAACCATTGCAGCCGTTCTTGCAAATGCACTTCTATACATTCCAGGTCCCTTAGCAAGGTATACAGCCTCTGCTTTACTAATCATATAAAAATCAAGGAATGTCTTCATATTTACATCATCACCATTATCATAATCAATATGTCCAATTTTACCTGGAACAATATAAACATTTTCGATTTCCTTCACTCTATAAAGAAATGTAGAACTATCTGCCGTAACTAAAATTTTATCATGCTTAGGAGCATCTGTCGAAATTTTCCTTATAATATTAAGACTATCATTGATTAAACATTCCTTATCATCATCCTTCAATGGTTTACCAGTACTATCTGTAAAGTCTCCAAGTAATGTTGTAAAACGAAAAGAGATAGAAATGTATTTTCCACCTATTTTTGACATGTGCCTATCAATCTCTTTTTGTAGTCTTTCACATGGCTTAAAAAGTTCATTGAATAACTGGGCAAAATCACAACACCATCGATATTGATTTGTATAAACATGTATCTGCTTGTTTACATCAACCAAATTGTGATTACACCAATCTTCTGCCAAGAAATCTCGTCTACTTACAACCTCTTTTCTATTACACGTTCTTGGCTCCAACATACATATCTTTGGAATACTCTTAGAGCTATCATAAGAAATTATATCAGGCAACCAGTTATATTTGTTCGGTTGCAAATAATCTTGTAAAAGAAAAGGGTCACAAAAGTTAATAACAAACTTTCGATTATTCCTCTTACACCAATCATATATAGATACAATACCTCTTAGTCTGTCCGCAAGCCCACCAGACCAACCTAAACCATTGCATGTAAAAACAACACAATTAGATACTTGCGCCGAACATTTCTCTTTATAATTGTTTTTCAATAAAGATTTTTCAGAACGTTGTTGTTGCTTCAAAAAGAAATTCCATGCTCCAAACATCCGTATTTGCAATTCATACCATTGCATCTTTAAAAAATGTAAGACTTTCTTCATATAAAATTAATTAAATAAAAAACGCAATTATTTTTCCATACAAATTGTGCAACCTTCTCAATATCGTTAACTTATCAAACCAAGAAGCAGCATAATGATGTACACATACTGTATTATTTGTGATAATAATTTCTTTTGTTTCGTAATCTTTTGCACAGAAATAATCTATAGAATATATAACAGGCAAATCCACACTTCTACCTTTTAGAAAATTTGTCAAATACATTGTATTAGGATAATCTAACAAGCGACCATTGTATTTGATAAACCTCATCGACTGATACATATTCAAGAATTCACAAACCCAAGGAGAATCTTTTTCTGCACCAATTACTCCAGAACCAATGGTATGCAACCGCTCTTCTCCTATAAAAGAATGATGCTTAAGGAACGGATCGAAACTTTTAATCACTTCTATATCCGTATCAAGATAGATTCCTCCATATTGTGATAAAGCATATAACCTGCAAACATCCGTCACAAACGCATATTTTTTAACAGCATAGGCTTCTCTACAAAATTTCCACTTCCGAAAATCGAAATTGGACTCATTCCACTCTATTATTTCATAATCAAACAAAACTTTCTTCCAAGTTTCGATACATTTCAAAACAGAAGCTGGCTTTGGAGATTTGCCAAACCAACAATAATGAATAATTTTAGGTATCATTGCTTATTATATTATGCCCCCATACCATTGACAGGGATAAATTTCATGTTATTAACCGCATTCCATTAGTTTCCAGACTTTAACGGGACATTAATGGAAATCATAACCAAGATAGTAGAAAAAACGAGGATGAATATTGGATTCATTATAATTGACCACTCTTCAATATCATCTATCTTCATACAAAAATCTATCAGCAAAGGATGAATAATATATATCCCCAAGGAATATTTGGCTCCATATTTTGCCAACATATTTATAGCTTTACCTTCTGATAGCTTGATAAATTGAAGAAACACTAAGACACTCAGTAAAATAGTAGAGTATCCATATTTATCTCCCCAACAGTAAGACTCATAAATTGAAACTAAAGAACATGATATTATTAATCCGATAGCTAACCAAGATTTAACTTGCATACCAGTTTTTCTTATTCCCCCCCCCATTATAATTGTCGGCAAAGCAATAAAGAGTGTCATATTAAATGGCACAAAAACGGATTTATGAGTAATCGTAATACCAAACAATACACACAAAAAACATATAACTCCTATATTTTTATACGTATATGGGTTACATTTATATGCAAGTATAGCGATTATAAGAAGAGACTCTACTAATGCGATTAAAAACCACAGATGATAGCCATAAGGGAAAAACGGGGAAGAGCATGAAGCAAAGAAAACAAACAGTTTCCACGGTCCTATGTAAAACACATCAAAAGAACCAGATTTTATTGCCTCATACAATGCTTCTATACCATATATTAAAATTGCCCATAAATATATACTACATAATTTACGAATACTTTTCAAACATTTGCCTCTTATTATTTCAGCTCTTTCATCATATAAGAAATACCCACTAATCAGAAAAAACAAAAAAACAGCAATTCTGGATATAGGACGAATAAAGGCATCACCACAATAAGTAGTGACATGCTGGCAAATGACTAAAAGTGCTGCAACAAGCCTTAACGCATCAAGCCCCAACAATCTACTCTTTTTACTTTCCATTCTTACCCAATAGTTTGTCCAGAACTTTCCCTAATCCGACTTTATCAGCAATCAATCTACCCCAATGTCTCATATACATAGGTAAAAGCCTTAGACGTGCCGTAAACTCATTGTTCAATCCGAGTTTATGTAAACGAACCGCCTTACGATAGTTACGTTCATAAGCTTCTGGATTATTTTTTCTTACACAAAGTAGAATCACCGGATAATGTGAATTAGGATATTGCTTTCTATGGTAGCCTCCAGCACGCATATACTGCCATGGGAAGATGCCGAAATCAGAAGGATCACGATAACCAATTAGCCCCCACTTTTGACGTAGAATATCAAGAACAGACTGGTCTTCTCGATGAGAAACAAAGTCTTTAAATTCTGCAATTTCTGGCAAAAACTTTTTCCCATATGCTTTGCGAATGTCTTTCATATTGTCAAGCCATTCTTGCATGTAAGCAATGCTTTGCTTACTCTTTCTCATTAAGATATAACCTGAGAGAATCTGGTTGCCAGAATATCCATGCCAATCCATCAACTCATAACACTCTTTCTTTGTGAAACAATGAGAAAGCAACGGTTGCTCCACGACCATCAAGTCATACCCTGAGGCTTCCAAATCAGGAATCATCAAATGTAAGTCGTCTATGAATACAGCTCCCGAATCACAATAGAAAAGATAATCACCATCTTCTATCATATCCAAAGCCTTCAATATGATGTATGGCTTCCATAGCCAAAGGCCTCCACCACGAGCAATTTTGAAATGTTCAGGAAAATCTCTTTTTAATTCTATAATATCCTGCTCATGAAATTCCAGAACTTTGTCAACATTACCTTTTTCATAAGCCGACTTGGTGTTTAATTGCTGTTGACTTACATATCGCTCATCAGCAAAATTACAAACATACAGTTTATTCATTATCTTTTTATTTGAAACGTCGTAATTTCCAAAGAAGAGAAAGAGTTGTTGCTTTTCTGTGCTGATCACCTATAAACAAATCATAGAAGATTGATTCAAGATGCTGACAACAGCTATTCCATATTCTTTGATAAAGATATGGATTGTAAAACACAACCGTATCTGAATATTTGTTTCCTATAGAAGAAATGGTTAATTTCATTCGTTCACCCTTAGGGCAAACAACATTTAACTTCTCTTCTCGTATTTCAGCAGAACATTTCTCATTGTCTATGTTCAACGCATAAGCAGAAGCCAACAGACTTGGAGCTTCACCAACACTATACAAAGAGAAGAGCTCCTTCCCTTTTTTGTTTATCCAATAGTCATAAACGAAATCATTACTCTGGTTGACTATTTTTATATAGTTGAAACTATTAGTTTTCTCCTTTTCAAAGGCTTCAACCTCTGTTAGTCCAGCTTCTTCACCTGTAGATTCAAGTATCTTAATCTCAAAACCACTGACGTTCTGCATATCCACATCTATATATGTAGGAAAGCCATCAGACTGTAATTCATACTCTTTAGGTTCATGTCCATCAAAAGTTATGGATATTTTTCTTACAAGCTGTTTTTTATCTACATTATTATACAATACCAGATATTTCATATTACTTGGCTTTGCTAATTTTATATTAGCTGTTTTTTTTCTATCGGCAGGCTGTGGAATCCAAGCACCTTCCAAGGGTAAAGCATCAATATCATGAAAATCTGTTTTGTCATACAGCATAAAGTCATTCAACTTAGCACCGTCACCAGAAGAAACTCTTATATCGGCATCAAATAACAAAGAATGAGTATTTCGCTCCCATAATATCTTATCTGAGTTATAACGAATGGCACGCATAACAGCTCCCTGAGATTTAAAAATAGCATATTGTCTGAATACCTCTGAGCCCATTAACGAACGTGACATCATATGAGCAGCAACAGGAAGACGCAGCCTTTCATTCCATTTAAAAGTCTCAACAGGATTATAAAGATATTTTGTCGATAATATATTTGTCTTATAATAATCAGGATATGACTCCCACGTCGTACGGTATGCATAACCTTTCAGAACCAAAGGTTTGTATGTTTTTTCTTGCTTTAGGACCCTACCAATAGCCTCATCCAACAAAGCCGTTACATATTGATGATCCACATGACGATCGTAATCTGTACCAATGATAACATCAGGACATAAATCAGTAATAACATTCATCAAATCTTTTACTATATTTAATCGAGAATATTGTTGACCCTCATGGTAAGCAGGATGTTCATTAGTACCCTTTGTTAGTTTTATTTTATCCACATCATTATGAATCAAAGAACCATATCCTAAAAATGTTATATTAGCTTCGGACACACCTATATTCTTAAACAAAGCTATAGCTTCAGCATATCTATAAGGTTCAGCAATGCCATTTGTAATAACATAAACAGGGAAAATCTCACTTCCATATTTCAAATATTCTTCAAATACACCTCCAAGCAAATTTATCTCATCATCTTGATGAGGTACAACAACAAGAACCCGTTTACCACCATACAACTCCCTTTTACCATTATCTACATCCTCAAAGGATATGAAACAATGAGCCTCATATTTTATAAATAGCTTGAGTAAAGCATATATAATTGGCAAGAAACTAAATATAATAAAAGAATGAATTCCATCAAATGGTTTAAACAGTATTAGAATTAATGATAATATTAACATTGATTCTAAATAATAACGCAGCTTAAAATGTTTGCCGTACAAAACTAATATAAAATCACATAGAACAGATAGTTCTACTGCAATTAAGATATAAAGCAATATTTTAATCATATAAAATAGGATAATCTAAGCACAATGCAAACTACTTTTTAATTTTTCGCTTCACAAAACCCAATATTTTATCTTTTTCTCCATTTGAAAGAACAAATATGAAAGAAGATACAATTGAAGAAATCGTTGAAACAGAGCCTACAACAACCAAGCGCTCCCAACCATCTGTCATCAAAAGAACAGGTATAAGAGTAAGTGAAGTTGTCGTAATAATCATAAGCAGAATTCCTTGAAGGACATTTTTATAATAGAAACCAAATGTGATACCCACATAAGGCTTATTCGATAAAATACGTGGAACAAAAACAAGCAGATACAAAATATTTGAGACCGCCATAGTTAATATTGGATTATTTGTAATAGAAACAACAAGATAAGAAAAGAATACGATTCCCATTTGTACAGAACTAACTATTATTTGATAATTACGAATCTTTCCCGTTGCAGCATTCAACACTTCACTAGTATTGACCAAGATTTCAATTAAGGAATTAAGTAAAACGAGTTGAACAAATATCCCCGCATAACGTGGCACTTCCTTTAACCATATGGATAGAATAAAATCTATTTCAAGCATGCAAGGTAATGCTATAATAAAAAAAGCCAAGAAAGAAAATTTAGCCCCCTTACATACCAAGGACTTTGTATATTCAAAATTATTCAGAGAATACTGTTTCGTAATTTGAGGTGATATTGCTTTTGTAAAATTACGAGAAAATGCTCCAACTGTTGAATTTATCTGCGAAGCAACACCTGATGCCGCATTTATAAATGCACCAAAATGCATATTCAAGAGAATATTCACTCCCTGACTGCTTAACATACTGGCACATGTAGTAAGAAAATTCCATCCTGCAAAACCAAACATTTTCTTAAAGATTTCGTTCTCTATTTTGAAAGAATATCGGCATTCTGCAAAATTGCGACGGCAATAGATCCAATACATCATTTGTATGGTCAGTTCCACTAAGAAGACCAACAGGCCATAAAAAACAAGTTTGTCTATAGGACTTATTGTTAAGGCGAAAGCTATGCCAAGAGTCAGCAACACCTTAGTGACGGTAACAAAAGCAAATGTCCCCATCTTCTCGTGAGAGATGACAGATGCGCCATACGGTACACTTATCATCTCCAATACAAATGAGAAGACAGAAAACTGATAAATCCAGTTAGCAGCCATCATTCTTTCATCTGCAATATTCAGCTTCTCATTAATAAACCATAGTCCTACCGTTTCGGCTAACAAAACCACAACAAGAGACATCAGCAGCAGGATATTGACTGACGTGGAAAACGTCTTCTGTAGTTTCGCTATATCTCCCCTACCAAGATCGAAGGTAAGGAATCGGCTGACAGCCTGTGTCATAGTGGAGGTAACCATATAGAACATGGAGACGAATCCACCAATGACATTATATATACCATAGTTTTCTACACCAAGATTCGCAAGAATCAAGCGAGTGGAATAAAAACTGATGCCTACAGTAAAAAGCATACGCACATAAAGTATGAGCGTATTTTTTGCAATTCGTTTGTTATTATCTGATGTTTGATCTGACATAAAATGAATAATCTATCTCTGTTTATTTGGAAAATAAAAGTCTTTACTTATTAATTAGTACGTTATACCAAGCAGAGTTTAATTATCTTTTTGTTGGTAAGAAGAACATTGTCAACTGCCATTATAATTATTAATTGATACAAACATTTAGTCTCTTCTGAAAATATCTCGTGTATAAACCTTATCCTTAACATCATCCAGGCAAGCATCATAGCGGTTGGCAATGATGGCATGGCTCTGTGCCTTGAAGGCTTCGAGGTTGTTCTCTACTCTACTACCGAAGAAGGTGCTGCCTTCTTCCAATGTTGGCTCATAGATGACGACCTCTGCGCCCTTTGCCTTGATACGCTTCATGATGCCCTGGATGGCAGACTGGCGGAAGTTGTCGCTGTTTGACTTCATGG
>OIXQ01000278.1_pt1 | contig 24953 bp, 21 predicted proteins | sample 1587791 | NCBI WGS metagenome assembly OIXQ01 (sample SAMN03283273) | human gut metagenome | biome: human-associated habitat; material: feces | host: Homo sapiens | place: Peru | collected 2012
TGTATAGATGTTATCGCTGAAGCCGATGTTGCCGCCGGTGAGCTTGATGCCGCAGTGGATGTCTTCATATCTTTCATTGGCAATCAGCGTGCGGATGGATTTTGCTGTACCGTTTTTCGCCTTGACCTCTATGGGAATCAGCGAGTTTGCCGTTCTGACAAAGAAATCCTGCTCCAGCGTAGAATCCTCCCGCTTGTAGTAATAGAGCTTATATCCGGCCTTGACAAGCGCTTCGCCTACGACGTTTTCGTAGAGCGCACCCTTGTAGACACCAAGATTCTTGTTCGTCCGCAGGTCCTCCTGCGCTTCCTCGTCCAGCATAGCGACCAGAAGGCCACTGTCAGCAAAGTAGATTTTGTACTTGGTTTCATCATAGTTCCCTTGCAGCGGCAGCTCAGGGAATTGCAGGCAGTAGCAGATGTTGACCATACCGGCATCGTCCAGCCACTCGATACAGCCTCGATAGTCGCGGAACCGTGCGCCGGACGCCACCTTGGAGATTTGGAATTTTTTATAATCCTTCGCCAACTGAACCGGTATATGGTCAAACACATTTAATATCCGCGTCTGGTCAATGCCCTCCGCATACTTGCGGATGTCTTCTCTGTAATCAGCAATGAGCTGCCGCTGGATGTCCAGCGACCCCTCAAATGTACCCTTAGCAATAAATTCCCGTACAACAGCGGGCATTCCGCCTAAGATACAGTAATCCAGAAACAGCTCGCTGCACACAGACATCTCTACCTCATTGAAGGGCGTCAGGCTTCGCATATGCGTGAGCATCTCCGCGATGAAGCTGTCATCATATCCCTTTGCCCACAGGAATTCCTCGAAATCCAGTGAAAACATCTCGTAGTCCGTCTTGTAGCCTACACTGTTGCTTTCGATTTTCCTGTAGTTGATGCCCAGCATAGAGCCGCTGCAGATGACATCGAAACGGCCATCCAGCTTGAAAAATTTCAGCGATGTGGCAATGTCGGGGAACTCCTGCAATTCATCAAAAAACAGCAGAGTCTCTCCCTCAATGAATTGTTTGGAGGGGTCTATGCGGGAAATGTTCTTGATAATGTCATCCGCCTTATATCCGTCCGCCGTAATCATCTTGTACTTCGGCTCCTCTACAAAGTTGATGTAGATGACGCTCGTATAATTCATGCCGCCGAAGCGGGTAATGGATTCTGTCTTGCCCACCTGACGAGGGCCTTTGACGATAAGCGGTTTTCGGTCTGGATTTGCTTTCCATGAGGATAGAAAAGCGTCCACCTTTCTCTTCAGATATAGCATGGTCATCGCCTCCTGTCCCCCTTATTATAGCGGACGCAAACCGCGAAATCAATCGAAATCACAAAAAATGAGCGAGTTTTCCGAGCGTTGTCACATTTTATGAGCGAGTTTCGCTGGTGTCTGCACAAAATCCGCACAGATGTGCTACGGCGGAAAGGCGCCTGCTTTCGTTTCCTCAGGTAGCGGAGTCGTCCTCGCTCATGGCCTTGTCGATGGCGCGGTTGATATACGCATTGACGGACTCGCCCTGCTGCACCGCGTGCGCCTGAATGATTTCCTTCTTGCCCTTGGGCATGCGGAGCTTTATTTCATCGTAGTTGTTCTTGACATACTTATTCACAGCGCGTTGCTGCGCTTTTGAAACTGCCATAATGGTCTCCTTAAACTATATCAGTTCAATACTATTCTAACCGAAAAGCTATACTGGGTTCAATATACAAGTTGCACATATAATGTCCCCAATATTTGTGAGCTTTGCCAATTGAATATTGTCCCCAATATGATATAATGGCTACAGAAAACAAAACAACGGCAGTCACAGGGAGCGCCAACTCCCTATGACCTGCGCAGGTGTCCATACCACCTACACAACGGAAAATTCCGCACCGCAGGGAGATTATACCCTATTCTCCAAAAATTTGCAAGTATTCTCCCTGCGGCGGAGTCTCCGACTTATCATCGTGCTCCGATGCACCGTGTAGGAAATCTCCTGCACGGTGTTTTGTTTATTAAAAAACAAAGGAGTATTTGACATGGACGAAAACAAAAAGAACACCATCGAAGTGGAAATGACCGAAGATGACTGGCTGGAGCTGCTGCAGGTCTGCATTGACCTTCATGTGACGCCTGACACACTGATTGAGTCGTTTTGTCGGGAGGTCGTCCGCCAGCAGTCGCTGCTGCGCATCATCGCAGATGCTATTCATCGGGACGCTGTCACGCGCAGCGCAAAGTAACGGAAAGGAGAACTGTAACCATGAAAAATGAGAATAACACCCCTATTGCGGAAGAAGTCATCCACAACAATCCCACGGGCTACGGCCTTTTCGCAGGCATCGGCGACAACTTCAACAGCGCGGCACAGGCCATCTGTGAGCTGGCGGACGATGCCATCTCTAACCTCCGAGCCAACAGCAATGACCCTGACCTCTCCATGACGGTGGTGCTTTCCTTCGAGGATCTGGGCGATGCAGTGGAGATCTGCGTAGTGGATGGAGGTACGGGCATCGCTGACTTGAGCCGCGCTTTGACCATCGCTTGTCGGGATGGCGCGCAGACGCCGCTGAACGAGCACGGCTTTGGATTGAAGCACGCATTGGCCTCCTGCGACAGCAGCCCTGACCAGAAGTGGAGCATCCGGACGCGGACGAAGACGGACGCGGCAGCAAACCAGTACCGCGAGGTCAAGGCGCCATATTCCATGGGCACATCTGAACTGGACAAGCCCATGAAAGCGCGGTTCTATTCAGGTACGGGTGATTTGCCCCATCCCACTGGCACATCAATCTCCGTCCGCTGCCCTATGGCGAAGTTCCGGACGGTGAAGCCCGACCGTAAGGCAGCGCCCTCCGACTTCCACAATCTGGTGCGGTATATCATTGAGGAGCTCCGGTACGTCTACGCGGGCATTCTGGCCGATACCCCCATCACCATGGAGGTGTGGGAGATCAGCGGCAGCGAGGAAACGCAGCATACGCTGACGCCGCTGCTGCCGGTGTGGGAGGAGGGCAGCGTGAAGGATTACGGTGAGATCCCCTGCAACCTGGGCGGGGGCCCCCTGACCATTCGTTGTAAATACGGCAATATTCTGAAGAACCCGTCCAACGCTATCTACTACAAGTGCAACATGGAGTCCAGCGGCGTGGAGCTGCGCATCAACGGGCGTGCCATTGAACACGGAATGTTTGACCGCGTCTGGGGCGAGGCCATTCACCCCAGCCAGAACCGCTTTTTGGTGCAGGTGGATCTCATCTCGGACAACCCCGCCGCGCTGCCTGCAACGAAGAACACAAAAACCTCGTTCTGTGAAGCCGATCCGCGCCTGAAGAACCTGCTCAGTTGGATCGCCTCCTACGTCCCCGCCTCGGCCAAGGATGTGGATTCGATGGAATTGCGGTACGTCAAGGAGCTGACCGCCAAGCGGGAGAACGACCCCACCGCCCTGCGGGTGAGCCGCGAGGAGCCTGTGTTCCAGAAGATCGGACTGAAGGCCAAGGTCGATCTGTTCGTAGGCTACATTGACCGCGTGACCATCTACGAGGCCAAGGCCGGCAAGACCAAGGCGCTGGACTTGTATCAGCTCCGCATGTATGTGGACGGCTGTGCTTTGGACAATAAGCCTGTGGATGAAGCCGTGCTGATCGCCAAGCGCCATTCGGCTGAGGTGAAGGAACTGCGGGACATCCTGAACACCCTGACCGCGCCTGATGGACGCCCCTACAATTTCCGGTTGGCCACTTGGGACGAAGAAGGTATCGTGATCCGCCAGAGCGCGTGAGAACAGCCGGGGGAAAAGTGTGCAATCATTGCACACTTTTCCCCGACAGGAAGGAGTGAGAATATGGCCGATGAAAGCAAAACGCCGCTTTACCCCTTTGCCGGTTTGCTGGGCAACGGCCTGCGGGCGGCGGGCGACGTGAGGTTCGCAATGCACGTGTCCATCTCTCTGACCATCGGGGCGCAGCTGCTGTTCGCGGCGTCATCGGTGTGACCGTGGGCATGAGCATTGATCTGGTGTTCCGGGGCACGATCTTCCTGTGGCGACTGCGGTCGCAGAAGTGGACGCAGTTTCAGGTGATCTGACGGGCAGAAAGCCTTCTCAAAATGACAGCACCTCCTCCGAGAAGATAGATCTCGGAGGAGGTGCTGTCTATTGAGGAGGAAGAAAAATGAATAGCAGTATAAGCAGAACGGCCGCAGTTACGGCTGCAGCAGGGCGTGCAGCGCGGCATCATCGTGCTCACCCAGCTTAGGAGCGCTCTTACCGTTCTTATAGCGCCGGCCGTCGATGCGGATGGGGCAGGCCAGCGTCTCCACGGTGACGCCGCCGCCGGTGACGGTCTTCTGCACCATGTCCAGGAGGCGGAATCCCTCGCTGGCCATGAGCTCGTCCCAGGTCATGACCCGGGCACACCAGATGTCGGCGGGCTCCAGAATGGACAGCCAGTAGTCGGTGGTCTGGCCCTTCAGATGGCGGACCAGAATGGACTTGATCTCGTCCCGCTGCAGGCTCCAGCCGGCGGGATCGGTGTAGGGCTCCAGCTCCGCACAGCTCAGGAGCTTTGCCAGCGTGGGGATGGGGGTCATGGCCAGGGCCATGTAGCCGTCCTTGGTGCTGTAAATACCGTAGGGCGCGGCCACGTAGGCGTTGGCGTTGTTGACGCTGCTGCGCACCGGCAGCTCGTGGTCGTTGAGGAACGCGGTGAAGCCCTCGAACTGGATGTCCAGCGCGGACTCCAGCAGGCTGACATCCACGCGCATGCCCTCGCCGTTGACGCTGCGGCGGTACAGACCGCTGAGGATGCCCTGAGCCAGATGCTCACCGGCCATGATGTCGGTGATGCCCACGCTCATGGGCAGCGGTGGCTGGGACTGGTTGCCGTTGAGCCAGCAGATGCCCGACAGGGACTGCACCAGCAGGTCCTGCCCCGGGCGGGTGCTCCAGGGGCCCTCGGCGCCGTAGCCGGTGATGCTGCCGTAGATGATCTCGGGGTTGATGCGGCGGACGCTGTCATAGTCCAGGCCCAGACGCTCCGCCACGCCCGGGCGGTAGTTGAACAGCACCGCGTCGGCACGGCGGAGAAGCTCCTCCAGCCGTCCCCGCTGCTCAGGGTCCTTCAGGTCCATGGCAAGGCTCTCCTTGCCGTGGTTGGCGGCGTGGAACAGGGGCTGATCCCCGTCCAGCCGCAGGTCGGAGATGCTCAGCAGGCGGTAGAGGTCACCGCCCTTGGGATTTTCGATTTTCAACACGTGTGCACCCAGCTCCGCCAGACGCAGACCGGCGTAGGGACCGGACAGGAACTGGCTGAAGTCCAGCACCAGCATGCCTTCCAATGGCTTCATGTCAGTTTCCCTCCTTCAAAGCGAGATCTTCGGTGATGCGGGCCGTGTCCTCGCCCAGGCGGGGGGCCCACTTGCGGGTCCTGAGAAGCTGACCGTCGCAGCGGATGGGACAGCGGGTGGTCAGCAGCTGGGGCAGGTCGGGCCGGCGGATGTCCTGAGAGAAGTCCAGCGCCTGATAGGCGGCGCTGTCGGTGAGCTGCCGCCAGTTCAGCACGGCGGAGGCCCAGTAGCCCGCCTCGTCCAGCAGCGTCAGCCACACGGAGGTGGGGCGGCCCTTGAGATGGTGGGCCAGCACAGTCTGGATCTCGTCGCGCTTCCGGAACCACTGGCTCTCATCGGTGTAGGCGGCCAGCTCAGGGCAGCCCAGAATGTGGCCCAGACGGCTGACAGAGCCCATGGAGACGGCAATGTAGCCATCGGAGGTCTCGTAGATGCCGTAGGGCGCGGGGACGTTGGGGTGGGCGTTGCAGACGCGGCTGCGCACCGGCGGCTTATGGCCGTTGTTGAGATAGGTGGTCAGGCCTTCCAGCTGCAAATAGAGGATGGACTCCAGCAGGGAGACCTCCACGTGGCCACCCTTGCCGGTGCGGCTGCGGCGGACCAGACAGGCCAGAATACCGTCCACCATGTGGTTGCCGGCAAAGGTGTCCGCCATGGAGATGCCCAGCGGCGTGGGAGGCTGGTCACCATTGCCGTTGGTGTAGGCCAGGCCAGACATGGATTGCAGTAGCAGGTCCTGGCCGGGCTTGCTTTTCCAGGGGCCTTCTGTGCCGTAGCCGGTGACGGTGGCATAGACTAGGCGGGGATTCAGGACGCTGGCGCTCTCGTAGTCCAGACCGAACTTGGCCATAATGCCCGGGCGGAAATTCTCAATGAGGACGTCGGCCTTCTTCACCAGTGCCTTCACCAGCTTCAGGTCCTCGGGATCCTTCAGGTTGGCGGCAAAGCTCTCCTTGTCGCGATTAATGGCCTGAAAGTTCACGCTGTCCCCATCGTAGACCATGTTCTTCAGGGACAGATGGCGGCTGCTGTCACCAGTCTTGGGGTTTTCCACCTTTATGACCCGTGCACCCAGATCCGCCAGACGCAGGGCGGCGCTGGGGCCGGCCAGATACTGGCTGAAATCCAGAGCGATGATGCCCTCTAAAGGTCGATTCATATGCGATCCTCCTTTGCCCGCATGTCCGCGTACAAGTCGTTGAAGGCAGCCACCAGCTCCGCAGGGGGCAGGCCGCTTTCCACCTGACGGTACAACTGGTGGGACGCGGCCTCCTGAAACTCGTTCCAGAAGCCGGTCTTGGGACGCAGGAAGCCCTTGTCCAGCGTGCGGATGGTGTTTTTGAAGAAGTTGTTGGTCAGACGGTTATTGCCCTCATCCAGCCATGCGGCGCGAGAGGCGGGCTGGCCATCGGCCTGGGTATAGGTACCGCGCTGCACCCCCGGCGAGGCCAGATACTTGGCAAACTCCACCGCCGCAGGGAGTTGCTCTACCGTCAGGTGTTTTGTCAGGGAGATGCCCACGCCGCCGATCTGGGTGGAGGCGGCTGCGTCCAGACGGACCAGCGGGGCATCCACGAAGGTGATCAGATGCGGGGCGTAGCCGACGCGAGAGTAGTTGACGTAGCCATAGATGAAGGGGGAGTAGACGATCTCGTCGGACCGGCTCATGTCGTCCAGCAGGGTGATGGGGTCCCGCTGGAAGGAGACGGGGTTGGACACGGCGATCAGGCGGTACAGCAGGTCGGCGGCCTGCTCTGCGGCACCGGTGCGGATGCCGGTGTTCGGATCGAAATACGAGCTGTCACTACACTGGGCGGTGAGGCTCATGAAGGTGCTGAACAGGTGGGTGGGCACCAGCGGCAGGGCAAAGCGGGCTTTGCCGATGCGGCCGCTGAGCCGGATGGCCTCCTCCACGGTCCGGGGCGTCTCCGCGCCCAGCGCCGCCAGGACGGGGGCGTTCTCGGCCGCCACCTGGGCGGCAGCGTCCACAGGCAGGCCGTAGTAGTGGCCGTTGACGCAGTAGCTCTCCAGGCTGGGACCCACGGTGTCCTTGACCAGCATGTCAAAATAGGACGGTTCGATGAGACTGCTGAGGTCCAGCAGGAAGCCGGCGCGGCTGCCGGCGGTCATGTAGGGGTGGTCGATCATGATCATGTCATACATCTCCGCCAGCCTGCTGACGGGAAAGTCCTCAAAATCCTTCAAAGAGCGCTTCTTCCAACTGATCTCCACGCCAGGGTGGGCCTTGCAGAATTCGGCGCTGACGGGGATCAGCGGGTTATAGCCCCGGGCGTGATCCCAGGTGATGCCTTTCAGTTCCATATTTTTTCTCCCTCATGCTTGCTCCGTTGGCGCAGTCGCATAGCGCGATGCGCAGGTTACTGATTATAGAATACACACGTGTGAACTGATTGTCAACTATTTCCGTGTATCCCACGGGGATTTTGTGACGTTCCAGAGGCGTATCTTGCCGGAAATCAGGGACATAGCCACAGAAAAAGTTAAAAAAATGGCGGCAAATTGTAGAAAGAAATCACGGTTTTGTGAGAAATTACAGTTTTATGGAGGGAAAATTTACGAATCCGTAGAAAATTGCTACACGAGTTAAAAGCCCTATGTGAATCCCTTGACAGGTTTTGGACGCGTGTTTATAATCAGGGCAAGGTTCGCGAGTGACGCTTCACCACCGCAAGAGTCTCCTCCCGGAGTCGTACGGCGGCTGCGCATCCGCCAAACCGAAAAAGCAGGTACGAAAAATATCAGAAAAAGGAGAAAAAATCATGAAGATGACAAGGAAGATCCTTGCTCTGCTTCTGTCCGTGGTCATGGTTCTAAGCCTGGCGGCCTGCGGCAAGCAGAATGACGGCACCAATACCGGCGACAACGCCAACACCGGCGATGATGCCAACACCGGCGATACCACTGCGAAGGTGACGCTGCAGGTTGCTTACGAGAACAACCCCGGCGAACCCATTGATGACGCTGTCAACAAGTGGAAGGAGCTGGTGGACGAGCGCAGCAACGGCACCATCGAGCTGCAGCTGTTCCCCTCCAGCCAGCTGGGTTCCAAGTCCGATCTGATGGATCAGATCGTGATGGGCGAACCCATCATCACCGTGTGTGACGGCTCCTTCCTAGCCGGCTACGGCGCTCCCGAACTGGACATCACCTCCGCTCCCTATGTGTTCGACAACTTCGACCAGTGCTGGAAGGTTATCGCCAGCGATTGGTGGGCTGAGCAGGCCGCCCTGCTGGAGCAGAACGGCATCCATATTGTCACCACCAATTGGATCTTCGGTGAGCGCAACATCATCACTACCAAACCTGTCAAGACCGTTGCCGATATGAAGGGTCTGATTCTGCGCACCCCTAACACCGCCTCCTATGTCAAGGCTTTCGAGCTGATGGGCGCGGCTCCCACTGCTATGGCCATCGGCGACTGCTACACCGCTTTGCAGCAGGGTACCATCGACGGCCTGGAGAACACCTACTCCACTCTGTACGGCGGCGCTTACTATGAGGTAGCCAAGTACATGACCACCACCCACCACGTCAATATGTTCTGCCAGTGGATCTGCAGCCAGAGCGTGTGGGAGAGCCTGACCGACGAGCAGCGCACCATCCTGTCCGAGACCGGTGACGAGGCTGGTTTGTACAACAATGATGTGCAGACCGCCAGCGCCGGCGACTTCCAGAAGAAGATCGTGGACAGCGGTGTGACCCTGATCGACCTGACCGACGAGGAGCGCGCCGCCTTTGCCGAGGCTGTCCGTCCTCTGTACAGCGATCCTACTGTTACCGCTCAGTGGCGCGATGGCCTGTATGACATGATCCAGGAGATGATTAAGTAAGTCCCACTTACTGCCGGGTCAACCGAATCATTTAAGAAATCGGGTAGATGGGGAGGGCAAGTCAGCGTGCAGCTGCCGCCGGCTTGCCCCCTTTCACATCTCTGGCATACAGCTTTTACATCGGAAAAGATACACAAGAAACCAGAAAATAACGGGAGACAGCAAAAGGAGAGGGAATTCGTATGAACGTGAAGATCACAGGCGTCGCCGTACAGGACAGACGATTTCAACTGGAGAACGGCGCCGGCTCCGACGCGGTACACACTGTACCGCAGTACGCCTACGCCGTGTGCGTCCTGAAAACCGACACGCCGCTGGAGGGAACGGGATTGACCTTTACCCTGGGTGAGGGCAACGACCTGGTCTGCTCGGCGGTGAAGTACCTGGCCCAGGAACTGGTGGGCCGCGAGATCCACGAGCTGATGAACAGCTTCGGCGAGACCTTTGCTGCGCTGACGGATTCCCCGTGCTATCGCTGGCTGGGGCCCCACAAGGGTGTTATTCATCTGGCACTGGCCAGCGTTACGAATGCCTGTTTTGACCTGTGGGCCAAGGCAGAGGGTGTGCCTCTGTGGAAGTTGCTGATCGACCGGACACCCGAGGAGATCATACGGCTGCTGGACTTCCGCTATGTGGAGGACCTGATGACCAAGCAGGAGGCGCTGACCATCCTGAAGGACGCCGCCGCTACCCGTGAGGAGCGCATGGGCGTTCTGCAAACCGGCTATCCCGGATATGACACCTCCGTGGGCTGGTTTAACTATTCTGACGAGTTGGTGGTGGAGAATACCAAGAAGGCCGTGGCCAACGGTTTTACCGCCATGAAGCTGAAGGTGGGGTCTGCCGATTACGAGCGCGATGTGCGCCGGGCCAAGCTTATCCGTGCCGCCGCAGGTGACGACGCCACCATCATGGTGGACGCCAACCAGCAGTGGACCCTGTCCAAGGCGCTGGTGGTCATCGATAAGCTGCGTGAGATGAACCCCTACTGGGTGGAGGAGCCCACCGATCCTGATGACGTTCTGGCGCATCAGACGCTGGCTCGGGCGTTCCACCCCATTCGTATCGCTTTGGGTGAACACGTGTCCAACAAGGCGCTGTTCAAGAACTTCCTGCAGGCCAATGCCATGGAGATCAACCAGGTGGATGCCCTGCGCGTGGGCGGCATCTCTGAGTTCATCCTCATCAGCCTGATGTCTAGGAAGTGCGGCGTGCCCGTAATCCCCCACGTGGGCGACATGGGCCAGATCCACCAGCATATGGTGCTGTTCAACCATATCAGCATGGGTCATCCCAAGATGTTCCTGGAGTGCATCCCCCATCTGCGCAAGTATTTCAAGGACCCCGCCACCATCGAGGGCGGCGTGTATCTGGTGCCGCAGACGCCGGGCAGCTCCAGCGACTTCAACAACTGACAACGAAAATACTCGACAAGAAGCGTGAAGCGATATGGAAGCTATGAAAGCCATCAAAATTGACACAAAGGACAACGTGGCCGTTGTCCTGGGCAAGGTGGAGAAGGGTCAGGAGGTGACCTGGACCAAGGACGGCGAGACCTCCTCGGTACAGGCGCTGGACCCCATCCCCGTATACCACAAGATCGCGGTAAGAGACATCTCTGCCGGTGAGCCTGTGGTAAAATACGGCGAGCACATCGGAATCGCGGCGATGGATATCCCTGCCGGTTCCCACGTGCACGTCCACAACGTGCGCAACCATCGGGAAGCGCTGTAAAGGAGGTACGCTCATGGAGTTCTGGGGATATCGCAGACCGGATGGTAAAGTGGGTGTCCGCAATAAGATCCTGATCCTTCCGGCCAGTATCTGTGCCACGGATACGGCCCGCATCGTTGCGTCGCAGGTGGAGGGTGCCGTGACCTTCCACAATCAGAACGGCTGTTCTCAGGTGCCCAGCGACATGAAGCTGACAATGGACACCATCGCAGGCATGGCGGCCAATCCCAACGTGTACGGCACGGTGGTGATCTCGCTGGGCTGCGAGGGCTGTCAGATGGAGCTGGTGGTCAAGGAGATCGAAAAGCGCACCAATAAGCCGCTGGAGAAGTTCGTTATCCAGGAGAACGGCGGCACCATCGCCACGGTGGAGCGGGCCACCCGCGCAGCCAAGAGGATGGCACAAGACGCGTCCCTGCTGCAGCGGGAGGAATTCCCCATCAGCGAGCTTATCGTGGGAACGGAGTGCGGCGGCTCCGACCAGACCAGCGGTCTGGCCTCCAACCCCCTGATCGGCGAGGCCTGCGACCGACTGGTAGACATGGGTGCCACGGCGGTGCTGTCCGAGACCACGGAGTTCATCGGAGCGGAGCACATTCTGGCCCGCCGAGGCCGGTCGCCGGAGGTCAGCCGGCGCATTTACGACATCGTACACCGCTTTGAGAACGCCCTGAAGCTGGTGGGCGAGGACGTGCGGGACGGCAATCCTTCTCCCGGCAACATGGAGGGTGGCTTGACCACGCTGGAGGAGAAGTCTCTGGGCTGCATCCACAAGGGTGGACACCGTCCGGTGGAGGCGGTGTACGAGTACTCAGAGATCATCGACAAGAAGGGCCTTGTCATCATGGACACCCCGGGCAACGACCCGTCCTCCGTGGCGGCCATGGTGGCCGGCGGCGCACAGGTGGTGCTGTTCTCCACGGGACGCGGCACGCCCACGGGCAATCCTGTCGCGCCGATCATCAAGCTGACGGCCAATCCGCAGACCTATGCGGGCATGTCGGACAATATCGACGTGGATGCCAGCATGCTGCTGACGGAGCCGGAGCGGATGTCAGAACTGGCAGACACGCTGGTTGCTGAGGTGGCCGCCACGGCCAGCGGCAAGCTGACCAAGTCCGAGGCGCTGGGCTATACCGAGATGGCTATCGCCCGAGTGTGCAACTACGTGTAAGCAGGGAGATAAACGGCGGCGGAGTTGCCGTTGTCGAATAGAAAATCCAGTAAGAAAGTGAAGTGAGGCAAATGGAAAAATCAAAGAAAGGGAAGCTGGGCAAGATCCTGGGCAACCTGGATGTCGCGCTGGCCTGCGTGGTGCTGGGCGTCCTGATCCTGCTGACGTTCGCAGGCGTGCTGAAGCGGTATATCTTCCGCGATCCCATCGCCTGGATGGAGGAGCTACAGCCCCTGCTGTTCCTATGGGTGGTGATGCTGGCGGCAGGCGCGGCTTTTCGTACCGGCGGCCACGTGGCCATCGAGATCGTGGTGGATGTCCTGCCTAAGAAGATCGGCAAGGCCATTGAGCAGATCGATGTGGTCATCGAACTGCTGATCCTGGCGTACCTGACGTGGCAGAGCTGCGTGTTCTACGGGCAGTGCGTGGCTACCAACAAGGTGACGCTGTTTCTGCAGATCCCTTACTCTCTGGCGTATGTGATCCTGCCCATCGGCTGCGTGCTGATGATCATCAGCGTCATTTACAAGGAACTCACCGACTTCCGCGCAGCACGTAAGGGTGAAAACAACGATGTAAAGGAGGGAATTGAAGAATGAGCACTGCTGTTTCCGTGGGCCTGATTCTTGTGCTGGTCCTTCTGTTCCTGAAGGTGCCCGTATTTGTCTCCATTATCGCAGGCAGCGTGGCCTACTTCTTCCTGAACCCCGATGTCAACGCCATGATCCTGGCCCAGCGCGTGTCCTCCGCGATCCAAAGCACCTCCCTGCTGGCGGTGCCGTTCTTCGTCTGTGCCGGTGTGTTCATGAACTACTCCGGCGTGACCCGCCGCATCATGGCACTGTGCGATGTGCTGACCGGCCGCATGTGGGGCGGTCTGGCACAGGTGAACGTGCTGCTGTCCACTATGATGGGCGGCTTGTCCGGTTCTTCTCTGGCCGACGCGGCCATGGAGGCCCGTATGCTGGTGCCCGAGATGGAGAAGAAGGGCATGTCCAAGGAGTTCTCCAGCGTGGTGACGGCGGCCTCCGCCATGATTACCCCCCTGGTCCCTCCCGGAATCGCCATGATCCTGTTTGGCTCTCTGGCCAACCTGTCTGTGGGTAAGCTGTTCGTGTCCGGTATCGGCGTGGGTCTGCTGCTGTGCATCGGCGAGATGATTACCGTGTCCATCATCTCCCGTAAGAGAGGCTACGCTCCGACCCGTAAGGAGCGGCTGCACTGGAAGCAGGTGGCCCCTGTACTGAAGCAGGCCGTCCTGCCCCTGATTCTGCCCGTGGTCATCATCGGCGGTATCCGTATCGGCGCGTTCACCGCTACCGAGGCCGGTACCGTGGCTGTGGTGTACTCCATCTTCCTGGGTCTGCTGTACAAGGAGATCGACTGGAATACCATCGTGAAGGGCCTGAAGGAGACCGTCATCTCTACCGCCGGCATCATGATGATCATCGGCGCGGCTTCCGCCCTGTCCTGGGTGCTGACCAAGGAGCGCATCCCCCAGAGCATCACCGAGCTGATGCTGCAGGTCACCGACAACAAGTACGTGTTCCTGCTGCTGTGCAACCTGTTCCTGCTGTTCGTGGGCATGTTCATCGAGGGCAACGCCGCCATGATCGTGCTGGTGCCCCTGCTGTACCCCATTGCCACGGGCACCTACGGCATCGACGGCATCCAGTTCGCCATGATGTTCATCTTCAACATGGCCATTGGCTCCCTGTCGCCTCCTATGGGCACACTGATGTTCGTGGTCTGCAACGAGACGAAGTGCAAGCTGAGTACATTTATAAAAGAGAGCATCCCATTCTACATTGTCCTGCTGGTGGAGTTGTTCCTCTTTGCAACGGTACCTGTCCTGACTACAGGTCTGGTGGATTTGATTTATTAACGGATATCTGGTATGATCACTGCATTTCCGCAGGGCGGCTTCGCTCTGCGGAAATGTCCATACAGACAAAACTATAGAACAGGAGGAACGATATGTTTCAGGATATTTACTATGAGGATTATCAGGTGGGCGCTGTCCGTGAGACGGTGGGCCGTACCATTACCGAGACGGACGTGGTGATGCACGCCGGTCAGACCGGCGATTTCTTCCCCCATCATATGGACGCAGAATGGTGCAAGACTACGGACTTCGGCCAGCGCATTGCCCACGGCACGCTGGTGTTCAGCGTGGGCGTGGGTATGACCGCCTCCGTCATCAACCCCGTGGCCTTCTCCTACGGCTACGACAAGCTGCGGTTCATTCGCCCTGTGTTCATCAACGACACCATCCACGTGAAGGTGACCATCAAGGACAAGTACCCCAGCCCCAAGCACGCGGGCAAGGGCTTCGTGGTGGAAAATGTGCAGGTGTTCAATCAGCACGATCAGCTGTGCCTGACGGCGGATCACCTGCTGCTGTGCGAAATGAAGGGCTGAGGCGGAAAGCGTCTCCGCGACAGTCCGTTTCCATGCAAGCGCCAATAAAAAGGCTGACAGCCGAAGTCTCTCGGCTGTCAGCCTTTTCACTGCTTCGGGGCGTTAGTCCTGGATCTGGCGGACGCTCTTGCGGAGGTAGAGGTCCACGTCAGGGATGACGTAGTCGCTCTGGGACGCCTTGCCCTCCTCCACCAGCTCGATGAGGCGGAGCACCGTCTCCTTGGCAGCGGCCTCGCAGGAGGTGGCCACAATGGACAGCGGCGGCGTGGTGTACACGGCCATGTCCACCTCGTCGATGCCGATAAGAGAGATGTCCTCTGGCACCCGCAGGCCATAGTCGCGGATGGCAGCGAAAGCGCCCATCAGCATAGAGGCGGAGGCGGCGCACAGCGCAGTGGGGAGGTCATCCTTGTTGTGCTGCAGCAGCGTCATAGTAGCGTCATAACCGCCGGAGCGGCGGTTGAAGGCGCCGTGCTCCAGGTATTTCTCGCGGTCGAAGGGGATACCGGCGCAGGTCAGGGCGGTCTCGAAGCCGTCCAGACGGTCCTGCACGGTAATTTTGTTGAACTCGCCGGTGATGAGACCGATCTTGCGGTGGCCCTGGTTCACCAGAGCCTCGCCGGCCAGACGTCCGCACTTGAAGTTGTCGTAATTGACGGTGATGATGTTGGGCGCGGGGCTGCGGCGGGTCTGGTTGTACAGCACCAGCTTGTACTCGTGGGCGGCGAGCCGCGCCAGAATAGCCTGGTCGATGTGGTCGCCCATCAGAATACCGCCGGCAATGCTGCGGCTTTGGAACAGACGGTCGATGTCGCTCATGTTCTCCTCGTGAAGAATGGTGATCATCAGATTGTAGCCGTGGCGGTTGGCGATGTCGATGGCGAAGGCGATATAGTCGTAGAAGAACTGCGAACGCGAGATCGTATACTCATCCTGCACGGCGGCCAGATCAACAATGAAAAGGCCGAAGACCTTGCTCTGCTTCCCGACAAGGTTCCGCGCAGCTGCATCAGGGAAGAAATGATATTCACTTACGATGCTCTCCACGCGCTGGCGGGTCTTTTCGGAAACGTTGGGGTGGCCGTTCAGGACCCTTGACACAGTGGTACGGGACACGTGGGCCAGCTTGGCGATCTCGGATGTATTCATGACTGCTCCAATTTATGTAAAAGTGATAGTTCCATTATACCCGCTTTTTTCGAATCGTCAATGGATTTGGGCAAATTTTACAGATTTTTAAGTAGCAAAACAGCAATCTGCAACACGTGTAAAAAAACTACTTGCACAACACATATCTTTATGTTACAATAGGAATACCTAAAATTATGGGTGTCTGCAGGGCTGCTTCCGGCAGGCGAAGTGACGGAAATCAGGGAGGCAGAGGGAAAATTGAACACGGCAAAAAAATTTGAACAAAAAGGAACACGTGTTCATTTTTCCGGAAAACAGCTTTCACTCAACAGCAGACAAGGCTTTGAAACAGAAGATTTAACAAACAGAAGACTTAACAAGAAAGGATCGATCAGTTATGCAGGAAAATGGGAAAGGCGTCGCCATCTCTCTGGAGGGCAAGAATGCCATTGTCACCGGAGGCGGCGGCGGTATGGGCCGCTGCACGGCGCTGATGCTGGCCGCCGCCGGCGCGAATCTGGTTGTCTCCGACGTGAACGCCGAGACCGCCGAGGCCACCGCCAAGGAGGCCATTGAGAAGTACGGCGTCAAGGCCGTGGCCACCAAGTGCAACGTCACCGTCAAGAGCGAGGTGGACGCCATGGTGGAGCTGGCTGTCAAGACCTTCGGCCGCATCGACATCCTGAACCATGTGGCAGGTGTGTTCGGCGCTGTGGACTTCATGGACTCCACCGAGGCCGACTACGACAAGCAGATGGACATCAACGCCAAGGGCACGTACTTCGTGGATCAGGCGGTGCTGCGCGTCATGATCCCCAACCGCGCGGGCAAGATCGTCAACATGTGCTCCCAGGCCGGTAAGTACGGCTTCCACACCAACGTCGCCTACACCGCGTCCAAGTTCGCCGTGGCCGGTATGACCCAGTCCATCGCCCAGTACGCAGCGCCCTACAACATCAACGTCAACTGCGTGTGCCCCGGCGTGGTCCGCACCAACATCTGGGAGCGGGCACTGGACGATATCCGCCGTCAGGGCGGCGACGCCGAGGCGTATTTCCAGTCCCGCCTGCAGGACATCCCCCTCAAGCGCGCACAGACCATGGAGGATATTGCCCACATGTTCCTGTACTTGTCCTCTGACTTCGCGGACAACATGACGGGCCAGTCCATCAACATCACCGGCGGCAAGATCATGCACTGATCGCCGACCATAGGAACGGAGGATTTTTCAGATGAATCAGATCATGGATAAGTTTTCCCTGACCGGCAAGACCGCGCTGGTCACCGGCGGCTGCTACGGCATCGGCTTCGCCATCGCCACCGCGCTCCACAGCGCCGGCGCCAAGGTGGTGTTCTGCGCCACCAGCGACGCTTCCGTGGAGAAGGCGCTGAAGGCCTATGAGGCCGAGGGCATCACCGATGTGAAGGGCTATGCCTGCGACGTCACTGACGAGGAGAAGGTCAAGACCCTCATCGCTGCTATCGAGAAGGACGTGGCGCCCTTGGACATCCTGGTGAATAACGCCGGTATCATCAAGCGCATCCCCATGTGTGATATGGACGTGGAGGATTTCCGCCGTGTAGTGGACGTGGACCTGGTGGCACCGTTTATCGTGTCCAAAGCCGTTCTGCCCGGCATGGTGGAGCGGGGCCACGGCAAGATTATCAACGTCTGCTCCATCCTCAGCGCTGTGGGCCGCGAGACCGTGGCGGCCTACACCGCGGCCAAGGGCGGCCTGAAGCTGCTGACCCAGAACATCTGCTCCGAGTTCGGGAGCAAGAACATCCAGTGCAACGGCATTGGGCCCGGCTACATCGCCACCCAGCAGACCGCGCCGCTGCGCGAGCGTCAGCCCGACGGCAGCCGTCATCCCTTCGACCAGTTCATCGTGGGCCGCACCCCTGCTGGCCGCTGGGGCCTGCCGGAGGATCTGATGGGTCCCGCTGTGTTCCTGGCCTCTGACGCTTCCAACTTCGTCAACGGCCAGGTGCTGTACGTGGACGGCGGCGTGCTGGCCTACATCGGCAAGCAGCCCTGAGCAGACGCGGTGTCAACTGCATTTACAATTAAGATCGATCAGACGAAATCGAGGTAATGGGCAATGAAACATAAAGTTGTTATGGACGGCAACACCGCTGCGGCGTATGCCTCCTATCCGTTTACGGAAGTAGCGGCCATCTATCCCATCACCCCCTCCTCCCAGATGGCGGAGGTGGTGGACGAGTGGGCTGCCAAGGGTAAGAAGAACCTGTTCGGCCAGCCTGTGAAGGTTATCGAGATGCAGTCCGAGGCGGGCGCCGCAGGTACCTGCCACGGCTCCCTGCAGGCAGGCGCCCTGACCACGACATACACCGCGTCCCAGGGGCTGATGCTGATGATCCCGCCTATGTTCCGCATTGCCGGTGAGCAGGTGCCCGGTGTGTTCCACGTCTCCGCCCGTACCGTGGCCCAGAACATGTGGGCTATCTACGGCGACCACTCCGATGTGATGACCTGCCGGTCCATCGGCCTGGCCATGCTGGCCTCTGCCAGCCCCCAGGAGGCCATGGATCTGGGCGTGGTGGCCCATCTGTCCGCCATCAAGGCCCGTCACGCCTTCATGCACTTCTTCGACGGCTTCCGTACCTCCCACGAGATGCAGAAGATCGACGCGCTGGACTATGACGAGCTGCTGCCGCTGGTGGACTTCGACCAGATCGACGCCTTCCGCCGCAACAGCCTGAACCCCGAGCACCCCAGCATCCGCGGCACCACGGCCACCGGCGAGACCTTCTTCCAGGGCCGCGAGGCCTCCAACGGCCACTATGACGCCATCCCCGGCATCGTGGCCCACTATATGGACGAGATCAACAAGCTGACCGGCCGTCACTACGCCCCCTATGAGTACTACGGCGCGGTCGATGCTACGGAGTGCGTGGTGGCCATGGGCTCCGGCGCGGAGACCCTGCGGGAAACGGTGGACTACCTCAACGCCCGTGGCCGCAAGGTGGGCATGATCTCCGTGCATCTGTTCCGGCCCTTTTCCGCTGAGTATTTTCTCAAATCCCTGCCTGAGACGGTGACCCGGGTGGCGGTTCTGGACCGCACCAAGGAATCCGGCTCCGCTGGTGAGCCCCTGTATCTGGATGTGAAATCCGTGTTGGTGGACTCTGGCCGGAAGTTAGACAGCATTGTGGGCGGCCGCTTCGGCCTGTCGGGAAAAGACACGACCCCCGGCATGATGAAGGCGGTGTACGATAACCTGTTGCTGGACAAGCCCAAGAATAGCTTCACCATCGGCATCGACGACGACGTGACCTTTACCTCTCTGCCCTATGAGGAGATCGACACCAGCGGCAAGCACATGGTGTCCTGCAAGCTATGGGGCGTGGGCGGGGACGGCACCGTGGGTGCCAACAAGAATTCCGTGAAGATCATCGGCGAGGCCACCGACAAGTACACCCAAGCCTATTTCTACTATGATGCCAAGAAGTCCGGCGGTGTGACCCAGAGCCACCTGCGCTTCTCCGATGAGCCCATCCACGCCACCTATCTGGTGCAGTCCGCGGACTTCGTGGCCGTGCACAACGCGGCGTATCTGGAGAAGTTCGACGTGGCCCGCGAGCTGAAGCAGAACGGTACGTTCCTGCTGAACTGCCGCTGGAGCGCCAATGAACTGGACGAGAAGCTGCCCGCCTCCCTGAAGCGCCGGCTGGCGGAGAAGAACGCCCGCTTCTATACCATCGACGCCTCCGACATTGCCCTGAAGCTGGGGTTGGGCAACCGCACCAATACCGTGCTGCAGGCTGCCTTCTTCCAGCTGGCCGACATCATCCCCATGGATGTGGCGGTGAAGGCCATGAAGGACGCCATCAACAAGACCTATCTGGTCAAGGCAGGCCAGAAGGTGGTGGATATGAACTGTGCCGCCGTGGACGAGGGCGTCAACGCCCTGCATAAGGTGGAGATCCCCGAGAGCTGGAAGGATGCCAAGGATGCGGCCGCTGCCGAGAGCAAGCCCGCCGACTTCCTGCACGACCTGATCGAGCCCATGAACCGTCTGGAGGGCGACAAGCTGCCGGTGTCCCTGTTCCAGAAGTACGGTACCGTGGACGGCACGTGGCCCAGCGGCACCTCCGTGTACGACAAGCGTACCGATGCCGTGCTATTGCCCAAGTGGGATGCCGGCAAGTGCGTACAGTGCAACCAATGCTCTATGGTATGTCCTCACGCGGCCATCCGCGCGTTCCTGTTGACGGATGAGGAGGAGACTGCTGCACCGGAGACCTTCGAGACCGTGAAGGCCAAGGGCGCAGGTCTGGACAAGTATCGATACCGCATCCAGGTGTCTCCCTACGACTGCCTGGGCTGCGGCCAGTGCGTCACCAGCTGCCTGGCCAAGGATACGGCGCTGACTATGGTCAGCGCGGAGACCATGATGACCGACCGCAGCAACTGGGACTACGCGGTGGATCACGTCTCCATCAAGGAGGACGCGGTCAACAAGAAGAACATCAAGGGCCTGCAGTTCGCACGCCACTACTATCAATTCCCGCCCGCCTGCGCAGGCTGCGGCGAGACGGCCTACGTCAAGATGGTCACCCAGCTGTTCGGCGACCATATGTACATCGCCAATGCCTCCGGCTGCACCGCCGCTCACGGCGGCTGCCTGCCCAGCACCCCCTACTGCAAGGACGAGCGCGGCTTCGGCGCTCCGTGGGAGCAGTCCCTGTTTGAGGATACCGCCGAGTTTGCCTACGGCTTTCTGCAGGCGCACGACACCATCAACACCGAACTGGAGAGCTCCGTGAGGGAGCTGTTGGAGGCCGGCGTGGCCGCCCGGGAGTGCAAGGCCTATCTGGAGAGCAAGAGCGATGCCCAGACCAGCCGTAAGGCGGCCGACGAGCTGCTGGCGGCCCTGCGCGCCGTGGAAAAGGGCGGCGAGCACGACACTGCCGTGGAGTACATCCTGAAGAATCCCGAGTTCCTCAGCAAGAAGTCCGTGTGGGCCTTCGGCGGCGACGGCTGGGCCTATGACATCGGCTTCGGCGGTCTGGACCACGTGCTGGCGGCCAACAAGGACATCAACATGCTGGTCATGGATACCGAAGTGTACTCCAACACCGGCGGACAGGCATCCAAGGCCACCAACATGGGTGCTACCGCCCAGTTCGCTGCTGCCGGTAAGCGCACCAAGAAGAAGGACCTGGGCCGCATGCTCATGAGCTACGGCTACATCTACGTGGCACAGGTGGCCATGGGCGCAGATCCCGCCCAGACGCTGCGTGCTATCCGCGAGGCGGAGTCCTATCCCGGCCCCGCTGTGGTCATCGCCTACGCCCCCTGCACCGCCCACGGCATCCCCGGCGGCATGGGCCATGCCCAGCAGGAGATGAAGCGCGCGGTGGAGTCCGGCTACTGGAATCTGTACCGTTACGATCCCCGTCTGGCCGCGGAGGGCAAGAACCCCTTCCAGCTGGATTCCAAGGCACCTACCGGCGACTATGTGGACTTCGTCAAGGGCGAGCGCCGCTTCGCCGCCATGGCCGCCAAGTTCCCCAAGGAGGCGGAGAAACTGTTTGAGCACGCCCAGCGCGATGCCACGGAGCGCTACGAGACCTATGTCGCCATGAGCGAGCAGAAATAAGCCGCAAGGCCAAGAAAGGATACCGTACAGATGAAAACTGCACAGGAATATAAGGACAGCCTTCGCCAGCGGAACATCAAGGTGTACCTCAAGGGCGAGCTGCTGGACCCCAAGACCCTTATCGACCATCCCTTTATCCGCGGCCACGTCAACGCCGCCGCCATGACCTACGCACTGGCCGGCACCAAGGAGTATGAGGACCTGATGACGGCCACCTCACACCTGACCGGCAAGAAGATCAACCGCTTTACCCACGTCCACCAGTCCACCGAGGATCTGGTGAAAAAGGTGAAGATGCTGCGCATGATCTCCCAGAAGACCGGCACCTGCTATCAGCGGTGCGTGGGCTTCGACGCCATGAACGCCACCTATTCCGTGACCTACGAGATCGACCAGGCCATGGGCACCAACTACCACCAGCGGTTCAGGAAGTTCCTGGAGTACGTGCAGGACAACGACCTGATGATCTCCGGCGCCATGACCGACGTCAAGGGCGACCGCAGCCTGCGCCCCGGCCAGCAGAAGGACCCCGACATGTTCGTGCATGTGGTGGAGAAGCGGGAGGACGGCATCGTCATCCGCGGCGCCAAGGCCCACATGACCGGCATGGTCAACAGCCATGAGATGCTCATCATGCCCACCATGGGCATGAAGGAGGACGAGGCGGAGTATGCCGTGTGCTGCGCCCTGCCTGTGGATGCCCCCGGCGTCATCCATATCTTCGGCCGCCAGACCAACGACGACCGCAAGTGCGGCGGCGACGTGGACCAGGGCAACGCCCGCTACGGCATCGTGGGCGGCGAGTGCCTGACGGTGCTGGACAACGTGTTCGTCCCCTGGGACCGCGTGTTCATGTGCGGGGAAGCCCAGTTCTCCGGCCTGCTGGTGGAGCGCTTTGCATGCTACCACCGCGCCAACTACGGCGGCTGCAAGAGCGGCGTATCCGATGTGGTCATCGGCGCGGCGGCCCTGATGGCCGATTACAGCGGCTACGGCAAGGCCGGCCATATCAAGGAGAAGCTCAACGAGATGATCCATAAGGAGGAGACACTGTACGCCTGCTCCCTGGCCTGTTCCTGCGAGGGCAAATGTACGCCCTCCGGCGCGTACTTCGTAGACCCGCTGCTGGCCAACGTGGGCAAGCACAACGTCACCCAACTCATATATGAGATCGACCGTCTGGCACAGGACATCGGCGGTGGTATCATCGCCACCATGCCCTCCGAGTCCGACCTGAAGAGCCCCGAGGTGGGCCACTATGTGGAGAAGTACCTCCACGGAGTGGAGGGCGTGTCCACGGAGAACCGCATGCGCGTGGCACGTCTTATCGAGAACATGACCGGCGGCACCGCGCTGGTGGAGTCCATGCACGGTGCAGGTTCTCCTCAGGCGCAGAAGGTCATGTATTCCAAGCTGTCCTCTCTGGAGGACAAGAAGCAGTTTGCCGCCCGCATCGCCGGTGTGGAGAAGGACAAAACCGAGGAGCGCTGACGCCTGCACCGCAGGCGCCCGCCCTCGCCGACGGGCAAATATAGAAGGGAGTATGTTGTTTTATGCCTGAAATCGCACTGGATCATCAGCAGGTCATGAAGGTCCTGCCGCACCGGCCCCCCATGCTGCTCATTGACGAGGTGGTCGCGCTGGAGCCCATGCAGCGCATCGAGGCGAAGCTCGCCATCCGCCCGGAATGGGATATTTTCAAGGGCCATTTCCCCGGTAACCCCATTTTTCCTGGTGTGCTGTCCGTGGAGTGCATGGCGCAGGCCGCGGATATCCTCATCATGACCGGCGAGAAGTACGCGGGCTTGACGCCGCTGTTCGCCTCCATCAACAGCGCCAGATTCTTCAAGGGCATCCTGCCCGGCGACGTGGTGACCGCCCGCGCCGAGGTGGCGGAGATCAACGAGGCCAAGGCCAAGGTGGTCTGTCGTACCGAGCTGCGTAAGGAGAACGGTGATCTGGCCGCTACGGCGGAGGTCACGATCGCCATGCGGTAAGGCAGAAAACGACGAATATATGAAGAAAGGATAGCATATGGATTTTTCTTTGAATCGTGAGCAGGAACTGATCCGCAAAATGATCGCGGCATTCACCGAGAACGAGGTCAAACCCATCGCGGCGGAGATCGACCGGACCCACGAGTTCCCCGCCGAGAACATCAGGAAAATGTTCCAGCTGGGCATCATGGGCATGACCGTTCCCAAGGAGTACGGCGGTGCAGGCGCCGATCAGGTGTCTGCCGCCATCGTCACGGAGGAGCTGGCCAAGGCATGCGCCTCCACCAGCGACATCGTGGCCGGTCACACGTTGTGCTGCGTGCCCATTCTGGAGCACGGCACCGAGGAGCAGAAGCGCAAGTATCTGCCCATGCTGACCGAGGGCGGCGTGCTGGGCGGTATGGGCATCACCGAACCCAACGCCGGCTCCGACGCCTCCAAGTCCCAGACGGAGGCCCGTCTGGAGGGCGACCACTATGTCATCAACGGCGCCAAGATCTTCATCACCAACGGCCCCGAGGCTGGTGTGTTCGTGATCTTCGCCATGACCGACAAGTCCAAGGGTACCAAGGGTCTGTCCGCCTTTATCATCGAGAGCTCCTTCCCAGGCTTCTCCGTGGGCAAGGTGGAGAACAAGATGGGCCTGCACGGCGTCCACACCTCCGAGATCGTGTTCACCGACATGATCGTGCCCAGGGAGAACCTGCTGGGCCAGGAGGGCAAGGGCTTCAAGATTTGCATGCAGACGCTGGACGTGGGCCGTATCGGCATCGCCGCCCAGGCGCTGGGCATCGCCGAGGGCGCCATGAAGGAAGCCGTGGAGTATACCAAGACCCGCGTGCAGTTCGGCAAGCCCATCAGCAAGTTCCAGAACACCCAGTTCACCTTCGCCGATATGGCACTGCGCTGCGAGTCTGCCCGCCTGCTGACCTATCAGGCGGCATCCCTGAAGCAGGAAGGTAAGCGCTGCAGCCGCGAGGCGGCCATGGCCAAGCTCAGCGCCTCCGAGACAGCCATGTGGGTCACCACAAAGGCGCTGCAGATGTTCGGTGGCTACGGCTACACCAACGACTACCCCATGGAGCGCATGATGCGCGACGCCAAGATCACCGAGATCTACGAGGGTACCAGCGAGGTGCAGCGTATCGTCATCGCCGGCAGCATGAGCCTGTGAGCCACGGCTGCTGATCATACCCGAAGGAGATAAACATGGATTTCAAACTGTCCAAGGAGCACGAGCTGCTCCGCAAGATGTATCGGGAGTTCGCCCAGAATGAGGTCAAGCCTCTGGCTGCCGAATTGGACGAAGAGGAACGCTTTCCCGAAGAAACGATCCCCAAGCTGGCCAAGCTGGGAATGCTTGGCATCCCGTTTCCCAAAAAGTATGGCGGCGCGGGCGGCGATAATCTGGCATACGCCATCTGCGTAGAGGAGATCGCCAAGACCTGCGGTACAACGTCTGTCATTATCTGCGCCCATACCTCTCTTTGCTGTTATCCCATTTACGCCTACGGCACCGAGGAGCAGAAGATGAAGTATCTGCCCGATCTGCTCAGCGGCCGCAAGCTGGGCGCTTTCGGCCTGACGGAGCCCGGTGCCGGTACAGATGCCTCCGGGCAGCAGACCACCGCCGTGCTGGAGGGCGACCATTATGTGCTCAACGGCGTGAAGT
>OIXQ01000280.1_pt1 | contig 24831 bp, 24 predicted proteins | sample 1587791 | NCBI WGS metagenome assembly OIXQ01 (sample SAMN03283273) | human gut metagenome | biome: human-associated habitat; material: feces | host: Homo sapiens | place: Peru | collected 2012
GCCCGACGCGGCAATCTTTAACGATGCGATTTGTCATCCCGAAACGAAATATGGTTGCGCGGAACGAAACAGAACCTTGAAATAAAGAATGAGGACGCAAAACGACGCAGCGATTCCCATGTTTTTTGTGATAGGGCTTCCCTTTTGTTTCGTGCTCCCGTGCTTCGCCACGGGATGCCATGCCTTCGGCTTTAAGATTGCCGCGTCGGGCGCACGCGCCCTCCTCGCAATGACAAATCTGATAGAATTGCTGCGGCTGTATCACGGCCTCGCAAGGACAGAAACGCGGTAGGTTCTCAACGAACCTACCGCGTTTGCGATTGAAACCGATAAGAATGCTGCGGATCAAGCCCCCGTTAGCGTTTTGCCGATCCGCCGGTGTCAAAAGCATGGGAACCTCTACGCAAAGATTCCCTGCATGTTTCAAGCCCTGACCCGACCAACGCTCCTGATATCCGTCTCTGCTGATCGAATCAGCGCCTCCGTCGAGGGTCGGATTTCACTTTGAAGCGTCGCGGCGTCCCTTGAGGAAGGGCGTGAGCGGCTTATAGACCGGCATGGCGATGGCCACACAGATCAGCCCCTTGACGAGCGTAAACGGGACGTTGAAGACCCAGAGCGCCTGGAAGACGTTCTGAATCGACGGGAGAATCGCCTGATAGAACCCCAGAACGACCGGCTCGGGCAGGCCGAGGACGTTATAATAGAGCGGATAAACCACAAAATAGTTCGTTGCGACGCTCACGAGCGCCATGACGAGCGAGGCGGCCGCTCCGGCCAGCAGGGCGGTCTTCTTGGTCTTATGACGCCGATAGATCAGTCCGGCGGTCAGGGCAAACACGCCGCCGAGCAGAAAATTTGAAAGCTCGCCGACAAATCCGCTCTGCGAGACGAGCAGGTGGATCACGTTTTTCAGCAGCGCGATCGCAACGCCTGCGAGCGGCCCATAGGCAAAGGCGCCGATCAGCTCCGGCAGGTCGGAAAAATCAAGCTTCAGAAACGACGGGACGAGCGGGATCGGGAATTCCAGATATTGCAGCACGACGGCCACGGCCGTCAGGACGCCGATCCCGGCGAGGGTGCGCGCTCCGGCGCGCTTTTTTCGGTTGTTCATGAAAAGACCTCCAAACAAAAAATCGACTCTGAGCCAATTATCCTCAGAGTCGAAATGACATCTTCTTCCATCCAGACTTCAGGCCCCTGTGAGAGCCTGTTACTGTCGGTTCCGGAATTGCACCGGATCCTGCGCCCGAGGACGCTCGCGGACTTTACCGCCGGTCGGGAGTTGCACCCTGCCCTGAAGATCCTTGTTCAGTTAGGGAACCTCTGATTAAATTGCAAGAGCGGTCAGCGAGGAATTTTGTTCCAAATTGAGGTTTGGAAATTGCAGGAATACTTTGTGTATTTCAAGATTTTCAAACCGAAAAGTTGGGGCAAAAGACCCACTGAGCGCCGCAGCTGATTTATTCAGAGGTTTCTTAGCATCAGTATAGCACGGCTGCGCGGAATATGCAAGGCTTTTCTTTTTTGAGCCGTTGTGCTATACTGCTATTGATCCGCTGCGGAGGATTCCGGGGTCGGCTCGGCCGATGTGCCCGGCTCTGCGGTCGGTGCGGCGGATTCCGTCGCGGGGGCGCTCTCCGACGGCTCGGTGGCCTCGGACCCCGGCACGCAGCTTCCGGTGTCGAAGCCGCAGATCAGCCCGTCCGGCCCGGCGTCGGTCACGTCGCCGCCGATGATCCGGCAGTCATAGACCAGCAGCGTCGCATAGACCTTGCCCTTTGCGTCGGGGGCGTTGAGCACCTCGTAGACATAGCGCTGGACGTCCTTGCCGACATAGGACGTCAGGTCGAAGCCCTGACTTTTTTGCAGCGCATTATAGCGCTCCATGACGTCGTTGCCGTCGATCTCCGGGATCGAGACGGTCTGCGTCTCGGTCGGCGCGGCCGAAACGCTCCGGCCGTGCGCGGCCAGAAAGGCGAGGCGCTCCTCGTTTGTGCCGCCTGCGGGCAGCGTGGACGGCGCTTCCTTGCCGCCGCAGACGATCAGAACGACGACGAGGATCACTGCCAGAACGGCCAGCGCGCACACGATCAGCTTCGGCTTGGAAAGCCGTGCGGTCATGATGAACATGAAATCCCTCCAAAGCAATCATTTTTTGAATCGGTGTTACACTGTATGTCCCATGCGGGACAAATATGCACAAGGAGAACGGACGCAAATGCAGCGATTGGACAAATATCTCTCCGAGGCGGGCGTGGAATCCCGGCGCAAGCTGCGCGACATGATCCGCGCGGGGCGCGTGAGCGTCAACGGCGCGGTGATGCGCGAGCCGGAGGGAAAGCTTGACGAAAAAACAGCCGTCGTGACGCTCGACGGCGTTCCCGTCGCGGCCGGGAACCGGCGCGTCGTGCTGATGATGAACAAGCCGGCCGGATGCGTGACGGCGGCGCGCGACCGCGATTTTCCGACCGTGATGGAGCACCTCCCGCCGGAATATGCCAAGCTGATGCCGATTGGCCGGCTGGATAAGGACACAGAGGGGCTGCTGCTGTTCACGAACGACGGCGATCTTGCGCACCGGCTGCTCGCGCCGAAGCGCCATATCGAGAAGACCTACTACGCCGAGCACCTCGGCACGGTCACGGAGGAGGATATCCGGGTCTTTCGAGAGGGCTGCGTCCTGCGCGAGGGCGTCCGCTGCCTGCCCGCCGTGCTCGAGCCGATCGGGGAGGGACGCAGCATCATCCGTGTCTGCGAGGGAAAATATCATCAGGTACGCCGCATGATGGCCAGCCGGAGGCTGCCGGTCGTTTATCTCCGCCGGGTCGCTGCGGGCGGCGTGGAGCTGGGGGAGCTTCCGCTCGGAATGACTCGTGAATTGACGGAAGAGGAAATTTCCGGTCTGGAGTCTGTGAATTTTGACGAAAAATTTTTTTGAATTCACGGAACTATTTCGACAAAAAAACGTCTTGTACTTTGGGTACAATGACGAAAAATAGGAAAAATTCCATAAAAACCAACGCCAGTTTTGAAATAAACTGTCCAAAAGCACTTGCAATCTTCTGAAAAATAGGGTATGATAATAGACAGAAATTTGTCGAAAGTCGGCATTTTCCCGAAAAGCGAAGGAGGACGACTCATGTCAAGTCGGATTTTTCAGAACGTTGCAGAACAGCTCACGCAGGCATCTCAGAATATTATCAGTGTTATGGACATTGAGGGCAACATCATCGCCTCGGGCGACACGTCCCGGATCGGCGACCGCGAGACCGAGGCCATTGCGGCGATCGCCGCAGCGCCGGAAGCACCGGTTACATATGCAGGAAAGACCTTCTTCGCGCTGAAGGGCTGGAACCCCTCCTATGGCTTTGCCGTCATGGTGGACGGGGACGACGCCGCAGCGGACGCCGTCTGCCGGATGTCGCAGGTCTCGCTGAATTTCACAAAGGACTATTATGAAGAGAAGCACGACAAGGGAACGTTCGTGAAAAACATCATCACGGACAACATTCTCCCCGGAGACATCTATATCCGTGCCAAGGAGCTGCACTTCCAGACGGAGCTGCCGCGCGCGGTGCTGCTGATCCGGCAGCGCGGCCGTGCGGACGTTGCCGTGGTGGAGCTGCTGCAAAGCATGTTCAACGATCCGGGGCAGGATTTCGTCATCAGCGTCAACGAGACGGATATTGCGCTCGTGCGGCAGGTTTCGCCGGAGACGACCGGCGAGGAGCTGACCAAGCTCGCCCGCACGATCGAAGACCGCCTCAAAACAGAGCTGTTCGCCCGCACGACCATCGGCATCGGCACGGTCTCGGAGCATCTGCGTGAGCTGGCTGATTCCTATAAGGAAGCGCAGGTCGCCATTGAGGTCGGCAAGGTGTTCGACACGGAGAAGACCATCATCAACTATGAAAATCTCGGCATCGGCCGCCTGATCTATCAGCTCCCGACGACCCTCTGCGAGATCTTCCTCTCCGAGGTCTTTAAGAAAAGCTCGATCGATTCGCTCGATCAGGAGACGCTTTTCACCATCAATATGTTCTTTGAGAACAGCCTGAACGTCTCCGAGACGTCCCGCAAGCTGTTCGTCCACCGCAACACGCTGGTCTACCGTCTGGAAAAGATCAAAAAGCTCACCGGGCTGGATCTGCGTGAATTCGACGACGCGATCATCTTTAAGGTCGCGCTGATGGTCAAGAAATATCTGGCCTCGCGCGAGAACCGAATGCTTTGATCGCAGCCTCCTGCGCACCCGATGCGCTGAAAAAAGAGATAAGGTGCTATTATGATTGATTTTGTAAACGTAACGAAGACCTACGAGACCGGGACGCACGCGCTCAACGGCATCGACCTGCACATTGACGACGGCGAGTTCGTCTTTCTGGTCGGCGCGTCCGGCTCGGGCAAATCGACCATGATCAAGCTGCTCACGGCCGAGCTTCAGCCGACCGGCGGCTCGATCAACGTCAACGGCTATCAGCTTGAGAAGATCAAGCGCTCCGCGATTCCCTATATGCGCCGCACGCTGGGCGTCATCTTTCAGGATTTCCGCCTGATCGACAATAAGACGGTCTATGAGAACGTCGCCTTTGCGATGCGCGTGATCGGCGCGTCGTCCAAGGAGATCAAGCAGCGCGTGCCCTATGTGCTCGAGCTGGTCGGTCTTGAGAACAAGGCGCGCCGCCTGCCCAACGAGCTTTCCGGCGGCGAGCAGCAGCGCGTTGCCATTGCGCGCGCGCTGGTCAACAACCCCAGCATGATCATCGCCGACGAGCCGACGGGCAACCTTGACCCGGCGCGCTCCTTCGAGATCATGCTGCTGCTCGAGCAGATCAACGCCCTCGGCACGACGGTTTTGGTCGTCACGCACGAGAAGGGTCTGGTCGACCGCTTCACCAAGCGCGTCGTTGCGCTCGAGGCGGGTAAAATTGTCAGCGACGGAATGGATGGGTACTATAACTATGAAGAAGAGCAGTAATTTCGGTTTCCTGCTGGGCGAGGGCGCCCGCGCCATGTTCAAGCACGGGTTCATGTCCTTTGCGGCGGTCTGCATCACGGTTGCCTGTCTGGTCATCATCAACAGCTTCCTGCTGATCTGCTACAACCTGAACCTCATGGTCGACGATGTGCAGAAGCAGACGCGTATCGTTGTCTGCGTCGACGAGAATTACACGGAGGCCGAGGCCAAGAGCGTCGGCTCGAAGATCAATCTGGTCGACAACGTCAAGGAGGCGAAGTTCGAGTCGCGCGACGAGGCGCTGCAAAACTTCATCGGCGATTCCGACGCCTCCCTGTATGAGGGGCTGGACGCCAGCGCCATGCGCGACCAATTCGTCGTGGTCCTTGAGGACAACGCCAAGGTCGCCGAGACGAAGCGCGCGCTCGAAAAGGTCGACGGCGTCGTGGCGGTCTATGCCGACCTTGAGCTGGCCAATGCGCTGGCCACGATCCGCACCGTGCTCTATATCGCCGCCGGCGCGATTGCCGCCGTGCTGCTGGTCGTTTCGCTCATCATCATTTCCAATACGATCAAGCTGGCCATGATGGATCGCCGCGAGGAGATCGCGATTATGAAGATGGTCGGCGCGACCAACCGCTTCATCCGTCTGCCGTTCTTCGTGGAGGGCTGTCTGCTGGGGCTGTTCGGCTCGGTGCTGTCCTTCTTCATCGAATGGGGGCTTTATGAGGTCATCCGCGACGCCATTCTCGGCACGAATCTGAAGGTTCTGACGGTCGTCCCGTTCACGGACGTGCTCGCGCCGATGGCGCTCATCTGCGCGGTCGCGGGCTTCTTCATCGGCATCTTCGGCAGCCTGATGTCCATCCGCCGCTTCCTCAAGGTCTGAGCGGCGCGCCCTTTTCCGGACGAAAGGAGGATTCCAATGTATCAGTACAGAAGAATTATCATCTCCGGTATCGCAGCTCTGCTGGTGCTCTCCATGCTGGCCGGGCTGATTGTGATGATCGTTCAGGCAAAAAGCTCGGACGAAATTCAGGGAGAGATCGACAGCCTGCAGGAGCAGGCCGAACAATTGGCGTCCGACCGCGAGGCGCTGAATGACGAAATCGCGGCCAATCAGGAAAAAACGCTCTCCCTTGTGGAGCAGAAGTCGCAGCTTGACCGCGACATCGAGCTGACACAGCAGGAGATCGAGAACACCGGCGAGCAGATCCACCAATACAGCTGCCTGATCGCCGAGAAGCAGGCCGAGCTGGACGAGCTGGAGCAGGAGCAGAGCGACCTGCTTCAGCACTACAAGCTCCGGATGCGCACGATCCAGGAGCGCGGCGGCATTTCCCGCTGGGCAGTCATCCTGCACGCGGCGGATTTCGCCGATATGCTCAACCGGCGCGCCATGGTCGAGGAGATCGCGGCGTCCGATCAGCGCATGATGGACGAGCTTCGCTCCGTGGCCGGAAAGGTCGTCTCGGCGAAGGAGGAGCTGGCCGCCCAGAAGACCGTGCTCGAGCAGAAGCGTACCGAGCTGGGCGAGAAGCAGCAGGAGCTGAGCGACAAGAGCGCGCAGTCTGATGCGCTCATCACGCAGCTTTTGAACGACAAGGCCGAGCTTGCGGCCGAGGCTGAGAAATACGAGCAGATGGAGGCCGAGCTGACGGCGGAGATCGCCGCGCTCGAGGTCGATCGCACGGCCGCGCTCCGGGCGGAGTGGCTTGCCGCGCACCCTCCGACGCCGAAGCCGACTCCCACGCCGACCGAGCCGACGCAGCCCGCCGTGCCGAGCACGCCGGAAAGCCCGACTGAGCCGCCGCAGCCGCCCGAGAACCCCGGCGGCGACACGCCCGAGACGCCGACCGAGCCGCCCGTTGACGATGAGCCGTCCGTCCCGGCCGACGGGGAGAGCTGGCTGTTCCCGCTGCCGTCCGGCACGCGCGTGACGCTGACCAGTCCCTACGGCTACCGCACGCACCCGATCACGGGCAGCTTCACGATGCATAACGGCGTCGATCTTGCCTGCGCCGGCGGTACGCCGATCCTAGCGACAAAATCCGGCTATGTCACGACCGCGAAATACAGCTCATCCTATGGCTATTATGTCACGGTCAACCATATGAACGGCTACTCCACGCTCTATGCGCATATGACGAGCTACTGCGTCGCCAACGGCGACTATGTCGAGCGCGGACAGGTGATCGGCTATGTCGGCGCAACCGGCTGGGCGACCGGTAATCATCTGCATTTCACCGTCTTCCGCGACGGCTCGACGGTCAACCCGATGGATTACATCAGTATGCCGTGACCGGCTGAAAGAATGATTTTGCATTCCGGGACATACGTCCCGGAATGCTGTTTTGGAGGCAATTATGAAGAAACAGAATCTCAGAATGCTCTGCGTTCTGCTGGCGGCGATGCTGCTGCTCAGCGGCTGCACCTTCCGCTTTGATGCGTTTGACCGCAGCGAGACCGAGCAGGTCGAGGCCGATACGGCCGCGCAGGACGACTATCACGAAAAGCTCGACGAGATCGTCGCGCTGCTCAACGAGGTCTATGTCGACGGCTACGACACCGACAAGCTCGGCGATTACCTTGCACAGGCGGCCGTTGCAGCGACCGGCGACCGCTGGAGCTACTATGTTAGCGCCGAGGACTATGACGCCTTTGTCGAGTCCAACGAGAATGCCTACGTCGGCATCGGTGTGACGGTCGAATCGTCGGACGATCTGACCGACGGCGTTCAGATCACGAAGGTCACGCCCAACAGCCCGGCGGAAGAGGCCGGCATTGAGGCCGACGACAGGATCTACGCCGTGGAGGGCGAGACGGTCGAGTCGCTCGGACTTGACGAGGCGAAGAACCGCATCCGCGGCGAGGAGGGGACGGAGGTCACGCTGACGATCCTGCGCGGCGAAAAGAAATTCGACGTCACGGTCAAGCGTGCGTCCGTCGAGGTCGAGGTCGTTAAGTATTCCATGCTTGACGGCTCGATCGGTTATATCAAGATCAACAATTTTGAGGCAAACAGCGCCGACCGCACCATCGAGGCCATCGACGCGCTGCGCGAGCAGGGCGCCAAGGCGCTCGTGTTCGACCTGCGCTTTAACCCCGGCGGACGCAAGGATGAGCTGGTGCGTGTGCTGGACGAGCTGCTGCCCGAGGGGCCGCTGTTCCGTTCCGTGGACTACAAGGGCAACGAGAGCGTGGATTATTCCGACGCCGACTGCGTCGAGCTGCCGATGGCCGTGCTGGTCAACGGCGATTCCTATTCCGCGGCCGAGTTCTTTGCTGCTGCGCTTCAGGAATATGACTGGGCGACGGTCGTCGGCACGAAGACCTGCGGCAAGGCCAACTATCAGCAGACCTTCCGCCTGTCTGACGGTTCTGCCGTCGCGGTCTCCACCGGCCATTACCAGACGCCCCATGGCGTCACGCTGGCCAACGTCGGCGTTACCCCCGACGAGATCGTCGAGGTCGATAACAAAACCTATCTGGAGCTTTATAAGGAAGCCGTCGCCGTGAAGGACGATGCGCAGCTTCAGGCGGCGATCAAGGCCGTAAAAGACTGATTTTATTAAGAAATGCTTGACAAAAGTGCCCACCGTCAACTATAATAGCCCGGATAAAAGAATTATTGGAGGTCAATTGGTATGGCAAAGGAATATAAAATCACGCGCGATCGTCTCAAGGAGCTGGAAGCTGAGCTGAACTATCTGAAAACCACCAGGGAAAAGGAAGTGGCCGAGCAGATCAAGGAAGCGCGTTCCTTTGGCGACCTTTCCGAGAACAGTGAATACGACGAGGCCAAGAACGAGCAGGCGAAGCTCTATGGCCGCATCGCCGAGGTCGAGGATATCCTGACCCATGCGGTCGTTTTCGATGAGAGCGCCGTGGAGGATATGCACGGCGTGGTCGGACTCGGCTGCACCGTGACCGTGCGCGACCTTGAGTTCGACGAGAATCAGGTCTATGCAATCGTCGGCTCGCAGGAGGCCAATCCCATGGAGGCGCGCATTTCGGACGATTCGCCCTTCGGCAGGGCGATGCTCGGTAAAGAGGTCGGCGAGACCGTCGAGTTTGAGGCCCCCGCAGGGCTGATGCGCTTTGAGATTTTAGCAGTTGAGAGATAAGAAAGGATAAGAAATGGCAAAATTCGTACCGCAGGAGGAGCTTTCGCTGGTCGATCAGGTTCGCATCCGCCGCGAAAAGCTCACGCAGCTCCGCGAGGCCGGTCAGGACCCCTTTGAGCGCACCGGCTTTGCGTTTGATACCTACAGCACAGACATTAAAAATAATTTCGAAGCCCTTGAGGGAAAGAACGTCGCTGTCGCCGGCCGCCTGATGAGCAAGCGCGGCATGGGCAAGGTCATCTTCGGCGACCTGATGGATGAAAAGGGCAGAGTTCAGCTCTATCTGAAGTTCGACGAGATGGACGAGGCCAATTTTGAGGCCTGCCGCAAGCTCGACATCGGCGACATCGTCGGCGTCAACGGCGACGTGTTCCGCACCCAGCGCGGCGAGATCTCCGTCCGTGCGCATCAGGTCACGCTCCTTTCCAAGGCGCTTCTGCCGCTTCCGGATAAATATCACGGCCTGACGAACGTCGAGACGCGCTATCGTCAGCGCTATGTCGACCTCATCGCCAATCCGGAGGTCAAGGATACCTTCGTCAAGCGCAGCCGTATTATGCGCGAGCTGCGCAGCTTCCTCGACGGCAAGGGCTTCCTCGAGGTCGACACGCCCATCCTGACCCCGTTCGAGATCGGCGCCTCGGCTCGCCCGTTCTATACGCACCACAACACCCTCAACATCGACATGGTTCTGCGCATCGAGACCGAGCTTTATCTCAAGCGCCTTGTCGTCGGCGGCATGGATCGCGTCTATGAGGTCGGTCGTATCTTCCGCAACGAGGGCATGGATCCGAAGCACAACCCCGAGTTCACCACCATTGAGCTGTATCAGGCCTATACCGATTACCACGGCATGATGGATCTCGTTGAGGAAATGATGAAGACCGTCGCGCAGAATGTCTGCGGCAGCCTGACGATCCCCTATCAGGGCAAGATCATCGACCTAAGCAAGTGGGAACGCATGACCATGGTCGAGGCTGTCAAGAAGTATTCCGGCGTCGATTTTGCCGCGCTCTCCTCCGACGAGGAGGCGATCGCCGCAGCAAAGGAGCACCACGTTGCGCTTCCCGAGCTTCCGACCAAGGGCGCGATTTTGGCTGAGTTCTTTGACGCCTTTGTCGAGGAAAATCTGATCCAGCCGACCTTTATCTATGACTATCCGGTCGAAAACAGCCCGCTTGCCAAGCGCAAACCGTCCGATCCGGCCTTCACCGAGCGCTTTGAGTACTTCATCAACGCCACGGAGTTCGGCAATGCGTTCAGCGAGCTGAATGACCCGATCGATCAGAAGCAGCGCTTCGAGCGGCAGGTCGCCGAACGCAAACAGCTCGATCCGGATTGCAGGGCGCAGGTCGATTATGACTATATCACTGCGCTGGAATACGGTCTGCCGCCTACAGGCGGCCTCGGCTTCGGTGTCGACCGTCTCGTGATGCTCCTGACCGACTCGGCATCCATCCGCGATGTTCTGCTGTTCCCGACAATGAAGTCCTTACCGAACGACAAGTAAGAAAACCCCAGTATTTATGCGGGTTTCGGGACTTTCCAAACCGAATAAATTTACCTCTTTACACCAAATTTACACCAATCGGTGCTAAAAACGGTGCAGAGACTAAAAAATCGCATAATTTACGGAATGAATGGGCAGTCCCATAGTGGGATTGCCCATTTCTAATAAAGGATACATTCGTATCTGAGTGCAAAAGGAATGTTTATTATGGAATTAAGTGAAAAATTACAAGAGTTGAGGAAAGAAAAAGGACTCACGCAGGAAGAACTTGCGGAAGCGTTATTTGTGTCTCGCACTGCAATTTCTAAGTGGGAATCCGGCAGAGGAGTTCCCAATATCGAGTCATTAAAAGCAATTTCAAAGTTTTTTTCAGTGTCAATAGATGAGTTATTGTCCGGTGAAGAAATACTTAAAATTGCTGACGAGGATAATAAGCAAAAGGAAAAACATACAAGAGACTTAGTGTTTGGTTTACTCGATTGCAGTTTGATTATGTTTCTGTTTCTGCCTTTCTTTGGACAAAAGGGTGATGAGATTATAAAAGAGGTATCTTTACTTTCGCTGACAGGTACCCCGCAGTATATCAAAATACCGTATTTAATTATTGTATTTGGAATTGTACTTACAGGTGTTTTGCTTCTCGCTCTACAAAATTATGAAGCAGTGTTTTGGTTGAAACACAAACATCAAATATCCATTGTGTTAAGCACAGTTGCTACAATAGAATTTATGATAACACTTCAACCTTATGCAGCCTTTTTCACTTTTGTTTTCTTGGCGATAAAGTCTCTGATGCTGATAAAATGGCGATGATACGAAGCGTGTCGCCAATGTGACGGTGAAATTCTTTTCATTTTTATTCATTCCACCTATATTGTAAACAGGCGAAAGCCAAATAATTATGGCAAAGGATTGATAAAAATGAAAAAAGAAAAAAGTCAAAAAGTATTGCTTTCAGGAATAGCAATGGTAGTGTTATTTATTTTGTGGACAGTGGCAATAAGCCTTATTGATGTTCAGCCCATCGGGCCACAAAACTCTTCTGTTGGATTTGCAACCTTGAACGGCTTTATCCACAGCCTGACAGGTGTGCATATGGCAATATATACCGTTACGGACTGGTTAGGACTGATACCGCTTTGCTTTATTTTGGGATTTGCGTTGCTTGGACTTATACAGCTTATTAAAAGAAAAAGCTTATTCAAGGTCGATTCCAGTATTTTGGTGTTGGGAGCATTCTATATTGTTGTAATGGCGGCATATTTGTTTTTTGAATTTTATGTTGTCAATTACCGCCCGGTATTGATTAACGGTTTTCTTGAAGCTTCGTATCCATCATCGACAACCTTGCTTGTTATGTGTGTTATGCCGACAGCTGTTATGCAGCTAAACAGTAGAATTAGAAATACAAAAATGAAAAGAGCATTTGCCTTTGCTTTAATTGCATTTACTGCTTTTATGGTAATTGGCAGGTTGATATCCGGTGTTCATTGGATTACTGATATTATTGGCGGGGCAATTTTAAGTGCGGGTTTAGTGATGATTTATTATAGTGTAACCACTCTTATTGCCCGACAGGAAAGATAAAATTCTAACTGAGGAATCACTTATTGACCTTGAGAGATATTTTCTCCCAAGGTCTTTCTTATTATTCGCAAACTACACCAATCCCGATTTTCTCAATATAATTGGGATAATCACAAAGGAAGGGGTGGTTGTACTATGACGGGCAGTTTAGCAAGCGTTCATCCGGAGCTTATTCCTGAATGGTCAGAGAAGAACTTACCGCTAACGCCGGATAAGATAACCTTCGGTTCAAATAAAAGAGTGTGGTGGAAAGGTGCTTGCGGACACGAGTGGGAAACGAGCGTCAAAGCTCGTTCAAAGGGCGAGAAATGCCCGATATGCTCAGGAGCGAGAGTAATAGAGGGTATCAATGATTTAGCCACATTGAAGCCCCTGTTGGCTCAGGAGTGGTCTAAAAAGAACAAATTAAAGCCTACCGAGGTATCTGTCGCTTCTCATAAGAAGATTATTTGGAAATGTAAACACGGACACGAATGGGAAGCAAGCGTTAAAAGCAGAACGGTAAACGGCACAGGCTGTCCATACTGCTCACATAATAAAGTCCTTGCCGGATTCAATGACCTTGCTTCACAGTATCCCGATATTGCTGCTGAATGGTCTGACAGAAATCTTCCGTTGCTGCCTACAATGGTAACAGCCTTTGCAAACAGTAAGGCTTGGTGGAAATGCAAAGATTGCGGAAACGAGTGGTACACTCTTATTTCAACCCGTTCCGGTGGGAGCAGATGTCCGTATTGTAGCGGATATACATTGCTCAAAGGATTTAATGACTTGGCGACTACGCACCCTGACCTTGCGGCTGAGTGGTCAGAAAGAAATTATCCCCTAATGCCTGATGAGGTAAACGCAAAATCAAGACACAATGTTTGGTGGAAGTGTAAGACCTGTGGCAATGAGTGGAAGTCCGTTATCAATGCTCGTGTAAAAGGAACAGTATGCCCGGTTTGTGCGGACAGGGCGGTTCTTGCAGGATACAATGATTTAGCCACAACGGACAGGAAACTGCTTGCTGAATGGGATTACGAAAAAAACTCTCTGCTCCCGACACAAGTGTCAAGAAAGTCAATGAAAAGTGTGTGGTGGAAATGTTCACTTGGACACTCTTGGAAAGCAAAAATCAGCGACAGAACAATTATCGGAGAAAAATGCACTGTGTGCGAAAACGAATATCGCTCCGTGTTCCCCGGCTTGGCTGTCGCCTATTACGCCAATCAAAAAGGACTAAAGGTACAGCTCGGTTCGGATAAACTATTGGGAATACCTCTTGAAACATACATTCCGTCAGAAAAGCTGGCGATAGAATTTACGAACGGCTCAGAACATATGGAGGTTCTCAAAAGCCACTTATGCAAGCAACGAAATATAAAACTCGTAAAACTCCCTTTTAAGACAACCGAAACGGAAGCGGAGTATGCCGACAGAGTAAAAGCAGTTTTCAAAAGCGTACATATCTTTATTTATTCTGATGTCGAAGCAGATGTTTCGGTAATCAGAGCAAAATTCAATGAATGGAGGAAGCGACTGTGAGAGAAGAAAAGTTCCATATCTATCTTAATGATGACGAATATAGCAGAGTAATACAAACACTTATCCGCTTAAAGAACAGTCTGATTTCACAAGGCAGATACACCGACGGAGTTGACGATGTTCTCTGCAAGGTGCTTTCAACCAAGAAAAGAAAGCTCAAAATCAAATATATCTGAACACGAAAAGAGACCGCCTACACGATGTAAGCGGTCTTTGCTAATTTAGAGTAAGTTCGACAAATTGGAATTTGTCAATACCTATTACCATAAAGATATTTATTTGAAATTCTCTTTTGTGTTTCCAAATATTTTGTAACGTTTTCATCATAATCAGGATAATTATAACCAAGTGAATCTGCCACTTTTTTAGATATTTTTTTGAACAAACATAGACACAAATCAAACGATTTCCACATTTCTTCATACGAACTCATTGAATATGTATTTAGTAAGTTATCCCACAATTCTTTTGAAATATGCTTATCTAAAAATTTATAGTTTTTACCCAAACTGAAATTAAATCCTTTTTCAGTACCGACATACCAACTAATCATCCTAAGAAGCTCATGACGTAATACTTCATTCATATGGTCTATTGCAAATAGTATTTCACCACGAAGTAAGCCCTTGGATACATATGTTGCAACATTCCAAAATTCGTTACAACAGTCATCAAACTTTCTTTCTGTTGGACACTTAATGTAATAATCTTCATCTGTGGGAACTATTTCTGTTTTAATCATATTATCTTTATCTAACATGATTTTTACAAGTTTATCGCGAGTAAGATACTCCTCAAGCATTGAAACAGGTAACAAAGTTAAATCAATCTTTACACCATCATCAAAAAGCATTATATAAGAAAATCCTTTTTCTTCTGGAGGAAATAATTCCATATCTTCAGGTTTTTGCATCATAATTCTGTTACCAAAAACACTAAGCCAGTCATCGCTTTTCAAAAATTCTCCCATATCTATAACAAAAAAAGTAATATCATAATCTTGAAGATTGTCTTTTGGTATATTAACATTAGTGCGAGACCCCTCAAGAGTTACAATTCTAATTCTCTCATCTTGAAAAGCAAAATTCAAAACTAAATCGTATATTTCTTTTTCAGTCCTCATTTCATTCACCTCAATAAAATTATATCACAAAAAAAAGATTGATTCTAACTGTTCTTATAATTTGATAACCGCATCAAGGCAGAGCGTAAGTGCATATTCGTATGCATTACCGCCCCAGTTTCTTTCGTCGTATTTGTCAACATCTGCAAGACTGTCTGCGGTATAAAGTATCATACCCCAGGTTGCCCCTCTGAAATCAGCACAGGCCGCCAGAGCAGAACATTCCATTTCTACAACTGCACAGCCTTCACTTTTGCGATAAGCCACCTTTTCTTTGGTTTCACGGAAAAATCCATCCGTTGACCAGGTTATAACCTCCTGATATTTCATACTATGCTCAAGAATGGTTTCTTCAATTGCTTTTCTTGCCTTCTCGCTGATTTCCACAAATCGAGAAGGGGGCGCATAGTGATAAGATGTTCCCTCATCACGCAGAGCCTTGTTTGGTACGAGGAATGTACTTTCGGGGAACTTTTCCAGAGCACCGCAACTACCTGCCGAGATTACCTCTCTTACACCATAACCAATCAGCCAATCAAGTATCTGTGTGGCTGCTGCCGCACCAACGGGTGCTTGACAAAGCACAATGTCCTCACCCTTGTATTTGGTGATGTAAATGGGATAATGCTTCGTTGCACTCTCAAAAGTGGATACCTGTTTGGTATCACTTTTACTGGCATATTCATCTATGTAAGCACCAAGAAATGCGAACACACATTTCTTGGGTAAGTTCAAACCAAGATTTTCATGAGTGGGATTAAGAACTGCTGTCTGCTCTGTATCAAACTCCAAAATCGGTATTTCGTTTTTAATAATAGCCATACTATCTCTCCGTCAAATTCAAATTTGTCTTTCTCTTAATTTCCTATTATACACCAAAATTATGAATATTTCTACCCGCCGTCTATTGACCTCAATTACGAGGGAAATAGGCGGCTTTTTTGTTTCTAAAAAAATATTTTCAAGAATTTTTTGAAAAAGGGGTGATTTTGGGTGTGCATTTTGACCCCCTTTGTCCAAATGAGTGAAGGGGTTAATTCCGAACCACGAAAAGGTCAGCCCATTCACTTGTATTTTGACAACTGAATAAATCATTCACTAAGACTTTAATTCTGATGATTTTAGCCACCTTATCGGGTACGCCGTGACTTCTGCATTGCAGAACAGCGAGAACTCCCGGTATAAGTAACAGGTTGCCCCTGTTACGGCGATGACAGTCAGAAGGATAATGATACTTCTCTACGGAGCTGGCGGAGTACCCGGCAGAGGTGAAATTCCTATGATACAGATTAGCAACCTGTTCCTTAGTGACTTCCCGTGAGCTTTTTGCTCGGCAAGGGATGTTGAGAACAAATATTGCCCGACCGGTTAGGAAATGAGCCGGTCAAGTACATAGCCATACTGCGATGGCTATGAATTTTACGAAAGGAGGACGCACAAAGTGTCGAACTGCAAAACGATTGCTATATGCAATCAAAAAGGCGGAGTTGGAAAGACGACCACTACGGTAAATCTCGGCGTCGGTCTTGCAATGCAGGGAAAGAAAGTGTTGCTCATAGACGCAGACCCACAGGGAGACTTAACCACTTGTCTCGGTTGGAAGGATACGGATAACTTGGGTATCACGCTTGCAACGAAACTCACAGATGTCATAAACGAAACGATGAATGACCCTACGGTCGGTATTCTGCACCACGATGAAGGTGTTGACCTTGTTCCGGCAAACCTTGAGCTTTCAGCAATGGAGTTTAACCTTGTCAACGCAATGAGCAGAGAGACGGCATTGAGAAACTATCTCAGCGAAGTGAAGGACAAATACGACTATATCCTTATAGATTGTATGCCTTCCCTCGGAATGGTAACAATCAATGCTCTATCTGCGGCAGACAGCGTTATTATTGATGGCGCGTCAGAGGTTTTACAAAAGCTTATTGCGGATGGGCATAAAGTCTTGATTGTGACCACATCGAACTACCATACGCTCGCATCGAAAATGGAACGGGTTTTATTCAAATACTTCCCGTTCCTAACATGGGACGATGTTATCATTACTTCCCACAAGCAGCTTGTAAATGGTGATGTGCTCATCGATGATGGTATCCACAACCTCGAGGGCGGGAACTACTTCAAAATCCTCATGACTGCGCAACATAATAAAAAATATGACGCAGAAGCCAATGGGATGCTCCGTGTAGAAACGTGGGCTGAGGTTTATTCAACAATTACGTTCCTTGCAGAGGAAGACGACCTTAAAGGTTGGAAGGAGGTGCCAATGGAGATTACTTTATACTCAACAGGATGTCCAAAGTGTAAGGTTTTGAAGAAAAAGCTGGAAGAAAAGGGTATCAAGTACACAGAGAACAATTCTGTGGATGAGATGCTGTCACTTGGAATCAGTCAGGTGCCCGTTCTTAGTGTGAACAATGAATTGCTTGACTTCTCGACAGCAAACAACTGGGTGAACCAACAATAAGCGAAGGGAGATTAAGCAATGAACATTCCACTGAAAATGAACAAGGATTTTGAAAAAGCCATGACGACTCTGAATGAGCGTTATGGCGAAGATTTCGAGTACCTGAACGGCTTTCATGAAACACAACTGAATTTTTCGGACTTTATTGATGGGTTTATTGACAAAAATGTCGCTGACGTAACCATCGATGCTAATGCAAATGCATCCAACAAGGACATCCGTAGCCTTTTGAATGAAAAGGGCAAGTCTCACGACAAACTGTTTGCTTTCAATAAGATTTTCTATGAGATGAAGAAACGCTACAACCTGAAGACGGCCCGCGAATGGCTTGAAACAGAGTATAACGGCGGGTTTTATCTGCATGATGCGTCTACTTCTACATACCTGCCTTACTGCTATGCCTATGACCTGACCAGACTGGCAACCGAGGGGCTGTTCTTCCTTAAAAACTATAACAATCAAGCCCCAAAGCACCTCACAACATTCATGGATGACGTGATTGAGTATATCAGCTATATGAGCAATCGCAGCTCTGGTGCTGTAGGCATCCCTAACGTTCTTATCTGGACGTATTACTTCTGGAAAAAGGATTGTGAGAGCGGTCACTTCATTAAGAACCCCGAATACTACATCAAACAGTGCTTCCAGAAGTTTATCTACCGTCTGAATCAGCCGTTTATGCGCATCGACCAAACTGCTTTTGTTAATGTGTCAATTTTTGACCGCAATTACATTGAGGCGCTGTTCGGCGGTGTGCAGTATCCTGACGGGACATATGTGATTGACTGCGTTGAAGAGCTGATTGAGCATCAAAAGCTCTTTATGGAGGTCGTTTCGCAAATCAGAAGCGAGAATATGTTTACGTTCCCAGTGCTGACATATAGTTTGCTTTACCGTGATGGAAAATTCGTCGATGAAGAGTTTGCCAGATGGTGTTCCGACCACAATGTGACGTGGAATGACAGCAATTTCTTCATCAGCGGCGATGTAAACACATTGAGCAACTGCTGCCGCCTGCTGTCTGATACCTCTAAGCTCAATGCATTTATTAACTCAATCGGCGGCACAGCGCTTTCCATCGGCTCTGTAAAGGTTAACACTATCAACCTTATGCGGATTGCATTGGAAACTGAATGTGACGAGAAAAAGTACCTTGCGCTACTTAAAAAGCGTGCACTGTTGTGTTGTAAAGCGCTTGATACTGTCCGTCATATTATCCAGAGAAATGTCGAGAAGGGGCTTCTTCCTAATTATCAGGAGGGCGCAGTCGAGATGGACAAGCAATATTGTACGATGGGCATCCTTGGGCTGTACGAAGTTATTGAGGCATTCGGCTACACCAATACGGATGAGTTTGGCTACATTAGCTACACTGACGAAGGCATCACTTTTGCAAGCAAAATTTTCGAAGTGCTGAACGAGGTCAAAGATAGCTTCACAGATGCATACTCCTTCAACATTGAGAGTGTCCCTGCAGAGCGTGCAGCGGTTATCCTGTGCCAGAAAGACAATGTTCTGTACGACCACAACGACAAATTTATCTATTCAAACCAGTGGATTCCTTTGTCTGCGAAATGCACCATTCAAGAAAAGCTCCGCCTCAGTTCCATTCTTGATGAGAAATGCTCCGGCGGAAGTATTGCCCATATCAATCTGGAATCTAATTTCCCCAATGCTGATATGGCATGGGAGATGCTGAACAAGATTGCACAGGCCGGTGTTATCTACTTCGCCTTCAATACTCGCATCAATGAATGTAAGAACCATCACGGATTTGTCGGCACCGACTACTGCCCCGTATGCGGTGAACCTGTTTTCGATACTTACCAGCGCATTGTTGGCTACCTTGTTCCCTCAAGGGCTTACTCCAAAGACCGTTTCCGTGAGTTCAACACGAGACAGTGGTACAGCTATGCGGAGGCTATGAGTGAATGAGAGTAAAGACAATCGTGGATGAAGACTTCACTAACTATAAAAAGCCAGCAATGTTCATTGGAACGATTTCTTGCGGCGGTAAATGCTGCATTGAAGCAGGAATTCCATTGTCGATTTGCCAGAATGATGGGTGGCGCTCCAGCGCCCCCATCATCATTGACAACACAGAACTGTGCCGTAGATATTTGGAGAACCCGCTAACAAGCGCAATTGTTTTTGGCGGGCTTGAGCCATTTGAACAAACAAATGAACTCTGCGAGTTCCTGCAGACTCTACGTGTGGGCTTTCGCTGTGATGATGACGTTGTGATTTATACCGGCTATTATCCAGAAGAAATTCCTATGGAGTTGCGAGCGCTTGTACCATATGGGAACATAGTTGTAAAGTTCGGGCGGTACATTCCGAACCGGGCACACAGATACGATGATGTACTTGGAATTGAACTGGCCTCTGACAATCAATATGCATTATGCATTGACGGTACATGGCACAAACAGGAGAAAGGACAAGAATGAGAATTACGACTAATCCAGATAAGGATTTTGTAAAAGAGATGCGTAAAGCATTAAAGGACAATAACGGCTACTGCCCTTGTGAAATCGAAAAAAACGATGACACGAAGTGCATGTGCAAAGCTTTTCGGGAAATGGACGAAGGAACATGCCACTGCGGCCTTTATATTAAATCGAATTGAGGGGTGAGCGATTGAAATCTAAAGTTTTTGAGTTTATCGAAGCCGAACAGACTCGCCAAGATAATACTGTTGAGCTTATTGCAAGTGAGAATTTTGTTTCTGAGAACGTCATGCGAGCCGTGGGCTCCTGTCTGACCAACAAGTATTCAGAGGGCTATCCCGCCAGACACCGCTCCGGCAACCGGGGCCGGTACTACGGCGGCTGCGGCTGCGTGGATGAGCTGGAGGAATACTGCTGCGGCATGTGGCAGCAGGTATTCGGGACGGATTATCACGTCAATGTCCAGCCCCACAGTGGCTCCTCCGCCAACTTCGCCGCCTACATGAGCGTGCTGAAGCCGGGGGATACCATCTTGGCCATGAGCCTGAACAACGGCGGCCACCTGACCCACGGCTCCCCGGTGAACTTCAGCGGCAAGCTGTACAACATGGTGTTCTACGGTGTGGACGACAGCGGCTTCATTGATTACGACGACGTGCGAAGAAAGGCATTAGAGTATAGGCCGCAACTGATTCTGGCTGGCGCATCCGCTTATAGTCGCATCATTGACTTCGAGACCTTTGCCGCTGTTGCATATGAAGTCGGTGCGTATTTTATGGTGGATATGGCGCACATTGCTGGGCTTGTAGCGGCTGGCGACCATCCATCGCCATTTGGCTTAGCGGATATCATTACTACTACTACTCATAAGACCTTGCGTGGTACTCGCGGAGGTCTGATTTTTTGCAAGCCAGAGCTCGCCAAGCGAGTTGATAGCGCAGTTTTCCCCGGAAGTCAGGGCGGCGCATTGCAGCATGTAGTAGCGGGTAAGGCAGTTACAGCTGAAGAGGCTTGCACCGAAGATTTCAAGCGCTATATCCATACCGTGGTTAAAAATTGTAAGGCTATGTGTGATGCGTTTATCGGTATGGGGTACAAGGTAGTTACGGGCGGTACAGACAACCACCTGTTTTTACTTGACCTGAGTGATACCGGACTCACTGGAAAGGCTGTTCAGGATGAATTGGACAAACACCATATTACCTTAAATAAAAACTGCGTTCCGAACGAAACCCGGTCACCCCAGCAGACCTCCGGCGTCCGCATCGGAACGGCGGCCATGACCACTAAGGGGTATACAGAGGAAGACTTCATTGCGGTCGCACATGAAATTGACCGTGTTATTAAAGCCATGCAGATGGAAAAACTTGCGTGTACACAGGAGGGTTGAGAATGAATCGTGTTGGTGAATTTGAAAAAGTAAGTCTGGGGCAATTCCGAGAGGCTATTGCAAATGGATTCTACAAAGGACAAGAGCTTCCTCCGGAAGTTGAACAGGAAATCAAAAAAATTTGGGAGGAAATCGTACTCCCTCATAGGGCAACGACCGGTTCTGCCGGTTACGACTTCAAGGCACCGTTCACATTTGAGTTGCGACCTGGCGAGACAATGAAAATTCCTACCGGTGTCCGTGTTAAAATCGATGACGGTTGGTGGCTCGGTTGCCTGCCGCGCAGCGGGCTCGGCTTCAAGTTCCGGTTGCAGTTGGATAACACCATGGGGGTTATTGACAGCGATTACTACAACTCAGATAATGAGGGGCACATTTTTGCCAAGGTAACAAATGACAGCAAGAGCCAAAAGATTGTGCGCGTTGAGGGCGGCACGGGCTTTATGCAAGCAATCTTCATCCCCTATGGAATTACATACTCCGATGATACAGACGGTGTCAGAAACGGGGGTATGGGCTCCACAGACGTAGGAAAGAGGGCGTAATATGAAAAACAACAGCAAGTCCATCGGAATTGGCATTTGCGATTTGCTCGCATGCATCTTCATCGTTCTCAAGTTGTGCCATGTTATTGAGTGGGGCTGGGGATGGGTGCTCGCACCACTCTGGATTCCGTTTATTATTGCTATCATTGCGATGATAGTTATTGCGTTTATTGGTAAGTAGTAGAAGTCTGAATTACCTATGAGGTTAACGGGCTGGCTTTATGCCAGCCCGTTCTTTACATACACGCAGCTCCCGAGGAGGTGAAAAAGATTAGTACCATGCAAATCCCATTTTGGGAAAGGTACACACTGACAATTCAGGAAGCATCACAATACTTTCGTATAGGAGAGAATAAGCTGCGTAAAATTGTCAGCGAGAACAAAGACGCCGATTTTATTCTTTGGAATGGTACACGCCCACAGATTAAGCGTGTAAAATTCGAGCGATTTGTTGACCAGCTTAACCTTATATAATGATATAGCTTGAAATTGAATCCAAACTATGGTATATTTAAAATGCCATGTTGACATTCATTTTCAGACAAAAGGAGTAGCCATGCCTGAAAAAAGAAAAGACAGCAAGGGTAGAATCCTGAGAGGAGGAGAAGTACAAAGAAGCGACGGAAAGTATATGTATCGTTATACCGATGCCGGTGGAGTGCGCCGTGCAATTTATAGCTGGAGGCTTGTAGAATCTGACAAAGCACCTGAAGGCAAGCGCAGTACAGAGCCATTGAGGACACAGATAAAACGTATCCAGAGAGATATGGACGATGGGGTCAGCTCCTATACTGCGTACAAGATGACGTTGAATAGTTTTTACGACGCGTACATTGAGACCAAGTATGAACTTAAGTCGTCTACAAGAACCAACTATAAATACATGTACAGGAAATATGTTCATGACGAGATAGGCGTAAAGAATATTGCTGACATTAAATATAGCGACATCAAACGGTTCTATATCCACCTTATTAAAGATATTGGCTTTAAGCCAAATAGCATGGAGACGATTCATACCATTCTCCACCCGATTTTTAACGTAGCAGTAAGAGACGGATTTATTCGGACAAATCCAACCGATGGCGTAATTGCAGAAATCAAGAAAAGCCATAATTGGGAGAAGCCAAAACGCCACGCACTAACAGAGGCACAGCAAAATAAGTTTCTCGACTTTGTATCCAATTCAAAAACGTACAAACATTGGATGCCACTGTTTACAGTTATGCTTGGCACGGGCGCACGGGTGGGGGAAGTCCTTGGGCTACGATGGGAAGACTGTGACTTCACTCAAAATATTATTGACATTAACCACAACCTTATATATCGGCAACAAGAGGAAAGTGGGAAGATGGAGTATCACATCACTACACCTAAGACACGAGCTGGAACACGCATTATTCCGATGTTCTCCGGCGTAAAAGCAGCTTTGCTCCAGATTCGATTAAAGTATATGGAAGAGGGTTTCAGCGAGTGTGAGGTCGATGGATACACGGACTTCATTTTTAAGAATAGATTTGGGGAAGTGCTTAATCCACATGTCATCAACAGAGCACTTGATAGAATCATTCGGGACTGCAATGAAGAAGAGACAGAGCAGGCAGAACGAGAGCGTCGAGAACCAGTTTTACTTCCGCACTTCAGCGCACACAATCTCAGGCACACATTTTGCACTCGCCTTTGCGAGAACGAAACAAACCTAAAAGTAATCCAAGAAATTATGGGGCATCGAAATATCGAAACAACGATGGATGTCTACAACGAGGCAACAAAAGAAAAGAAAATATCTTGCTTCGCAAACCTTGATGGGAAAATCAGAGTTTCCTAAACTGAGTTTGACACCAGCTTTGACACCAATTGACCGAAAAGTTATAAGAACTTGTAAGACGTTGTGTTATCACAAAATCCCCACAAGTATTGCGGCACATAGGTTATAAGAACTTATGAGAAGTTACGGTAATGCTTGGGTAATATTCCCGACAATGAAGCCGTTGGACTCTGACAAGAAGGTTTCCAAGGAAGTTTCGGCTCCTGCGGAGGCTACTCAGACGGCTCCCGTTGTGGAAGAAAAAATTGATTTTTCCAATGTTCAGATCGAGCCTTTGTTTGAGGATCAGGTGGATTTTGACACCTTCTCCAAGAGCGATTTCCGTGCCGTGAAGGTCAAGGAATGCGAAGCCGTGAAGAAGTCCAAAAAGCTCTTAAAGTTCGTTTTGGACGACGGAACCGGCGTAGATAGGGTCATTTTGAGTGGTATTCACGAATATTATGAGCCGGAAGAACTGGTCGGTAAGACCTGCATTGCAATCACCAATCTGCCTCCGAGAGCGATGATGGGTATCGACTCCTGCGGTATGTTGATCTCAGCCGTGCATCACGAAAACGGTGAAGAAAAGTTGCATTTGCTGATGGTCGATCCTCACATTCCGGCAGGCGCAAAGCTCTATTGATTGACCTAAAATTGTCGGTGCTTACGCCACAACTTACGCCAATTTACTCCAAGCTTACGCCAAAAATGCGTTTGGAATTTTGCGATTGCAGACAAGTTCCGATAGCATACGATAATTTCATATGATTTAAGCCCGCTGATTTCGGTCAGCGGGCTTCTCTATGCCATAGCAGACTGCATTCCGTTTATCAATTCTGCGGCGGCATTTGCCCTGCGAAAAAAGATAAAGTTCATTCGGCTTGGCCAAGCCGTTTCAAACCCGGTGAAACCATTTTCCGGGGCCTTTATTCATTTTTTATGCAGGGGCAATTTCGCTTCGATGACCGCCTAAGCGCCCCGAAAATTAACCTATCCGTTAACAGTTTCGGGGTCAAAAACGGCATTTAACCTATGGTTAACATGAAAAAATCGCGTCAAACCGGGTCAAATTCCATCAGATTTTTTGAAAGCCGAACAAACGAAACGGATATAAGAAAACCCCGGAAAACCTTCGGCTTTCGTTGATAAGGCAGTAAATCAAATTATCACCGCAGCTGAATCGGCAATGGGAGAAAAACTGAGTTGCAAAGCCACGGACTGAAAACGAAATGTTAAAAGGACTTAGCTGTCAGGCGTAGCAATGGCAAGGTAAATCACCGAGATCAGTCTACCAATAATCGGAATGTTTTGACCGCAACAACACATAGAAGC
>OIXQ01000281.1_pt1 | contig 24822 bp, 20 predicted proteins | sample 1587791 | NCBI WGS metagenome assembly OIXQ01 (sample SAMN03283273) | human gut metagenome | biome: human-associated habitat; material: feces | host: Homo sapiens | place: Peru | collected 2012
ATATCGCGGAGTAGAGCAGTTGGAAGCTCGTCGGGCTCATAACCCGGAGGTCGTAGGTTCGAGTCCTGCCTCCGCAACCAAAATTTGTCCAGAAACCGGTTGGTTTCTGGACTTTTTCTTTTGTTTTGCGGGCGGGAAGTTTGGATTTCTCCGTGTATGGTTTCTGTGTTTTGGCGCTGACCCATGTTTTGACCCATAATAGGATAGCACGCAGTGGATTTGACGCTCCATGGGGGAAAGGACTTATTTTCTTTGTTTATGGCATGTAAAATCCCCTATGGATATAATATCCACGGAATGGTTGTACGTCATTAAACAAAATTTATGTTTTAGAAAGCACCTTTCTGAAACGGTCAGCACTCAGTACACTATCATATTGTTGCATTCTTCGCCTGACTCCTTACTGCCGATTGGTATTCAACCATTTGAGAGGCGATAATGTTTTCATATTTTTCCGCATTCGCATTTACGCCCCCTGGGCCTTTTCCCAACTGACGTATGACACAGGGGTCTATGATAGCTGGCCTTGGCAAAAAATCGTTATTTTTGCAGAATTTGTTTGGACTTGATTGTAATTCTAATAATCATGTGGTAGAATACGTTCTGTGAAGTTGTGCATATTCATAAAACTTTTCTTCATAACGAGTGCGACCCGGTGCCGCTTCGTTACCCGAAGTTCTAAAGCTTATGTATCAATGGCATCACAAAAAGATGAGGTAGTCAATATGATCTTGCCTCATCATCTGTTATAGCTTAAACATATAGCTACTCACCACAACGTTCACATTGTTGTAATAACCGCTAATCGTATTCTCAATTTTAGTTCACTTGTTCAATGCTCTGAATAGTGATGTGAGTCAGGCAGTCCCGTTATCAGTCACAAAGCGGGTGCTTGAACTCCCTGATTACTTCAATATGAGGAGCGGATTTCACCAACGCAACTTCGCACATTTTCTAAATGAGCGTATGGTCACTTTAATATATGCAAAGGAATGTATCTCTTATGAAAAAGCGAATCTCTGTGTTCGCCTTCTTTTCTGGAATTGGAATTTTGGATCTTGCTTTTGAAAAGAACGGCTTTAACGTCGTTTTTGTAAACGAGTATGATGCCAATTTTATGGAAGCATATAAAAATGTTCGTCAACAAATGAATATACTCCCCCCTCTCTACGGATACCATGTTGATAGCGCTGAAAGATATGCCAAACGTCCCGGAAAGAAAAATCTGATCAAACTTGTTGAACAAGAACGAACAAAAGGCAATTTGGTTGGTTTTATTGGTGGACCTCCGTGCCCAGATTTCTCTATCGCAGGGAAAAACGCTGGTGCGTGTGGGAAAAACGGGAGACTAACCAAAACATTTTTTGACATTATATGCCGTTGCCAACCAGATTTCTTCCTTTTTGAGAATGTAAAAGGGCTTGTAAAGACAGAAAAACATCGTCACTTTTACGAAGAAATGAAGATGAAAGTCAGGGCTAATAATTATTTGATCGATGATACTATCATAAATGCACTGGAGTATGGGGTACCTCAATCTAGAGAGCGGATTTTCATGGTAGGTATTCGAGAAAATATGTTTCTCAATCAAACGACTTCTCTGTCATTTAATTGGAAACACTTTAGCCAGTTTGACGCCAAAAGCATTTTGTCCAGAAAATGGCCGACAACAGATCCTTTTATGGCAGATGGTGTCTTGCCATTTCCATCACAAGGACTCCCCAAAGAACTTACAGTAGAGTATTGGTTTAAACAAAATGATGTGCTCCATCATCCTAATGGAAATGATATCTTTGAGGTGAAAGCAGGGCGTCAAAAAATATCCTCGATACAAGAGGGAGATACCAGCAGGAAATCATTCAAACGTCTCCATCGCTGGAGATATTCGCCGACTGCTGCATATGGGCATAACGAAGTACACTTACATCCTTACAAAGAACGACGCATCTCGGTGGCAGAAGCTATGGCCATTCAATCATTGCCCAAAGATTTCGTAGTATTGCAAACACTTCCCCTTTCTCAGAAATTTAAAATGATTGGCAATGGCGTTCCGTACTTGATGGCTGCTGCAATCGCAAAAACACTAAAAAAAACTTTGTACAAAATTCAGGAGGAAAGCAATGAGGAAAATAGTGATTGATCCGCGTGTAATCAAACACCTCGGGCGTGATTTGATTACTTCATCAGATGTCGCAATAATAGAGCTTGTCAAAAACGCACTCGATGCCAAAGCACAAACCATAAACTTGCGTATCTGCAACAACGTTCTACCACAAGGCCTCCTTGACATCACTAAAATTGCAAACGTTCCCGAAAACTACCTTAAGATGCCTATGCTTCTTGTTGAGGATGACGGCCTTGGCATGACTGATCACGCCATTGATGAAGGTTTTTTAAAAATTGCAACAAATATTAAGGTCAATGAAAAAGGTGTCCTGGGGCAAAAAGGCATCGGTCGCCTGGCAACACAGCGCCTTGGCACTGCTTTATTAGTCGAAACTTCTTCTTCGGCTGAAAATCACACCTCTTTCGTATTCATTGATTGGGATGCAGTTATCAATGGTGCCACCAATGTACCAAGTTTTGAATCTGAGGCCACGAGTCACCACACTCGTCTTTGGATTTTTGGGATTAACTTGGAAGATTTTATTGATAACGCAGTCCAATTCCAGCAAATGACCCTTGATGCCTCAATTGCAGCAGAAACGCCTGTGCAAATTAATAGAGAGCTTAAATCAGCACTCAACTTTTTGGTCTCACCCTTTGAGGATGGGCAAAAGCCACCAGCAATTAACTTTTATTTCGACAATCGAAAGGTTAATATAGCATTCCCAAAAGAAACGCTCACACTTGCTGAGTCTATCCATCGATTTTCTTTTTCTGACACCGATATCAACTATTTGACCTACGGACTCACCATACGTCCCTGGTTTGTTGAACGTGTACACCGTGCACTTGTTAAAGCCGAGGCGTTCAGTCGCCTAAAAAAGGGTCACGAATACTACGCCGATTTGCTTCAAAAAAATTCCGAACGTATAGACAACGTCCTTAAAGCATCATTGACACGCGATGAGGTTTTCAGATTCTTTTGCCAAGCATTAAGTGATTTTTATGAAACTAACGATTTTTCAAGCAAATCCGAGTTGTTCGAAAGCTTTATTATGCGTAAAGCCAACGACATGATTGAGGAATTAGCCAAGATATCTCCAGTAAAAGGCTCGATATATAGTTTCAAGCAGGGTGCCGCAATTGGTGATAAAATTATTATTGATGCCGCATATGAATTGAAATATACAAAATTTAGGTACTCTTTGAACGACTTGAAGCGTTTCCTCGAAGATTATAACGGGGTAAAGCTTTATAGGGACATCTACAGAATAGGGTTTTTAGGGAATAAAGAAAGCGACTGGATCAAATTACAGCAATTTAGGACAAAGGGGCAACAATGGTATCGTTTTGACTTAGGAAATACTGTTGGATATGTCTCTCTTTCTGATGCTTCACAAGAAAACATCCAAGAAATAAGCTCAAGATTGGACATTAGCGAAAATAAGACATCTGAAGCCTTTAAAATGCTGATAAATATCGTGTTCAACCACTTATTCTACGATTTGAACAGGAAGGCAAACGACATCATCAAGGTCCTTTTGGCCGAAGATGGACTATTGGGTGAAAGTCTGGCAAAAAGGGTAAAAAAAAGTGATGCGGATTTGAAAGAGATGATTCGCAGAAATGCCCGTATGCAAAAGGCATTGCAAGATGTTTCCCATTATATCGATCAAGGACGCAAAATTGACGGCACAGATCAAGTTGCAATTCCTGAAAGAAGCTATAAATGCGTTGCAAGTACCCTTAAAGGCCTTGACAATGACATCAGAGCAGATTCCGCTGCGCAAGCGAGGACCGCAGTGCTCCTATCAGAGGCCGACGCACAGTTAAAAGCAATTGAAGTTGAATCCTACAATAACTATAAGTTAATGGCAAATGGACTTATTACGGAGACGATCACTCATGAGCTTCACTCGCTGAGCAGAATCGGCATTTCTCCAAAAACCGAGGAGCACTTTGACTTCCTAAAAGAATACTTTGTGAGCAATGGCGCTGTGCCAACCTACAATCATCATGTTGTTCCAGTCCGTAACAGCTACATGAATGTTGTTGCAAAATTGGATCAAGTTGGTGACTTGTACTCCTTTTTGGAAACAACATTTATCAAGAAAGGGACGGTTGATGAATTTATCCACCAAAATATTCTATCCGTAATAACAGGGATCACAGAAAATCTTAAGCAGACTATCTGCAAGAATAACATCTCTATTGTATGTCAAACGGGCGAATTGACGTGGTTTGTGCCAAAAGGTGTCCTTCTGCATGTTTTTTATAACCTTATAAACAATTCCCTCTACTGGATCGATGTCCGTAGAAAAAGGGCTCAGAGTGATCCATTTTATGCTTCGCAGAATGCTGATACGATTTTGATTGAGGAACACGGTGTAGATGGAATAATTGTTTCAGATACAGGAACAGGCGTGTCACGCAATATGGAAGATATTTTGTTTGAGCCACTACAGTCTGGAAAGCCTTTTTCAGAGGGACGTGGAATGGGTCTGTATATAGTTAGAAAGTTGCTAAATTCGTTTGGAGGTGAAATTGAGCTGCTAGAAGAAAGAAATCAATTTGGAAATCGATATAAGTTTTTATTGGTCAACAATACGTCGGAGGATTTGCAATGAGCTATAGAGATTTATTTTCCTCAATCAACTGCCAACGTGTTATTTTCTTTGAAGACGGCTTTGAACAAACCACTTTTCAAAAAACACGGGCGTTGTATGATTTAGTCAGAATGGACTTAAATGATAGAGCGCTATATCTCTCCGATGTCAAGGCACAATTTCCTGAGTTAGAAAGCAAGATTTGTGCGTTTCTCAAATCCATTGATAAATATTTTGATGCCATAGCATGGCAAGACACAGTTATATTCGGCGATATTACTTCTGTTTTTCCCCAAGTACCCTCACTTTCTTCTGAAGATTGCGCAAAGTTGATTGAGCTATATACGATGATTGACGATAATGATATTGCTTCTGTTTACAGTATAGGGGCAAAGTATGGTATAGGGATTTCCTATCCGGCTCAATACGAATCTATATTTTATGATTACATTTTACTCGAAAATAGAGCGAAATCATTTCGTGTTTACCAGGATTATTCGGCAGCCACTGCAGAACTATTTTCTAAGGATATTAGCTGTTCAACAAACTCTGATTGTGTGGTATGCATTATAGATAATCAGTTGGGAGAAGTAAAACGCGCCAGCGAGATTATCCAGGCGATAAAAGTGTCCTGCAAGCCGATGAGGAAAAACATTGTTGGATGTGTCTTTTCGTCGCAAGGTTTATACGAAGAAATTGATACAGATGTTTATTTTGAATACACGTCCAAAAGTAATGTTGAAAATCTCGAAGCCTGTTTGGCAAGGAGCGCTTACAACTACTACTTGTCAAAATTGAAAGAAGAAACGCTCAAAAATCTTTCATCAGCATTTGAACTGGCACAAAAGAGCAAAGGAATCGCATATTATTTATCAAGGAAGGCTCAAAGGGAGGGCGAATCAGAATATCAAATCATTAACGATTGGCTTCAACTTCTTACAATGAATTCCCAAGCCGAATCGGGTAATATAAAGCACCTTATTTCCTTATCCCGGGTCATTAATAGTCTCGAAGATACCATGGATATTCCCGATGTTTCACTGCAAAAGCTAAACACCTTGGAGGCATTTGATTTCAGAATAAATGAATATTATCTGCCTGTTGCTGCCGGCGATATATTTACGGACGATAAAAATAACTGGTACGTTCTAGTCGGACAGGATTGCGATATGGCAAGAAGCAGTTCTAGAAATCCAAAAAATGCATTGGCTGAATTGCTGCCTGCGGAGGTACGTCCCCAAGCAGATTTCAAGAAATGGGCAACCGATTTGAAAAAAGTGGCAATCTACAATTTCCGCAAATCAATTTCAGAAAATAGTGAAATTCTCCAAGTCGATTATACGCAGAGAGAATTCCTTGCCAACGAGATATTAAATCTTTGCACATACAACGCCGATGGATCCTGCAAGATATCCCTCACACAGAAGTTGACTAGTGAACAGACACAACTACTTCCCCAGTATATGGTCGAATACTACGCAACCATGCAGAAATATTTTGCTTCAATTAAAGAAATTAGGTCTCTTGCGAGGGATGCCTTTGGCTTTATTAATGCCCCAGAGCAAACACGCAGATTGATTTCAATTAGTGACTTTGAAGAGAGCACTGGTCAAATTGTGTTCGGCCTGCGTCGTGTATGCCGACTTACACATACATATGTTTTTTATCTGTACAAGCTCTACTTGGAATATCGAGGACGGCAACCATTTCAAACAATCAATTTGGTTCGCGAAGACGAAGTGTCATTACCTGTTTATGCTGGCAATAGAAATAAAACAGATCACCTGTGCACCGTACGCCGATTTGAAAATCCAAACGAGAGCAATTCCAAAAAGTGGCATTGGATAATCAAGAAAGCAGAGCTGACCCGAATTTTAAATCTGCTACAGATCGAAGTGCCTGACTTCTCCCATGTAGAAGAAGACATTAGTTTAGGTGAGGAAATCTCAAGATTTCCGTTACCCGGAAAAAAGGAACTCGTCATCGAAAAAGCAAAGGATAAAATCAAATTATATACGACGTAATCATGCAGACAGAAGAGGCTGAAAAATGGCTAATAAACAGATAATAGACGCAATGTGGGACGATTCACCCGTAGATGTTTCCACCGAGGCGAATTTTATTTGGTCCATCGCAAACAAACTGCGCGGACCGTACCGCAGCGACAAGTACAAGGATGTCATCATTCCGATGACGATCATCCGACGCTTTGAGTGCGCTCTTGCGCCCACCAAGCAGAAAGTTGTTGAACAGTTCAAAGCGAACCCGAATTTTCCAGCAAAGGCGATGTACCGCATTTCTGGCTTTCAATTTTATAACACCAGCGAATTCGACCTTGCGGAGCTTGTAAATGATGCTGACCACATTGCCGCCAATTTCAAGAGTTACCTGCAGGGATTCTCTGCAAACGTGTTGGAAATTCTGATGTCCAAGGAGCGGGGCCTGAATTTCGGCGAAGAAATTGACAAGATGGACAAGAACAACCGTCTGCTCTCCGTCATCAAGGCGTTCTCCGAACTCGACCTTGACCCTCGAACTATCGACAATGTGAAGATGGGATATATTTTCGAGGAACTGATCCGCAAGTTCTCTGAAAATGCCGAAGCCGGCCACCACTATACTGGCCGCGACATTATTAAGCTGATGGTCAACATCCTACTGGCTGAGGGCTGCGACGATATTTTTGATGACGGCAAGGTCATCACCATATTGGATCAGGCCTGTGGCACAGGCGGTATGCTCTCCACCGGCTACAATTTCATCAAGCGTTATAACCCCTCTGCCGATGTGCGACTGTTCGGGCAGGAGATCAACCCAGAGTCTTATGCCATGTGCCTTGCCGAGATGCTCATCAAGGGACAGAACGCCGAAAACATCTGCTATCAGGATACCATGAAAGCTGACCGTTTTAAGGGCACGAAGATGCGTTTTGTGCTGGAAAATCCGCCGTTCGGCACTGCATGGGGCGGTAAGGACGCCGCCGAAGGCGTCGAGGATGCCGTCAACGCAGAGTACCAGAAAGGCTTTGACGGTCGCTGGGGCGCAGGTCTGCCCGGCTCTGGTGATATGCAGATGCTATTCCTCCAGTCTGCCATTGACAAGATGGACGACAACTTCGGTCGTGCTGCAATCATCGAAAACGGCAGCCCGCTCTTCTCCGGCGGTACGGCATCCGGCGAGAGTCAGATTCGTCGCTGGATGTTGGAAAGCGATTTGATTGAAGCCATCATTGCGCTGCCAACCGACCTCTTTTATAACACTGGCATCGCTACATACATCTGGATCCTCTCCAAGAATAAGCGTCCGGAGCGCAAAGGCAAGATTCAGTTGATTGACGCATCTATTTTCTTCAAAAAGCTGCGTAAAGCCTTGGGCGATAAGAAAAATGAGATTTCTCCTGAAGACCGCAGTGCCGTTACCAAGCTGTATGCGGACTTCGCAGAGAACGAGTATTGCAAAATTTACCGGAACGAGGAGTTCATTTACCGCGAATACACGGTAATGCAGCCCCTCCAGCGCAGCTACGCCATTACGGAGGAGCGGATTCAGGCGATGGTGGGCAAAGGCGCACTTGACAGCCTTTACAACGAAGTAAAATTTGCAGACTTGGAATTGATGGAAGAGCGGGACGGTAAAGCCCAGAAACAGTTGAATAAGTTTTTTGTCGGCAAGCCGATCTACGATGCGATTCTTGCGGACTTGAACCGCGCCATCAGCGATACTGTGTGGATGTCGCCGGACGCCTTTATGCCGCATCTTACCGAAGTATTAAGCAAGGCTACAACAGATAAGAAGTTGTTGGAAAAGATTGCAGACGGTCTTTCCGTCATGGACAAGAGTGCCGAGATCCAGCGTGACCGCAAGGGTAACATCATCTATGATAAGGAAACCAAGGACACCGAACTGGTGAAATGGGAAGAAAGCATTGAGGATTATATGGCAAGAGAAGTCCTGCCGCATATCCCGGATGCCGCCGCATTCTTTGAGGAGAACCTCGGTGCAAAGAAGCCTGTTATTAAAATCGGAGCGGAGATCCCGTTCACGCGGTATTTCTATAAGTATCAGCAACCGACAGCCAGCGAGGAACTGGAAGCGAAGTTTTTAGAATTGGAGCTTTCTGTATCTGAGCGTGTGGCCAAGTTGTTCGAGTAAGGCGGTGTCAATATGAGAGAGATGAAGCCAAGCTCAATGGAGTGGGTCGGCGATATACCTACATCATGGAAGGTGATGCCGAACAAGTATTTGATGCATAAGAAGAAAGAAATCTGCCCTGTATACAATGGCGAAGATATCCTCTCTTTGACAATGAAAGGCGTTATTGTCAGAGATTTGGACGCTGGTGGGAAAATGCCTGCTTCCTTTGATGGGTATCAGCGGCTTGAGCCAGACAATCTGCTTATGTGCCTTTTTGATATAGATGTAACACCACGGTGCATTGGCCTGATTAAACAAACTGGCTTATCGAGTCCGGCGTATAGCCAATTTGTGCTGTGTGATGATGCGAACGCCGCATATTACTGCTACTACTACACGCTGCTCGACAACGATAAAACACTGCTCCATTTAGCAAAAAACCTTCGTCATTCATTGACAGAGGATCAGTTAGGGGCAATCCCTGTAATTGTTCCTCCAATTGACGAGCAACAGCGTATTGCCAATTTCCTTGATGCCAAATGTGCCAAAATTGATGCCCTGACCGCCGATATCCAGACCCAGATTGACACACTGGAGCAATACAAGCGGTCTGTCATCACCGAAACCGTCACCAAGGGGCTGAACCCAGATGCGGAGATGAAGGACAGTGGGATTGAGTGGGTCGGGCAAATGCCTATGTCGTGGAACACTGTCCAAAATAAATACTTAATGTACAAAATTAAGAGTATCTGCCCAACCTACAACGGTGAGAATATTCTTTCACTCACTACTAATGGAGTTATCATTCGTGATCTAAATGGCGGCGGGAAAATGCCCACTTCATTTGACGGATATCAAAAAGTTGTTCCCGGCAACTTGCTTATGTGCTTGTTCGATATTGACGTGACTCCTCGCTGCGTTGGATTGATAAAGGATTTCGGCCTAACAAGCCCTGCGTATAGTCAGTTTGTCATGAAGGACGGGGGGTATGCACCATATTACTTTTATTACTACCTTATGGTGGATTACACCAAAGAACTTCTTCATATGGCAAAGAACCTACGCCACTCACTAACGGAGGACCAGCTCGGAGAAATCAAAACACCCAAACCGCCTTATGATGAACAAATTCAAATCGCAGAATACCTCGATAATAAGTGCTCTGAAATCAGCCAAGTAATTGCAGATAAGAACAATCAGCTTACAACGCTCGACAAATACAAGAAATCTCTGATTTTTGAGTATGTGACCGGCAAGAAGGAGGTGCCTGCGTCATGAAAGTTGAATATGTAACATCAACCATTGGCATAGGCACCGAACTTCATATTTTTGCCGCTGAGTACAAGCGCATCAACAGCGAGGAAGGATGGAGTGATAATCCTAACCTAATGTTTGCAATACGCTCTTATGCGCAAGCAAATCAAAGCGTAAATACGATTAGAAGCAGGGATTTGGAAGAAGCCTACCGACACATTAAAAAAGTCGGCACTATTGTGCTCGTGACAAAAACGGACGGCGAGATTGCATGGTGTGAGGTTTATGCAGTTACGGATGGTGAAATCATCCCTGTTATCACCAGCAAGGACGGAAACCATTTTGATATTAACTATTCGAGCAAAACAAAGCGCCAAATGAACAAAATCCGGCAAGAACGGGAGGCTGATTCGCATGAATAATATTCTCTCCGAAAAAGAATATCAGCATTTCATCATGGACAGGCTCTCGCAGGACAACGGTTACATCGTCCGCAAAGCAACAAGCTATGACCGCCTCTTTGCTATGGACCGGGAGCTGCTGTTTCAGCTTCTGAACGATACCCAGCCAGATGAGATGGCGGCACTCCGCAAAATCTACAAAGCCGATCTGGAGGATACCCTCGTCAGTTTCATCAACTCTGAGGTTACAAAAGCGCGCGGTAGCTTGCTGGATGTGCTGAAGCATGGCATTGAGATTTCCAATATGAAGCTGGAGCTCATGTATACCAAACCCGCTACCACCTTTAACCGGGAACTGCTGGCAAAGTACGAGAAGAACATTTTCTCCGTTATGGAGGAGGTCTGGGCAAGCGATGATGAGCGTGTTGACCTGGTCATTTTCCTAAACGGCATTGCCATCATGTCATTTGAGCTGAAATGCAATGCCGCCGGTCAATCGTACCAGGACGCCATCTATCAGTACCGGGTTGACCGTGACCCGAACACCAGACTGTTCCGGTTTAAGGCGGGTTGCCTTGTGAACTTTGCGATGGATCTGGAGCAGGTCTATATGACCACCAAACTCGCCGGGAACTCTACCTTCTTCCTGCCCTTCAACATGGGCAACGGCGAAGGTGTCAATGCCGGCGCGGGTAACCCTACCTTCAAAGACAAGTACAGCGTCTCCTATATGTGGGAGGACATTCTGAAAAAGGACACTGTCCTCGACCTCATCAGCAAGTTCATCTTCGTCGAAACCAAGGAAAGCAAGGACAAACTGACCGGGAAAACGAAGAAGTCCGAAAGTATTATTTTTCCTCGATATCATCAACTGGATGTGATCCGCAAGCTGCTGGCGGATGTGCGTGAGAACGGTTCTACGCAGAATTATCTGATCCAGCACAGCGCAGGCTCCGGCAAAACGAACTCTATCGCATGGCTGGCGCACCGCCTCACTTCGCTACATGATGCGGATAATAAGATCATCTTTGATAATGTTGTCATCGTCACCGATCGTGTTGTCGTCGACCGACAGCTTCAGAAAGCCATTATGGGCATGGAACACAAAGCAGGGCTTATCCGAGTGATGGACGACAAATGCAACTCCGCCGATCTTACAATTGCCCTGAACAGCAATACAAAGATCATTGCAACTACGATTCAGAAGTTTCCCTACATCGTGGACAGCGTTGCAGGGCTGAAAGGCAAGCGCTTCGCCGTTATCATCGATGAAGCACATTCTTCTACTGCCGGTAAGGATATGGCGGCAGTCACCATGTCGCTTGGCTCCGGTGACCAGGAAATCGGCGATGTCGAAGATATGATCACGGATGAGATTCGCCGCAATGGCAAACAAGCGAACGTCTCCATGTTTGCGTTCACCGCTACGCCCAAGCCCACGACGATTCAGCTGTTCGGTCGGCTAAACACCATGGGACAGCGTGAGGCATTCCACATTTACTCCATGAAACAGGCCATCGAGGAGGGCTTTATTCTGGATGTACTCCAGAACTACACCACTTACGATACCTTCTATCAGTTGAATAAGGCAATCGAAGAAGACCCGCGCTGCAAGACCGTTGATGCGAAAAGACAGATTGCCCGTTTTGTAGAGCTGCACGAAACAAACATTGCACAGCGTGTGGAGGTCATCGTGGAGCATTTCCGCACAACAGTTATGCCGGAACTCGGCGGTATGGCAAAGGCAATGGTCATCACAGCCTCCCGGCAGGGTGCGGTCAAATACCGTCAGGCGTTTGAGAATTACACTCAGAAAAAAGGCTACACCGATATCAAGGCACTGGTTGCTTTCTCCGGCAAGGTGAAGCTACCGGACGATGACACCGAATACTCAGAGGCTTCCATGAACGGTTTCCCAGAGGACCGGCTGACAAAGGAATTCGACAAGGACGAGTACCAGGTGCTGTTGGTTGCCAACAAGTATCAGACCGGGTTCGATCAGCCGAAGCTCTGCGCCATGTATGTTCTCAAGAAGCTAAAGGGCGTTTCTGCCGTTCAGACACTTTCCAGACTGAACCGTATCTGCCCACCGTTTGAGAAGAAAACCTTTGTGCTGGACTTTGTGAATACATACGAGGACATCAAGGCAGCGTTTGCACCGTATTATACGACCACCTTGCTTTCCGCCTCCGTAACGCCGACGGCGATCTACGATTTGGAGGCACAGATCGATGCGTATACTATTCTTGACCCTGATGATATTGAAAAAGCCAACGAACTGCTCTACAAGGGGAATATCTCCTCCAAGGATAAGCAGAAGCTGACTTTCTATTTCAAGCGGGCAAAAAATAGGATCGAGCAGTATGAGCTTATTAGGCAGCACGAAATTGTGTCAAAGATGCGCCATTTCGTCCGATTTTATGAGTTTCTACTGCAGGTGTCCTGTTTTGAGGATACCGATCTACACAAGAAGTACAACTTCATCACTTATCTGCTGGCCTATATCAATATCAAACATCCAGGCGGTGGATATGATCTGGACGGTAAAATCAAGGCTACTAACTTCGTTCAGAAAAAAGCAGAAGAGCATACAGCTCCAAATCTTGTCGCACAGCCTGTGGTAAAACTGCCAGCAGCCGAGAGCTTTGGCCTGACCGAAGCAAAAGAAGAACGCCTTTCCCAGATTATTGCGGAGATCAACAGCCGCACAGGAAAAGCCTACGATAACGATGTGGCGGTCAAAGCGATGCTGCAGATTCGGGATATTCTGCTGAAGTCCGACAAGCTGAAAACCAGCGCGCGGAATAATACCGTCAAGGATTTCGAGTTTACGTATTTTGACGGGATTGACGACGCACTGATTGAGGGCTTGGAGCAGAATCAGGATTTCTTCTCGCTTCTTCTCAGTAACGATGAAATCAAGCGGCAGGTACTTGGTATTTTTACGGACGAAATTTATAAAAGTTTAAGAGAAGCATGAGAAAGCAATCCTCATTCTTAACACAAAATCTACCGAACAGGCATACCGACACCGGATAAAAGGGGTCAGCATACCTATTACTTGAATTAAAACAATAGCATCGTTAATTTTCTCTTGTAAAAGCAGTCAGCAGGCCTGCAATGTTCATGTTGTATTATAAACTCAGTACATTCCCCATCGTCTGTGCTGCCTCCTTCTGTGCCGCAGTTGTAACGTGCGCGTAAGTATCCAGAGTGAACCCCGCCGAGAAATGTCCCAGCATTCCGGACACGGTTTTAATATCCACGCCATTCTGCAAGGCTACCGTGGCAAATGTATGCCGGAGATCATGGAAACGTACTCTCGGGATCCCGGCTCTTGCCAACACACGCTTCAGCATATTGTTGACACTGTCCGGTGAAATGGGGCCGCCGTTGGGGGACGGAAATACATATTCATCATTCGTCTTTGCTTTCTGCTGCCTGAGAACTTCTACCGCCTGTTGCGAGATTACCACGGTGCGGTAGGAGTTCTTTGTTTTCAGTGGCGCTTCCACGATCTGACCATTCACCCTTGCAACTTGACGTTTGACACGGATGACTCCGGCATTCAAATCAATATCCGACCATTTTAATCCAAGCAGCTCCCCACGCCGCAGACCAGTGGCCAGTTCCGTATAGTACATTTCGTAAACGCCGCTGGCTTTCGCCTCTACCAAGAATGCGCGGAGCTGCTCGGCTGGAATGGTCTGCATTTCTTTGTGTTCCACTTTTGGCAGCGCAACCGCCTTGCATGGATTTTCAGAAATGATTTTCTGTGCTACCGCAAAATCCATCGCCGAGGAAATCACCTGATGAATATTTCTGACGGTTTTCGCGGACAATCCTTTCGGCTGATGTTCCGATTCAACCCGCTCCACCCTGCCTTTGGTCATAAGTTTTCGGTACAGCTTTTGCAGTTCCATTGCGCTTAACTTTTCAATGGGAAGTTTTCCAATGTACGGCGTAATGTGATTGTCAATGTATCCTCGGTATGTCTGGTGCGAGGACGGCCTGACTTTTAATTTGCAGACGTATTCAAACCATTCGTTCATCCATTGAGTAACAGTATATTTTCCTGTCTGACGGAAGTCGACTTTTTTACTTTTCTCAATGGCAAACTTCATTTTCTCCTTGACTTCAGCCTGCGTTTTTCCCAGCACGTTTTTAAACACCTGTTTGCCAGAAACAGAATCTCTACCTACTGTATAGCGCCCCTCCCAACGGCCATCTTTTCGTTTGCGAATATTTCCCTCTCCGTTGGATCTTCGTTTTGCCATTGTATCACCCTCCTTTTTTGTACCGCGCACATTACCATATCTGGTCTCCAATATCCATTCACGAAATCCAACAAAATTATGTAAATCTTGTTTGCGCTTTTCTTTGTCTATGGCGTAGAAATTTCCTTGAAGTGCTTTGGGGCGTTTTCCGAACCTCAAACAAGCGTAACATCCCCAAAGTCTCTACGAAAGATTGCTCTCTCCTAGCGCAAAAAGGATTTCTGTCTCCAAGCGTCCTAAACACCCACTATTTTGTCTCCAATTTCAAAATCCGAAAAATCCTCATGCGACCAGCGTTGCTGGGCGCTGTACGTCGGGCTGGAGGCTGAAAAGTCTCCAGCCCTTATTCCTGCAAGCTTTTCGTATCTCGTTGGTCATCCGAAAAGTCCCAACTTTTTGGCGGAATTCGCCTCCTGTGTCTGTTGCTGTTTCAGGCATCCAAAAACCCAATCTTTTGGGTGAAGTCTCCCTCCGGCATTCGCTGCCGTGTATCTTGTCGTAATTCTTTTAATCTCCCGACACAGGCGGCCCAGTGGCCTCACAGGCGGGAAACAACGCTCACTGTCTGCTCCGCAATCCAGCGCAGAAACGCTTCCTTTGGAACAAGGATTCGCTTGCCGATACGCATATGCGGAAATGATTCTGACTGAACTAACGTATAGGCTGCGGCTCTGGAGATCCCCAAAGCCGCAGCAACATCCATCGCATTTAATGTCAAAGGCAGATCCGAACTGCTTTTGAATTTGCACTCTCGAATAAAAATACCTCCTTTACAAGTTTTCTGATTGCAGAATAGCCAGGCCCTCCCCGCGGCATTTGATGGCAGATGATCGCTCCCATCCGGGAATTCCACGGGACAGAAACGGAGCATACGCTTTCAGCTTCCGCCGATGTCTCCCCGCAAACGTGCGGGCTGGTTTCCAGGTGTTTTATTATTCGGCCCAGCCTTTTCATTCCTGGGGCGCTGCCGTATTTGCTCCACAGGTTGGTATTGGTTTGATCGCTATTCGCTTTGCGAGGTCCCGGCGCACCTACCAAATGAAAGGCCGGACAGTGAACCCGGCTATTCCTATGAAGCTGTCAAGGTACACGAGTGAAAAAGTCCCCTCATATAGATATTAGGAGAAGGAGGGCAAAAAACGAAACACCTGCAGAAAATTTTTTGATTTCTTATTGTCCTTTATCTATAGCATAAATACATATTTGGTGTGAATCCCTTGCGCAGCAACATCTCAGCAAATGTACAATTGCATTACGAAAATTCATTTTCAGCTTCTTTGATTTCGGTATAGCCAAAGTCCCTGCTTATAGCCACAAGCAGGGACTTGGATTTATACGAACTGCAGTTCTTCCTTAAGCAAAGCCTTGACACGCTCTGGGATATTGACATCTAAGGCACGGTAGCATTACCGGCAATGATTTGTCTTATAAATGTTTGCCGCAGAAATGATTTGTTTTCCTAGCTCAACTTTCTCGTCATTCAAATCAGCCATATTCCATCTTCTTTCGATATTCATTGCTAAGAAAAAAGAGGAACGGAACCCCATTCCTCTTTTTTCCTTGTTGAGAGTTTTCTGCTGGTTGTCAGCCTTGGCGTTAAATGCCATTCGCTGCGGATTTCAGGCCCTCCACAAAGGCCACGGGTTTGCTCCCACCGTAGGGCTTGGCTTTATATGCCGTTATGCTGAGGTATTTACCCTGTCCCGCACACAGTACAACTTTTGCGATGCTCTCTCATCGGAGGCATCATTTCTTCATTGATTGCAGCGAATCTATAACCCGTAGGCCGCAGTTTTATCAAGAAACTGTTTTCGCTCTTTCCAGTCCGGCATCAGCATGGTCAGGAAAATGTAAAAATGCTCAGAGTGATTGGGGTGTACAAAATGGCACAACTCGTGCATTACCACATACTCGCTCCCATTTCTCGGCGCTTTCAGTAAACGCTTGTTCAGCGTAATAACCCCTTTCTTTACCAGACAAGATCCCCATCTTGTTTCCATGTCCCTGATACGCAGTGTAGGCCTTTCGACACCATATTTTTTGAACTGCGGATATAGTTCTTCCAGAATATCCTCAAATACCATCTTGCACTGTTGGTCAAGAAAGCGGTTTACCAGTCTGCTTTTTCTCTCAAAATCCTTCGTATCTCTCACGGTAAGATAAATATAGATACCATCTGGCGAAACGGACTCCTTTGCCGCCCGAGAGACCTGAAGGCGCAATCCGCGCCCTTGAATGGTAAATGTTTCTCCGCTTACATATTGCTTTGGCTGGGGCTTATATTGCGCCAGTTCCGCGAAGCGGTTGGCTGCCTTTATGACATAGGAAGCCTTACCGCAAACGAATTCATCGATTTCCTCGCAAGAGATGCTTTTGCTTGCGGAAACGAACACATTGCCATCTTTTCGGATCCTCAGATTTAGGTTTTTGACATTCTTTCTCTCCAGACAATAGGCGATCTCTTTTCCGTCGGCATAGACAGTCCTGGCAGTTACACTTTCCATGGTTCAAAATCTCCGCAACGCAACCGTTTTCACATTATCAATGATTTTATCAATCGTATCAAAGGACAGTTTCAGACCTATGCTCTTTTCGTACCCATAAAACAGATCGTCAATATCCTGTGAAATACAGTCATGAATGGTCTTGTTGTCCGTCCAGTCTACCTTGCTATGCATGGAAACGATCTTTGTCACTTCCTCCGCAACCTCCGCGACAAAGTCCGGCGTAATCAAATCACTTTCCATTTCGTCGAAAATCGCATTCAGCACGCCATAAAACGCCTGAGCATGAACGTTTGACTTAATGCGTTCGGGATAGCTGACCGTACTCTTTCCGGAACGGTAGTCTTCCATAATTGTACGCATTTTGGCAAGGTACTCCGCTTCGGATATGACCTGCTCTTTATAAAGAGCCAGCGCCTCTTTAATTCTCTTGGAAAAGCTGTCGTAATAGGCCGGGTTTTCATCGTGTTTCGCGCTGATGCTCTTTGTCATTCTGCTTCTGATGGCATCCGCCTTTGCGCGAAGAGAGCCGAGTTCTTCCAGTTCTTTCTCAAAGTCATTCTTATTCAGAATATCTATAGGATTTATAATTTGCTTTAGCCCTGCAACTGACAAATGTGTATCAAGAAGATTTTGCATAAGTGGTTCATATTCGCTGTTGTCGATGGCATCACAGTATCGAATTTTTACACTGCGACGAACCCTTGCAAAGAAGATAAACGTATTCTGATACTTCTCTCTCCGCCTTCGGCAAGGCACTGTACGGCTGCTCTGCATTCAGCACCAAATTAAATGCCCGTCCAAAGGCGCTGAAACGGTCATAAAATTCTTCCCTGGTCTTATCATCCGCCAAAAACACCTCGACGGCTTCGGCATCATCTTAGGCATTTACCGGATCAAATAACGCTGCCAACTGTGTATACGTATTTCTGAGGTCGCCAACGGAGGTCCTAACATCCACAGCCACACCTTTCAGATCTCCGCCGTCGAAGTTTTCCAAGCCTGCACCGCTGTACATATCCATGGCCGTATCCAGCTTTTCAATCAAACCACGGTAGTCTACGACCAAACCATAATCCTTGCCTTCGTGCAGACGATTGGTTCTCGCGATGGCCTGCAAAAGCCCATGCTTTTTCAGTTCCTTGTCAATGTAGAGCACCTGGCAGATCGGTGCGTCAAAGCCGGTGAGGAGCTTGCTGCACACAATCAATATATCAATTTCCCCATCACAGAATTTGTTCTTTATGGCCTCTTCGTAGTGGTCGGCATCGCCGTATTGCCGCATCATCTTATCCCAGTAGGCAATGACCAGATCATCGGTACCTTCGTCTGCGTCATCAACGCTTTCGCGCATATCCGACGGTGAAATCACAACCGCGCAGTTCAGATCCCCAAACTGTTCAAAGCACTTGGGATAACGGATTGCATCACGTTTATAGTTGGTTGCAAGCATGGCTTTGAATCCGGTGTTTTTATATCCCTCCGTAAAATGCTCACTGATGTCCAGCGCAATGCGCTTGATGCGGGCATCCGTCGAGGTCAGCCGCCGAATGCTGCTCCATTTTTTGCGAAGATCTTCTTTTTGCGCGTCTGTCAGGCGCTTGGTCGTCTGCTTGAACCAGAGGTCATTGTTTTCTTCATCCGCCTTCTGATCAACAAAACGGCCTTCATAAATCGGCGGCACAATTGCGCCGTCTTTGATAGTGTATTTATGGATCAGCTTGCCGAACTTGGCCATGGTATTTTTTCCCGCTTCATCAGTGGTGTTCCGGTAAAGCCGATGTAGCAGGCATTGGGGAACACGCTGCGCATTTTGGTTGCCATAAGCCCGTAGTTGGAGCGATGGCTTTCATCGACAAGCACAAACACATCCCGGGAGTCGTTTACAGCCTCCTGCCGCTCTACAGTGTTGAACTTGTTGATAATGGTAGTAACGACATCGGCTCTATCGCTGCCAACCAACTTCACGAGGTGCTTTCCGCTGTTGGCACGGGCGGGGTTCAGTCTTGTTTCGGAGAATGCGGCAGCGATCTGCCCGTCCAACTCTTTGCGGTCTGTTACGATGACCACACGCGGGTGACAGGGGGCCAGCTCCATTAAAATATACTTTGCCAGCATGTCCATGGTCAGACTTTTGCCGCTGCCCTGGGTATGCCAGACCACGCCGCTCTGACGGTTGCCCTTCCCGTCGCGGAGCGCAATGGTTTTCATGATCTCTTGGATCGCAAAATACTGCTGATAGCGGCAGATCTTTTTTACATTCCCATCGAAGAGAATAAAATATCGGATCAGTTCCAGCACACGTTCCCTGCTGAACAGCGCAATCAGGCTCCGATCCTGTTCGGTTGGCGTTCTGTCTTCTACCAGTGTGGTCAGGCGTTCTTGCAGCCATTGGGTATCCTGCTCTTTCCAGACATTCCAGAACCGCTTTTGCGTCCCGGTGGTTGCATACTTGACTGTGTTTTTATTGGTGGTCAGAATGATCTGCGCAAATTTGAAAAGCTGGGGAATATAGTCTGCCTACTGGTTGCGGATCATCTGTTCCACCGCCTGCTCTACGGGGATTTGGGGAGCTTTGCACTCGATGACTGCGAAAGGAACGCCGTTGATAAACAGCACAATGTCAGGGATGGCCTTGTGCTGCCTGTCCTGACTGTCTACCGCAAATTCTTCCGTTACATGAAATACATTGTTCTGCGGATTTTCCCAGTCTATGTATTTCAGATTGAAATTGAGCATCTTGCCTTCGCCGACGGTTTCCGGATAGCTTCTCCCCAGCAGCAGCGCGTCATAGATTTTTTCACTGGTGCGCACGAGCCCGTCAATCAAAGGCTCATCCAGGTTCTCGATGGCACGTTCAATATTGCCGCCGGAGAATTCGTTTTCTGCCCCGGCATAGGCGTAGCGGTTTAATTTCCGCAGCTGTCCCCGCAGGATATCTTTCAGCAGCACATGGTATCGGCCGCCACGCTGCTTTTGCAGTCCTCCGGTGAAATATATATGTACCCCATGGATTGGAACAGTTCAAGTGCGGGCTTCTGGCTGGCGTTTTCCTCCAGATAGTCATTTTTATTCATCGTGCTTCCTCTCAACGTCGAGATCTTCGTAACTGTGAAATGTGTTGTGTATATGGCTCTTTCTTACTTTCACCGTCCAGTCGCGTTTTTTGCACAGGCGAATCAGCTTTTTTGCGTTTGTTTTATTCAGCGCTCTTTCATCAATGATGATAGCGCTGACAATATCCACTGGTATTTTACAGTCTATATTCCCCAAAACAATCCGCCACTCCCGTTCATTTTCCCAACATTTTTCTTTGGTTAAAATCTGGTCAAAAGTCGCGCACTGCATTTGCTGTAAGACATTAGGATTATCCGGTTGAAAGATATTCGCTTCTGCGAGAAGCTCTGCCGGGATACCCTGGGGAGTGTCAGTATAATTTACCTTAAATGTGCTAATCAAATAGTGCATTGCCGTGACATCGAGGGATTTTGCGCGGGAATAATCGTATTCGATACAAAACCCTCGCCCGGAGTCAGCGTAGTACCCCCACATATTGCCAAGGTCATAGCTTTCGGACATTGCATATACGTGAAGGCTGTCTCTTGTGAGTATGTTTGCAAAAAACAGCCCTGCGGTATATTGTTTCATTGCTGAATGAAAATCTTGCAATAGACAGTGACAAACATTTTGGAATTGTCCAAATCTCTTATCTTCGTCTCCGTAGCGACGAAATAAAGAAGCCATTCCGACTGTATCCATTTTGCCTGTAACAGGATCGAAAACATCAAGGAAATCACTAAATGGAATGCACTTTAGTAAATCTTCACGATCCCAGTATTTTGACCCGTACTGCTTCAGTAGTGAATATATCAAAACGTCTTTATCCCGCGTTATGTAGTCAACAAATAGCTTGTTGGCTCTCTCCGCATCTTCAATCAAAACGGAATCGTAATCATCATTCAAATCTTTTGCCGCTGGCAGCCAAAGATAGCCGTTTGCGAGAGAATCATATATGTATTTGAACGACTTCCCGCAAAGGCTTCTGTACTTATAGAGTTTTCCGCCATTGGGAATACAGCTCAAAAGAATATCAAACTGTGTTGATAAGCCCTCTTCTTCAATATCTCCGATAGCATTTACACCCTGCATAAAACGCAGATGCTGTTCATATGGGGACAGATTCTCCATAGCTGAACCCTCCTTTGCTTTAGATGAATCGTGCGCAAGTTTGCATAATGGGAATGGGCAGGCCCACTCTAACCAAAATACCAGCCTGCGAAATAGGACAGCACTGCTTCCAGAATCTCCTCCGATGATTTACCCATGTCAATAATAGCTTTTATGTCCCGCTTTACATTGTCGTTATAATTCAGGCTGTTGTCCACAATACGTTTCAACGTCTCCTTGGTAATATGCTCGTTCATTTTCTCCTGATCCATAGTTATCCCCTCACAATGCCTGTCTGCAATAGCTGCATTAAGGCTTTTTTCTTTAACTTTTCCTGTTCCAACTTACGCTGATGAAGGGTGATAAGGTTGTCGAGCTGGCTGAAGTAACTGGCAATGAGTTGCTGCTCTTTCACTGATGTCGGATAACTCACATTTGTTTTTTGAATATTGGCTGCGGCTTAAAGAGAGTACTTTTATACCCTGCATTAGAGGCAGAAGCTGGTGGTGGTAAGCATTAGAATTAAGGTAGTAACCAAGGTACCCAAACGCCATTCTATGCCGAGGACGGCACACCATTGTATGTAACCCCGATACTATGGCACTCCCTTGCAAATTACCAATTTCACAGGCTTTTCCGGTCGTTTCATCTTCTGCGGTATCAACGATAAAAACATCACCATCCTGCAATAAATCCCCATTGAAATCCTCTCGGCATCTATGCGGGATGCAAGGAATATCGTCCTTCTGAACATCCAACACAGAACCGTACTTTATCAGCACATCACCATAATGAACATTCAATACAGTTCCCTCATCATAACTTAGCTCGGCACGGTAAAGTGTGTTGCTCGGGACAGTGCAATCAAACACTTCGTCAAATTTACGCTGTTCCCAGTTTTCCGTAAAACCGTTGAAGCGAAGCTCTGGAACTCTTTTTCCCTTTTTGGGGAACACTTTTGAAAGATATGCTCTTTTCAGCTTTTTCAACTCGTCAGTTTCTTTTTGCCGTAACTCAATGACCTTATCCTGCGTGGTGAGGATTTTGGCAATTTTCCTTTGCTCTGGCACAGAGGGAAGAACACACGGAATCGGCACAAAGGAGTCCCAATACAGCCGCAGGCGGAAATCGGTCACACCATAGGACTGGCAATGGATGGTGTACCATTCGGTTCGTCTTCATATAGTAATCCATATATAGAGGTTCGACCATACCATTTGGTTCTGCGACAATGTATGCAGAGCTGACCATACCCGCAGTTCGTACTGTACCAACAGCGTCCTGCCAAGTGGTTAAGAACTGTGCTCCCCCAATTACCACAGTACGGGCGCTTATTTAGTCGCAAAATTTGAGGAAACACGAATAATGGTATATGCCCTTGTAATATAGCAGGCATCCTCTTGGACGCAATAAACTGGCTTGCTTTTGCTTTTCCAAGAATACCGCAGTTTTCAAAAGTGTCGCTGATCTGCGTGTTCAGCTCGTCACGGCCGGTCAGAATCACGATGGTGGGCGAGCCGGGGAACTTGCGGCGGATCTTCTGCGCCAGGAACACCATAGAATAGCTGTTGCCGCTGCCCTGGGTATGCCAGAACACCACCAGCTCATTGCGGAGCAGATGCCCAGCACTTTCCTGCACGAGGATATTTTCGGAATAGTCATAGCTCATTTGCCAGTCTCCTTTTGCCGGGTATCGCTGGAATACTTTTTGTTGATATAGCGGCCTACCCCATCAAGCCCAGGATAGATAAACTTTTCGTTGACACCACACATATCCAAATCACGAAGCAAGCTTTCCTTGGATGTCGCAGGGATTGAAACAGAACAGATCAATCCGGCTTGGGCGTTATCTATTGCCCCAGTTGACATGTACTCATTTCCGCCAATGTTTGCTGTAAGCGGTCGGTGATCCGCACCCCATAACATAAAAATGCTCTCCTGTAAATGCATCCTTTCTTCCCGATAATGCGGTTTATAAATCCATGGATATTGGATATAGTTCATATTTCCATAGTGTGGTTGAAAATCTTGATAGACAATTTCTTCTGCGACAATTTTCGATACGATTTGTTTAGATTGCGCTGTATAAATAACATGATTTTGCAAGAAAAATTTTTTGTTGTACGCAGGCTCGTTGACGATCCATACACATGCATTCTTGCCCGGCGATCCTATGCAAGCAAAATACAACGCTACCAATGGATTTTCTGTAAAATCCAGAAGCCTTGTCGGTACTCCGAAGTGCTGTGCAATTTCAAGCCAGGCTGGGACATCGTCCACACTAATATCCTTGATAAAACGACAAGCTTCAGAAGTGAAATCAGATAGAATATTAAATTCAAGTTGTGAGTACGCAGATATGGTACTGTCATTGGGCAGGTCATTCCATCGGAAAATTCCAGGCAGCAAGTGATATTGGCAGTCGCTATGTCCGCGATATATGAAATGCGTAGCATATGTTCTCTGTCCAAATATCGGATTAGGCGCTATCGGCTCCGTATATGTATAGTTTTTTCTCAGCTCTTCGATAATGCTTAGATATTCTTGAAGCGAATGTACTTCCATCTTTACACCTCGATTTCTCCGCTCATCAGTTTGGGGATTAGGCGGTTGCGGGCCCCGTTCAGAGTAGAAATCTTGTTTTTAATTTTTCACGCAAATCCATCATTAGATACAAAATCACTGGCTTCCGCGGGCATGACGCGACCATTGCGTACTGGGCGGTTCTTCAAAATCTCTGCTTCTACCAGTTTGAAGCGGCTATATGCGTAACGCAGGAAAATCAGCCCCGGCACTGGCATGCAGTATTGATTAGAGGTCAGCTTGGAGCCTACGCGCAGCAGGTCGGCGGACTTCTGAAGGTCAGCCTCAAGTTTTCTGACATTTATCATCGGTTATGTCTCCAATTTCAGGATTTCAGCTTATAGGTTCTGTTTCGGTTACCGCCTTCGGCTACAACAATTTCCTCCGCAGTCAGTTCAGAGAGGAGTTTCTTGGCTCGCGTACTTTTGACTCCAAGGAGCTCTGCAATATCAGCACTTCTGGCCGAAATATGATCTGTCAAGTATACGATGATTTCTTCTTTCTGCCGTGCAGATTTTATCGTCGCTTTTTTATCGTCACTTTTTATCGCCGCTTTTTTATCGTCTCCCTTGGAGAATAAAAGCGTTAATGTCGTCCGTTCCGGTTCGAGTTGCTCTGCAATCTCCGGAGTTGTCCAATTCTGCTCACGCCAGACGCGGAAGATATTCGGAATACCGCTACCAGCACGCTCACCAATATCAATCAGGTTGAACATTTTCAGCATCGTTCCGTTCCGCGGATCAGAAACACCGCCGCTCTTTGCGGCATCAATTTCGATGCGGAAGCTGCC
>OIXQ01000283.1_pt1 | contig 24772 bp, 23 predicted proteins | sample 1587791 | NCBI WGS metagenome assembly OIXQ01 (sample SAMN03283273) | human gut metagenome | biome: human-associated habitat; material: feces | host: Homo sapiens | place: Peru | collected 2012
ACGGCTTACTATGATATCTAAATTATCATCAAACTCTATATCATTTATTTTCTTTATATTATCAAGTTCTTCTTTTAAATGATGAAATTCTTCTTCATCTTTAAAATCGCATTTAAGTTCCTGCACTTCTCCTATCGTAGTAATAACACTTTTAAATAATCCTCCCGTACGATAGAAAATCAGGATATCCCCAACTTTTGGATAAGGTTCAAGGGCCCTTGAGACATATACCTTATTAATACAATTACGATGAGGGAAATCTTCGATAAACTCTTGCGGTGATTCTGTATTCAAAATAGAGTCCGGAAGAAGTTCAGTATGATATTCAGGATATATAGGAACTATATATGATTGTTGTCTCCTGGAAATATAAGGGAAGCAGCCCCTAATGTCATTTACATCATATTTAGAGGAGAAATCTCTAACATATACCAACTCTTCTCCCTTCTTCCCCCAGAAAGTGAACCCCCATTGTCCCAATAATTCAATTAATCGTTTTTGTTCAGACCGTTTATCATAGATAGTTACATATATTTCTTGAACATGGTTTTTCAAGGCATTATCAAAAATTATTTTAACAAATCTTTCACCTAATCTAAGACCATTGCTTATGACTTTGAAGGTTCCAATCTTCAATCGTTTTTTTGGCGAAAACATAGGATATATATCCGCATAGTTTTCATTTTCATCCTCCACCTTTAAGTAGAGGAAAGACAAAAGCATCCCATTATTTGAATTTATAGTAATATATGCGTCATTATCATACTTTTTTATAAACCATTTATCAAAGCCAATATAATCAGTTTTTAAACTATCGAAGAAAGGATCTTCAAGACTGAGTTGTCCAAATTTAATTTTTTGCACATTAAGAACTTTATAATTAACCAAATCAGGGTGTTCCGCAAAAGTTCTTTCCAAAAAAGAATCTATTGAATAAACCTTGTCTTGAATTCCTAATGCATTAGCTTTTTTGTGAATTTTTTTATCTTCAGTAATTAATATATCTACGCGTCCGACAAACACTTCATTCAACAAGGATGTATCAACTAAGTCATTTTCCGTACGATCATAGTTTTCTGAGATTTTTTTTACTTCTTCCTGTATAGGTGAAGGTATCTCTATTTTCTCATAACTGGCTAATTTCACCAAAAAAAGCTTAACAGTTTCCTCATTGGGATTTTTCTTTATCTCATCAATGGTTGCAGAATGAATACATTTTGTATATTTTCCTCTTTCCAACCAACGATAAAGAATACCAATATCTTGAGACACAATTTTATTTGCTTCTCTATGAATAATAATATTAGTATCTAATAAAGCTTTCATTCTATTTCTTCTTTTTAAGTGGAAACAAATATAGACATAGTACTACTAGCACTAATAAAGCAAATATACCCTCCCATGGCATTTGAATATACCAAGCTTTTTCACTTTCAATACCAGTTCTAACACTATATACAAAGAAAAGTAGGCTGCAAACTATATTTGTAGCTATCGCCAAAGAAATTTGTTTACTTCCAATAGTCTCTTCCGCACATATAGTAAAGAGGGAATAACTATCTTTATTACAATCCTTTAAAAATATTATATTATAGCAATCTTTACCTATATCTTTCACATTTTGAAGATATCTTTTGAAGGCCTCTGTCTCTAATTTCCTTATATTTTTCAGTTTAGAAGAATCGATAAAAGTAATATCAAAATCATCAGGGACCGAGTGTAGACAGAATAGATTTTGAATTGGACAAATATGCAAACCCTCATTTGATTTTAAATCATATATGTCATCTGGCAGATTACGGGTTTCATTAATTTTCAAATCGTATATATATGTATTTTTGGCAATTCCTGTTTTTTTAATCGCTATTGTTCCATTATGCTTCACCAAAACTCTAAAATAAAAATTGCCTTCATACTGTTTGGGCTTATTAAGTGTAAACTTTAAAAAGCCATTGGACACTATAATTTTGCAGGGTAAAATAGTCAACGACTGACGCCCTTCAAATTTCAAAATACTTCCATCTCGAGAATCAGTTCCGACATTTTTAATACACTCAACTATATCATTAAAGATAAAGCGACAATTTGCGTTATCAGCTAAATTCTTCAATAAACAGTTTACTTCATCGTGATCTTTAATAAAAGGAACAGACAACCAAATCTCCAAAGTCTCATGTACAAAATTTTTATAAGACAATTCCAAACCAAACTCTATGTACGAATTGGCATTAGGAAATTCCCATGTACAGATATGTAGCCGTTCTATCGGGACAGCCTCTTTTGCTAATATGTAATATGCATTATTCATAATATTTTACTTTTCAGGCCACTAAATCAGTGATTATTATTTACTTTCTTTCGTAACAAAAGAAAAATTACCCGCTTGCTCCATTTAGGGATTGTCATTTAACATTCCCCACCCGAGCAACTCAGCCCCCCCTAAATCACCGCGTCCAACTCAAAAAAATTTCAATTCTATAACCGCCCCACCATCCACTCCAGATTTCAGTCTGTTTCCCCACAACAAACACCCTCCAAGCCAACTGCACGCCACCATGTGGCTGCCGAACAAGAAGCACAGGATTTCCGTCCGCGTCGTCCAACCTTGACCCTTTTGACACCGTAGCACTATCCCGAACACATCCGACACCTTCCGAAACCACCACACACCCAGATCGACTAATGAAACGTTTTAAGAAAAAGACCCTAAGCCAACACCACAAAAACCTCAATAATACAACTCCCTCACCCAGCTTCCACCGTCCAAACAAAAAGCCTCGCAAACAACACGCACCTCCAAACTTCCAAGCCGATGATTAAGATCAATGCCACTGCAGACCGACCACCTCCAAGATACTTGTCAATGAAAATGCACTTAATCGTCCCATTGCTCCCAAATACCATAAGTCGCCCGAATCCTGTATAATCCCACAGATTACACCAAAATTCGAGCGACTAATTCATCTCTCTCCCCTATAGTCCACGAACAATCTCCACGAAATTCGCTATCACGTACTCTGCGTCCTCCATTGACATTTTGGTGTTCAGAGGGAGCGTGATTTCATTTTCGAACAGGTGATAGGCGTTCGGGAAATCGGCGATGTCGAAGCCGTGAGCCTTGTAGGCGGTCATCATCGGGAGAGGCTTGTAGTGGACATTGGTTGCAATGCCGCGCTCGGCCATCTGCTCGATAACTTTGTTGGCCTCTTCGCGGGTGCGGCCCTGAAGACGGACCAGGTAAAGATGGTGCGAAGAACAATGATCTGGAGCCCTGTGATTCAGATACTTGACCTGATGGGCTGCATCAAGGCCAGCGTTCAGAGAATCGATGCCGGCATTGTACAATGAAACCATCTCGTGACGCTTCTCCAGCATTGACGGGTAACGCTCGAACTGGACTAGACCAAGAGCCGCCATGATGTCGGTCATGTTGCATTTGTACCATGGGCCAATGATATCGTACTCCCATGCACCTAGCTTCGTTTTCGCGAGCGCATCCTTGTTCTGACCATGAAGCGAGAACAACTGGGAGAGACGGTAGATAAACTCGTTCCAGGACTCACCCTCAATGAAAGGCACAGGACTTCCGCAATACACCTGCTGGCGCTCCACCTTCTCGTTTCCGAACGGCAGATTCCATGTCAATGCGCCGCCTTCGGCAGTAGTGAAATTCTTCACCGCATGGAAAGAGAACGAAGAAAAATCAGCAATCTCGCCAGCCATCTTGCCATGACGCGAAGCTCCAAATGAATGAGCGCAGTCATTGGAAATGGCGATACGGCCCAGAAGCTTCTGAATATCATTTGCAGGATGGAATTTTGCCAGAATTTCAGGACGGTTCACTATCTCACGAACCTTATCCACATCAGCGCAGATACCAGCAATATCCACAGGGACAATGACTTTGGTGCGCTCTGTGATAGCATCTGCCAACTTGCTGTAGTCCATCTCGACATTGTCCTTCTGAGAATCCACCAGGACAATGGTAGCACCGACATGAGCGACGACAGATGCCGACGCAGTATAAGTATATGCCGGAACAATCACTTCGTCACCGGGACCAACACCAAGTATATGAAGAGCCATCTCCATAGAAGCAGTTGCAGAATTCAAGCAAACCGTCTTCTCGGTATGGACATATTCTGAAATCTCTTTCTCAAGTTTCTTAGTCCGCGGGCCGGTAGTAATCCAGCCGCTAAGAATAGCATCACGAACTTCATTTGCCTCTGCCTCCGTCATATCTGGCGGGCTGAAAGGTACATTTCTTCTTTTCAAATCTGTACTCATTGTATTGTTATTTTAAAAGTCTCTAATTTAACGCTCTTTGACGATTACCCAAAATGTTTTGAAGATCAATTTGATATCATACCAGAAAGATGCGTTTTGCACATAATCCAGATATAACTTGATTTTCTCCTGCATAATCACATTGATATAGTAATCTTCAGGATTCTCTGCCTTCTCCATCAATTCATTTTCATTGCGGAATTTAATGGATGCCGGGTCAGTGATGCCTGGTCGGACATCCAGCACATGCATTTGTTCAGGTGTCCAATAATCGACATAATGCCTTACCTCCGGTCGCGGACCCACCAGACTCATGTCGCCGATGAAAACATTGATTAGCTGAGGCAGTTCATCAATCTTGAACTTGCGTATGAAGTAGCCGCTGCGCGTAACTCGCGGATCATGTCCACCGATAGTTACAAGGCTTCCCTTGTCAGCCCCGACCCTCATTGACCGGAACTTGAAAATGCGGAAATCCTTATTGTGCCGTCCTACCCGCATCTGCCGGTAGAACACCGGTCCTGGAGAGTCCAATTTTATCCAGACTGCGACGAACAAAAACAACGGACTCAGAGCCAGCAGTCCAAGACCGCTGGCCACTACGTCAAATAGGCGCTTCATTTATTTATGTTTTGCTATATTAGAGCAGTTATTACTGCTAGAAACAAATATATTATCAATCCTGAAGACACTCCTCTAAAAATCTATTAAGGTCAATGATTTGTTTTGGGCGATTGAATTTGTTGTTTGCACATTCTATACAATTTTGTGACATCTTCAACATCTCTTCAGGATGCTTTACAGCATATTCAATATTCTCTTTTAACCCTGCATAATCCTTTGCATGAGCCACCAGGCCAATCTTATTATCATTAACGATATGCGCCCCTTCCCCTTCTCCTACAAACATAATAGGTAATCCAGCTGCCATTGACTCATAAATCTTCGATGGCACAGCTCCATAAATGTTCTTAACCAAAGGTATGAGAGTCATATTTGCTTCTTTCAGTTTAATTGGAAGTTCTTGACGAGACACGACACCATGATAATAAATTCCATTGTTAGGATGCTTTGAAATATATTCCTCAATCGTCTTCTGTTCTCCACCAGCGCCATATATATGGAACTCAATACCTAATTCCGCAAAGTTAATGTTACTACAAATGTCGCTTACCCCTTGCGCAAAACCAAGAAGGCCAGCATATACGAGTTTAATCTTGCCATTTTCTGGTCTGACACCGGATATACCTGAAAAACGTGTAGGATCCACTCCGTTTCGGAAAAGATACGTAAGTTTGCTCCCATGGTTAGATAAATGATCAACGATCTCTTGTGATTGTCCCATAGATATAAAAGCGGTCTTATATATACGCCTTTCCCACCTTTCTAAATAATGATATAGTAATCCGTCTCCCATAGCACCTAATTCCTTAGCGGAAAGAGGCCAAATGTCCGAAATATTTGCTATCAATTTACATTTAGCGAGTTTTGCTAAAATAATACCAGCTATTCCAAGAGTCAACGGAGGGCTTTCTACAATTAGATAATCTAGTTTTTTGCTACGTAAATAACGTAATGAGAACAAAGCCATAAATGAGAACGACACCATGTTCCAAATTCTAGGTATCACTTTACGAGTATTTGAAGCATAGAGCCAGTATCTTTTTATTTCGATGCCATCCATTTCTTCCATGCAAGTCAGTTTTCCTTTGTAAGCATCGAAGATTCTGCCTGTTGGATAGTTTGGCATTGATGTCACTATACACACGTTGTTTCCAAGCCCCTTTAAGCCTATCATCATCTCAGACAGACGGTTCTGAGGAGCGCCCATTTCCGGCTTATAATACTGTGTTAACAGACCGATTTTCATAATTACATAATTGTTTTTCAGTTCAAAAACGCAGAGAAATCTAACGTCTATTTTTATTTCAGATATACTTTCATTAGTTTTTTTGCATATCCTATCGAATACCGTTCACTCATCAGATAAGATTGTCGAGCCATTCGTTCTCTCAAGGAATAATCATCCATTAGTTTCACAATAGCATCAGCATAAGCTGACGCATCATAGGTCTTACAAATGAAACCATTTATACCATGATAAACGAACTCTCTATTATATTTCCAATCTGAAGCTATGATCGGGAGCGCAGCTGAAAAAGCTTCAACCATAATTCCAGGACATCCTTCGCCCTCATAATGCGAAGGGAAGATCAAAGCATCATATTTTTTCAAAGTCGAGATAACATCTCCAGATTGTATTATTCCTTTATATTCATACATTTCAATTGAAGATAAGTAATCATCAAAATAATTATCTTTCTTTGGACCGTAGAAATCAATCTTCACTTGAAAACTCATCCCTTTTTCACTTAATATCTTTGCAACCTGAACTAAGGTATCTAACCCTTTACTCTTTTCCACCCTAGACACAAAGCAAATTTTCAACGTTCTACATTCACGCCTGACATCTTCATTAATAGATATAATTGAGGAGGTCATAGCGTTTGAGTCAAACTCAAAAAACCTAAAGTTGGGGAAAATATCAACATTCTGAAAATGATAATAACTCTCTAGTTCATTCCTCAAGCGACATGTCTCCACGTGTATTCCAACAATATGTCTTAGCATACAACGATGTATCGGTAAATTTGCAAGAAATTCTCTTAACCATCCACCAACAACAAAATAATGTATGCTAAAATGAAAGACATAGGACAAGCAAAACAGAAATGGAAAAATCGTCTTTAAATTTGAGTGCGCTGGAAGATATAATAATTCCCGGCAACGGATAACTTTCCAAACCATCTCAAATACAGACAATTTATTAAATTGAATTTTTTGAGTATCGAAATAATACAGTTTCTTTTTACCCACAAGTTCTTCTGCCAAGGTATATATATGGCGTGTTTTAACAGTCTGCCCATCCAATTGGTTCGTATTATATCCGAAATATCCTAAAACCAATACTTTTCTTTTCATTGAAGCCTATTTATGATTTAACCCAGTTATTAGTAATCGCATTTGCTGTTTCTTTAATCTTTATTCTATCAACCCGATCCAAAACAACTATATAATAGAGCAATGAGAACATTAGCATCGTTATTACAACTACTCCTACAAAAGTAAACACAGTCCCCATATTTAGCAACATATCACGAATATACATTCCTAAAAAATACACTACCAAAAAAACAACAAGTGCTTTTATGGCATAAATCGTAAAGGACCAAGCATTCATTCCTACTAATTTCTTTGCCATTATTACTGCTGCAATCATCTGAACAATTTGTGAAACAATCATGGCATATATTACAGAATAATGCATCATCTCTTTATTAAACAGAATACATCCAATAGGGATAGGCATCAACAAGAGAATCGATGTGATTATTTGATACCATTTAATATTTCCAGATGCTTGAATCACCCTGGGAATACCAGGATACAATTGCATTACTAAAAACATCAACAATGTTAACGAGCAGTATATTTCCGTGTATTGTGGCACCTCTTTCAGCCATATATTCAAGACATAAGGTAATTCAATTAATAATGGTATAGCAAAGACCGCTGATAAGAAAAAGGCTAATTTAGATGTAAAGAATGACAATTTAAGCATCCTATCATAATTTCCTTCTCCTTTACTTTTCATAATTTGTGGAGTCATTGATGTCGTCATCATCGTTGAGAAATAGATTAACTGACTATTAACTTGATTGGCAATTCCATAAACTGCATTTATTGCTGTTCCCCAAAATACATTCAATAGTATTGCTACTCCTTGATTCCTTCCAATCAATGCCAAAGAGCCCAATGCATTCCAACCCGTAAATCCTAGCAAACGAGTTAGTAGATTTCTATCAATATTATATTTGACTGACTTACATTCAGGATACATCACCCTGCACCATATATATTTTACCAAAGAATTAACGATTGACAATATCATTACCCAAAATGTAAATGTTATTAATGCATCTTTAGGAAATAACCGAAATAGCACTATAACTCCAACTTTCAGAATCGCACAAACAGTTTCAACAATCGCAAAGAACCACAAGTCTTCATTTGCATTGATTTCCGCATTGAATGGCACACCAAGTATAGTCGCCAATGTTGAAACAACCATTAAATGATATACAACTTTTGCAGCATATACTCTATTTTCATTTATGCTGAGAAATCCATCAAATAAGAACATTGAAGAAATTTCTAAAACAAACAAAATGGCTAATGCCATAACAATATGTATAAGTACACTTGCAGAATAAATCTCATTAACTTTGGACATGTTATGCTCCCCTTGAGCAACAGACAAAAACCTCTGAGACGAAGTCATTAACGCTGAATTTAAAAAAGACAGTAATGCTATTATTCCTCCTATTAGATTAAAAATACCAAAATCCTCTACACCTAATGTATCAAGAATAATTCTGGTAATATACAACGATAATATCGTTGTTATTATCATCTTTGCATATAGTGCAATTGTATTATATAATATTTTTATTGATGTCAACATTCTAAATATCCTCCTTAATTGGGAATATAGATTTAGTTGTTTTATCTATGTCTGTCTTTACTATCCTTGCCGGGTTGCCTACTGCAATACAGTTAGGTGGAATGTCTTTTGTAACAATCGTATTTGCCCCAATTATACTATTGTCTCCAATGCTCACACCCTTGCATATTCTTGCATAATTTCCTATCATCACATTTTCTCCAATTACAATTGGGGCATTATCAGAATATATAGGAGATCTTTCTTTTGAGCCATGTGGTGTATGCCTCATATATTTTCTATCCGATGGGTTTATCGGATGATAATTATGATCTACAATGATAACGTGATTAGCGATGGCGGTATCTTTACCAATAATTATACTGTTTACGCAACTAACTTGACAATCATATCCAATTTTGGCCCACTCTCCCAATGTTATCTTCCCATGCGACCAACTAATCAATGTACCAAATAACTCACAATGATCCTTCAAAATGATATCCTCTTTTACAGATCCCATATATAATAATACAGCAGCTTCTGATTCTATATTTTGAGAATGGCCTAATAATGTTATCCTTGTCTTAATACTACGATAATTGAAGTATTTTTTCGCATTATGAAGAATTTTATGTATAAACTTAAGCATATTTATAATTTTAAAAAACGAACTTGTCTAATGTCTATTTTCAAATGGTAATTATATACGAGTCGACTATAAAACTTTGCAAATTACATTTTTACAATTCACAACTGCACGCAATCACCATAATTTAAACGATACGTCAAATATTAGTCAATGGGTATATAGTTTTCTTTTAAATAAATAGGCAACAGTGATGCAATACTCAGTATGATCATATTTCCAATAGTATAATATGAAATTCCGCCGATATCAAATACCAACAATTCTAATAGAATCATATATCCTAAAATAGAAAATGCTTTATTAGAAGAATACATTATCTTGAATTTATTTGAAAGCCAAACAAATATGGAATAATATACAGCAAAACCAATTATCCCTAAATCATATAATATTTCAACATAATTATTGTGTGAGTAATAAAAATGGCCTGTTGCATACAGATTGAAATATTTAAAAGAATCAAAACCGTGACCGAAAACAGGAGCTTCATACCACTTGTTCAGACCAATCTCAATCATCATTTTTCGAGTATCGTCGCTTGATACAGAACTACCATTTCCCATCATCATGCTGATAAGTCCTGAAAAACGTTCCCCAACAGAGTCGTATAAGAATGGAACATTCATTATTGTGTAAATTAAAACACCTATACTCAAAGAAGCAAAAAGTATATTCCTTAATTTAACTTTCCATCCTTTTCCATAAGCCAAATATCCCAATATGAAACAAAGTGTAACTGCAATTATAGTTTTCCGTCCTCCCGACAAAGCCATTATCACTAACTGAAAAACCAACAATATCAAATATAGGACTCTTTTGTAGATAACATTAGAATAAATTGACAACCATGCGCTAAAGACTCCTGAATACATGAATAATGCAGTAAAACTATTAGCATTACCAGTAATTTCGGATCCAAGCCTTCCATCGGCATCCAACGTTGCTAATAAAGAAAATGAACTGATTCCATTTACAACAAGGATCATTAGTCCCATGACAATTGAAGACCATACAAATGTCTTTACTATAAGAACTATTTTATTAACGTTGTCCAAAACTGTTATAAAACAAAATGTAATAAGAAAACATATAATCATCTGATAAACAGTATTCCAATCCGTGTCAACAGTGAGCAAAGCTGATATCACAGAATACAATAACAAAAATAAATACCATACTGTATATGCTTGTAATTTAAGTTTTTTATATATAATACAATAAATGGCTACAATAATCAACATAGTGTACATAATAACACTATGCACATATGGAGGTATCAATGTATTCTGTGCCGTATACAAAAAGAAAACATATAATAAGACAAATACAAATGGTAATATAGCCTTAATTCTCATCATTTACACTTTTTGTAACTACTTTCATTAAATAACTTTCCCAAAGATCTATGATCTTTTTCGGAGAGAATCTGTCCAATACTCCGGTTGCCTCACGTCCACATTTATCCGCAAGTTCTGGATGATCAATAAATTCAAGAATAGCAGAAGCAACTGCTGAAGCATCACCTACAGGCGTTAAAATTCCATTTTGGTGATCTTTTATCAACATTCTCGCCCCACCTGGAGTACAATCGGTTGCCACGACAGGAAGACCAACAGCCATGGCCTCTAAAAGAGAATTCGATATTCCTTCATAGTCAGAAGTTGTTACAAATATACCTTCGTTTTTTATCACAGATATAGTATTCTTAGCAAGTCCCATAAACAATACGTTATTGTCCATACCGGCTTCACTCACCCAATCTCGAATTAACTTTTCGTCGTCTCCTGATCCATATAATTTTAAAACATAATCTGGATGACTGTCTATCACAATTCTAAAGGCTTCTATTAATACGTCATACCTTTTTTGTATATTCTGAAACCGTCCAACCGCAACAATACTTTTCTCTCTTTGTGAAATCGGCTTGAATTTCCGAATATCATCCGAACTAGATAAATAAATTGGATTAGGGATAATCCTACATCGCTTTTGAAGTTTCTCTGAATAATAATACGATGCCCCTTCTGTTTGAAAAACAGCCCCCCTAGAATGATTGATACAATAAACTATTATTCGATCCAATAAACTTTTACCTATCGTTCTATTAGGATCACCTCTTTCCGACATTATGGATGGAATACCAACAAATACAGATGTAATTTTAGCATAAAAATTCGGAAAGAAAGTAAAGCCAATAATAACATCGAATTTAAATTTAACAGCAAGTTTACAAACCTGATATATTCTATAATAATGACGAAATAACCCGTAATTTACAATATCCAGATCTATGACATGTACTCTATCATTAAAAGGTCGTTTAATTGATTGAACATATTTAGGAACACTATTAAAATTGATCACCCATACTTCATGTCCTCTCTCTGAAAGGGAACTTGATATAAAGGCTATCATTTTCTCCACTCCCCCATAGCCAATACTATTAGTAAGAAAAGCAATATTCATAGGTACTAAAAAATAGATATACCAAAATACTTAAATAATCTAAATACAGTTGACGATTTAATTCGCACAGTATTCTGCAGGCACAATTTTACGGAAGCCTTAGACTCATGAATTGATTTACAAGAACAATTACTCAAATAAATTAATCTCCTGACCATAAATGCAGGAAACAATAAGACCTGAAAGAATCTAGGATAAACCATACTCTTTATTACATATTTATTGACAACTTCTTTCATCAGAGTACCGGTATTACCATTATTTGAATAATTCCATTTATCTATCAAAGGGTTATGAATAACTCTCAAAGAAGGGCAATAAACACTGTCCATTTTCTTGTCGTATCCTCTTAATGAAGGCTGCATTTCTTCATTGCCATATTTTATGCTAAAATATGGAGATGTTCCACAAAAGAATGATTTGCGTAAAAAATGAGAGCCTCCGCAAACCATAAAACACCTATAAAGATTGTATGCGATAGCAGGTCCTTTGACGGACATTCTATCAGCCTTCCATGCTAAATCATATATTTGTGTGGTTAATGTCACTACTGATTGATACTTATCTAATATTTTAATTGCATCTTGAAAAAAATCCGTCTCTTTTTCTGATTCAATATAGGCATCGTCATCCATAAAATAAACATAATCACCTTTTGCATAACCAAAGGCGACATTTCGTCCATCACCTGCTCCTATATTTTCAATCATCTTTTCATATTGTAACTCATATTTTGAATTACAAAATATGTTTTTGACCACAGTTTCTGTATCATCTGTTGAAGAGTTGTCTATAACAACAAACTGTGTATCTTTTGGCAAGTTGCAATTCATACAACTATTTACCGCTTCTTTGAGTTGATTAGAGCGGTTCATTGTCACAAATGCTATTGTTAACTTCATGGATAAACATTTTGATGTGCGTGAGCGAATCGAACGCTAATGTATTACATCCACCTATGCATGCACGTCACCACAATATGGGCTTGAATAATCCATATTACCCAAAGAATCTAGATAACGTGAGTTCGATGAAATTTAATCGATTGAATATTAGGAAAATAGCGAAAGTTTTTGTAAATTTGGAAAAACAAAAAACAAACCCCAAAAACAAAGACTCTCGCTATGTCGATCGACAATGACAAAGTTACTAAAATTTTCTGTATGGCGGATGACTTCTGCCGAGTATATGACAGATTTGTCAAGGCCGACGGACTTGCCCCCAAGAGGGACAAGTCGAAGAGGAGGTATCATCGGGACGGCAGGCTGTCCGACGCCGAGGTGATAACCATCATGATACTGTTCCATCTGGGCGGATATAAATGCCTTAAACACTTCTACTTGAATGAGGTATGCAGGAATATGACGGATCTGTTCCCGGGGCTCGTTTCCTACAACCGCTTCGTCGAGCTGGAGCGTAAGGTGGTGGTTCCTTTCATCCTGTTCGTGAATAGATGCTGCATGGGAGCCTGCACGGGCATCAGTTTCGTGGACAGCACCGCCCTGCGCGTGTGCCGGAACCAGCGCATCCGCCCCCACAAGGTATTCAAGGGACTCGCCCAGCGGGGGCAATGTTCGATGGGATGGTTCTACGGTTTCAAACTGCATCTGATCTGCAGCGAAAAGGGGGACCTCCTGAACTTCATGCTCACACCGGGCAATGTTGACGACAGGGATCCTCTCAGGAACAAATCCTTCATCGAACGGATCTTCGGAAAGTTGGTCGGAGACATGGGATACACCTGCAGGGACCTCTTCTCCAGTCTTTTCGTGGACGGCATCCAGCTGATAACAAAGCTTAAGAGCAACATGAAGTGCCAGCTTATGACAGTCTCTGACAAAATCCTCCTGCGCAAGAGGGCTCTGATCGAGACCATCAACGGTGAGCTTAAGAACATCGCGCAGATCGAGCACTCCCGACACCGGTCCGTCGTCGGCTTCACGGTCAATCTGATGGCGGGCCTGGCGGCCTACTCGTTCTTCCCGAAGAAGCCGATGATTAATGTGGAACGTGTCCCACCTTATGAGAATGGAGTTATTCAATTGCCGCTCTTTTAGTTATAATTCATCGAACTCACGTTAGATAATACTTTTATCTACTCTTTAGTGCAATAGGGTCTTCTGCATTCTTTATCATTTGAGCCATAATACAGTTAGTATCATTAAATGTGAAATACTTTCTCAAAAGGACAAATATTGCAGCAATCAAGGATAACCATACCCTTGAGCTTATCCCAGTTCTGCTTGATATGGTCATGCTTAACAAGTATAACAACCATGTCAATGTCCTTGAGGAACTCGTCGAAGTCGGAGTACTGGTTCTCGGCTATCCTGTGGTTCTCAAGGAACGGGTCATAACACTTGAGTGGCCTTGCGAGGTGACGCTCCTGCGCCTCAAGCATCTGGAGGGCCGGGGACTCACGGAAGTCATCGACGTTTTCCTTGTAGGTGAGGCCGTAGAGACCCACCCTGCGGTTGTCTGTGATGCCGTTCTCCTTCATAATCTCGTAGATGCGGTTGAGGACGAATGTGGGCTGGCTGTCGTTGGTCTTCATGGACTCGTCTATGACCTTTGCAAGCTGAGGGTAGTCGCCCACGAGGAACCAAGGGTCAACGGAGATACAGTGGCCGCCCACGCCGGGACCCGGCTGGAGAATATTCACACGCGGGTGCATGTTGCATATCCTGATGATCTCGTACACGTCCATGTTGTCGTGGCGGCAGATGCGTGACAGCTCGTTGGCGAAGGCGATGTTGACGGCTCGGAAGGTGTTCTCCACGACCTTGGTCATCTCGGCGGTGCGGATGTCGGTGACGACGATCTCGCCCTGGCAGAAACTTGAGTAATATTCCTTGACCTTCTCGCCGATTTCCTTGTTGTCCGCGCCGATCGTGCGGTTGTTGTGGAGAAGCTCGTACACCATGTTGCCGGGGATGATCCTTTCAGGGGCGTGGACAAGGTTGATGTCCTCCCCGATCACAAAGCCATTCCCTTCGATTATCGGACGCACAAATTTGTCAATCGTGCCGGGGCTGACGGTTGACTCTATGACCACGGTCGCTCCTTTCGGGCAGACTTTCATGACATCCTTCACAGCCTCCACCACGTAGCAGGCGTCAACCTTCTTGGAGAACTTGTCATAAGGGGTCGGCACTGAGACGATGTACATGTCGGTCTTCTGGTACTCGGTCGTGAATCTGATTCCTGCCTCAAGGGCATTCCGGAACAGCTCGTCAAGGCCTTTCTCCTTGAATGTCGTTTTTCCTGCGTTAAGGGTGTCAACAAGCTGCTTGTTGTAGTCTGTGCCGATGACCTCCACACCGTGGGACGCCATCATGAGGGCCGTCGGAAGTCCGATGTAGCCCAATCCAATTACATTGATCATAAGTAAATATTATTTAGATTATTACGTTTTCAAATCGTCTCATAGCGGTCAACATTCTCTCCATTAAGGATGCGCACGATTCGGTCACAGGCCTTTCCATCACCGTAAGGATTGACGGCTTTCGACATTTTATTGTAGGCCTCTTCATCTTCGAGTAAGGTGCTTACCTCCGCCATAATCTTGTCGTAATCTGTGCCGACAAGATGCACAGTTCCGGAAGCCAGGGCCTCAGGACGTTCTGTTGTATCACGCATCACGAGAACAGGTTTTCCAAGGCCTGGAGCTTCCTCCTGAATTCCACCAGAATCGGTTAGGACTATATTAGCTTTTGACATGAGATAGACAAACTCAAGGTACTGAAGTGGCTCTATGAAGAACATATTTCCTAAGTTGCTCAAATCCTCTCCGAACACTTCATGAATAGGTTTGCGAACATTAGGATTGAGGTGCATTGGATAGACAAAATCCACTTCTGGATATTTGTTTTTCAAGTCACGGATTGCGGTCACCATGTGGATGAAGCCTTCGCCGAAATTCTCCCTGCGGTGTCCAGTGATGAGAACAAGTTTCTTTCCGTCGTTTAATCGTGATGAGTCGTAGCCGGCCTCCTTGAGTATCCGCCTTTGTTCATCAGCCAGATCTATGTTTTGTGTAAGTTTGTCCACAACAGCGTGTAGGGCGTCGATCACTGTGTTCCCTGTCACGAATACCTTGCCCTGTGCTTTCTCGTCCAAAAGATTCCTCTCTGACAGAGGAGTAGGTGAGAAGTTGTAGGTGGCGATGCGACCTGTAATCTGACGATTCATCTCCTCCGGCCACGGTGAGTATATGTCATGGGTACGAAGCCCTGCCTCCACGTGCCCGACTGGTATCTGTTGATAGAATGCCGCAAGCGCTGCAGCCGTAGAGGTTGTCGTATCCCCATGGACAAGCACGATGTCCGGTTTGCATTCCTTGAAGACATCCCGCATGCCCGTCAGGACCCTGGCCGTAACGTCATACAAATCTTGCCCAGGTTTCATGATGTTCAAGTCATAATCCGGCTTGACATCAAATATGTTCAAGACCTGATCCAGCATCTCCCTATGCTGCCCTGTCACGCAAATAATTGTGTTAAACTCCTCTGGATGCCTCTGGAATTCCTTCACCAAAGGACACATCTTAATTGCCTCCGGACGCGTCCCGAAGACTAGCATTACTGTTTTCATAACGAGTATTATTTCTTTACAATTGGTTTCGTATTATATCCTGCCACATTGCAATGGCAAGCGAAGAAAAGACTTCTTCATTTGGGTTTCGCTCATATTAAGCAAAGAGTCCAATTTTGTCTGAATAATAGGTTTATGGTTTTGTCTAGCAAAATGGACTTCTTTCTTTACCCATTCAGATTCATAACCTTGCGATTCAATTTGAATCAAGACATCGCATAGGCTCAATTCATGATCAACTCTGGCCTGACCTCCATTAATATTATGGAGCCTATCAATGAACACATTTGCAAAAGGCCTAAGACGAGTCTCTATTTTAACAAGAGCCTCTTGCGTAATGGCTGGATCTTTTGAAGTATAGCTTACAAATAAACGCATTCTACTGATTAAATATCGGCCAATAAAAAATGACGACAAGAATGATGAGGTAAAACAAAATAGAATAGTTCCAAAAGAGTGAACGCCAAATACGTCCACAAGAAGATCTATTATCTGGCAAAGTAAATTCATCATTTAATTCCTATGAGAGACGTCAAGGACAGGAACGAGCAGTTCGAGAACATCGCATCCGTACGCAAGTCTTTGGAGGAGGCCGGCATCCCTGTCATCAGCATCGACACCAAGAAGAAGGAACCGCTCGGTAACTTCAAAAGACCGGGCAAGGCACTCTCGAATGGAAGCCTGAGGTCGTACGACCATGACTTCGGCACGTTCAGTAACGGGACGCTCGTGCCACACGGCATATACGATGTAACAAGGAATGTCGGTTATATGACAATGGGAATCAGCCACGACACCTCTGAGTTTGTCTGCGAGAACATCGAAAGGGTCTGGAACGATCACCTCAGGAAACAATATCCCAATGCACGGACAATTGCCATCCTGTGTGATGGCGGAGGTTCCCACAAGATAGTCAAACAAGACCTTATGAATCTTGCCGACAGACTGAATATGAGGCTTCTTGTTATGCATTATCCTCCATACTGCTCAAAGTTCAATCCCATTGAGCATCGATTGTTCTCCCAGATCACACGCGGCTGGAACGGAGCTCCACTGATGTCGGTTGAAGACGCTGTCAGACGTGCCGAGATGACCACGACTAAACCGGGGCTGAAAGTATATGCCGACATTAATACCAAAACTTATGAAATCAAAAGGCCGGTTGATGAGTCATACGAAAGAAGACTTGCTTGGCAGGTCGTTCAATCACCCGTTCTACCTAAGTGGAACTACCTCATCAAACCTAACAACTGATGCAACTTATTTTTTACTCATTACTTAATAGAATTTTCCAACTTTGAAATTTCATCTGTATTTGTTCGAAATGCCTTGTACATAGAGTAGGGATTGTCGTTAAATGTTTTCAATATGCCCCAAGCCACAACCAGTCTCCACATATCTGTGGCCTGATTAAAACACACTGCATGAGAGCGAAAATATGTATAGTCATGCTCTCAATGAGTGCAATATCATCAAGAAAGTCTACACTTCACCCGTTACTCGATTTTCTTCACGTGCTTCGCCACCAAAAATCTGTGTCAGTTCAGAAATATCCGTATTGTACTGCTTGTCCAATAAATATTTCAAAGTCATCTTTAACGCTCTGAATTCAGAGTTGCCGTTAATTGCTGCGAATAAGTTCTTGAAGCGCTCATCCGTGTTGGAGGTGACTGACTTGGATAGTATTGAAGAACATATCTACACCGTTATCGTAAGCTTCATGTATCTCCTCATCATTGAGCTGCTTTACGGAAAAATCTCTGCTGGCAGGCTTCTGTGGATGAGTGAACATTACTGACAATTCTTTCGGGGCAGCCTTGATCAGCTGATTCAGAACATACGGACTATGCGTCGTGATGAAAAGCATGTCTCCGTGCGTTTTAATCTGCTCCAGCACCCAATTCACGAATTGGCATTGAGTCGGAGGGAACAAATTATCCTCTGGCTCCTCAAGGAATATCTCGCTATGATCAACATTGATATACTCCTGACAAATCGACTTGAACTTCTTCGCCTGGTCTGGCTTGGAAAACGAATAATCTACACCATCGATGGTGACGACTTCAATCGTCTCGTCATGGTTGAAATCCTTTTCATAGAGATTGGCATAAATGGTCGACAATAGATTTTTGCGCTCTTCTTTCTGTTCATACGACATCTTGCCTGCTTCTGCATTGTATTGGCCTGCAGTAAGATAATCGAGATGTACATACATAGGGAGGAGCGATTGGATACCGCTGGAACTCTCCTTCAGTTTCAGCGGAGTTCCGTTCTCCAGTCTTATGTTGTCCGTATGAGTCTGTGAGTCATAAGTATAAGACATGCCCAGATTCAAGAAATTCTCCTCGCTCTTTACAAACTTCCTGGCCCGGTCCCAATCTGACATAAAGTCAAGCATGTTGCCATCCAATGGAAGGAAACTCCACCCCGGGATTGAAGCCACCAAATTTCTGTCGGCGGGGACATAACTTACCTTTGGCCTTTTATAGTTCCAATGAGCATTTTTCCATCTCATCGTAAACTTCTTTTCTGAATGGCTGTATGAGAAGAAGACATGTCCGGTTTCATATTCGATGTAGGTATCCGGATGGACGTATCCTGCCATTTGATAATAGCTGGTCATGATGTCAATGAAGGCTGAGCCGTTACCGAAACCGTTGACCTTCTGAGACAATTCAAGACGTTTTTCAACCCAGGTACAATAGCACGCCGTCTTAAGTACGCAGCTCTTGCCGGAACTCTGCATACCTATCAATACATTTACCTGTCCAAGTTGAAGGTCCGCATTGCGAATCGGACCGAAATTCTTTATGACCAAGTGTCTCATATCTTTGGGCATTTTTAATCAATTAATACTTCTGAACTACTCGTTACAATCCCCTGAACTTACTTACAAAAATAACAAAAAAAGTTCCAGCCCTACCATCTAGTAGTTCAGTCCGAATGCCCAGAGAGGAATGACGTTGCCTTGGGCGAACTCGATGTCGTCTTTCACATCATTCCTTACTCGCATCTGATTATAGAAGAACGTTTCCCTCATGTTTCCGACATCGGTTTTTCCGCCTGACAGGGCATTCATCAGGCTAGGATTGTCAATATATACTTTCTCGACTTTTCCCGGGCCTCTCATTCCACCAGTATCATCCCTGAGCTGTCCGATCAACTGTGCCCTTTCCAGAAGGGCGAGGTAGTCTTGTACACTATTTCTGCTGATGCCGATTTCCGATGCCAGACTGTCTGCATTCGGCTTGTATGGAGCGAGTGTGGAAATGACAGCGAGCATCTTCTTCAGTAAGTTCGGTAAACGTCGTATCGTGAGTGTTATTCAAGCTTTTTATTTATATGTTATACGTCTGCTGTTCCTCAGAACCCTCCGTTGAGGAAAGCTCGTGTCTGAACATAGCTGGGCTCGTAGTAGGCACTTGTGTTGTAGTCATCTATCTTGTCGCAGACAGGTGATGCGTAAACCGCTTTCATTGTCGCAGGAAGATTGTCCTCGGTATCTACGGATGAGATAAGCCTTGCATAGACTTTGCCCATCTGGGTAGGTGACGGGACTTTGTCTGTGAAGCGTGAGTCCACTTTGGTTATGTCGAAGTTCCCTGATGCCATTCCGTATGTCGTAATCCATTCATCCTCGACCTGTTCCGGATTAAGACAATGGTTTGTTTCAGCTATGGACAGTTCATGCAGAAGGCCTTTGCTACCGAGTTTTGCTACGACGTATCGATTCCTCTGTTGGATTTTCCGTGCGACTCTCTCTATCATGTAGCAGACAAAATACAGGTCATCGAAATCTATCTGCTCGTCTGGAAAGTATTTGTTGCTCATAATTGATAGTGTGATTTGAATTTCAATGTTTGCAGCGCCCTGTCCGTGCAAAAGAGTATTTGATTCGTCGGATGTTTGAATCTTGCTAATGCCCAGAAAGCCTCGCGACTTATACGTCCGGCGAGAAAGTCTTCTACATAGTCCCATACCTCATCGTCAGCCATCGGACCTTCCACAATATCATAGCTGTGTGGCTCTCCATGTCGGCATTCTGCTACGAAGTCAAGCCATTCATCTGTCATTTCAACGAAGTCTTTCACATTGAGTGTTGCGTCAGGGGTATATTCGTAGATGCATACGATATGGGGAGTCCGTTTCGTAATGGCCCATCTCTGAGCCTGTTTTTCGATGCGTGTACAATAGAATCCGAACCCGAAATCCTTGTTGTAACCTGCCACTCTGACTTCAGGAGTTTTTACTATGGTGTTAGTTCCATGATAAACGATAATCGGTGATTCTGGTGCCATATATTTTCTTGGATGGTAGTATTAAACCTAACATTTGCAAATATATGAAAAAACATTAAAGTATACTTAATGGTTTTTCATATCCAAAAACGTCAGCCTCGATTCATTATTCTCCCACAATATTCCCGATTGACCACTGTTCTTGCTCTTATTGTTTATACTTTAGTAATTCATCCCGAAAGCCCACAGAGGAATGACGTTGCCTTGGGCGAACTCGATGTCATCTTTCACTATATATGCGTCAGCGATATTTTCAATCTGCTTTTGCCCTTTCTTTCTGCCGCCTACTTCGAAGGAGTATTTCCCTATGACAAAATCAGATATACGGGAGGATATCACATCATTCCTTACTCGCATCTGATTATAGAAGAACGTTGCCCGCAAATATAACAAATTTCACTCCTTGAGTGCAGGCTCTATATTAAAATTGCACTATTTGAGTGCACTATTCCAGACATAACCATTTCCATATAGGTATTACATTGATGTGATGCCCATTGATGTCGATAGTTTGCTCATTGTCTCTGGTGATGACTATTGCGGTAAAATCCGGATAAACGTTCAAGAACTTTTCCAGCGCGCCTGTTTCTCGTCTATAGGTCGCATCGTCTCCCAAACTGTAAGATACTTGTATTGCCATTTTGGCAGACGGAATACAAAAATCTATCTCTACGTTTTTATTATAATAATAAACCAGCGTTTCTTCGGGGGTGTTTCTGTATTTTCTGATCAATTTGCAAGCTACTATATTCTCCAACAGCTTCGTTTCTCCACTGAAAAGAAACAAGTTAAGCAATCCATTATCCACAATGTATCTTTTCCGGATTGTGGACTGCTCCGATATGGATGAACTCATATTCGGGATAGAGAAAAACAGGTAGGACTCTTCCAAATACTCCAAATAATCTTTCAATATAGGCAGGCTTATGCTATCTCCGCTGGAATCAATAATATGTTTTAACCTGCTGAGGGATGACGGTTGCATCACACTGTCTGCCAATTTTCTTGTGAGAAGACGAAAAGCACGTGCATTGCGCACTTTATTCCGCTCCACTATATCGCCAAGCAGTATCTTCTGACATAATGAATTCAGATACTCCCTCTTATCTTCAAGATTGAAAGATTCTGCAAGGCCGCCATTAGTGAAATAATGATCGAAAGTATTTGATATCTGAGAGCAAGCACCTTGGTCATATATCCAATTTCTGTCCAATTCTATGCCTTTGTACTCTAGATACTCTCTAAAAGAAAATGGAAAAACTTCCTGTGGAATATATCTGCCACCAAGTGTAGTCGCTATTTCACTGCTGAGCATCTTGGCATTGCTGCCAGTAATCATAACTCTATACTTAGAATCTGCAAGTCTTCTTGCAAATTTTTCCCACCCGTAAACAACCTGTATTTCATCAAGGTATATCAGTGGCTTTTTTTCTGGATATAACTCGAAATAGGCATCCAATATTTCTCCCAAACTGTCTGAAGAAATATCTGACAACCTTTCATCCTCGAAATTTATGTAGAGTATGTTTTCTTGTGTCAGCCCTGGACTCTTCATCATATTCTGGGCATCCTGATACATCATAAAGGATTTTCCAGCACGCCTTAAACCGACAAGCACATAGTTTGCATGAGTATCAAACTGGATTTCCCTTCGAATAATAAAGAATTCCGGAATGGCCTTTTGCTTCTCTATTATTAGTTTTTTTATAATCTGTTTATCCATAAGAGCAAAGTTTACTTTGCAAATATAAGAAAAAACATTAAAGTATATTTAATGGTTTTAAAATATCATTTCAAAGTCGTAATGTTTTTTAAATACAATTCCAAATTGCTTATTGAAACAATATCCATGGCACACAGAGACAAACTCACGCCTTGTGGTCAAGGACGGTGTACTTGGAGTGGTTGGAGATGTACTCGGGGACCAGGCGCTTCATGGAGGCTACCACGGCCATGTCGTCGTAGGTGTGGGACTGGGCGATCAGGGCGTCTATCTCGCGGCTCACATCAGACCAGTCATATTCACGGACACAGGCGATGCGGATCTTTTCGTGGAACGACGGCTTCGTCGCCTCCGACTCGCTCAGGAGCTCCTCGTAGAGCTTCTCCCCGTCCCTCAGGCCGGTGTACTTGATCTCCACGCCCTTCGCCCCGCTCAGCTCGATCATGCGACGCGCCAGGTCGGCGATGCGCACCGGTTTGCCCATGTCGAAGACGAAGATCTCGCCGCCCTCCCCCTTCGTGCCGGCCTCAAGGACAAGCTCGCAGGCCTCGGGAATCAGCATGAAGTACCTTATGATGTTGGGGTCCGTCACCGTCACCGGACCGCCGGCCTTGATCTGGCGCTCGAAAATCGGAATCACGGAGCCGTTGGAGCCTAAGACGTTGCCGAAGCGGGTGGTGATGAACTGGGTCTGCCCCTTCACCACGCCGTCACGCTCCGCCTTGTTGAGGCTCTGCACGTAGACCTCGCATATTCGTTTGCTGCATCCCATCACGTTCGTCGGGTTCACCGCCTTGTCGGTGGACACCATCACGAAGCGGCGAACGCCGTATTTGACCGAAAGGTCGGCCAGGATCTTCGTGCCGAGGACGTTGTTCTGGATGCTCTCGCAAGGGTTGTCCTCCATCATCGGCACGTGCTTGTACGCCGCGGCGTGGAAGACATATTCAGGAAGGAAGGTTTTGAATATGTTCTCCATCCTGTCAGCCTTGGTGATCGACGTCACCACGGTGGCGCATGGCACAGACGGGAAGTCATGCGCCATCATCCTGCGGATGTCGTGCTGCGGAGTCTCCGCGGAGTCGATCAGCATAAGGGACGACGGGCTGAACGACGCCACCTGGCGCACTATCTCGCTGCCGATGCTTCCGGCGGAACCGGTGATCAGGATGCGCTTCCCACGGAGGGACTCGGCCACGGATTCCAGGTCGACGCAGATCTCGTCACGAGGCAAAAGATCCTCGATGCTGACCTCATTCAAGGTCGGCGCTCCCTTGATCGCATCATGCTCGGTGTCAACGACATTGTTGGCCGAGAATATTCTTGCGCCGCTTTGCAGGATGTAGTCCTGAAGAGCCGTGTCGTTGCGGAACCTGTCGATCCTGCCCGGAGCGACCAGCACGGCGGCGATCCCCTCGCGGCGGATCACATCCGGCAGACCGGCGTCAACCTCGTAGACCGGCTCGCCCATCAGGCGCGTGCCGTTGGCTCCAAGCGCCGGATCGTGGGAGATGAAGCCTCGGAGACAGTAGCGCATCGGTTTCTCGCTGCGGATCGCCTTCGCGAGTCCGATGCCGCCGGCGCGGATGCCATAGATGAAGACATTCTTCGCACCCTCCGTCCGGAAATAGGTGTCGTAAACCCATTTGATAGAAACGCGGAGCAGCCACATCAAACCGGTCGCGATGGCTTCCGCGATCAGGATATGCCGCACCTGCACGTGAGCGAACACCCGAGACGGCAAGCTGTTCGTGAAGAAATGGACGGCTATCACCGCCAATGCGGAGCATCCCATCGCCAGCGCCACACGGATGAGGTCGTTGAACGATGAGTAGCGGATGATTCCCGAATATGTCCGGAAGATGGCAAAGAATATGAAGTGGACGCCGACGCACAGCAGCATCAGGTAGGTCAACGGCCAGAAGTTCAGCTGAAGGGCGGTGCCACGGTTGAAGCACCAGTAGACGAACACTCCGGACAAAAACAGAATGGCACTGTCCAGAAGCAGCACGCACCAGTGCGGGAACGTGCGCTTCGAGAAGTACGAGTCAACTATCTTGCGGATCGACAGCATTATGGAAAATAATTTTGATTAATAGGTATTACGGTGAAGTAGGCGGCTAGTCTCTCTCAAAGAGGTCGCGGGTGTAGACCTTGGCCCGGACATCGTCCAGGGCGCGGTCGTAGCGGTTGGCGATGATGGAGTCGGCGCGGCGCTTGAACTCGGCGATGTCGTTGACCACCTTGCT
>OIXQ01000287.1_pt1 | contig 24559 bp, 17 predicted proteins | sample 1587791 | NCBI WGS metagenome assembly OIXQ01 (sample SAMN03283273) | human gut metagenome | biome: human-associated habitat; material: feces | host: Homo sapiens | place: Peru | collected 2012
TCGTTCAATATAGCATCACCACCAGCTTCAAGGATTATGTCTATGCGTTTAGCCCAGTCTTCCATAGTCATCGGAATATGCCTGTCTGCCATTCTCTCGGCCATATCCAAAACGGAGTTGACCAATTTTCCCATATTTTCCAATTCCACACCATTCAGGTAATTCTTCGCTATACTGAACAATCTTTCCATCCGGAGCATTCTCCCAGGTCGTCAAACCCATATGTTCCTTACCTGCATCAGCTCTTTCCACAATCAGTTCTGCGGCGGTGTGGCCGTGAACGGCAAAGTGAATTTTATTCTGTACCTTTTTGTAGAACAATCTTGTTGTGGGCGCGTCACGGTTATAGTCAACAGCTGTGGCGTAAATGTCGGTCAGTTTCTGGTAGAATCTTCTCTTACTCAACCGAATCTCACGAATCTCTGCAAGCAGATGTTCAAAGTAGTCTTCTCCGATGAAGGTTCCATTTTCCATCCGCTTTTTATCCATAACATAGCCTCGAATTGTGAACTGTCGCAAAACACTTGTGCACCACTGACGAAACTGTGTGGCTCGGATAGAATTGACACGGTAGCCTACCGAAATAATCGCATCAAGATTGTAAAATTTCGTCATATACATTTTACCATCCGCCGCAGTTGCCGAGATTTTCTCGGTAACTGAACCTTCTTCAAGTTCACCAGATTTAAAGATATTCTTCAGGTGCAAGCCAATATTATCAGACGAGCAGTCAAATAGCATCGACATTGCTTTCTGAGTCGCCCATATACTTTCATTCTTATATAGCACCTGAATACCTTCCTCCTTCCCATCCGCTATGAAGGTGAGAAATTCAGCCGTGCTGTTCCGCACTAAAACATTCTTCATCATCTATCTTTCTTTCAACAACTTAATCATATCTACACAAAAATAATGAATAGTCCCGGCAAATACAAGTCACCTGACCTCCAGGTTGCGCGGGACGGCAGCGGCGTTGGCGCGGTAATGCGGGGCGTAGAGGGATTCGATTTCGGGGACGGGAGCCTGGAAGGTGCCGGGCTGGGTCACGAAAAAGTCCTCGGTAACGGTGGTGCGGCCTTCGGGATAGGTGTCGAAATAGAATACGGTACGGTCGGGCTTCACGTCACGGTAACCACACGGAGAGACTCGGTACCAGCCGTCAACGGTCAGCGGGGTGAAAGACAGATTGTAGATCCCAGACAACTGGTCAACTGGAATCAGAGACGCCTCACGGGGTGCGGTCAGGCGTATGAAACTACGATTCTCGGAGTTCTGGACGGTATAGACGGCACGGATACGGTCTCCCCTACGGACGGTGTCGCCTTGGCCAACCTCCTTGTCTCCAATAAAATAACGCTTTTCAAGGGAGAAGCCGTTGCCGGAGGCCTTCACATCAGCAAGAGGCTTCAGCACACGCTGGGTCAGGGTCACGACACTGGTGTTCAGCAAGTCGGTGCTACCCTTTCCGACTGAACACAGGGCGTTCACAAAGGCAGGATCCGTGTCCCAGTTCTGGGTCTCTTTCTGTAATATCAACCATAAGCGGACTCCATCGGCGATCTCGGCGGCTTTCTGACCGGTGACTTGATCAGAATGTGAGGAAGCATATTCAGAAAGCACATCGGAGATGAGCGAGTGGGCGTAGGCTTCGTTTTCCAGCAGTCCCCTGAACGGCATCACGGCGTTCGGGTAGTAGATGCCACCGCCATCGTGCCTGACGGCATATTCAAGGATGGAGAGGATGTCTTCGTCCATTGATCTGCGGAGCGCGGCATCGACATTGAAACGCTCGCCCCAAGCGCGGGCCAAGGATATTCCTTCCTCGGAGCCGATCAGATTGCTGAGGGTACGGACACGTCTTGCCTTCGCACCTGGCTGACCATCTATGAAATCGAAGCGGTTGGAAGGCGAAAGGTAGATGCGGGCATATTTCCGGAAAGAGGAAAGACGGGAGCGGTACTCCTTGCGCTGCGACTTGTCCATCCGCACCTTGAAGCCGACCGACGGGAAGTTCGAGCGGACGAGCATATAAGTGTCGTTCGACAGGCCACCGAACCAGCGCGGAAAGCCCAGGAACTGAGTGGAATCCAGATACTCGACGGAAGATGTCAGATCAGGAATATTCCCGCCAAGACTTCTCACCAAAGCCATCCGATCCAGCACCGTGGCGGTGACTGACTGTGAGGAACGCATACCTTCGAACCAGCCGAAACCGCCGTCGGAGTTCCTGCACGCAAGGATTCTGCCAAGCAGCGAAGTGTCGCGCTCTGACTTGAAGGATTTGAAGCAATATGCCTCTGTAAGTGACAGTACATCATTGGCTGACGGCTCAGACTTCTGTGCCGCGGCCTCTTCGATCATCCTGCCGATCGAGATTTCATCACAGACAGCACCGGCAGAGGAGACGTTCACAAAACGGCTTCTGAGCGATTCCAGCAACTTATCCTTGTCCATTCCCGGCAAGGCTATGGCCGAATGAGACTCGGTGATGACCTGACTCGCATCGTGAACCGGAACACCGAACTGGACAGCGTCACTGAATGATTTTGAGGCGAATATGACCTTGAAAGTCAGTGAGTCGATGTCGTGAGGCACATCAACCGGGAAAGACACGACCGATTGTTCACGACCGTTCACCGTCACTGGAACTTTCAGCGAGTCAATGGCTTCGCCGCTTCTTGAATATTCAAGGATCTTCATCTCGCCCTCTATCACCGCGTCTGAATTGCCGACGGTGGTCGCCGTCAATGTCCATTCGTCTCCAGAGTAAAGATACCTCGGAGCGTTGACGGAGACTTTTACAGGCACGGTCACGGTGAAGTCCCTTGTCAATGTGCCGTTGCGCATCGCCTTGTCGTGAGCGAAGAACAAAACGTGATAGGTCGAGAGTTTATCAGATGTCTTAAACGTAAATTTGACCTCGTTGTTTTCCGGATAGAGGAACGGCTCAAAGGCCAAAGATTCTGAGAATATCTTTCTGACAGCCACGGATGTGAAATCATAATCAGCGGCGGCAGACGCACTTGACTCAACATGTTTATATTTACGCTCAAAATCATTTGATCGGTTCTTACGACGGAGTGCTGATTTGGAGGCAACTCCGTAACCAATCACCATAACTTCATCAAGCCGTGACTCGTCTTCCTCAAGGACGATATTCATTCCCGAAGTTCCTCGCAATGTCACACTCCGGTAGCCAATGTAACTGATGGTTATCAGCGTCCCAGGACTTGCGTCAAGTGAGAAATACCCGTCAAGGTTAGCTGATGTGCCGTAGACGGTACCGTCCACGATGACTGACGCTCCGATCAGCGGATCCCCGTTCGCATCCGTCACGATGCCGTTTATTCCGGAAGAAAATCCACTACCGATGTTACCTAAAGACTTGTTCGTGATATATCCGCAGGCTATATCCATCTGGACATCCGAAACGACATTAGGTTCAAGCCTTACCGGATTCCATAGCTCCTTTCGGACCGCATCAAGACTCTTGTCATAAATCGCCGCGAGGCCTTCGGCGCCATCCGGGACGCGGACCTTGACGGTATATTCAGTGCCAGGATTGGTGACATCGGTGAAGGCGCTGAAATCCAGAGGCATATCAAGTTCGTCCGACAGTCTGTTGTAAGTATGCTCGTACTTAAAGAAGCGGCCATATTTAAAGAAGAGCAACTGGATGCTGACAGGGCCATCAGCTCCAGCTGGGTAGCGAAAACGCAATTCTCGCAGCGAACCGGCAGACGAGCCGTCCATCGTCACCATTCTGGATTCAAGGATATTCCCGCCGCTGTCAAGCATAGTCGCGATCGCCCATAATGGTGCCACAGAAGCTCCAAGCGTCATAACGATGTCCTCGCCAAGCGCGACTTCAGTCTTACCCGGCAGCAGAAGGCAGACAGCAGGAGCCACAAGCGACTTCGCCTCACGGCTCACCTTCACGAGGTTATATTCTTTCTCCGCCTTGACCACCTTGCCAAGACTGTCCGTTTTCTCTGAATATGCCCGGAGAACATAAAGTCCGTCAGCCGTTGTCGGCAAGTCAATCTCATCGCCGGAAGCGCATTTACCTGTCTGCAAGACTGTTCCGGAAATGTCCAAGAACTCATAGCAGATCTCAGACTTCACTTTTTTACTGAATCTGTCACGGACTTCCAACGCAAAAACAGCCTTGTCTTCGGTCACGATTCCCTGTGACACCTTGCCAGATTCGTTCAGATCAGCAAGCAACAGATTCCCGTCAATACCGTTAACCAGACGGACATCAAGCTTGATCACATTATAGACATTGACCGAAGTGTCAAACGCTCTGGTCTCCCCTGTCTCGTCCTTCACGGTCACATTGATTGAATATCGTCCTTGATCCTTCGCCTTGAATCTATAACTGAAACGTCCGTCCGATGAGGACTTTATCTCTTTTTCATCCACTGTCTTCCCGTCACACGACACCTTTAACGTCATCCGGGCGGAAGCGAGGCTATGCCCCGAGAGGCTCTCGACCTTTCCGGAGACGGTCACGGAATCTCCGGCGAAATAAAGTGATTCCTGCTCATCAAAGGTCAGATCGAATGTCGGCAGGACAAAGTCTTCTACCCTGAACATTCTGGACGTAATCTCCTTGTCGCCATTGGCAACAGCAATCTTGAACAGCCCGTTGCGTTGCCCTTTCGGAATGACGAACTCTCCGGCGAAGGACCCGAAATCGTTGGTGCGGAACGACTTCTCCTCGATCATATTCATCTGAGAATCGTATAATGCGGCCTTGAATGCCTTTTCTTCCCCGATGACTTCCAATTGTTTATGAATATCTCCACGGAACATCACGGCTTTGAACCGGACTGTGTCGCCGGGCTTGTAGGCTCCACGGTCGTTGAATATTCGGCCGTAGGTTTCTGTTTCAGAATGATTCCCTACGGTCGCTTCGACAGGCTCAGCGACCAAAGCCCTACTGGTCACGGAGCCAGTCGAAGTGACCGGTCGGTCAAGATACGATGCCTTGACAATGACAACCTCCTTGCTGAGCCGAACAGCTTTCCCATCTGTCACCGAGCAGACAATCTTGCACTCAAGCCCAGACTTCTTAGTCACCAGTTCCTGCATCTCGGAAGGCAATAACGTGAATCCATCAATGCCCAGGCGAGCCGAGAGCACCCGCTCCCCTCTCGTCATCTTGACATCAACCTCCTTGAAAGGCTCCCCGGTGATGTAATCCGCCGGGAAAACCGCGAATCCGTCACCCTGCTTCCTGACAGCCACGGACACTGTCTTGTGAACGTATGAGATCTCGGCCTCTTTCCCGGAGCCGGAAACCTTGATCCTATAATCACCATCCTCCAATTCCGGCAGAGTCACCTTCACCGTGTCCCAAACATAAAAACTCCGTACCTGATTATCAAGCCTTTTACGGAACACACTCTTACCCTGGCTCTCAACCGACAGATTGGCCGACTTGATATTCCTGAACCGGACCAGCACGGTGTCTTCACGGACCAACACGGAAACATCCTTATCCTCCAGCCTATCAATCAATGACGAAATCACACCTCCACATTCCTCAGCGATTATCTTATTCACATCATTAGAGGAAACAAAGAGAAGATCCGAACTTACATATTTTGGAATATACGACTCCCGCTCTTTCTCGAAAGCCTGACATTTGGAGTCAAGCTCAGCAAACTGCCGCGATGTTCCGCCCTCCTTGACCAACCTGTCATATTCCCTTTTAAGCAGCACCTTCCTCGGCAGCAACGCCACTACGCTTCCGCTCCAGTCCGTGGCGAGGCGTTCCAGTTCCTTGTCTCCATCCTTGCGAAGCGCCTCACTATAGGCAAGCAACGCAGATTGAGGAAAGTTCCCGGCGACCGCATCCTTCAAGAGCTCCAAAGCCTTGTCGTGCGCGGAAGCGTCTGACAGACAGTGCCAAAGAATATATTCATAGTCATTAGGGATGAATTCGTGGTCGCAGACATAGCCGTCGCCCCAGTAGCCGCGCCGCCAAAAATCATCATTCCTTCCTTTTTTCAAGACCTCGGCATTATCCTCCGCGAACCGCAGCGCGTCAAATTTCTGCCGTCCCAAATCCCTCGAATTGATTAATGAATATGCCATTATGGGTTTTCCGGCCTTGATGAACTCTTCCGTCAATACGTTTCTCAAAGAGTCCCGCAGCTTCCAGTTCCTCCGCGCCTGTGTCGTGCAGATAGTTACCACCGCGTCATAGTAGTCCTTGTCCAGCCGGTTCTTCAGCGCCTGTTCTTTGATGAACGTCAGCAGAGCGATCTCTTTCTCCGGCCTGTCACGCCTGGAAAGCCGCTCGTACCGCCTCCACTCCCTCTTGAGATAATGTCCGTTAATATCCGGATATTCAGCAACTCTGGCCTCCCGCCCGTACATAACCGGGCACAAAGCCAACATCATCATCGACAAAACCAGAATCTTTCTCACAACCGTCTGTTTTAGTGACGGCAATATACGCAATTTATCCGGAACCGCAGCCTTTTATGATGATGAATATGTCGCCTTACTTCTCCTCCATAAAGAGCTCACCTTTGAGGTACTTGACGCTTTGGGTGGCGAAATTGTAGCCTCGTGAACCAGGCTTGGCGACTTTCAAGTACTTCTCGTACCATTCGAGGGCGGATTTGTAGTCTTTTTTCTGCTCATAGCAATAGGCGATGTTGGTAAGGGCGGAGATGAATTTCGGATTGTAACCGTATGCCTTCTGATAATGAGCGATAGCCTCGTCCCAATGGAAAAGTTTCGCTTCTCCGAGACCATATTGCTGATAAAGCCTGAACATAATCAGCGGATCCGGCTGAAGCATGTTCATCGCCTTGTCAAGCCACGGTTTGACCTCTTTCTCAAAAGAACGGTTGCTGTCGGCATAGACCGCCGCTATTGAATATGCCAGATTAACATCGCTTGAATCAATCTGCCAAGCCGCAAGCAGTTCTTCCTGCGCACGATACATGACCTCCGTGTGCCAATAGCATTGTCCGAGATAATAGTGGACCGGATAGGAATCGTTACCAAGTTTCTCCTGACGCTCAAAGACATCGATCGCAGGGGCATATTCATTCTTGGAATAGTGTGCCAGACCTTTGATCGGGGCGATGGTGAAATTGTCGGGATCCAAGGCAAGATATTCATCTGTCAGACGGATCGCACCATCATAGTCCCGGCGAGAGAGGAGAATCCGCGCGGCTTTACTCACTACGCTTTCATTCAATGGTTTAAGAGACAGAGTAAGACGATAGTACGTCAGCGCCGAGTCCGGCATATCCGCCTGATTGAACGAGTCCCCCACCAACGCGGCGATGGCCGGTATCGTGTCAAGTTGCAGCACCGCCTTCCCGGCCTCAGCGCTCTGGGCGAAAGCCTTCATCCTGTAGAAAGTCTGCATCTGCTTGACTTTGTACAGGATGTTCCGCGGGAACTTGGAGGTCAGCAGGAAATATGTCCCAGCTGCGGACTCGTAGTCCCCGTTCTGGAAATGACAGTCTGCCAGCTCGGACAGAAGATCCTCGTCGAAACGGTCCGGAGTGACGAAAGCGGACAATCTCTCGATCGCCTCGTCAATTTTGAATATACTCTTGAGGTACCGGGCCTCACTCAAGGCCGCGTTCCGGTCTGACTGTAGATCGGCCACTTGCGCCGCCACAATCTGTGGCGACGCAAGCAAGCTGATCGTAATCAATAATTTGTAGCTTAATCTCATTATTTGAGTCGGAATATGATAGGGAATGTGTAGGTGACATCGACCGCCTTGCCCTGCATCTTACCTGGTTCCCATACAGGAGAAGATTTGACAATCCTCAACGCTTCCTCATCCAAGGATTTGAAGGTTCCTCTCAAGACTTTGACGTTTTCCATTTTTCCTGTCTTTGTGATAGTGAACTGAACAACGACGCGACCTTGTTTCTTAGCTTTCTGAGCATCCTCCGGGTAGATCAAATGCTCATTGACCCATTTGGCGAAATTGTTCGCGTCACCGCCTTGGAACACCGGTTTGGTCTCCACCATTTGGAATGGGACAGGTTCATCATCATCGGTGGTAACATCTATGTTAATATCGTTGCGACTTTCCCCGGTGACAGTAACCGAGACGTTCTCTGGCGCTGTTTCCGAGATCATTGTCTCATCGGACAACGATCCGGTTGAATCCGGTTTTGTGAAACTGCTGAAGCACAATGTGCAAACAAGAAGTGGTATGCAGACGACATACGCAAGCCTGAACCATCCATTAGTTTTTTCTGACATCATCATAGCGATTCGATTTGAAAGTTTTGTGTGGTTGAAACCGTTCGCAAGCCGGAAACGATGCTCACCGACAGCCTTCTTGACAAGAAGCAGCTGATAGTCAGCGGCGTTGACACCTTGATTGATCACAGATTCATCGGCTTCATATTCATGAAGCATCTTTAGTTCAGCCCTGGCAAGCCAGACGAGCGGATTGAACCAGTGCAGGACAGTGATGGCCGAGAACAGCAGCACGTCCACAGAATGGCACTTCCTCACGTGGCTCATCTCGTGCGTCAAAATCACCGGGGTAGCGGTGAAATCCTCACGGCTGATCACAATATGCCCCAGGAAACTGAATGATGCCACCGGAGCGTCCACGATAGTAACCTTGAACCCCTCTTTCTGAATATGCTCGCCAGAGGCTATCATACGGGATGTCTGGATTACGGACAAGATATTCATAATCAAGACAACGAAGGCCCCGAGAAAGTATATTCCTGAAACGACTCCGAGCCAGGATATTCCTTTGTCTGCCGCGTTCAGGGTTCCGCCTTCCGCGCTGACCACCGCTTGCGGCAGGGTCAGGGTCGGGATGACGTTCGAGACCGCGGTTCCGCTGAAATCCCAATGGATGAGCGGCAGAGCCAAGCAAAGCAGGCTGCCAGCCATCAAGGAGAATCGGTTGAAAGTGAAGAAGGTGGTCTTCCGCATCAGCAACATAAAGAATGCGTAAAACACGGAAAGCAGCAACCCGCTCGTTACGATGTAAGCGATCATTTCCTTTTGCTTTCGATTTGCGAAATGAGTTTTTTAAGGTCCTCCACATCCATCTTGTCCTCTTCCACGAACTGTGAGACAAGGCTGATGTAGGAGTTGTTGTAGTAACGGGAGACAACGTCCCCGACGGTAGTCCCGTGATAGTCACGTTCCGTGAGCGCAGGGCTATACTGGAAAGAGTTCGCCATCGGCTTGCGCTTGACAAATCCCTTATCCTCAAGGAATTTCACCTGTGTCGCCACGGTGTTGTAGTTCGGCTTCGGGTCGGGAAGCGCCGCGACGATGTCACGGATAAACACCTCGCCTTTGGCCCAAATGATGTTCATCACCTCTTCCTCTTTTGCAGTAAGTCTCTGTTTCATTGCTCGATTCTTTAAGTTAACAAACGCGCGATTATTATCTTACGGATGCAAAGATAAGAATAATAATCGTATCTCCTAATATTTTTAGGTGTTTTAAGAATATTTTTAGTTGCGCACACAATGTGTACCAGGATCTCGGAATATTATATCATAAATACTTTAAGCCAAAGGTCTTATGACGTATTCAAAGAAGATTGACGGTGAGATAAGCGTACCGTTTGGATTCACACCCATGTAAATAAATTAATGAGGGAAATAACAGCACTCTCACAGACAAAAGGTGTACCTACGAAAAATAAAGGTAACTATATAGCAGTTGACTAACGTGGTATGCAAGCGGTCGCCAAGCAGTTACATACGCGCTGGCGTCACCCGCATTTTGTGAATATGGCGGCACGATGCGAAGGATGGTAGTCAACTTGTATATATTCCCCAACTATTATTCCGGGTGAAAAAGGAGTGGTTAGACACCCGGAAAGATATCCCTGATTGGAGTCGGGTGAGGATAGCCTCTTTTTTCACCCGATGCATAAGCCCGGGATCTTCCGCCACACCTTGTCTTATATGACTACGATGGAGATTGGGTCCTTTACATACAGATTCTTATGCAGGAATACCAACGAATCACAATTACTTAAATATCAGCATCATAAGGAAAATGTTAGCCAACTCCTATATAATTTCCTAAAATTAATTGCCGTATCTTTACGGAAATATTCATAAAACGGCGAAGAAGAAAAAGACCGCGCAGCGGCAGACGTTCCTTTCTCCGGAACAGTATGTAAGGGAAAAGGCAAGAACCTTGGCGGCGGGTGGCGTTGTGTTAAATAATCACTCGAAAAGATCCTTCAAGGTCACCTCGTTCTGGACCACGCCGCTATATTCATTGGGCTTCAGGCCATAGGTTGTGATGAAGACAAGGTGGATGGTCCGGCGAAGCTTGAGGGAGTCGCGGAAGGAGTTGATCTTGTTGTCCAGTTCCTGACGGTATTTTTTTGTGATTGAGAAAGGGCCTTCCCAGAATTTGATCTCGCAGAGGTCTATGACACGGTCGGCGCGGCTTATCACCATATCAATCTGAGCGCCCTCCGAGCGCCAAGACGAAGTTTCCGTCATAACACCCTGAATGCCAAGCGCTTTCTCTATCTGAATATGATGGTACATGCACAGTCTCTCGAACGCGATTCCTGCCCAAGCATTATGAAGGGTGGTGCCGGTCTGGTAGGACCAGAAAGATTTGTCCGAAGTGCCATATTTCTTGATGAACTTGTAGTAGAAGATTGTGTAGAAATCCGTCAGTTGATAGACAGCATCATTTTCTTTTTTACCGAAGGCCTTATATTTCCGGATTATGTCGCAGTCATCCAAGTCAGACAGGATAGTGCTAAGGCCTCCTCCGTCAGGAAGCCCTGTCGCCGCGATGACCTCTTTTCTGGTCAGGCCGGTGCTCCTGCGGCTGAGCGCCTCGATCACTTTCATATAGTCCTCGCTATTCTCAAACAGGGAGGCGTACAAGTTGTCGAACTCTCCGTCCAGTTTGCCTTTTCTTTTGAAGAACATTTCGTCCACATTCTGCGCGAGATTTTTCCCTTTCTCAAAGAGGCTGAGATAGTAAGGAATCCCGCCCATGATCATGTAACATTCCGCGATATCCTTCTCATCAAGGCTGATGCCGGCCGACTTGAAATAGGCCTTGCACTCCGCCAGATTGAACGGTCTGAGGTAGATCTTTCCTGTCACCCTGTTATGCAGACCGCCTTTGTTCCGGAGGATCTTCTTTGTTATCCACGATGTGGCGGAGCCGCAGACAATCAGCATAAGATTGTCTTGCGTGCATCCCCAGTCATTCCAGAAGTGCTCGAGGGCCACAACCAGATCGCATCGATTGGTGTACATGAACGGCAACTCATCAATGAACACGACCTTGCGTCCATTCACCTTTGAACTTTCGATAAGCGTCTTCAAGAAGCCAAACGCTTCCATCCAGGATTTCGGGTAAGGGCAAAGGGGCGAGCCCTGTTTTTTGAGAGCCTCTCCGAAATTGACAAGTTGTGCGGCCTTGTCCTTGACCGCAAGCCCGGTCGCCTTGAAAAGGAATTTATTGTCGAAGAACTGGTTCACCAGAAAAGTCTTTCCCACGCGCCGTCTTCCATAGACAACAACAAACTCTGATTTTCCGGAATCATACAACTTCCGGATTTGCCCAATCTCTGATTTTCTGCCTATTACCTTCATGATATTTATTGATAACCTTGCGCAAAGTTAAAAAAATCGACTTTCCGCAAGGTTTATTATGAATAACTCTGCGGCAAGTCGATAAAAAATGGGCTTACCGCAGAGTTTGCTTCAATTGGCTTATAGATGAAATATCTAACTCAACTAAACGTTCTTGGATTCGACCGTCTCCGACAAGATCATCCGTGTCGTAGATCTGCCGAACATCCGACTCTGTCGGAGGACATCCTCTACAGATAATCGCTGCCGCCGTAAGGACTGTAGATCCTTTCGACAGGCCTGACTGTTGCGCTTGTGGAATTCGTTCAGATAATGCGGTGACATCGTTAAATATTACAAGTCATCTTTTCGAAGCGCTGTCATTAATCCGTTCATTGATGAGTTCGATCAATTCCCTTACGGTGATCAAAACAGGCTCCATTTCTTCTTTACAGGTATAATAAAAGAGATCATAGTCACAATTCTCCCTTATAGACCTCATTTGAGAAAGAACCTTTGAATATTTCGGATCAATTTTTCCTGTAATAACATACTCCCGGCCAAACTCGGTAATAAGGCCACTATGAGTCTTGGGCAAAAATCCATCATTAACCATCATCGCCATCACTGCGTGATAAAGCGCATAATACGCCCTGTTCGCCACCACGTTCCACATTTCCAACCTTGCCAATTCTTCGGCATCAGTCAGAAATTTCAGGCTTTCACCATTTCCTGATCAACAATCACCCGTCTCTCCTCTTCATTCATGGTTAAATAATTTTTATTGAGTCTGTTTGAACATTATGATAGAACAAAGTGCCCTTACGGTTGTTCCAATCGTTTTCCGTGTAGATGACAGGCACAAAATCAAGACCTAACTTCCATCCAAGGAGGGTCAATGGATATATCACACTGTCGTAGTCGCTTTTCTCAATTCTGTCTTTTTGAAGAATGACCAGAAAATCCCAATCCGAATCTGCTCTGAAGTCGCCCCGTGCCCGTGATCCGAAGAGAAAGACGCGCCCGCCCTGCGGAACAGTCTCATTGGCGACCTTCCGCACCTGATCAAGCACCTGTGACAAATCTTCTCTCATAACTGCAAAGAAAATGATTTTCAATGAATATTACAAATCCGTGAACTGATGGACGATAGATGATGTCGGCATATTAACAAGTAAAAAGAATTTTGATATTTCCATTAAAATGTTATTTTTGCAATAAACACATATAGGCTATATGATCATCACACGCCTGTCGTTACACTCAAAAATGGTTCTGCCATTAATTTAAAACCGAATATAACGATGCATGAGGATGGTTAAAGCATCTAAATTTTAATTGAAATATGTAGGTTAAAAGATGTTGGTTGGACTAAACTTTATGTCCAAACTGATGCCAAAGATAATACCATGTTCTTGCTCGTTGACAATAATCTTGATGTGTCCAAGCCCTATTTGACATTAAAAATGAAAGACGATTCTTTGGCAATAAAACATCAACGTGGTGAGGTCGAAGATGATAACGATGAATTAAAAGAGAAACTAAATGGACTGTACCTGCGCATAATAGAGGCGAAAAAACAAGATTCAATATATCCTGATTCAAAGAATCAAACAGTGATGAATCATCCTCACACCAATCCAGGCGGCCTTCTGGAGATACCTCCGGTCTCCTCGATCCACTCAGGGAACTTCTGGAAGCCGCCGAAAGTACCACAATGAGAAAGCTTCCCTCGGATATGTGAGTATTCTCGCACACAGAACAGTGAGTTGCTGGTTATTAAGCAGATATGTTTTCAGGTGTGGAAGATTTTTCACTTTACAAATAGGCAACAGGATGCCTTGCGATGAAGGCAGCGACTTTTAGGTGTGCGAATATTCTCACACCTGGACTTGCAAGTCGGTGATTATTAGACTAATGCATTTCTAAGTGTGCGCGATTATTCACACTTGGGAGAATTAATGAGCCACAGAATGGCCTACAACGGAATCTATGACTTCTAAGTGTGCGAATATATTCATACCCAGAATAGCAAATGGCTGTTCGTCAATGATGTAGAGTTCTAGGTGCGAATGAAAATGAAACGATGTCTCACGTTGTGTGGGAAAGCAAAGTATGTGAAAGGAAAAAACGGGCGGCCTATTGTGGCCGCCCGAATCGGGAATGTGATGGGTTATCTGGTTTTGATTAGACAACACACGTTATGTCTCAGATTACTTTCTTGTGAAGAACTCACCAGTTTCCTTGACAGGGTTGCACTGGAAGAAGTTCGCATAGGCGTTGACAGTCGAATGATTGAATGCATTCGTGTTGGAAAGGACAACGCCGAAACCGCAGATCTGATTTATTGTGGATCCGTACTGAGTCAAAGTCTGAAGCTCGACATCAGCGGTTGTTCTGTTCTGATAGATGATCGTGTTAAAGTCTTCAGAAATCTTGAACCACATCCACACATAATCAGGATCGCCGAGATCGGTCTCAGTGTAAAGCCATGGCTTACCCCAGGCTGTCGCACTCTTGGTCGCGAGTCCAGGGAAATATGTGGCATATTTTCCGTTAACCTGCTGTCCGATACCGTCACGAGTGTCAAGGAATAATCCCATGCGAAGCGTCTTGGCTTCGTAGTCAATGTCCAGACAAGCGTCAAGAACGGTGTCAAAGAACAATCCCTTCACACCGATATTATTGGTGTACGTCTTTCCGTCTGGTGCCACGAGAGCCTCAGTGTTCCTTGGCTCGCCAAGTGTGACATCACCGAAAGTATAAGGATCCTTGGTAGGAACAAAGGAGCCGGCCTGGGCAAAAACCTTAGTCGTGAATGTCCATGCTCCCTTGAAGTCAGCAGGACCGATCTGAAGCGCCTCAAAAGTAGAGCCATTGGCGAAGACGAGCTTGGCGGAACGAGGTTTACCTGTCTCGTTCTTGGTCCAGGAAATCTTCCCATCCGCGTAAGAAAGGAAGCCTTCAGTGACAGCGGCGGCGCCACCGTTAGGGAATTCAACAGAACCGGCCTCATCAGCGATCCACTTGGTTTCCATGGACACCTTTGTCACAGTTCTTTCCACAGTGTAGGCCTTTCCTGCGGCAATTGTCGCAGAAGGCTTAAAGTCAGCGAGGAAAGAGTCCTTATCAATGGTCACGAATATCTTTGAGTTCAGATCGTCGGCGGCCCAGACAGCGGCGTAGGCGGTGACAACACCGTTGGCTACAGTCGCACCAAGATTCAGATCGCCCTCCTCACTCTTGGCGCCGAGAACGCCACCGGAGATGTGGAGTTTATTGTGGATCTTGCCGTTGGCCAGTGTTACAGAGACAGCGGCTTTCGGGTCAACCTCGGTCCCTTCCGGAAGAGCGAGGCTGAACTTCAGCAGACTTGTCTTGTAGGAGAAAGGAATGCTGGCCGCAAGGGCGTCAGGGTTAGTGGAGGTCAGATCCTTGAAGTCAACGGCTCCGTAGATGACCTGATTGTTCAGGGCTGCGGTGAGGTTGGCCTGTGAGCTGATGTCGGACACAATGTCGTCACCACCATCGAAGTTCGTGGTGTTGGCGGTGTTCGCAAGATAAGCGATGATCTTTGTGGAGCCTTCAGGGATGGACACAGCGGGCTGGCGGAAGCAAGCCGTCTTACCGTCAAAAGAGATAGATTTCGGATCGATGGCAAGTTTCGTCACCGGACCGGCTACCGAATTGTCAGCCTTAGCGAAGTATGCCCAAACCACATCATTTTCATTGAATCTTGCCTTGTAGCTGCCGTCCGTCGCCTCTGAATATGAAAGGCGGGTGTCAGGATCCCCGATAGTGGCGGTGATCGTCAATGTCTTAGCACCGTTCTCCGGAGCCACAACCTCATTCTCTGCCTTGTTGCAGGCGAGAAGCGAAGCGGCGAGAGCGAATATTGTCAATATTTTCTTGTACATAGTATTATCCTCCAAGATTAAAGTTTACCACCGTTGCCAAGGTCAAGGCCGTCGCCGATGCTGACCTTGCCGGTAAGAGAGTATTTAGGTCCAGTGGTCCAATCATAATAGAAGTCGTTTGTCGGCCACATAGCGTTAAGAGCATCAACAACATTGGTGCAACTTACGTTATTAACCTTAACCGCAGCAGCCAAGACACCTTCAGCGGTCGCTGAGCAGACTGTACCTTCTGTAACCTTTCTGGCTGACTCCGTGCCAATCGCATTCGCGGCCACACCTTCAAGATAGTATGAATATGAGCATTCAGCGTTGGCATTCAAAGACTTACCTGCAATTGCACCTAAAGTGAGTTCTACATTCTCTACAGGTGAACCAGAAACAGGTGTAACGGTTCCACTTGTGTAGCAATTGTAGATACGTCCACCACTGAATGCACCTGCTATTCCTCCTACTAAAGGTTTTGCTGTTTCGGCATTCGCATATTTGACAGCACCTGTATTCAGGCAATTGTCAAGACGAGATCCGCAACCTCCTTGTGTCTGATTGGTGCGTCCGCCGCCAAGAATACCACCCGCTCTGTCTGAATTTGTGATGATCTCACCGCGGTTTTCGCAGTTATTGATGTCAGTACGAGACTTTGAGCCTCTTCCATCAAAACAACCCATAATACCACCGACAAACTGACCACCGTGAATTTTACCAGTGTTAAGGCAGGCGTAAATCGGAATCGCAGTCCAATTGTTATTATCATAGGACTGACCTACAATACCACCTACATAAATACCAGACTGCGCTACGGAACCACCTTCCTTACCGGTCACAGTGACTTCACCATTATTTGTACAATAGTAAATCTCAACCCTGTTCGGCGCATTTGAGAAAGACCAGGTATGGCCTACAATACCACCTACACCCTGGGTGCCGCCCTCGGTACCGGCGACATTGACCTTACCGTTGTTCACACAATTCTTGATCGCGATGACTCTTTTTCCTGTCTTGCCGGCCGACCTTGCAGAACCGACAATACCGCCGGTCCAACCAGTTTTGAATGTGCCATTGACCTCACCATCGTTCTGGCAATTCAGGATGTTTGCATTGTCCCATGCGGATCCGACAATACCACCATTGACTCCGAATCCGTTACTTGAGACAGTACCAGTGTTCGAGCAATAGGAGACAGTGTACCAGCTTCCGTGTCCGAGGATACCGCCACCCTTGTTGACACAAGTGACAGTCCCTGAGTTGGAGCAACGGCTTACAAAAGAACCATTCGCAAAGCCGACGATACCGCCGACTCCATTTAAATCAACGCCTTTGTCAGAAATATTATTGTTGGTCAAAGTGGCTTCAACCGCTCCGGAATTCTTTGAATTAGTGATGTTTCCTGTCCTGACAGAACCGCAAATACCTCCTACAGAACGGCCACCCTTGATGTTTCCCTCGTTTGAGCAATTATCAATAGCGAAGTTAGATTTGGAATCCACCCAACCGGCGATGCCTCCGACATAGCTGCTTGTTGATGTCACATTAGCCTTGTTGACGCAATTGGTGATCTTAGCACCGTTATCCGCATTGACGAGACCGCAGACACCGGCAGCGTCATCAAATGTTGAATTGACAGTACCCTCTACAGTAACATCGTGGATGTTGGCGCCCTCGGCGATGGCTCCGAAGAGTCCGCAGGATTTTCTGGCTGTCTGGTTGATGTTGAGGCTTACGGTCTTGCCGTTACCGTCAAAATCACCGATGAACTGCTTCTTGACATTGATGGAGGCATCGTAGTAACCGACAGGAGTGGTTACATTCTTGATGTTCTCCATCAGTCTCACATACTGATCCTTCATATTGTTACCGTCGTTCACATAATAAGCGAAAGCAAGGAAGTCAGCAAGGCTGGAGATCTGCCAAGGGTTACCCTGTGTGCCTTCTCCGGCAAGTGGCTTAAGAGCATCACCGATAGTTCCGAGATCATAGTAGGCATTGACAGCCAGTTCCTTGTCGGAAACCGTGGATTTACTCTCACTGGCGTTGTGAAGGTCAAGTGTAACGGCGGTCATAGTGAAACCTGCCGTGTAAGTTCCAGGAATGACGGTGGCATAGAAAGCGTTACCATTGTTTCCATCGACAGCGACAGTGACATCTGATGAATATGTGTTACCCTCGATTGTGCTGACAACAGGAGAACCTGATGTCATGTCAACACTGAAAAGTCCGGAAACCTTGTTGTTCACAGAGTTGATAGACACAACCTTCACCGCAGCTGCGGCATCGGCTGAAACCTTGAAGCGAAGGACTGACGTGACGTTCTTCATCTTCACATAGCGGTCTTCGGCGACGGCGCAAGCGATATTGGCACTGCCGAACAATCCATTTTGGTTGCTCGGAACCTCAAGAGTGAACTTCCCGTCCTCGACTCCTTTGGCGGCGGTGCAAGGATAGACAACATATATCTTACCCTCAAGAGTGGTGCTGAACTCGAAATATCTCTGACCGGCGAACTTGGAGTCAACCGTAAGGGTGTCTGATTCTGTTCCGTTGGTGACGAAAATCTTGTCACCCTCTGACCAGACTGTCTTACCCTGCTTGGTGATGTCGGTCTTTGTCTGGGTCTCCTCGTCAAAGGAGCAGGTGAAAGTCCTGAGCTCTCCTCTGGTCTGCCCGCCATCGAGAACCTCTTCACGGGCGCAAGCCGCTGAAGCTATCGCAAGAGCGGCCACGAAAAGCATTTTTATAGTCTTTTTCATCTTGTATTCAATTAAGGATTACTTGTTCCAGTCCCAACCCGGTTTGTCATAGTCCTCTGTACCGGATGAGTTGTCCGGCTGGGTTGGCTCCTCGCTCTTCTTTACCTCGACCTTGAGGATCTGCCAGGTACCGGCCTTCTTGCTCTCGTCGCTGACATACTTGAAAGCGATCTGGATTACAGAACCAATGTAAGAGTCAAGTTTGATCTCCTCGGAAGTCATCACCTCTGAACCGAGTTCATCAGGATAGGAGAATGTGATGGCTATCTGATTCCAACTGCCTCCATCCTTTCTTACCCAAAGGGAAGTCTGCTCTTTTGCAAGCTCGATGCCGGCGAAATCTCTGACGATGTGATCGAACACAAGGATAGGCTTCTCGGCGTTCTTAAGGTCAATCTTCTCTGTGTAGAGAGTGGCCTCGGTTGTGTAGTCGGCGTTCTTGTAGCCGGAAGCTCTCCAACCTGTCGAGGCGCTCCAAGACCAAAGTGCGTCAAACGCATAAGGGAATATCGCATTGTTGACAACCACCCCGTTCTCGGCGGTTTTGTAGTCGGCGGTGTAAGGGAATGCCTTCGTAGCGGCCGTGTCAGGGCTTGGCTCTGAATATTCTTCATACTTCACAAGGTAGGCATAGACAAACTTGCCGCCCTCATAGTAACCGATGATCGTGACTGTGCCGCGCTCCTTGACATTGTCAAGCTTGCCGCCCTGGGTGCCGTAAGCGACCTCAGAGGCACTGAGACCTGCGACCTGAACGGAGCCGGTGCCGTCAACGAGGTTGAACGAGCCATCGGACTTGAGGCTCTTCACAACTCCGGTGAGCTGGAAGCGCTAGTATTTGTAGATGTTCGCCAACTTGCTCATCGACGAAACGTCGATGGTCTGTACCTCAGGGATATATGCTTCCTGATTGATGGTGAGTTTCGCGGTGAGGGCACCGTCGGTCTGCTTGAATGTGACAGTGGCGGTGCGTTCCACATCCTCGTTCTTTGAGACGGTGACTTTCACAGGCTGGAGTTCCTTGGAAGGATCTCCCGCCATTGGTTCAACCTTAACCCAGGACGCCGAGTTCTCAACGGTCCATTCGACCGTGGCGGTGAGGTTCACTGTCTCGGAACCTCCGTCCACCTTGAAATTCAGCTCACCCGGATTAACCTTAACTGCAGGATCGCCGTAGCCGGGATCCTTTTTGCATGAGGAAAACGCGAAAATCGCGAGAACCGCTGCGGTCAGTGTTAACAAGTGTGATTTCATTGTGAATAAAATTTGTGATTATATAATCGGCAAAACCAATCGTGATGAAATACAAAACCCAATGCGACTAAAGTTCGCCAGAAAACTGCAAAAACGAAATGTGACAGAAAAATCGCGCACATCATACTCACAGAAATGGCTCTCAAACGTTAATTGAATACGTTTTGAGAGCCTTTCCAATAGAGCGTATCACCATCAGACATTCAACTCAAATTTGACTTCCTCACCTGCCAATAGTCGTTCAGTATTTAGCAGATTGTTTTCATAGATGTGGGCATTCCCCAAAAATAGGGTTATGGACTTCAATGGCAAGTCAATCTGTCTCGATATCAGATACAGATGGTAAATGTCAGACGGCAAGCCTAAACTTGCATCTGAACTGCGTTGATAAGCCGTAAGCACAAGTTCTCCATCCTCGATCTGGAACTGAACCAAAGACAGGCACGGTGCCTGATTGCTTTCAGCATCCGTTGCTCCGAGAAACAGCACATAGTTTTTACTGCTCCTCTTTTCCTTATTTATCTTGGCCACAAGCGGTGGCAGTTTCTCGAAGTATGTAGGATATGAGTTCACAAGGATAGGTCCGACATAGTCCCACCAAGAGATGCCGACTTCACGGTACTTCTCCACATTCCGCTCCCCGTGCGTAAACAAGTCCAGTTCACTCCTCAATTTCTTTCTTGCGAGGTTATGTTCTTCGAATATGTCAAGAAGGTCACCAGGGGTCAGAGACAGCTGCTGATTCAATAGGTATTTTATTGCCCCCTTCTTATTCTGCTGCATCTTCCCGTCCAACAGAATATGCTGTAAAATTTGATGATATTTGTTCATATTTGATAGATTTAGTCTTCTATATAGATAACCATCAGAACGCCTTTCAAATGGCTAAAAATGGCCGTTATTCGCCCCCCCGACTTGTTCAAATAGGTTCTGTTGGCGCTGCTCCTCATAGTTGCATACCATCCATTCTTCCTGCTTCCTGCGTGATGTTTTCGACGCGCTTATTGTTCTCTCGATACGGTGAATTGTCCAGCCGTTTTTCTCGGCATACCTTTCAATAGGGCCATATGGGAACATTGTCAGCATGAATTTGCCCTTGACTGTTTCCAGCAACTGAAGGAGTTCTTCCATATTTCTGTCTGAGAACACGCCCTCATAGTGACCACAGTCGCTGTTGATGTATGGAGGGTCAACGAAATGGAACGCGTCATCGCAATCGTATGTCTGGATTACATCGAGAGCGTTCCTATTCTCGATAGTGACATGTTCAAGCCGCCGGCATATCTGCTCGGTGAATTCGTCCTTGGCGTTCTGGACTTTCTTTGGCATACCACCTCCGAAGTCGTACCCGAAAGAGCCGTCCATCATTGACGCAAAAGACATCCTGCACAACGCCCAGACCGCCCAAGCACGTTGGGCTGGGGAGAAGAATTCCGGATAGGCATTTATGTGGGCCGCATGGGCGTGAAGGTCCCGGCTGTGCAGGGTTTTGTCAATCTCTGTCTTCAAGTCTCGATAATAGACTTGCGCCGTCCAATAGAAGTTTGTAAGCTCCATATTGATGTCATTTATGATCTCCGCTTCTACAGGAGACTTGGCGAACAATACGGCTGCCCCGCCACAAAAGGCTTCCGTATAAAGCCGATGTGACGGTATGAGAGGGATTATGTGCTTCAGCATCGTCTGTTTCCCTCCATAATAGGAAATAGGTGTTCTCATATCTGTTGAATTAAAAATTATTGTTACCTTTGTCCCTGTACCACCCATACGCACAAAGCGTCACCATGCAAACGAGGGACTTACTCCCGGCTTTGCGTGGTGACGCTCTTGTGTAAGAGGTGGGTGGTACTATTTCTTACAGGTCGGGAGTTTTTTATTTACAGCCACTCCCAAGGCTGCATCCATTTCAAGTTCAAGGGCGGTCTCTTCTGTACATCTCCCAACCGGACATCACATCCGTCTGGTTTGCTTTAAGCCCGTTCTCCACAAAGGACATCGCAGACACAATCTTGACCATAAGGTTCTTGTCCTTGATGTCCACCGCGGCATCACAGTCATATTGAGCCGCATCGGACACGTGCTTTACATAAGAGCCTGTATTGTTTTCAGAAGGCGGTGCCCAACGGCTAATCATCTGCCTTATCGTCTTCAACCCCAAGTTCGTGTGGTAGTGTCGAAGCGTGACAAACACAGCCCTGTAGCCATAAGCCATCGATTCGAACTGTTTGAAAGCCTTATCACTTGATGGGGTAACCTCTCCCTTATAGGTCGTCCTGCTCAATCTGATGTTGCAGGGATTGTTGTTTCTTATTCCTCTCGGTGCCATACTCTACTCCCATTTATCCCATGAATTGACAAGGTTGATGGCGTTCTGCCTGAATGTCTGAAACTCATTCCATTCGTTCACATATTCAGCCGCCTTGTCATCGGTCAAAGCGCCGATCTCCATGCCGGCCTTCGCCTGCAGGAGCTGAATCTGGTGTGTCTTGATGGCATCCTCCTCGGTCTGGAGATACTTCGACCGGATGATACCGTTCACGAGCTTGTCACGGTTCCACTCATCGCACTCGATGAGCGTGCCTGCGTCAGGCATCGACCCGGTGTAAGAATAACCTTCCATCGGCTCCGATGTCTCATCCGGCTTGTATGTAGCCGGCTTCTCATTGAGATAACATAAAAAATGCGCCCCGTCATATTTTGAGGGACGCATCTGGCGTGGATATGCCACGCTGAACACTTCTGTTGTTTTCATATCAAGTAAACTTATAAAACTTCTTGTTGCGTTTATTGATTTCTATCTTAATAACAGTAGGGGCAGGCAAGTCTTCCTTCGAGAACTCCGTTTCGCATTGCTCTATAAGCACCTTCGAACCGGTGTACGAGAAGTATTCCTCACCTGGCTTAACAAGCACAGATTTGCCTCTGTCATCCGTATAAGAGAACTCCTTACCCTGCCATTCAAAACGTATGGCAAGACACTTCTTCGGAGTGCCGTCATCATTCTTCTCCTTGATGGAGTCTATCACGGCATAATCACGGAGTTCCATAAGGAAATCATCCTCCGACTGCTGCTTCTCCGGGTCAAACAGGAAGTTCTCGAATCTCCTCTGCTGACCGTGAGCAATCTCAAACGGGCATTGGCTTTTGCGCCTGTTAATCTTTGCGCCCAAACGTTCTTTCTTTTCCATATGATACTTTTTTAAGAAATTAATCGAATTTGCATGCATAACCGTTCCGAGTTGCGACGATATGGCTACCCTTATCTGGTCATAGGTAAGACCCATCTTAAGGCCCTTCCTGATTTTCCGCTTGATGTCAAGCACTACATCACGGTTCGCCCGGACATGCCCGTCAGCAAAGATACGGTACCCTACAATCGTAAATCCTCCCTTTGTAGCCCCGACCTGCCACTTTGGGTTCATCGTGAATTTCAGCTCACGTCCCCAGTATAATGCTATCCAATCAACTACAAGATGCAGGAAAGTCTTATCCTCATGAAGGACAAGGACATTGTCCATGAACCTATAAAAGAATCGGAGCCCTTCCTTCACATACTGGCAGAAAAGTGCTTCCAAATAGGCTTCAACCTTCGAGATTTCAGCAAAGTCGGATTCAGTTTTTGCCGACGCCTTTTTGTCCGTGATGTACATTGCCGCCAATTTATGAATCAAGTCCGGATTCGATTGCAGCCCGAACAATCTTCTGACATCATGGTCAAACATACCAAGCGATATATTGGCATAAATCGTCGATATCTTCAGACCGATTGCTATGCCAGCAGGATGTTCAGGATCATCATTGCCCATAGGCGTCCCTATGCTGCTGTCAATGACTGCGTCAAGGGAATTAAGAAGGACAGGATCCTTTATCTTCCTCCTCAGATAGGCTTTGGGAATGTCATGCAGAATATGTGGATACATCTTTGACACATCGAGATTGGCGAAGGCTTTCAGTTCAGGGTGGGTCTTCAGGTCGTGGCTTATAAGCTTCACCATCATATGCTGTCCTCTGCCAGGGATACAGGCAAAGCAGTGTTCGTCAAGGCTTCTGTTTACAATATCCTCTGTACGCGTCAATACGCCCCAATGATAGACGTGATGCCAATATTGAAGCATCGACAGGAACCTCTCCTTCCGACCTTTCTTCTCAAGTATTGTCTTATAGGTGTAATCCTCCGATGAGGGATGGTATGATGAAGTGAGAAAAAGATGAAGAAGGCGATTAACATTTGACTCAAGGTCTTCGTCAAATGCTTTCACCTCCTTCCGTCTTCTTTTCCGTCGTGAAGCCAATCGATGGGCCATACGAAAGTTCTCTTTCGTGCCTATGACTTCCGACAAGTGTCCGTGTCTTCGCACAAGTGTCTAAGTGTTATAAGTGTCTCGTGTCTGCTTTCTCTCACAAGCGCCGTCGAATTCTTACGAACCTACCGGAACCAGTTTTGATATGATGTCTTTCGGCAAGGGCCGGGGTTCATCCTCAAATAGAAGACGGGTGCAAACACAACCAGCCTCCCAAGTAGTGGGGCGACGACAGGTTCGCATTGGAATTCGAGGGCGCATAGTTACCGTTGAAGTACGCCAAGCCATCAATGTCACCATTGTTAGCATTGCCGGAACCGAGCGGAGACCGGAAACCAGAAACCTACCGCCTTAGAGGACAAACCCACCATAAGGCGGCACAAAGGTACAAATTTTACTTAATCCATTAAAACCTCATATTAAAAAACCGCCTGACGGCGGTGATTTTTTTTCATCGCCGCCGACGATTTCACGAAGAAAAGAAAGAACAGTATTTCAAAGAACTTGTTTTGCATCCGCCCACGGATGCCTTGGTTTCTTGCTCAACCGCTATCGCGGTCTGCGCGGTTTCTTGGCTTTCGCGTCGCCCCTTACCCCGCTATGAGGCATATACCTTTGGGGTCGGGTCGAAGTCACCCACGCATTCGCAGAGGGGCGACGACAGGGACGCATTGGAATTCGAGGGCGCATAGTGACCGTTGAAGTACGCCAAGCCAACAATGTCACCAGAGTCAGCAAAGCCGGAACCGAGC
>OIXQ01000301.1_pt1 | contig 23862 bp, 20 predicted proteins | sample 1587791 | NCBI WGS metagenome assembly OIXQ01 (sample SAMN03283273) | human gut metagenome | biome: human-associated habitat; material: feces | host: Homo sapiens | place: Peru | collected 2012
GAAAATGAAGATTTTTCACCTCAAAGAACATTTCAAACAATTCAAAACAGCTTCTCAGTTATGATTGAAAATTTTGAACATTCAATTATATTCATAGGGCTACATTCTTGGAGGTGGGCCCATCGGGCCGCGGCCCATTCCTGGACCCATACGACGGCCGCCTTTGCCACCGAAGTTGCCGAAGCGGTAGGTCAGGGAGACCACGATGTAGCGGCCGAGGGTGTTGTTCAAAGTCTCCGTGTGATAGTTCGAAGAATCTGACACCGAGAGATTCTTGGCCTGATCAAGGATGTCGTAGGCGTTCAGGGCCAACGTGAATTTATCCTTGAACAGCATCTTGGTGATCTTGGCGTTCAGAATCAGTTGGGTTCCCTGATCAGTGGTGTAGCCATTGTACCAATTGTAGTTGCCGTCAGCCACGATTCCGAGGCCGCCTGGGACTGTCCAGTTCATCGAGGCGGAAACCTGATTGCTCCACGTCATATTCGTGGACTGGTTGGCGATCGTGTACCAGGACTTTGACATCCTGGTGCGGCCACCGGCGGTAAGTTCCACGATGTCATTGCGGTAAGTAAGACGAAGTCTCTCCATGAGACCGACTGTCTGAAGCTTGTTCAAAGTGAAGTCAAGCGAGTGGAAATCCTCAAGGAACTTGTCGGCGAGGAAGTTCTCAGCGTTGTAGTTGTCTCCCTCATAGTACTTGCCCATATCAAAATTCGATGAGCCGACATAGGATGACGACCTGGAGTAGCTTGCTCTCGTCATATTGAATATGCTGAAGTTGGACTTCGCAATCGGAGTGTTCAGCATCACGCGGAAACTGCCGTTGTAGGAGTCATTGCCATTGACAGGAATTGAATACTGTACTCCGTTCGTGCCGTACCACTGGGCGTTGACGATAGGATTCTTGACGATGCCGCCATCTATTCCTGCATTGATGGAGAGGAATGTCTTCTTGTTGGTGTGACGGAAATCACTCCTGAAATCGTGGTTGAAATATGGCTCAAGGTACATATTACCGAATGACACATTGAGAGGGTTCGTGTTGTCCGGCACCCTCATCAACTGGTTGACAGACGGTTGCTGCGAGCGGCCGAAATAGAAACCACGGACATTCGTGTTGTCATCGATGTCATACCACAACATCGCCTGAGGAGCCCAGTTCAGGACGTGGCTGTCGTAAGTGTCATAGCCGCTGGTCTCGTTGTGGGTGTCGGTAGGATTGGCGCTCACACCCGCCTGCGCGCGAAGTTTGTCTTTCTGATAGACGAAGTTGGCACCGATTCTCTGATTGACATAGCGGTTGATGATTTCACTCGAATATACTTCATTAATCTTCTCACCTACTGAATTGTAAATCAGATTGTTATAGTCAAAACCTGAAACAACGCCACTGTCAAATGTATTCTTTGTGGAAGAAGTCCTGTTCCAGGAAGCCTCGTAGTTGGCCTCGACGAAGAATCCCTTGCCGAGAGGTTCGGTATAGGTCAATCGTCCACTCAATGACTGAGAGTTCTGCTCTTGGTTGTAACGCTGGTTGATGATGGAATCCGAAGCGGTCTCGAACTCATCGAAAGTCCTTGTAAGAGACTGGTTGAATCCATCCATGTCATTCCCGCTGAAGTTGTAACGCGCGTTGAAAGAGAGGGTTCTGCCAGCCTTGCCGAGTTTCTGCCGGAAGAGGAAGAAGCCGTTGGTCTTCCAGTTCTGGTTCGAACCCGTGTTGCTCGTGAAGCCTTCGTTGGTCCGCGATGCCACACCGTTTCTCTCGGTCAAAGTGGAAAACTCCGAGATTTCATTGAAATCTCCGTTGCCGAAGCTAACCTGCGGCTGGAAAAGAATCGAGGTGTTCTCCGAGAACTTATGCTCAAGACGGACTCCGAAACGATGGCCGTCGGAGTTGGTCGTGTTGGATCCCTTGTTGTTGTAGATAAGATTGTGGTCATCAAGATAGGTGATCTTCCGGCTTTCTTCCTCCACATAAGTCTCGTTGTTGTTATACAGGTAGTTGCCGCCCAGATCCATCTTGCCGTCGAACAAGGTTGTGTTGCCGTTGATTCCACCAATCCAGGAAGTCGTGATTCCGTTGCTCGGGCCCCATCCACGGCTGCCGCGGCCCATTCCACCGCCACCTCCGCGCATTCCCTGCATCATACTTCCGGCCAGATCATTGAATCCACGGTTGTTGGTGTTGTTGCCGTTGATCACCACGCTGAGTTGGTTCTTATCCGTGAAACGTCCCAGGAAACCGGCTCCTTGGTAACGCCAGTCACCGTTTCCAGAAGAAAGTTCCGAGCCAGAGACCTGCTTGCGGACATCGTGCCCCGCTCCGGCCATAACATTACCGAAGAGGCCGTTCATCATCCCCTTCTGAATGGAGAGGTCGATTATCGTCTCATCGTTGCCGTCATCGATGCCGGTGAACTCAGCCTGCTCGGACTTCTTCTCCACGACCTTCACCTTGTCGATGATCTTCGCGGGAATATTCTTGGACGCAAGTTGTGGGTCGTCAAGGAAGAATGTCTTGCCGTCAATTGTTATCTTGCTGATTGTCTGGCCATTCGCAGTGACGGTTCCATCCTCGGAAACCTCCACGCCCGGAAGCTTCTTCAACAGGTCCTCCAGGACATCGTTCTCGGTCGTCTTGAAAGACGAGGCGTTATATTCAATGGTATCCTTCTTGATCACGATCGGGTTGCCGGCGGCGGAGACGCTTGCCGCGTCCAGCACCTGCTTGTCCGGATCCATCTTCAAAGCTCCCAGATCCAGCTTTCCCTTGACCTCAATATCCTTGGTCAGAGGCTTGTAACCAAGAAGTTCCGCCTTCAGGACATATTTCCCGGCGGCGACCTTGTCAAAAACCGTCTTTCCCTTGTCGTCACTCAAGGCATACTTGTAGGGTTTTGTATTGCCTGGTTTTGTGATGGAAACGGTCGCGAACCCGACCGCCTCTCCGGTGGAGGAATCCGTAAGCGACAATGTGACCGTGCCGCCTCCCTGGGCGAAAGCCAAAGAAAAAGCCGACATGACGCCGGCGACAAAAGTGATGAATTTCTTTAAGTTCATAAGGAATACTCAACTAATCAACCTAACGCTTCATTTGACAGAGAAGCGCGGTGACAGTTTAATCCACACGGTAAAAAATGCAGAATAATAAAGAAAAATCCTAATAATATACCAGAGCGAAGCGATGCAAGCAGTCCTGGGCGCAACGATTCAACCATCACTTCACCCGGTCCGGATGGTCCTTGATGAACTTCTCCCAGTCTCCGGAGCCTTTCACCTTCGCCAGCGGACTGGAAATCGAGTAGTAATGGCAAAGGGCGATGGCGAGCGCGTCCGTGGCATCCAGATGTTCCGGCTGGAAGTCCACGTTCAACGTCTTGCGGAGCATCACGCTCACCTGCTCCTTGGACGCGGCTCCGTTGCCGGTGATCGCCTGCTTGGCCTCCCGGGGAGCATATTCATGAATATCGGTGATGCCATATTCAAGAGCGGCGAGCATCGCGGCCCCCTGCGCGCGCCCAAGCTTCAGGATGACCTGCGCGTTCTTGCCGTAGAACGGCGACTCCAGCGCCATTTCGGTGCCGTGGTAGGTCTTGCAGACTTCGGTGACGGTGTCGTAGATCTGACGGAGTTTTGAATATGCGTCCGCCTCCTTCCGCAGATCCAGCACGCCCATATCCACGAACACAGGCTTGCCGCTGATGACATCAATAACCCCGAAACCAAGGAGATTGGTTCCGGGGTCTATTCCGATTATCGTTTTCTTGTCCATAAAGAATTTACGAGCAAGGACTTACCGTCCAATGCGGTTAGTCGATGCAGTCGAATCCGGTGTAAGGACGGAGAACCTCAGGGAGGACGATCTTGTCTTCCTTCTGGTTGTCTTCGAGCAGGGCGGCGACCACGCGAGGGAGAGCGAGCGAGCTTCCGTTCAGGGTGTGGCAAAGCTGCATCCTGCCTTCCGCGTCACGGTAACGCAGGTGCAGACGGTTCGCCTGATAGGTCTCGAAGTTGGAGACTGACGAGATCTCAAGCCAGCGTCCCTGGGCGGCTGACCAAAGTTCGAAATCGTAGGTGATAGCTGATGTGAAACTCAGATCACCACCGCACAGACGGAGGATCCTGTACTTCAGACCGAGCTTGTTGACGATGCCCTCAACATGGGCAACCATCTCATCCAGAGCGGCGTAAGAGTTCTCCGGCTTCTCGATGCGCACGATCTCGACCTTGTCGAACTGATGCAGACGGTTCAGACCTCTCACGTCCTTGCCGTAAGAACCGGCCTCACGACGGAAGCACGGAGTGTAGGCGGTCATCTTCTGCGGGAAGTCGTTGTTACCAAGGATGACATCTCTGAATATGTTCGTGACAGGAACCTCGGCTGTAGGGATGAGATAGAAGTCATCAAGTCCTACATAGTACATCTGGGCCTCCTTGTCAGGCAGCTGGCCGGTACCGAAACCGGAAGCGGCGTTGACCATAATAGGCGGCTCGACCTCCTTGTAGCCGGCGGCTGTGTTGATGTCAAGGAAGAAGTTGATGAGAGCCCTCTGGAGTTTCGCGCCCTTGCCCTTATAGACAGGAAAACCGGCTCCTGTGAGCTTCACTCCAAGGTCGAAATCTATGATGTCATATTTCTTGGCAAGCTCCCAGTGAGGGAGAGCGTGCTCAGGAAGGTTGACCTCAGGGCCTCCCATCTTCACAACCTGATTGTCCTCGGCTCCCTTTCCAGGGATAACGAGGTCGCAAGGCATATTCGGAAGAAGAACCAACTGAGCCTCAAGTTCCTTGTTGTTCTCATCGGCCTTGGCGAGAAGTTCGGAAGACTTGGCCTTGAGTTCGGCCACTTCCTTCTTGACCTCTTCGGCCTCGGCCTTCTTGCCATCTTTCATAAGTCCACCGATCTGCTTGGTGAGCTGATTCTGCTTGGCCACAATAGCGTCACTCTCTGTCTGAAGAGCCCTTCTGTTGGTGTCCAGTTCGAGGACTTTTTCCACGATGGCCCTCGCATCGAAATTCTTTACAGCCAGCTTCTCGATCACATGCTGCGGATCGTCACGAAGCGTTTTGAGTGTAAGCATAATATTGCTAATAGTTTAATTACAATTAAAATGGAAGTCCCCGCTTGCCGCCGGGAATGTTCCCCGACACATTCAGGCTAGCAAGCCTGAAACGGGTTCCTTCAAAACAAAAAAGAGGACAGGCACGATAACTCGAAGCCAGCCCTCTTTCATTATCAATCCTCCGAGTCTTAGTTCTCAAAAGGGATAACCGAGACGTAGGATTTGTCCTCTCTCTTCCTTGTGAACTTAACAGTTCCGTCAACGAGTGCGTAGAGAGTGTGATCCTTGCCCATTCCGACGTTCTTGTCAGGATTGTGGACAGTACCTCTCTGCCTTACGATGATGTTGCCGGCCTTTACGACCTCACCGCCGAATTTCTTGAGTCCAAGCCTTTTGGAATGAGACTCACGACCGTTCTTTGAACTTGATTGTCCTTTCTTGTGTGCCATAATCTGTTACTCTTTAGAAATTAAGCGATTTCATCGATACGGATCTTGGAAAGCTTCTGGCGGTGGCCATTGAGCTTCTGGAATCCCTTACGACGGATCTTCTTGAACACGAGCACCTTGTCAGCCTTTGCCTCGTCATCGAGAACGGTGGCCTTGACAACTGCGCCCTTTACATAAGGATTACCGAGCTTGATCTGCCCTTCGGAGTCAACGAGCAGCACCTTGTCGAACTCGACTGAAGAATCCTTGGCCGCCGCGAGACGGTTAACAAAGATCTCTTTTCCAGCCTCAACCTTGAACTGCTGTCCTGCAATGTCAACAATTGCGTACATAAAAAAACAAAACTTTATTAAGTTTCAGCCGCAAGCGCCCGTAACCTCACGGGACTTCTGGAGCTCCACGGCCATCAAACAGACTGCAAATTTATGCAAAATCCCACAAACCGCAAAATATTTTGATAAGGGCCTCAAAAGGGCCTCAAAAGGCGGCAAAAGGTCAAAATAATCAATCCAGATGCAAAGCTATCAATTCTCTGACTATTAAGATAAAGCGCCCTCCAAGAAAGCCTATATTAAAATCCTCTTTAAACTTGCTAAAGAATCCTCCCTTGACCATTCCGATAGCTGAAGCCTTAGCATAATTAACATAATGCCTCTTCAGTTCCGTATTAAAATAAATGCTCGATGAATCAACAGCTACTCCTTCCAAAACATTATCCTCCAGCGATAGAGGCATATAACCGTGATTGTTAGCATATTGATTATAACCATCAATGGAATCTAAAAGAGCTGGATATCTGACATCTTCATGAATAAAAGCGTGCGGTGCCGCATTTAATTCCTTCAAAAGCCTTTCGGCATTCTTGCCATACTGCGAATTTGTATTCTCTCTCAAAGACAAACCTTTTTGCATCCAATACATTGCATTTTGTGTACTGCGCTTTACACCAAAACCATACAACTGTAAATATCCAAAATGGCACATAGCATCAGAGTTTCCAGCCTCTGCAGCCTGATAATATAATTGTGCCGCTTTACATATATCTTCCTCTATCCCTATTCCGAACTCATAATTATATGCATTTTTGAAGAGTTCTAAAGATGTTTGATTGGCAAAGGCCTTGTCATTGAAAGTAGCAGCCTGTTTAACTGGTCGATACACTTCCTCCAATGATTTCCCACAATTAGAACAAAATTTTGCGTCTTCTGTTATTGAAGCTCCGCAATTTGGACAATAATTCCCCATTGCAATAATGTTATTTAGAATGTACAGATAAAATTTTATCAGTCATCTTATCAAGCGAGATACCGATTTTTGCAATAATTCTAAGCAGCATATCCTCACAAAAATATCTCACTTTAGCGATTATACTCCCTCCTTGGATACATAAAAAATCGAAGTCCTATTCATTTGAGACTTGCTTAAATTTCCTAATCTTATCACCAGGAAGAGGTTCGCCAAATACAAATCCGATAAACATCAAAGCAAGACCGCTTAGAAGTGTATACAATATATACCTTCCTTGTATTTCATCAGAAAACAAAAATACAAGAATTCCTATGATCACTAATGCAAAGCCACAAAAAACAATACTATCACGAACTCCAGAAGCGAAACGGAATGGCATAACTGGTGCACTATCCAAATACTCTTTAATAAACTGGTTATCATCTATTGAAACAAACTTATTCGAAAAATGCTTTAACGATTCGACCTCGTTTTTTGATATACCATATCGCTCAACAATACGATCAAAGAATGCTTGTTCTCGTAAAGTAATCTGATTATCCAGAGCTATACACTGCCATACATAACTAATGATTTTTTTTGATAAAAAAAGATAGCCCATTTTTCGTAACATAGCATCGGCTGAAACATCTTTATTATACCGATACTTTAAGAATCTCAAATACTTATCACGTTGCGCTGCATTTAGGCACATATGCTTCAAAAGAAGCGACATTGTTTTAGATTCTACCGGATCAATATTTTCGAGGCTGAAAATATACACTGTCAATTTTGCGATATCTTTATGGCGGCGTCTTGCACTATGATCATATTTCGTTTTTGTGACCGTATCCATTTCAAAGGCCATAATTTTTTTTGGAAGTCTATCATAAAGCACCACACCGTTATTGCCAAGAAAAACGATTTCAAATTCCTCATTGTTAATCTCGTATCGAATTTTAGTCACAGGAATCGTGATTGCTTTGATTTCATTCCTATATTTATTATAGCCGCCGACTTCCGAATTCATATCTGCCGCATCCTCATATTCTGTCTTAAACCGAACAGCATATTCCGAATACGGACCAGATTTTGCACGAAGTTCTTCAAGGATCCTATCAGTGTCATCAAAGCACACTACAGACGGCCTTTTCCATAATTTACAGACCGACTTGAAAACTTCGTTTCCAGCCACAACGTTCATACCTTTGGAATATTCTGGAGTTGGACCAGGATAGTATAATTGACGAGAATAATAACAAACAGTATACTCTTTAAATGTTTGATAGTAGCCAGTTCCAGAGCATCTCTCGCAAACGACCTCCCCAGAACCACCACAAATATAGCAATTTCCAGTTCCTAAACAGGAATAGCATTGTTTAAAGCCTCTGCCGCGACATGATGAGCATTCAACCTTTCCACTTCCATGGCAACTATTGCAATATCCACCCCCGTAACAGGAGGGACATTCATGGCCATTGGAGTCAAGGCCTGTACCATGACATAAACTGCAATGACCTCCACCACCACAAGAAGAACATCTTACTTCGCCACGACCACCGCAATTATCGCATCTAAGTTCTCCTTTCCCAGCACAAACCGTACATCGACCATTTCCGCCGCACCTATTACACCTACTAGATGGAGTACACGAATGCGTCTCAACACTTCCTGGGAAAAGCCAGGTTTTATCCTTCAAAGTAATATCAACATATTTACTCATACCTACTGATTTCTTCGTGTGTTAAAGCTGTAAAATCATAATCATTAGGATCAGTAGAGGAACTATCTTTTTTCAGAGTTGCTCCTGGCTTCTCATTATTATTTACATCAAATTTGACGTATGTATTTGATGCCACAACACAGTATGTCTCTGATTGTTCGACCGACATTATGTTCACATAACTACCAAGATTCCTGAGACAGTCCAACTTGAAACTAACTTCGTTTAACAAAGCGACAAAATCCTCAGGGCTAACCGATTCTCTATTAACTTGAATTCCATCTATAACTTTCGTTTGATATTCTTTCATATTACGAATACTTTGAATAAAATAATCACCGGCCACAATATCAAAGTTTCACCACAGGTATTCTGCCATGTCGCAAGTTACATTTCAAATGACACATTTTGGCTTTTAAGGAAAGCCGTAATAGTCTGAAGTTTACCATAATATTCCTGATACATTCCCCGCTTATTTTCCCTACTTGTTGGATGATGCTTTTTAGCCGCCTTTACAAAGGCGTCCTTTTCCACGTGTTCATTTTCCTTAAAGTAAATGTTGACAAACGAATAAAACCGTTCATCATCACACGGATGATAATTTGGTCCTAATGGCCCGCCTACCCATTTCTCGAACGCTTCTTGCGTTTTCTGAGAACGGAATATGCTCTTTTTCATAAGTAAAAAGTTATTTTACGTCCCCTGACTCCAAAGAGATAATTGTTCTAAAATAACAAAAGTGTGGAGCCAACCTTCGCCTATCTTGTGGAAGGTTTTGCAGAACCTTGAAAGAAATAAACTACTGATAATACTCCACACTCGGATTGATATGGAGTATCTGCCCCCAGAAAGGGGCATACAGCATAATCAATGCACGAGCGGAAAGAATATCCGTAATCCTTCTTTCTTAAAAATCTGCAAATTTTCCACAAAGGACACGAAAACACTTTCGCTGATATGTACGTCAAGCCAAACGTGTTGGCTATGACGTTGCAAATATAGCGATTAAATTCGTAAAACGATATTAAAAAGTAGATTATTTGCGACAAGCACCGCAACTACCCATCACATCAAGCATTTCAGAGTCAAATCGTTGCAAAAAACATATAACCACGCATTCATACACATGTGGAGCTAGATAGTATGTCGCCTATGGATTCGGGAAGCATAGGCGGCATATCACAAGGAGCATAAATGGGCAATATTGCTTCAGGCAATGGCAAAAATGCATACGACGGCAGCATTATCCGGAGAAAATGCTGCCGTCGCGATTGCGAGGGGCATCGGAGAGCAGTCTCCTGTCAAGCGAATTACCTTACGTTGATATATTCACTGACAAAGCCGGTGGTGGCGGGTATGAGGGAGCGTGACGGAGCGGTGTCCGCGGCAGCGGGTTGGGCCGGCTTACCGGAAGGAGCGCCTGAGGGCAGGATTGGCTGGCAGCCGCCGATGGAGATCTCAATCTTTCCCGTCATCGGGATGGACTCTCCGTACAGGTCCACCAAAGTCAGGTCTTCCCGCGTCAGGGTAAAGGCGACCTCGCGGGACTCGCCGGACTTCAGGAATATCCTCTCGAAGCCTTTCAGGGAGCGGAGCGGGGTGACGAAAGTCCTTTTGTTGGAGACGTACAGCTGCACGACCTCATCGCCGTTACGATTTCCCTTGTTGGTCACTACCGCCGTCACACGAAGCCGTCCTTCAGCCTCAGGGATGATCCGGAGGTCTGAATATTCAAAAGTGGTGTAGCTCAAGCCGAATCCGAACGGATAGACAGGTGTGCCACGGAAGTAACGGTATGTCCGGTCCTGCATGCTATAGTTCTGGTAGTCTGGAATATCCTCGACATCCCTATAAAAAGTCACAGGCAGCCTTCCGGATGGATTATAGTCTCCAAACAGGATGTCGGACACGGCCTCACCTGCGGCCTGGCCACCGTACCAAGCGTTCAGGATGGCGTTCAGGTTGGAGTCCTCCCAATCAAGACCGATGGCGCTTCCCGTCATCATCACGAACACGACAGGCCTGCCGGTGGCCTTTAGGGCTTTCAGCATATCCTCCTGAACCTTAGGAAGGGCGATCGAGGTACGGTCACCACCATAGAAACCGTCAATCTTCACGGACAACTGCTCACCTTCGACCATCGAGGAGATTCCTCCGGCGAAAAGGATCACATCAGCGTCCTTCACTTCCTCGGCGGTCTTGGCGTAGTCAGCGTGTACAAGGGATCCCAAGTCAAAGAATATCTCAGCGTTCTCCGCATTCTGGCGGTAACGGATCTCGATCTCGTACGACTTGCCCTTGACGGCGTCCAGAAGGTAATAGTTGTTGACAAGACCGACCTTTTCCGGAGTCTTTCCGTCAATCAGAAGTTCAGCCCAGTCATCAGCCCGGAGTTCGAAACAGAACTGTCCGCTGCGGGAAGGCTTGAATGTGGTCTTCCAGACCGCCGACATTCTGGCCGCAGACACACCCGGAGCGATATACTGCGCCTCTCCCCAGCGATAATCCGGACGAGATTCCATTCTGGAAAGCACCGGGGAACCATCCATGCCGGTGTTCGTCCAATACTCGGCCTGGAATCCCTGTCTGCCTCCGACCTTGAACAACCTGTCGTCGTAACAGGATGTGAACACATAGTCATCCACAAGATTGACTCCTTTCCGGTAAACAATCTCCACGTCAGTACCCAACTTGGCCTCAAGAGCCTGGCGAAGGGTCTTTATCTCCGATGGGAACCCATAGTAGTTCGCAAGGAAAACCTTCCATTCATCAGCGTTAGGCCCCACAAGCGCGATTTTCTTCACCTTGCCCCTGTCCAATGGAAGTGTGCCATCGTTCTTCAGCAGCACCATCGACTCACGCGCCATTTTCAAGGCATGAGCCTTATGCTCAGGACTTTCCAGAACCGAAAGCGGGATCCGTGAATATGGATTCCTATCGTCCGGGTCAAACATTCCAAGACGGAACCGGATTCTGAACAGCCTCTTTAGCGACTCGTCGATCTGATCCTCGGTTATCAGTCCTTCAGCCACAGCCTCGGCAAGTCTGAAATACGAACTACCACACTCACAATCCGTTCCATGAAGCACCGCGTCAGCGGAGGCCGACGCGGCACTGTCGTACAGTTTGTGGGTTCTATAGAAATCATCTATGGCGCCACAGTCCGAAGTGACATAGCCCGAGAATCCCCACTGGTTCTTCAGGATGTCCATCATCAGGATGTCATTCCCGCAGCACACCTGCCCGAGGAAAGCGTTATAGGCGCACATCACTCCGGTCACGCCTGCCTCAGTCACAAGCTTTTTGAATGCCGGCAGATAGGTGTCCCACAAATCCTGGTCACTGACCTGGGCGTTGAACGTGTGACGGTTCCATTCCGGACCGCTGTGCACGGCATAGTGCTTGGCACAGGCGGATGCCTTCAGATAGCGCGGATCATCCCCCTGGATTCCTTTCACGAAAGCGGAGCCCATCTCACCTGTCAAGTACGGATCCTCACCGTACGTCTCCTGACCTCGCCCCCAACGCGGATCCCTGAATATGTTGATGTTAGGGCTCCAGTAAGTCAAGCCCTTGTATATTCCCGGATCACCACGCCGCCTTGAGTCATTGAATATCGCCCGGCCCTCGTCGGAAGCATATTCCCCCATCAGGCGTATCGCATCCCTGTCCCAGGTGGCCGCCCTCCGACCACCGCCTCCCTAAGCCCCGCCCGGATGTAGATCCCAGCCTCCTCCCGAGAGCCGATGCTGGACAAAACCCTATCCGACCACCCGGTCCTCAGCCGAATGGCCAACTTATCCGAAAAAGACAACATATTCCAAACCGTCTCCAGTGAATCGTGAATATTCCTACCTCCGCCGCTCCCAGGTCATCCCCTGGTTCCGCGAGGCGAAAAGCCCCTTGGACGTACCTGCCAGCAGCACCGCACCGTCCGTCGCCAGGGTCTGGAACTCCCCCACCGCCGAATTATTGTACCGCGTCACCCAAGTCGCCCCGCCGTTCCGCGACCAATACAGTCCCTTGGAAGTCGCCGCGAACAAGTCCGCCCCCATCACCAGCAGATCCCGGAACGTCCCCACCGAACTCATGCAGAACCTGTTGTGCCAAGTCCTCCCCCCGTTAGATGAATATTCAATACTATTCTTCTGCGCATTGATCCGCAGAAACTCGCTTCCGCAGGTTACCAGTTGTGGCATAATGATTTATCTATTTAAAGAAAGATTTACATCGAGTCTGTCCCGCCGAGGTTTCTCCCAATACCCAGACAAAACGGAACCATTCATATTCAAGAAAAAAGTCTCGTTGGGTTTGTCATGGAATTTGGGATCATAAGCAAGGAGAACCAGAGATCCGTCATCGGACGAATCTCCGTACACATACATTCTGTTGTCCGATCCGTTCCGGTTGTAGAACAGAGTGCCGACCACCCTCGGAGCAACTGAATCAAAGGCAAGCTCCACCGTTATCCTGTATTTACCGAGAGTGCCGGAATACACTTCAGGAGTCAATTGCTTGTTGGTGGTTCCGCTGTAATATTCATAAACATAGTCATACTCATTATCGGCCTCGCAATCTCCTTCCTTCACCAGTCTGCGGCCTACACTGATGACCAACGGGGGATACACTATCACCTCCGCCCCAAAGCAGACGTAGTTATAGGCGCCGGTGGACTTCTGATACGACACTACATTGTAACCGGAGTAGCCTCCCAACGCACCACTGTCTCCCGAGAGAAGAATATAGTCTCCGTAGGAATATGGTTCATACCCATAATCGAACGCGACCGTCTCCTTGGTGTTGTCACAGTAGAATGTGGCCTCTGATGAAACAGCGGTGGCCGATGGCGCCGGAGCCTTCGCTTTCGCCGTGGGTATTAGCAGTAAGTCACCGGATTGATACACCGCTGATGAAATATTATCATTACGCGCAAACACTTTCATTTTTACCACAACAATCCCAAGGGTAACGCCTAGGACCACAGACACTGCTACAATTATGGCAGCGAGTTTTCCTGCCTTAAACGTTTCCTGCCTCTCAGAGACAGCTTTTGGGAATATATTATTCCTATGATCGCTTTCTGTAATATGAGATCGAGAATCCTGCGCAGGTGACTCAGACATATGATCTGCAGGAGACAGCCCCTCCGAAAACTGGTTCTCACTCCGCTTCTGACTCAAATATTCTCCACAATATGGGCAACTGGTTGATGAGGAAGGAATCTCCTCTCCGCAATACGGGCAATTGATTGTATTATTCATTGTCTAAATGGTAATCATATTTAATCAGCAATCGATAAGCCACATAAAATCCTCATTCAAAATCAAGGAGGCCGTCCAGAGAATCATTAAAAGATTCGCACAGTTTTTCCAAATCTTTGAGAGGAGAGGTTGTGACTATACCGCTGATGTTCGCCATCGCTGAGATAATCAACTCTTTGTCGCCTTTTCTGACCGCATCGTCCAGAACCGCGTAATTATTCTTCAGCGCATCATTTCTTTCAGAGAATGATGACGTTATGAATTTTTCAGCAGTCTTGTACTTCGCCACGATTCCGGCGAGTTTCACCTGCGTGAGAGCCTCTACTTCCTTGCGATGTTCACGCAACTTGATACAATCGGAATATAACCCTCCTATATTTTGAGCCAATGACAAATTGGTGTTGATCTGTTTGTTAGCCAAAGTCAGATTCTGCATAAAGCTCGAACGCTCCTCAGCGGGTTGAGAGTATTCCGTTTCAATTGACTGGTCGTCATAGTCATATACCGGATTATTCTCGTCTTCAACATCACGGTACATACCTTCTTCGTATTCAGTGTTCATATTCATTATTCCTTGATTTTGGCTTTGGCGGTCTTTGAATATTCATTAGCTACCGCGGCAAGCTGCATAATCTCCATCTTAGTCAGGTTGGTGTCACCATCCTCAAAGACTTTCTTTCTAAGCGGCTCGTAAACAGCCATGAAGCCATCATTGCATTTGACAATGCTTCCTATGATTTCAATCGCACGGAGCATATTGGCCTTGCCTTCGATGTAACCGTCAGCGATCGCTTGAATGTTATCCGTCAATTGCTTCTGGGCTTCCGCATTGTTGTCAAGCTTCTGGAGATACTGGGCGACACTCGCACCGACAGCGGCCACCGTCGCAAATCCCGCCGCAAACTTAGGGTTCTCGTAAACGAACTGTGACAACGAGGCATTGTCCATCACAGCATCGCTGAGGAATGCGACAGTGTTCACCGCGCTTTCAATCGAACTGCCGTTCAGTTCAAAAGAATCGACGCTGACATCAGTTGTGTTCACAGATGAAAAGTCTATCCCGTCCTGAGCCGCTGTCAATCCACCGCCACGATTGGAACCTACTATGTAGTTGATCAATTCTGTAGCAAGATAAATGTTGCGGAAAGCGCAACCACGGGCGTAACTCAGGGCATAGGATACCTTCTTACTTATACCCATCAACTCGTCGTACTCATACTTGGCGACGTTGAAAAGTTCCGCCATATCCCTTGTTTGCGCTTCTTTCTTGTCTGTGCTTTCGAAAAGGAAACCTCTTGTGTTTCGTCTGGAGACCACCTCGAATTTATTGATGATAGGAGTCAGGTGGTCGTCTTCAAGCATATCCTTGTACTTAGGGATGCGCATAATTTCACTGATTCCTTGGCTGTACCGCCCTTTGATCTCCTGTCGCATCAGCATTTTATCGGTCCCGGCGTTCAAAAGCTGCTGCTTGAACTCTCCGTAAACATCATCGGACACGGTAGCACGCAGTGAGTGAGCGTACAGAAATATTAGTTTCTCATCAATAAACGCCCTGTTGGCCTCCACTCGCTCTTTTTTGTCAGGTATGCGATTCACTTCATCGCTCTTCTTCATAAGGGCAAGATAGCATTTCTTGACCTTGGAGTAATTGTCCAACGTGATGGCCGACTTTGGATATGGAATTCCAAGGTTTTTGTTCAAGGCAATGCGGAGCGTCTCAAAACGGATATCAAGTTTAGGAGAAAGATAAGCCCAAAGTTTAGAAGTCTCCTCGTCAAGCACCTGCATGCGTTCACGATATTGATCTCTCGTCCTGACGTAGTTATTATAGTCATTTACTTTCGATTGATACTCATAGAACAATATGCCATAAAGAGCGGCTGCCCCAGCAACACCCAAAATCAATGAATTCAAAAATGGCAAACCGAGAACAAGAAGTAAAACAATAAGCGCGACCGCTGTTACTGACGGAATTCCACAACCTGGTTTTTTGGATTCATCTGGTTCCGGAACCTCCTCCAGTTCATCATCCGCCTTTATCACGCCCTCTAACTGAGCCCATTTGTCTTCATAATCTTTCAGACAAGGGTCTATCTCTTCCTGAAGCGGATCTGTGGTGTCGGTTATCTGCGGTATAAATGTAAGTAGGTACTGTTCTTCTTGCGTCATATCAATAATATTTAGTATTAATTGATGCCTTAATCAAATATAAGGTTGATTATTGTTTTCAGATCTCTCTCGTTCAGACTGATGTTGACTTGGTCACCAAGGACATCTTCTATGATAATTTCGTATATCGTATCAGAACCAGCATAATTCGGTTGCCATGAATCCAATATCAGTTTTTCCGAGAATATGTTGTCTGCACCGATCCTCCATAAAGAGAACTCTCCTTTTGAGCTTTCAAAGATAAATGAGGACAATGCATCGGAGTTCAACCAATCCTTGCACATATTACCGAATCGAACTATATCATTCAAGTCTATCTCAAGTGAGCCCACTGTGTCACGGATAAACAGTTTGGAATCCGTCAACTCAACACTGCGCTTTTCAGATAGATTTCTCTCTATATTCTTGGATTTCAATGATTCTGAGGATACTGTCGAGGTGGAGATCGGTTCGTACGATGATGATGTGGAAGAACTTACTGATTGGTACGATGCGGATGAACTTTCCGCCTTACCTATGTTGTTGGTTAACGTCTTGAATACATCGAACATTGACCGGCAGTCACTGATTCCATATATTTCCCAAATATCGAAAGAAGAATCCACGCTATCAAGATACGAATAAAGGTGGATGTATGGATTATTATTAAAAGTGCGCATCTCAATAACTATATCACAAACTTCGTCATTGACTTTACTAACGAAACGCCCAGATTCAGTCCTATAAACATCATCCCACAAAGCACATTGCCCAGATTGGGCATAGAACTCGAACTTATCATATTTCTGTCTTATTCCAGAAAGCATACTTGATGTAAATTGAGGCCAATAAAGTTTATAGTTTTCTCCAATTATCAACAAAGTATTATTCGTATTAAGGCATAGCGTAATTTTTTTGTCAGGGAAGTTCAGCGCACTCATCGCACCTTTGCCAAAGGAAGGATCATCGAAAATCATATACTTGGAGCCTGTTTCGGAATCAACAAAGACATTATCGGAGGTATCTTCTTGAGTTTTAGATTCAGTTGATGCTTGCTCGGCGGAGCCAGTATAAGAGGAGGCACTGTCATCGTCACGCTGATAATCTCCGTCGCTTATCGCTGAAGCGATGTCTATAACAAGGCACAAAGCCAATAACGTTGCAAATGATATGGCAGTAATCTTTCCGGCTTTCTTGTTGGAGCCGCATCCTGTCTTCATAAAAAGGCACATCAAGAACGGGATGAGTCCGAAACCGATGTAAAGCAGATTCCAGTATGGACTTATGCCTATGTCATTTGTTCTTCGGACACTTATTTTGACAGTCTGCAAATAGCCAAAGATTATCATCAATAACATCAAGGCCTCCTCCACAACCCCCCAATGGTTTGACCAAGAAGCATCGGACAGTCTTTCTGCCAAAACGCCAAGCCCTCTAATTATGGCCATTACAAAAAGGATAGTCAAGATAGCTGTCCTAAATTGCTTACGGCTTATCTTTCCTCTGAAATCAAAGAATCCTTTGAATATCGGATCTATAAACAATCCTTTCAAAGAATATGACCCTTCAAAATTTGAGACTGTATATGCTGTCGGCTTAGAATTGCTCACTGAAGGAGTGTGATCCGTCTTAGGTGCTGCCGTAGGTATTTCTGGTTCCGGCGATGACTCCTCCTGCGTTGATCTTCCATCTTTGCTGTGCTCCAAGTTCTCGCCACAATAAGGGCACACGGTTGCTGAAGCAGGAATCTCTTCGCAACAATATGGGCATTTGATAGTGTTATTCATCAGAAAATAGAATCAAAAAAATAGTCCATCCAAATCCTCGTTAAGTTGAATACGGAATATTATTCTCTCCGCCAGTATAAGGATTGCGAATATCAAGATAATCACCAACAAAGTGATCTCAACCCTATGATAATGTGCAATCTTGTCAAAATCGTCAGACTTCTTCTCAACAGGAGCCGATGTAATATTCACAGGCTGTGACACACGCTCCGCCGCCTCGTCTAGCCACGTTCCGCAATACCTGCATTTCTTGGCCTCAAATTTGATTTCTTTGCCGCAATGCGGGCAAATCTTGGTTTCATTCCGTTCACTCATATCTGAAAATATTAATCACTTGAAAAAATTCAAATCAGCATGGCTGTTTTGCTTTTTTTAGTTAGATTCTCTTTATCAACTTGTTAGAAAATCCGACAATTATTTTTACTCTACAAAATAAGCTCTTTTCAGTGCCATAATCAGGCATCTTGAAAGAGTCGTTTCTTATAACGCTGTAAATATATTCATTTATTTTGTGAATAGTTGGTTGATTTTTGGTCCATATTTGGTCCAAATGAAGGTGGAGGAAGACTTGGTTATGCACGGGAGGGCTGCCTAGGTTGTTTCATGAGGGAAACGGCAAGGTCTGCACACGTGTGGGACAAGGGCTGGGGAACGGCGCTGGCGGTGCTGCAGGAGGGATCGGGGGAAATGGCCGGAAACAGAATTGCGCAGGGTACGCCGCACGGAGCCTTCCGGAGCGGGTCCCAGTCGCAAATCTGTCTTGGGGCAAGGGGGTGCGTGACCTACTCAGCGGCGATCGGGCGAAATTTGGTTTTCCATTGGCTCCAGCCGGAAGCTGTGCGGTATTTTTCCAATGAAGCTGCCGGAACTCGGATCACATCAGCATATTCACCCAGATAAATATCATCCATAACAGGGGGATCCTCCGCCAAGATATTGACTGCTTTCATCGACTCACAACCCTTGAAAGCATCCTCCTCTATCCGGACAACTCCCGCAGGGAGGGTCAACTGCCTGAACGCACAGTTCATAAAGGCCATTTTACCAATCTCCGTCAAAGCTTCGGGAAGCGAGGTGAACTCCAAAGAGACACAGCCCGCAAACGCCTCTTTGTCAATTTTTGTAATCCCCGCCGGAAGGCTCTTCAGCTTCAGATTCCCGCAGCGTTTGAACGCTCTGAGCTCAATAGTGGTCAACCCTGACGGAAGTTCAGTCAAGGCAAGTGTCTCACACTCCTCAAAAGCCTGGAGGCCAATAAACGTCAAACCGTCAGGAAGCTTCTTGAGATTCAATTTAGTTATACATCTGAACGCGCTCGGGCCTATAGAGACCAAACCGGACGGCAACTCTTCAGGAAGCACCCCATTGCTTCCCTCAAAGGTTCCTGTCTCAATAGAAGTCAAAAGAGGAGGAAGTTTGGTCAAGTTCACGTTATCACAATGAGAAAAAGCATAAGCGCCTATCGACCTCAACGTCTCTGGAAGCGAATTCAATCTTATGTTTCCACAACCGGCAAACGCACTATGCCCTATGTCTTCGAGACCATCAGGCAGCTGTGTCAGACACAAGTTGGGACAGCCTGAGAACGCACTGCTCCCTATTCGGATCACCTTGGCAGGCAATTTAAAATCAATCAGGTACTTACAGCCAGAGAATCCATCGTTCGGGACAGCTGTAAGTCCTGTGAAAAATTCAAACTCTTTGAATGAACGGATGTCTGTACTGCGAGAGAAAACACTTCCGATTGTCCTGACATCCGCAGCCTCCTCATATGACAATTCGCCATCGCCATCCTTGTCCCAATTAGAAACGCAAATCGCCTTGACAGCGGAATCCTTAAACTGAATATTCTTTCCGTCAGGGGTCGGAGGTTCCGGTGTGTCGTCATCAGACAAGGCCTTGTATTTGCCTTTCCATTTACTCCAATTTGCGGCGGATTCATATTTCGGGATAGATTGTTCCGGCACATAAATAGCCTCTGCCCTATTTCCAAGATAGGTGTCCAACATTTTCGGTGGCTCTGATGCGTAAATCTTGACGACGGAAGGATAACAGCCATAAAAGGCATCGGTACCAATATGATCGACACTTGCCGGAATCGAGAGGCTCTTTATTCCGCAATTTTTAAACGCACCATCACCGATTGTAAAAAGGCCATCCGGCAACTCTGTAATATTCAGAAGATAGCAATTCTCGAACGCATTATTGCCGATTTCCCTAAGGCCGGAAGGCAACTCAGTCGCAGCCAGATGCCAGCAATTCCGGAACGTGTTCTCACCGATCCTAACCAGATAATCAGGCAGTTTTGTCCAAGACAAAGCCTCGCAGCCATCGAAAGCACCTTCCCCTATCTCTGACACTCCTGACGGAATGCTCTTTGGATTGAAATTCTTTATCCCACCAAACGTACTTGCACCTATCATCTTTAACGAAGCGGGAAGGTCCTCGGGAAGGACACCTTGCTTACCCGCAAAAACAGCCGAGCCTATTGATATGAGGTTGGACGGCAACTCAGTCAATTCAATGTTGTCCGCTCCGGCAAAGGCATACCACCCAATAGTCTCAAGACCATCAGGCAAAGATGTAAATCTCACATTCTTACACTGATGGAACGCCCATTCGCCCATTTGAGTCAGATTCTTAGGAAGACCGGTCAGTTTCAACTCCCAGCATTCACTGAAGCCGCTGGCTGAAATCTTAAGAATACTGTCGGGCAATTTGATTTCGGACAACTTATGGCACAAGGCAAAAGAACAGACACGCAGGTTGGTGAAATATGCCAACTCGTTGAACGACACAATGTCTGAGCTTTCAAAAACGCGACCTAAATCCATCACATCAGCCGCCTCAGCCACAGACAACTCGCCATCACCATTCCGATCCCAATTGGCGACACAAAGAGCCTTCACGGCAGGATCCTTGAACTGAATGATCCCTTCTGCCGGAGGGTCAGGATTCACAGGCGGGTCAGGTTCAATTTGCTTGTCTCCCGTCTGAACCGTCAGCAAAGAGGAGACCTGCTCGTCGCGTCCGTTACCTACCCAAACCTTATAAAAATAGGAGGTGGAATATTCAAGATTCTCTATTGTCAATGAATATCCCAACCCGTCTGGCCGGCTCACTTTGTGCCTTTCCATCATAGACTCATCAGTCCCGAAATAAAATCCATATTCAATGGCGGCGGCCATGTCTTCCTCGGTCTTGAACTTCGCCGTGAGTGTGACCTGGAGATCCTGCACCTGCGCGGTTGCCGATGGCAGGACAGGTGCCCTCAATCCTGCCGGCACACTTCTCTCCTCGCAGCCGGCCAAAAGAACCGCCGCAACGAGAATCACTTTATTGAATATTCGAAACAAGTTCATCCTTAATTGGTCACGTTTCCGCACAAACTTACAAAAATTCCTCGGTTTTTAACACCGGACAGACAAGAAATGATCTCATCGAAAAAAACGCCGCCCCTTTGGGCCACGAATGCGACCGGAATTGCCGCCCAAGGGTGCCGCCCGGCACTCACAGGCAACAGAAAGGGGCGAAAACGTCGCCCAAGGGTGCCGCCCAGCACTCACAGGCGACAGAAAGGGGCATAAACGTCGCCCAAGGGTGTCGCCCAGCACTCACAGGCAACGAAAAGGGGCGAAAACGTCGCCCAAGGGTGTCGCCCGGCACTCACAGGCAACAGAAAGGGGCATAAACGTCGCTCATTAGCGCAGCCGTCTCCGCAAGTAAAGATTACGGCCGGAGGCACCGCCTATGAGGCGTGCCGGATGCGCCACTGACTCTGGTGAAAATCTGCCTTCTTGAAAAACCTACTGTCCGAGCATTCGGCGGAAGGTCTCCATGCCTTTGGTGGCGACTTGGTGGATCTGGGTGATGCGAGGGTCGGCGATGGCCACATCCTCGGGGTCGATCAGGTAGATCGGAATGCCGTTCGGGGCATAGCGGTAAAGGCCGGCGGCGGGGTAGACATTCAAAGATGTGCCGACGATCAACATTATGTCGGCGGCGGAGACGATGTCGATAGCCTTCTCGATGTTCGGGACAGCCTCCCCGAAGAAAACGATGTGCGGACGCAGCTGGCTGCCGTTCGGAGCCTTGTCCCCCAGATGAACCTCATCGTAACCGATGTCAATCACCTCTTTTTCTGAATATGACCGGTCATATTCACCGTCCTCGGGCCGAACCTTCGTCGCCTCGCCGTGGAGGTGCAGGACCTTCGTGCTGCCGGCCCTTTCGTGCAGATTGTCAACGTTCTGGGTGATGACCGTCACTGAATATTCCTTCTCCAGATCAGCGATGGCGTAATGCGCGGCGTTCGGTTTCACCTCGCTGAGCCTCTTGCGCAGACCGTTGTAGAAATTCAGGACCAGTTCCCGGTTGCGGTACCAGCCCTGGATTGAAGCGACCTCTTCGGGATCATATTCACCCCACAGGCCGTTGTTGCCCCTGAATGTGCTGAGTCCGCTCTCGGCGCTCACTCCGGCGCCCGTCAGAACGGCGATTTTCTTTTTCGCTGAGTTCATATATTCATCCTCCTTTGAAAGGTTGCGCGCGGCCGCGACGCATATTCGTAAATTATTGATTCTTTTTGAAATAGTAGTTCCTGAGCCAGTACTCGAACAAGGGGTCGAGAATCACCGGTTTCGCATCCTCGCCGACAAAAGTCAGAATCTCCTTCTTCATCAGAGCGTCCTTCAGGCGGCGCACATTGGCGGACGAGTTGAGGGAATATTTCCGGATCACCTCAGCCGTGCTGAACTTCGAATAGCCGTCGATGATCGCCTTCAGCAGGCTCGCCTGGAAGGTGGTGAGGTCGTTCATCATCGAGATGAAGCGGCCTCTGTTTATCGCCATCACGGTCGCAAGGGCCTCCAGCAGGACAGGCTCCATTATGTAGCCTTTGGACAGCGAGTCGCAGACAGAGGTGAAGTGATTGATGTAGAAAAGATTGCACTTGAAGAGGCGGCACGCTCCGCTGATCAGGTCCCTGTCGATGACCTTACCGCTGGCGAGGAATCCCTTGATGATGTGCTCGACAATCTCCCTCTCATCCACCCTGCTCAGTTTCAAGCGGGTAGCCCTGCGGTAGAAGAAATGCCTCTTTATGAATATGTCCTCCATCGCATTGACCTGCGAGCCTATGAATATATAGGAGAAGATTCTCAGGCCTTCAGCCTTGGCCTCGTCCATCACTTCCTCCATCAGTTTGAAGATCCGCTCGCCGTCATCGGCCAGATCCAGATTCTGGAACTCGTCGATGATCATAAACGTTTTCTCTCCCCTCTCGGCCGCAAGGACGTAAGGCAGTCTGAGGACGGACTTGAGATCCTTGTCGTCCAGATCCCAGTTCGTGGAGAGGATTATGTCCCTATCCGAGAACGCTTTGCGGTCAAAGACCCAGTGCGTGCCTTCCATATAGGCAGTGACTATCTTTTCATACTCGTCGGGGGTGGATGCCACCAGCCTTATGACAGCGGCTCCCAGCCTCTTTACAAAAGACTCGCCTTCCCTGATGTCCAACGCTGTCATCTCCCCCACCGTGAACCTATCCCCGTTCACTTTCATCTTGGTGAAAACCTGATGGACAAGAGATTTCTTTCCTGCGCCGAACGGCTCCCAGACGACCACATTCTCACTCTGTGTCAAAAGGTTACCAAGGATGGCGCAATCTTCCTTACGGCCAATGAAATGCTGGCCGGTAACGTATCTATTGTACAAAAACGGGCTATCCATCGAAATAACATTTTTGTTTTGACAAAATTAACATTTTTTTCCTATCTTTGCACCCGCTTTAGAGAGCGCTTGGAAATTTTATGACGGAAAATGTCTTGATATTCCCAAGTTTAGAGAAAAAAAGGAGGTGGTAACAGCATTATGATCATAGTTCCTATCAAGGAAGGCGAGAACATCGAAAGGGCTCTGAAGAAATTCAAGAGAAAATTCGAGAAGACCGGTGCCATCCGTGAGCTTCGCGCCCGCAAGAACTTCGAGAAGCCTTCTGTAAAGAGAAGAGCCGCGAAGATGAAGGCCATCTACGTTCAGCACCTCCAGCTGCTCGACGAGCAGTAATCAAGACTGACACAGACAATCATGACCGGATCGCGCCCAGCGGTCCGGTTTTCGTATTTAGTAAACGTTAAAAAATAAGTTGGTAAAGATTTGGCGGTATTTTCGAGGATAGATGTCTTTTGGAAGAAG
>OIXQ01000305.1_pt1 | contig 23677 bp, 17 predicted proteins | sample 1587791 | NCBI WGS metagenome assembly OIXQ01 (sample SAMN03283273) | human gut metagenome | biome: human-associated habitat; material: feces | host: Homo sapiens | place: Peru | collected 2012
GAGACCGTGGCCGTGGTGTTCCCCATTCTCAGCCGCAACCGCTTCTCTCTGCTGCTGCAGGGCATCGCCGGTGGCTGCAAGAAGGTGGTGCTGATGCTCAGCTATCCCTCCGACGAGGTGGGCAACCATCTGGTGTCCATGGATCAGCTGGACGAGGCCGGCATCGACCCCTGGCACGATGTGCTGTCCCTGGAGCAGTTCCGCGCCGCCTTCGGCGCCGTCATCCACCCCTTCACCGGCGTGGACTACGTGGACTACTACAAGACCATCATCGAGTCCGCCGGCGCTGAGGCGGAGATCGTGTTTGCCAACCGCGTCCAGGCGGTGCTGGACTACACCGACACCGTCATCTGCTGCGACATCCACACCCGCAAGCGCAGCAAGCGCCTGCTGGCCGCCGCCGGCGCCAAGGTGGTGCTGGGGCTGGACGACCTGCTGACCTCCCCCGTGGACGGCAGCGGCTACAACCTCCAGTACGGCCTGCTGGGCAGCAACAAGGCTGATGATGACCGCGTGAAGCTGTTCCCGCGGGACGCCAAGCCCGTGGCAGAGGCCATCGGAAAGGCCATGAGCGAGGCCACCGGCAAGCGCGTGGAGGCCATGGTCTACGGCGATGGCGCTTTCAAGGACCCCGCCGGCAAGATCTGGGAGCTGGCCGACCCCGTGGTATCCCCTGGCTACACCAGCGGTCTGGTGGGCACTCCCAACGAGCTGAAGCTGAAGTACCTGGCGGACAAGGAGTTTGCCGGTCTGTCCGGACAGGCCCTCAAGGATGCCATTTCCCAGAAGATCCGCGAGAAGGACGCCAAGGTCAGCCTGGTGGGCAACATGGTGTCCGAGGGCACCACGCCCCGCAACCTCACCGACCTCATCGGCTCCCTGTGTGACCTGACCAGCGGCTCCGGCGACAAGGGCACTCCCATCGTCTATATCCAAGGCTATTTTGACAACTATACCAACGAGTAAGCTGTTTCTATCTCCTCACAAATGGAGCAGAGAGGCGCGGGCCTGACGGGCCGCGCCTCTCTGCTTTGTTCTGTTTTACGCTTCACCGTAGGGCAGCTGCACCAGCGCGTTGTCTGCACGCTGGTAAAGCCGTCCGTCCCGGGCATAGTACGTCTCGTTGCCCTCGTCGCATGTCACCGTCCACACAGGGGTGATGATATAGCTGCTGACGCCTTTGTCGTAGCCAAAGTAGCCGGTGGGCGTCGGCAGGCTGCCGTCCGGCTGGACGCTGCGGACATAGCGGCCGATGTGGATGTGTACCGGCAGCGTGATCTCCACTGCGCCGCTGGGCATGGTGTAATGCGCCCGTTCCGCGCCACGGTACGTCTCCGGCATGGTGATGGCCAGCCCCGCGGTAGGGGCCTTCTTCAGCTCGCCGGTGAAGCCGCCGATGGCTGTGACCTTCACGCCCTGCACCGTGTCGGGGATGACGTAGTCGATGGCGTCGCCGGTGCCGTCCCAGCGATAGGTGCTGGCAAAGGCCGCCCCGTGGTCCTTCCGCAGGTAGAGCAGGACACCGTTTTCCTCCACGGCGTCCGCCGCATCGTAGTTCCGCAGGCTGGTCAGCCACAGGGTAGCGGCGGTCAGCACCAGCGCTGCGGCGATGCACAGCAGTCCTCTTTTCATGACACGGCCTCCGTGTCCACCGTGGTGGTGTTGGTGAAGTCCAGGCTGCCGATGAAGGACTGCATACGGGTGCAATAGCCCATCGGAGTCAGGCTGCGGCTGACATCGCGGCCATCCACCATGGCGTAGATGACGATGTTGTAACGGTATACGTCCCATGCCTCCGTCTCCGCCGGGAGGGTATCCTCCTTAGCCGCAGCGGCGTAGACATCATCGCTGTTCGCGGCCATGGCGGCCAGCACATCGCTGTCGGAGACATCGTTGGCGTCCTGCTGGGCCAGACGGCACAGCTCCGTGGCCTGCTCACGGGTCAGATCCACCGTGGCGCCGGTCCAGTAGTCCTCCACGTAGCCGCTGCGGACGGCGTCCAGCCCGGAGGTCTCCAACCAGCCGATGCCCATGGCAGAGCGGCGGAACTGGGGCATATTCAGCAGCTGGTTGGTCAGGCGGTACGTCTCCGTGCCGGAGACACAGGCGATGGTGTAATCCCGCCGGATGGTGTCGCCGTTTTTCAGCTCATAGCGCAGGCGGATGCTCATATAGCGGTCCGAGGTACCGGCCATATCCTCGCCCTGGGCCAGAACGGCGCGGTGCAGCGCCTGCACCCGCTCCAGCACGGCGGGATCGTCCGTTTCGCAGTAGTTGCTGTCACCGGCGTAGAGCTGGACCGACACGGTGTCCACCTGGGACGCGCCGGGTATGCGGTTCTGGACGTCGAAGAAGTCCTGCCGGATGCACAGGGTGATGGCGGCCAGTGCGATCACCAGCGCCAGCGCCTCCTTCCAGCTGCGGCGGAAGACGCGGAACGACTTTTGCAGCAGCATTTGAGCGGCGAAGAAGCACAACAGGCCCATGACCGCCTGGCACAGCAGGAGCTGCACTATGCCGCCGACCAGACCGCCCAGCAGCGCTACGCTGAGGAACAGGCCCAGGCCCAGACCGCCGCACAGACCCACGGTCCACCGGACGATGGGCCGCAGCCAGCGGAAGGCGATGGCGTCACCGGCGGCCTCACTGGGCCGTCTGCGGTACAGAAGCCAACCCAGAGCCAGCAGCGCCAGTCCCACGATGGCATAGACCAGCAAGGAGGTCATGCCGCCCTCCGGCAGGACGCGGAGGTAGACCTCCTCCCCCTCTCGCGGCACCAGAACGTCGGTGTAGCCGCAAACGGCGGTGGACAGGCGGGCGATGGGCGTCAGCCAGATCACCGCCATGGGGAAGGTGGTGCTCTCAAAGCCGAAGTAGAACCAGCGCTGAAGGAACTGCACCACGACGCATACCAACAAAACAATGCAGTTGGCCGCGCCGTACAGCACCGGTATGGCCAGCAGCCAGCCGGTGGCCATGGCGCACAGAGCGCCCAGAGACAGGAAGAACAGCTCCAGCAGCTCCGTCACCAGCAGCCACAGGCCCAGCGCGGCCCAGTCCACGCTGCCGGAGGGCATCATCGCCAGCGCGGACAGCAGGAAGATCAGCAGATTTCCCGCTGTCAGCAGGCCGAAGCCGCTGAGAAAGTGGGTGTAAAACTGGGATGTGCGGGTGACGGGCAGGGCGTGCATCAGCCCCACAGACCGGGGCGTCATCAGATAGGCGTACACCGCCATGGGTATCACCGCGCCCGCCAGCACCGCCAGCACCAGCGAGCCGGTCATGGCGGCATAGACATGGTTGTGCAGCTGCGCTGCCAGCTGGACCGTCTGCTCCGACTGGAAACGCAGGTAATCCCGGGCTGTCTGCAGCAGGGGGATGGGCAGGATCATCAGCCACACCAGCACATAGAGAAAGCCGGCGGGCCAGTAGTGGCGCACGTCGCTGCGCAGCAGCGTCCCGTTACAGCAGGATGTCTTTCGCGGCATAGTCCACACCTCCCAATTCATAGATAAAGATCTCCTCCAGCGTCAGCGGGATGGATTCCAGCAGGATGGGCTCCGTGATCTCCATGCGGCGCAGGATCTCGGCGCGGCTGCCCCGCACGATGTAGGTATACACCCGTCCCACGTGGCTGCGGTGCAGGATGTTCAGCTCCGACGGCAGCATCGGCTCCGTCACGCCGGCGTAGGCTACCTGCAGCTTCACGGTGTTGTCCTGCAGGTCGGAGAGGCTCCGCTCCAGCAGCACCTGCCCGCGGTTCAGGATGCCCACGTGGTCGCACACGTCCTCCAGCTCGCGGAGGTTGTGGCTGGACACCAGCACCGTGGTGCCCCGCTCGGACACGTCACCCAGCAGCAGGGACCACACCTGGCGGCGCATGACGGGGTCCAGCCCATCCACCGGCTCATCCAAAATGAGGTACTCCGGCATGCAGCACACCGCCAACCAGAACGCCGCCTGCTTCTGCATACCCTTGGACATGCGGCGCAGCATCATCTTCTCGTCCAGTGGGAACACCTGCTTCAGCTTTTCATAGCGCTCCCAGCTGAAGGCGGGGTACAGTCCCGCGAAAAAGCGGGCCATCTCACGAATATTGGCCTGGGGGAAATAGTACCAGTCGTCGCCGATCACTGTCATCCGCCGCTTGACGGCGGGGTTCTCGTATACCGGCTGGCCGTCCAGCAGCACCTCGCCGCTGTCCTGACGGTAGATACCGGCCAGATGCCGGATGATGGTGGACTTGCCCGCGCCGTTGGGGCCCACCAGACCGTACACCGCGCCCTTGGGAACCGTCATGTTCAGACTGTCCAGCGCCCGAAAGCCGTCAAAGGTCTTGACCACGTTTTTCGCTTCAAGCATGTGTCTCTCCTCCTCTCCACAGCTGCAAAAGATCCTCCTCCGTGCAGCCCAGCGTCTTCAGCTCCTCCAGCAGAGGGGCCGCCTGCGTCTTCAGCTCACGGATACGCCGCTGCTGCTCGCCGCCCTCGGCGGCGGCAAAGCTGCCCTTGCCGGGCACGGAGTAGATGTATCCCTCCACCTCCAGCTCGCTGTATGCCCGCTGGATGGTGTTGGGGTTGATGGCCAGCTGTGTGGCCAGACTCCGCACCGACGGCAGCTTTTCGTCCGGCGGCAGCAGCCCCGTCAGCATCATCCGCCGCAGATTGTCCTTCACCTGCTGGTACAGGGGGCGGCTGTCCCGATAATCCAGGGAGATCATCCGCACTCACTCCTTCCTGCCATTACGCATTAACTGTATTATGCGTGTTAGTACAGTTACCATACCATGGACAGCTGCGGCTGTCAAGGGGAAAATGGAAAAATGCGGGAAGCACCGTCCCTTTCGGACGGTGCTTCCCGCATACTTTTTCCCGATACGGGGCAAACTGCCCATATCCTGAATTTGCTATGGAGGGAATTTTTATGGAAGCCATCGTATTGCAGAAGGCGTGTATTCGGTGCGGCCTGTGCCCCACCATCTGTCCGGAGGTGTTCTCTCTGGAGGACGGCGAATCGGCGCAGGCGGCGGCCGGGCCGATACCCGACGGTTTGAAGCTGGCCGTGCAGGAGGCGGCGGACGCCTGCCCCGCGGCGGCTATCGAGGTGCGGTAAGCCTTACCGGAGGACGGTGCCGTCCGCCAGGGTGATGGTGTAGCCGTTGAAATTGATGGCGCCGTTGTTGGTGAGGCTGGTCAGCGTGCAGCTGCCGGTGAGGGTCCAGGTGCAGCCGCTGCCGATGGTGACCACGGCATTGTCACTGACAGCCGTACCGTTCTGGACGTTGTCCGCGATGTTGACGGTGCCGGTGAAGCTGCTGCCGTTGGTCAGGGTCATGTTCAGGGTGGAGATGGTGTCCACCACGATGTCGCCTGTCAGCTCCTGAGCATCGGCGGTGAACTCCACCTGAGCGCCGTTGCTGCCGGCGGTGCCCCAGCCGTGGCTGGCGGAGTTGCCCGCCACCCGCAGCAGCACGCCGTCCGTGTCCTCATTCTGGATAGTGACGCCGCTGAGGGTCAGGACGCAGTGGGTGTTGGTGACGTAGATCATGTCGCCGTTTTTACCGGTCAGCGTACCGCCGGTCATGGAGAAGGCGGAGGTGCCTACGTCGGCGTCGCCGCTCATGGACTGGTAGATCATGACGTTGTGGACATTCTCGTCGGAGCTGGTGCCCTTGGTGTCGCTCATGCTGCCGGTAACATCGCAGTCCTCCAGCACAATGGAGTTCTTGCCCTCGATCACCAGCGCCTCGGAGTTGTTGGCGGTGAGGATGGCGTTCTTCACGGTGATGTCCGCAGTGGAGTACACGGCGGGGGAGTTGTAGCCGTTGGAGACATAGCTGCCGCCGTCCACGCTGACGGTGCCGCCGCCTCTGTCGGATCGGATGGCTGCGGAGGAGTTGCCGCTGGTGGTGACGATCAGGCCGCTGGCGATGGTGGTGCCGCCGCCGGTGGTCTGGATGCCGCCGGAGTTGTCAGCGGTGGTGGTAATGACGGAGTTGGAGATGTTGACGGCGGTGCCGGCGCCATAGCTGAACACGCCGTTGCCATTCTGGGCGGCGGAGGTGACCTTGGCGTTGGTGATGGTGACGTTGGCGCCGCTGGTGGCCAGCAGGGCTGCGTTGACACCGTAGAAGTCACCGTTCTCCGTGTTGGAGGCAGCGCCGGAGCTCTTGTCCACGGTGACACCGTCCAGCGTCACGTCCGCGCCGTCGATGCGCAGGGCGTTCTCATCGTCGCCGGTGGAGGTGTAGGTGGTGTCGGAATAGGCGCCGTTTTCACTGATGGTGTTGGCGCTGTCACCTTGGGTGACGGTGCTGCTGCCGCCGAAGCTGCCGCCGGGGCCGCCCATGCCGCCCACGGTGACGATCTCCGCTTTCGCGGCGGTGCCGCTGTCGTCGAACGTTACGGTGAGGATGTCGTCCACGGCCACGTCGGACGCGGTGACGGTCTCGCCGTCTCTGGTGATGGCTGCCTTGGAGAGCTCCACGGCGGCGGTCTCATCGCCCTCGGTGAAGGACGTGCCGCCGGTCATGCCGCCGGGCATATCGGGGGGCGTGCCGCCCTGGCCGTTCTGGCTGTCACCGGAAGGCATCTCCGGCGGCTGCTGGCTGCTGCCAGTGCTGGTATCGCCGTCGGGCTTCTCGGGGGGCGTACCGCCCTGCTGGCTGCTGCCGTCGCCGTTGGGCATCTCCGGCGGCTGCTGGGCGCTGTCGGTGCTGCTGCCGCCGTCGGGCTTTTCCGGCGGGGTGCCGGTGGGCTGCTGGCTGTCGCCGCTGCCACTGTTGTCCGTGGGGGCGGCGTCCTCCGTCAGCTCACCCAACTGCATGGTGACGGTGGTGCCGTCGATGGCGGTGACGCGGCCCGTCAGGGTCTGTCCCGCGTAGGCGGCGTCTGTTGCGGTGCCGCAGGCTGCCAGCGAGCACATCATGGCTGCCGCGCACAGCAGGGACAGGAATTTCTTCTTCATGTCTCATCGACCTCCTTTTATGTTTCGGGAGCGGCGCCCTGTGCGCCGCTGCTTTTCTGTTGATGGCTGTATCATAGCGCGGCTTCCTAAAAGAAACCTAAAAGAAAAAAAGAACTTTCTTTAGGCTGGCTTTAGGCCGCGCATATAGAGTAGGTATCGGCAGCGGGAGGTTGCAATTTCCGCAGCGCTTCCGTATACTGTGCCTATACGAATGAGGTGATACATATGCGTCTTTTGATCGCGGAGGACGAGCTGGATCTGGCGGAAGCGCTGACGGTCTTTTTCGAGAAGAATCATTTCACAGTGGACGCGGTACACAATGGCTTCGATGCCTATGAGTACGCCGTGGCCGGCGGCTACGATGCCATCATATTGGATATTATGATGCCCAAGCTGGACGGTATCCAGGTGCTGGAGCGCCTGCGGGCAGAAGGGGTCAACATCCCCGTCATGATGCTGACGGCCAAGGGCCAGAAGGATGACCGCATCACCGGCTTCAATGCCGGCGCCGACGATTACCTGCCCAAGCCCTTCGACCCTGACGAGCTGCTGAGCCGCGTGCGGGCCATGCTGCGGCGGGGCGAGACGTACCGCCCTACCACTCTGACCTGCGGCGACCTGACGCTGGACCCCGCCTCCGGTCTGCTGACCTGCGGGGATCAGACCCTGCGCCTGACGGGCCGGGAATTTCAGGTGATGGAGCTGTTCATGCGCTCCCCGCGGCAGGTGTTCTCCGCCGAGCGCATCATGGAGCTGGTGTGGGGCTGGGACAATGAGGCGGAGATCAACGTGGTGTGGGTCAACATCTCCAACCTGCGGAAAAAGCTGCGGAGCATTGGTTCCCGCGTGTCCCTGCGGGCCAATCGGGGCCTGGGCTACGTGATGGAGGACGCCGTATGATCAAACGCCTCCGGAACCGCTTTATCCGCATCGCCACGCTGTCCGTGGCGGCGGTAATGCTGCTGCTGACCGTGATCCTGAACGCGGCCAACTATATCTCCACCGACGCCGACCAGCGCCAGACCCTGACGCTGATCGCCGAGAACCGGGGCACCATCCCCATCACCCAGCCGGACATGCCGGACGGGACGCAGGAGCCGCCGGACATGCCGGACGGCATCACGCCCCAGCCGGACCGGAGCGATCCGGGCCGCCGCGGCGGACCCTTCACGGCGGAGACGCCGTTCGCTACCCGCTTCTTCGTCCTGCGGTTTCAGGATGACGGCGCGCTGGTGCAGGCGGACCTGACCAAGATCGCCTCCGTCACGGAGGACGACACTGCCGTCTATCTGAATGCCGCAGTGAAGAAGGGAACGGGCTACGGCTATTGCGGCAGCTACCGCTTCTACGTCACCGATACCGATGACGGGCAGCACCTGGCCATTTTCCTGGACTGCTACCAGTCCCTCCGCGCCGTGAGGACGGTGCTGGTGTGGTCGCTGGCGGCGGACGCCCTGTGTACGCTGCTGGTGCTGGGACTGGTGGTGCTGCTGTCCCGCAGGGCCATCGACCCCGTGGTGCGCAGCGCGGAGCAGCAGAAGCAGTTCATCACCGACGCCAGCCACGAGCTGAAAACGCCCATCACCGTCATCGCCACCAGCCTGAAGGTGCTGGAGATGGAGGTGGGGCGGCAGAAGTGGATCGACAAGGCCCGGGGTCAGACGGAGAAGCTGACGTCACTGGTGAACTCGCTGGTGACGCTGTCCCGCATGGACGAGGAGGAGTCGCCGCTGAAGAAGGAGCCCTTCCCCATCAGCGATGCGGTGCGGGAGACGGCGGAGTCCTTCACAGAGCTGGCCGCCTCCGCAGGGCACCCTCTGACCGTTCAGGTGACGGAGGGGCTCGTCTGCTGCGGCGACGAGTACGCCGTGCGGCAGCTGACCTCTATCCTGCTGGACAATGCGGTGAAGTATGCCGCACCGGACTCCCCCATCACGCTGACACTGGAAAAGAGCCGCCGCGGCGTGGTGCTGCGCACCACCAACCGCTGCGAGGACGCGGCGCACATCGACACCGCCAAGCTGTTCGACCGGTTCTACCGTGCCGACCCGTCCCGCACCGCAGGCGGCTTCGGCATCGGCCTGTCCATCGCCCGCAGCATCGCCGAGGGCCATCGGGGCAGCATCTCCGCCGCCGTGGACGGCGACACCATCACCTTTACGGCGGAACTCCGCTGACGATACAAAAAAGGACTCCCTGCCGCGGGCAGGGAGCCCTTTTTCATGATTTACACGCATTCATTCTCCAACGGGCCGATGCGGATGGTGCGCCCGCCCAGCGTTTCATAGACGCGGTGGGAGATGGACAGCACCGTGCGGCCCGAGGACGCACGGCGCAGGGCCTCCAGCACGCGGCTCTCCGTCTCCGCGTCCAGATTGGCGGTGATCTCGTCCAGCAGCAGCACCGCGGGATCCGCCGCCGCGGCCCGCGCGATGGACAGCAGCTGCCACTCGCCCTGGGAAAACATACCCTCGGCACAGGGGGTGTCGTATCCCTGAGGCAGGGCGCGGATGGCTTCCTCCAGCCCCGCCAGCGCGGCGGCCTTTTCCGCCATGGAGCGGGTCACGGCGCTGTCACCCAGAGTGATCTGATCCAGCACCGTCCCGGGCACGCGGGAGAAGTGCTGCTCCACGCAGCCGATGCACCGGCGGCGCTGCCCGTCGCCGATGCGGGAGACATCCACCCCGCCGATGGTCAATGTGCCGCTGTCCGGCCGGTACAGTCCCAGCAGCAGGCGGAACACCGTGCTCTTTCCCGCGCCGGTACGGCCCACCAGCGTCACCTGCTCTCCTGCCCGCACGGTGAAGGACAGGTCGGTCAGTACCCTGCGCTGGTCGTAGCCAAAGGTGACGTGGTCCAGCACCACGTCACCCCGGGGGATGGCATCGCCGCCGGGCGGCACCTCCCGCTCCGGCTGAGCCAGGAATTCGTCGATACGACGGACGCCGGCCATGGCGGATTGAATGGTCTGGATCTCCATACCCAGACTCTCGATGGGGGAGAAAATGCGGGAAATGTAATCAATGATGGTGACGGAGGTACCCACGGACATGCCGAACAGCGCCAACACCTGCGCCTTGCCGGAGGCGGACAGCAGCATGACAAGGCCCACCACGGCGGCATTCAGCACCAGCACCACCGGCGAGTACACCGCATCGTAGAAATTCGTCTTTTCCACAGCGGCGTAGCCCTCGCCCAGCCGCCGGTCGTACCGCCGCTCCATGTAGCGCTCCAGTCCCAATGTGTGGATGGTGCGGATGTTGTGCAGCGTCTCCGGCACCTGTCCTGACACGGCGGACACGGCTTTCCGATTCTCCAGCTGGGCGGAAAGCATCCGCTTCTGCACGTGCCGCGTGAACAGGGCCAGCAGCGGCAGTACCACCAGCAAAATCAGGGCAAGACCCGTATTTTTCACGGCGATCACCGCCAGAATGGACAGAATGCGGCAGGCGTCTGCCGCCATGGAGATGACGCCGGAGGTGAACAGCGCCTCCACCGTGTCCACATCGCCGGAGAACCGCGCCGCCACCTGCCCGGGCTCCTGCGCCGCCAGCGTGGCCGCCGGCAGCCGCGTCAGCTTGGCGGACATCTCGGAGCGCAGGGCGTGGGTCATTTTCTGACCGAAGATCTCCAGCAGCGTCTCCTGCGCCGAGGACAGCACGCCCTCCAGCGCCAGACTGCCGAAATACAGCAGCGCCGCAGGGAACAGTACCGGCGCACCGCCGGTGAGCCGGTCGATGATGCGGCCCAGCAGCAGCGGCGGCAGCAGCGACGCCAGCACGGACGCCGCCGCGCACAGCAGCGTTCCCGCACTGAGCCACTTGTGGCTCGCAGCGGCGGCGCGGACGGCGCTGAACACGCCGCTTTTTGCGTTACGCTTCATGGGCGGCACCTCCCGTCTGGCTGTCGTACAGAGCGCGGTAGGCGGGCACGTCCTGCCATAGGCGGCTGTGGGCGCCCACCGTCACATGGCCATCCGCCATAAACACCACCTGCGCCATGTCGGGGAAGTGGTACAGCCGGTGGGACAGCAGAAACACCACCTTGTCGCGGGCATATTCCCGCAGGGCGGCGAACACCGCGTCCTCCGTAGCGCGGTCCAGTGCGGAGAAGGGGTCGTCCAGCACCAGCACCGGGCGAGGATGAGCCAGCGTACGGGCCAACGCCAGACGCTGCGCCTGCCCACCGGACAGGCGCACACCGCTGCTGCCCACCACCGTGTCCAGCCCCTGCTCCATGGCCCGCACCTCACCGTCCAGCGCGGTCATCGTCAGATAGGTCATGGCGTCGCCGTTCTGGCCGCACAGGACGTTGGCGGCCACCGTGTCGTTCCACAGCTCGGGGTCGTGGCCCAGATAGCCCACCGCCGCCGCGATCTCCCGCGGCGTCAGACCGGACAGCTCCCGTCCGCCGATGCGGATGGAGCCGCCGTAGCGCTGCTCGCAGAGGAACACGCGGCCCAGCGTGGACTTGCCGCAGGCCACGGGACCCGTTACGCCGATGATGTCCCCGGGGCGGGCCGTCAGCGTCAGCCCCTGGAAGATCGGCGCACCGCCGTCATAGGCGAAGGAGACGTTCTCCAGCGCCACGTCCTGCGGTCCGGGACTCTCCAGAGCGGCCAGCGGCTCCGGCGCCTTCATCAGAGGCTTGATGCGCTTCCAGGATACCTCCGCCCGCTGCACGGCGTTGAACAGCTTGGCGGCCTTGGAGGATTTGGCGGCCATCCGCACGAAACAGGACAAAAACGTGGTGAACGCCGCAATGTTCCAGCTCTGCCATCCCGTGCCCAGCACGTTTTTTCCACCGAACCACAGGATAAACAGCACGCCGAGGTTGGATACCGCCAGATACAGCGGCGGCAGGGCCGACTGCCACACATTGGCCCGCACCGCAGTCTTTTCGTAGCCGTCCAGCGCCGTCTCGTACCGCGCCTCCTGGGTCTCCTCACAGCCGTAGATGCGGTAGGTCACGGCGCTGCGGGCGCGGTCCAATGTGGCGGCGTTCAGGTCTGCCGATGCCTTCTTGTAGGCGGCGCCCGCCTGCTGCACCGGCTTTTTCATCCGCTCAGCGCAGAAGTAGGACACCGGCGGGAAGATCATGCACAGCAGCGCCAGATGCCAGTCGTAGACGAACAGCATGACGATGTAGCTCACCAGCGCCACGCCGGTGTCGAAGATCTCCGTGGTGAATTTCCGCATGCCCTCGGCGCAGTCGTCCACGTCGGAGATAGCCTTGGTCATCAGCTGACCGGCGTCCTCCATCGCCAGCGCGCCGCGGCTCTGACGCACCAGATTGGCGTACAGCACACCCTTCATCCGGCGGTTGATGTTGTTGGCGAAGCGCCGGACGTAGAAACGCTTGACGAACCGTGCCCCCTGCACCAGCAGGGTCACGGCCAGATAGGCGGCGGCCAGCGTTACCATGGCTGCGGCCGTGGCCCGCCCGCCCAGAATGTCGGTGAGGCACTGGGCCATGCGGCCCTCAAACCAGGGCCCTGCCAGAAGTCCCACGTTGTACAGCAGGCCGGACAGCGTCACGAACGCCAGGGGAAGCCACTCCGCGCGGAAATACGCGCGGATGCTGTCGGGACGGAACGTCCGGCCGCTCTTTGATCTCACAGACATCGCCCCCCTGCCGGCAGTTTTCGATACAAGGCAAAGTGTAGCACACTGCGCTCCGCCGCGCAAGGGTCCCGGCGGGACAAAAGAGATCAACGCGGAAATGCCTGCATTTCCGCGATGATCTCCGGGAAGAAGGGAGATCTATCAGTGGAAGGAGAGACGTCATCCGCCGGATAGGCGAGCCGGCCATGATGAAGACACCGGCCCGCTCCGGTCTCGCCGAACACCTCCGCGTACAGACTGGACGCGCCGGACAAATCAGATAAGGTGCAGATGCCTTTGCGTTGACATTTTCTTCCCCACATGATACCATCAAAAACGGCGAAAAAAGCCAACGTTTTCATAAAGGAGAGAGTTTATGGAGAAAAAACCGACCCCCCGGGCGGTGGCCCTGCTGCCCGTGGCCGTATTCCTGGTGCTGTATCTGGTGCTGGGCATTATTCTGGAGTATGTGTTGAAAATCAAAATGGGCTTCTATCAGATCCCCATCGTCGTGGCCTTCCTGGTGGCGCTGCTGGTAGCGTGCCTGCAAAACCGCGGTGTGAGCTTTGATGAAAAGCTGGAGCTGATGGGACAGGGCATCGGTGATAAGAACATCGTCACCATGATCCTCATCTTCCTGGTGGCGGGCATCTTCGTGGGCGTCACCGGCCGCTCCAGCGCCGAGGCCGTGGCCTACTTCCTGCTGTCCATCGCCCCGGTGAAGCTGGCGGTTGCTGTGCTGTTCGTGGTGGCGTGCTTCGTGTCCATGGCCATGGGCACCTCCGTCGGCACCATCACCCTGCTGGCCCCCATCGCCGTGGCGGTGTCCGCCGATTCCGGCTTTGACCTGCCGCTGTGCATCGCCTCCGTCATGGGCGGCGCCATGTTCGGCGACAACCTCAGCTTTATTTCCGATACCACCATCGCCGCCTGCTCTACGCAGGGTACGGAGATGAAGGACAAGTTCCGCGCCAACTTCAAGATCGCCCTGCCCGCCGCGCTGGCGGCGCTGGCGCTGATCATCGTGGTCTCTCTGGGTACCGATGTACAGAACGCCGTCTCCGGCGGTCACGATCTGGTGCTGATCATCCCCTATGTGCTGGTGCTCATCGGCGGCATCGCAGGGCTGAATGTATTCGTGGTACTGCTGGTAGGCATCGTCGCCGGCGCCGCCATCACTCTGGCCATCGGCCAGGTGACGGCTCTGCAGCTCATGGGCAACATGGGCTCCGGCGTCAGCGGCATGTTCGAGACGATCCTGGTAACGCTGCTGGTGTCCTCCCTATGCGGGCTGATCCGGGCCTACGGCGGCTTTGATGCACTGCTGGCCGCTATCCACAAGATGTTCCGGGGCAAGCGCGGCGGCCAGGTGGGCATTGGTCTGCTGGTGGGCCTTATGGACATCTCCACCGCCAATAACACCGTGGCCATCGTCATGGCAGGCCCCATCGCCAAGGAGGTGGCGGAGGAGTACGGCATCAGCTCCAAGCGCTCTGCCTCCCTGCTGGACACCTTCTCCTGCATCTTTCAGGGCATCATCCCCTACGGCGCCCAGATGCTGGTGGCCATTTCCACCTGCGCAACCCTCGGCTACGCCATCAGCGCCTTTGACATCATCCCCCTGCTGTTCTATCCCTTCCTGCTGTGCCTGTCCAGCCTGCTGTTCATTCTGTTTGACAGGAAATAAAGCGTCTCATTTCGTGTGCTTACGCCGAGAGCCCACCTTCTTTAGAAGGTGGGCTCTCGGCGTAATGCTTCCGCGATACCTGTATGACGCGGCGCTGTGGCCGCTGTCCGCTGAAATCGCCATGTAAAAAAGACAGCTTAGGGATATAGGTTTAAGCGCGGCAAATGCTCCGGCACACTCTGCCAGAACCCGCCGGTTGGCTCCCCCTTATTCTTCCTTCAGGTGCTCCTCCATCCAGCGCAGGATCTCGCTGAGTCGGCTGATGCGGTTGGAGGGCTTTCCCTCCCGGCTCAGGCCGTGGTTCTCGCCGTAGAACATACACAGCTTGCTCTCCACGCCATGGAGCTTGAGTGCCGCGAACATTTCCAGACCGTTGGCCAGCGTGCAGCGATAATCCTTATCTGCGTGAATAAAGAGTGTGGGCGTCTTAACACGGTCGGCATAGGTGAGGGGCGACGCCTTCCACAAACGCTCCGGATGCTCCCAAATGGTGCCAAGCTGCTGGTCAGGCACATAATAGTAGCCGATATCCGAGAGGAGATAATCCCCCACATAGTTGGCAATGCTCCGCTGGGACACGGCACAGCGGAAACGGTCCGTGTGACCGATGACCCAGTTGGTCATAAAGCCGCCATAGGAACCGCCGGCAACGCCCATCCGATCTGCGTCGATTTCGGGATACCTCCGCAGGACCTCATCCGTGAACTCCATCAGATCCCGGAAGTCTACCTCTCCGTACTTACCCTGAAGATCGGCGAAGGCATTTCCCTTGCCGCAGCTTCCTCTGGGGTTGCAGTAGCATACGAAAAAGCCGGAGGCCGCCCAAAGCTGCATCTCGTGGTGGAAGCCCGGGCCAAATACCATCTTCGGTCCGCCGTGAATATGAAGGATGCCCGGATACCGTTTGCCCGGCTCGTAGCCCACCGGCTTCATCACGAAGCCGTCGATATCCACGCCATCGGTGTTGGTAAAGGTGAGCCGCTCCGGCACGGAAATGGCCACGCCCTCCAGCGCAGCTCCGTTGAAATCCGTCAGCTGCTCCAGCTCACCGCCGTCCCAAAGGTACACCTCCGGGAGCTTCAGACCCACAGCCGCGGAGAAGAGGAATCTCTTTCCGTCCTTGGTATCGAAATCAATGAGGTAGTCGTCACCGCCGAAGAGCGTCTGTACACCGGTTTGCCTCGTCCACACACACAAGCCGGAGCCCACGCCGTCCGTGTTGAGGAAATACAGCGTCTCGCCCACCATTCTCTGTCCTGTGACGGCGCCGGAGAAGCAGTCGGTGACCACCTCGGAGTTGACCCGGCGGTCATAGCGGCCCAGATTTTCCTCGCCATTTTCGTCCACCACAAAGAATGTGGGGTGCTCGTACACGCCATAGTCCCGCATGACCAGTCCCAGGCAGAGCGCCTTCCGGCCCAAATGCCCCACATAGTCGATGCTGTATTTGTCGGGCGTGATCAGCGTCTCCGTCTCGTTCCGCTCCGCATCCCAGCGATACATTCCCTCGGTGACCGGCTTTACGTCCCGGAAGGGGAACGCGGTGAAGAGCACCTGACCGGGCCGGACATTCACATGATTCACATCATAGTCCTCCGGCGTGATCCGGCGATATTCTCCGGCAGCCTCCAGATAGAGAAACAGCGTATTTCTGGTCTGATTAAACATCCCGACCCCGTTCTCACACAGGGGCAGCTCCGTCAAAACCTTATAGCCCTTGGTCTGCTGACGGCGAACGAGCTCCTTCTCCAGTGCCTCTCCCGTCAGCTCCAGAAGATTCGGCCGGTCCAAATGGGTCTCGCCCGTGAAAACATAACGGCCCTCGTCCATTTTCCAAAGCCCGGATACGGACATGGGGAGACGGAACGCCTCGCGCTCTTCGCCTGTACATACATTCAGGCGGTGATACACCGTCCACTCTTCCTCGAAGCCCCGCGCCTGCAGCGCTTCGTCCGGCTCTGTGGTTTTATAGAGAATATGGGTGTTATCCTCCCAAACCGCCTGCCGCTGGGAGTCCCCTCGGGTGATCTGCCGGCTCTCTCTGCGCTCCAGATCATACAGCCACAGATTCCACCGGTAGCCGTCCCCTTCGCTGTCGACCTCCTTGAGTGCAAAGGTCAGATATCTGCCGTCCGGAGACAGCTCCAGCGCAGAAGGATACCGATATTTGGCAAAATCCGTCAATGCCAGCTTCTTCATACCTGCGTCCCCTCCTTTTCCATCACCTTGAACGTCTCATAAAGCATCCGCGTGCCAAATCCGATGCCGCCCTTTGTATAGATCCCCTCACATTCGGTGGTCCAGGCGGTACCGCCGATATCCAAGTGGATCCAAGGGGTATCTTCGACAAACTCCTTAACGAACATGGCGCCCACCGTGGCATAGCCGCCCACGCTGGAGCCCATCGCGCTGTTTTTCAGATGGGCCACGCGGGAGTCCAGCACCCGGCGGAGATTCTCGTCACAGGGCAGCTCCCACATCCGCTCGCAGGCGGCGGCGGCGCCCTTCTCCACCTGCGCGGTCAGGGCCCGGTTATTGGTAAAGGCTCCGCAGCGGCGATTTCCCAGCGCCGTCTGAATACCGTCGGTGAGTGTGGCAATATCCACGATGCGATCCACGCCGCAGCACTGCTTGGTATACGTCACGGCGTCGGCCAGAGTGATGCGGCCCTCGGCATCGGTGTTGTTCACCTCGATATACCGCCCGGACATGGAGCGGATCACATCGCCCGGCACATAGGCCGTGGCGGAGAGCTTATTCTCACAAGCCGCCACCACACCGGTAATATTGATCCGAAGGCCCCGCTTCTGCGTCGCCCACAGGGCGCCCATCACGGCGGCCGCACCGCTCATATCATGCTGCATGGTCTCCATAAACTCAGACGACTGGAGGGAGTATCCGCCGCTGTCGTAGGTAAGGCCCTTGCCGATCAGCCCCAGGCGGCTCTCCACGTCCTGTGCGCCGGTATACTCCATGACAATGAGCTTAGGCTCGTAAATCGAGCCCTTTCCGACCTCCAGAAAAGCGGTGAGTCCGATGCGCTCCACCTCATCTCTGCCGTAAACGGTCACCTTCACAGGCGTCTCCTTAAAAAGCTCCTGCGCCGCCTGCGCCAGCTTGGCAGGAGTAAGCACCGTGGGGGGCTCATTGATCAGATCCCGTGCGATGCAGGTGGCCTCAGCGGACACCTCCGCCTCCACCAAGGCGGCCTCGTAGCGCTCCGGCATCTCGCAGAGAAACGCAGCCGTTTCGATCCCCGGCGCCGAAGGGGTCGTCTTGTACTTGTCAAACCGGTAGCCGGTAAGAGCGGCAGCCTCTGCCGCCTTTTGGAAGAGCGCCGGCGTGAACTGCGGACACACGCCCCGCAGATCGGTACACACTGCACGCAGATCCAGCTCCTGACACTGACGATACACCTTGGCACAGCTCTCCAGCACCTGCTCCAGGCTCCAGTCTTTCCCCAGACCCAGCAGGAAAATTTGGGTCAGCACGCCCTCTGAAAGAACAGAAAAGCGGAAAATCTCACCCGTTTTCCCTTCAAAGCGCCCCGAGGCACGAACTGCGGCAAGCTCCTGCTCCCAAGGTCCCTGATAGCTGTTCAGGTTGCCTTCTCCCAGCGGGACCACCACACCGTCCCATGCTCTGGCGTCATACTTTTTCACAAGTTGCAGTTCCATTTTTCCTTCCTCCTTCTGGTCTATTCCATGATAGAGAATTAAAAAGCGGGGGCGGCATAGCCGCCCCCGCAGGGGTATGCGAGGTGATCCACCCGCGCTAAATCCCCTTTTTTACAGCAGATGGCAGGCTGCGAAGTGTCCGGGCTCCACCTCTTTGAGCTCCGGGACCTCCCGTGCGCAGTCCGGGCAAGCCATGGGACAGCGGTCGTGGAAGGGACAGCCGGAGGGCAGATGGATCGGGCTGGGAATCTCTCCACGCAGCTCCTGAGATTCGGCAATACTGCCCTCATCGATCGTCGGTGCAGCGGAAAAAAGCGCCTTGGTATAGGGGTGAACCGGGTTGGAGAACAGCAGCTTCTTCGGAGCCCGCTCCACAATAGTTCCCAGATACATGACACCCAAGCTGTCGCTGATGTGCTTGACCACGCTCAGATCGTGTGCGATGAACAGATAGGAGAAATGAAATTCATCCTTCAGATCCATAAGAATGTTCAGGATCTGAGCCTGAATGGACACATCCAGAGCAGATACCGGCTCATCCGCTATGATAAATTTAGGCTCGACCGCCAATGCCCGGGCTATGCCGATGCGCTGACGCTGACCGCCGGAAAACTGATGCGGATACCGGTTGGCCTGCTCAGAGCTGAGCCCAACACGCTCCAACAGATGAATCGCCTTCTCCTCCGCCTCCGCCTTGCTGCTGCACAGCTTGTGGAACAGCATCGGCTCTGTGAGGATCTCCATGATCTTCTGCCGGGGATTCAGGGAAGCATAGGGATCCTGAAAGATCATCTGCATCTCCCGACGGATGGGGCGCATCTCCTGCGGCTTGAGCCGGGTGATATCGCGTCCGTCGAATATGATCTTGCCGGACTTTGGCTCGATCAGCTTGATGATGGTGCGGGCCGTGGTAGACTTTCCGCAGCCGGACTCGCCCACCAGACTGAACACCTCGCCCTGCTCTACATCAAAGCTGACATTGTTGACTGCATGAACCACTCGATTTTCCAGTGAAAAATGGCCGTTTTTGAATTTTACCTTATCCAGAAAATCCTTGGTGAGATTGAACTCCTGCACCAAATTCTCCACCTGAAGAATCTTACTCATGGCGCTCGCCTCCTGTCAGCGGAAAGTGGCAGGCCGCACAATGCCCCGGACCCACCTCATGGTTTTCAGGCGTCACGGTACGGCAAATATCCTGGCAGTATTTGCATCTGGGAGCAAAGTAACATCCTTGGGGCAGATCCAGCATACTGGGAACCATACCCGGAATGGACTCCAGACGTTTTTGCTCCTCTCCCATTCTGGGGATGGAGTTAAGAAGTCCCTCGGTATACGGATGGCTGGGGCGGCGGATCACGTCATCCCGGGAGCCGCTTTCCACGATTTTGCCGCAGTACATCACGATGATACGATCCGCCATCTGGGACACCACCGCCAAGTCATGGGTGATCAGAATGAGAGAAGCGCCCTGCTCCTTCACCAGCTTATCCATGAGCTTGAGGATCTGCGCCTGTATGGTCACATCCAGGGCCGTGGTAGGCTCATCGGCGATGATGAGCTTCGGATTGGCGGCCAGGGCGATCGCAATGATGACCCGCTGCCGCATACCGCCAGAAAACTGATGGGGGTAGGATTTCAGCCGATCCTCAGGGTTGGGGATACCCACCATATGCAGCAATTCCACACAGCGCGCGTGCTTTTCCTGCTTGGTCATCTGCTTCTGGTGGAGGTCCAGCATCTCGGTGATCTGTTTCTCAATGGTATAGAGCGGATTCAGGGAGGTCATCGGATCCTGGAACACCATGGAGATCGCCTTGCCTCGGATCTTCATCATTTCCCTTTCGCTCTTTTTGCTGATATCCTCACCCTGGAAAAGGATCCTGTCCGATTCCACCACACCGGGCGGCTCGATCAATTTCAGAATGGAAAAGCTGCTAACGGATTTACCGCTGCCCGACTCGCCCACGATGCCCAGCACCTGTCCCTCATCCAGAGAAAAGCTAATGCCGTCCACCGCCTTGACTACACCGCGGAAGGTGTGGAAATAGGTTCGCAGGTTTTCCACCTGCAGCAGTGTTTCGCTCATCTCGCTCCCCCCTTACTTCAGCTTAGGATTGAACTCATCGCGCAGGAAATCTCCCAGAAGGTTGATTCCGAACACGATCAGCATGATGTAGAGACCCGGCATCACCGCGATCCACCAGTATCCGCTGAACAGCACGTCGAAGCCGTTCTTGACCAGCATGCCCAGAGAGGGCTCCGTGACCGGAACGCCTACGCCCAGAAAGCTCAGCGTGGCTTCCGCCAGAATAAGGCCGCCCACCTTCATCGTGGAAAGAACGATGACGGTGGTCATTACGTTGGGCAGCACATGCTTGGCAATGATCAGGATATTGGGGATACCAATGACTCTGGCCGCATCTACATATTCCATCTGCTTCACCGTCAGCACCTCGGCGCGGACGGTACGGATGTATGTGACACATCCGATGATCGTAAATACGACCAGCAGCTTGCTTACACCCCGTCCAAACATGGTCATGATGAAGAGTGCCACGAGGATATCGGGAAAAGAGAGCAGGATATCTGCCAAACGCATGATGACAGCGTCTGCCCTCCCGCCAAAATAGCCGGAGATCAGTCCCAGCGTGATACCTACGGCGCAGGCCAGCAGCGTACCTACAACGCCGATAAAGAGGGAGATGCGGCTTCCGTAAATAAGAGAGCTGAAAATATCCCGTCCCTGACTGTCGGTACCGAAAATAAACCGGGCGTCACCTCCCGCCTCCCATGCAGGCGGCTTGTAGGAATCCGTGAGGGAGAGAGAGGCTACATCATAGGGGTTCTGCGGAGCAAACAACGGCCCGAAAAGGGCAATGAACAGTACCAGTACCACGATCACCGTACCGACGATAGCGGACGGACTGCGTTTGTAATTGTGAAAGAACTCAGACTCAGCGATGCGCCGGAACAAGCTCTTGTTGGGGGCCGCGCCCTTTTTTTTCATTTCACCCATAGCGCATCACCTGAATTCGATCCTCGGGTCGATGACTGTATACAGAAGGTCGACCACAAAATTGATAAACACAAACAACACCGTAGTCAGGATCAGATAGGCCACAATGACCGGCCGATCCACCGAGTTAATGGAGTCAATAAGAAGCTTGCCGAGTCCCGGCCAGGAGTAGATGGTCTCCGTCACCGTCGTAAAGGCGATAAGGGAACCGATTTCCATACCAAACACCGTGATAACCGGGATCAGGGCATTTTTCAGGGCGTGTCCAAAGAGGACCTTTCGGGTGGACACACCTTTGGCTCGGGCAAATTTGATATAATCCTGCCGCATATTCTCCATCACACCGGCGCGGGTAAGGCGCACCAGAGACGCGATGTTGGTCACAGACAGCGTAAGAGCAGGCAGGATAATGTACTTAAGTCCACCGGGCGCAAACAGGCTGAAATTCATCCCCAGGAACGGCGCGGTCGCGCCCCGTCCCGAGGAGGGGAACCAGTGCAGCTTCAGAGAGAAGATGTAGATCAGCATGATGCCGATGAAGAAGGAGGGCAGGGAAATGCCCAGAATGGAGCCTCCCATCACCAATGTGCTGGATTTTCGTTTGGGGAAAGCGCCCGCATATACGCCCAGTGGGATAGAGATAACGAGCGCCAGCACGACGGATACAAAAACCAGCTCCAGCGTAGCAGGCACCCGCTGGGCGATCAGGGAGAGCACGTCCACCTTATAGATGTAGGACTTGCCGAAATCTCCCTTGAGCGCATTGGTAACAAACGATACATACTGCTCCAGGATCGGTCTGTTGAGCCCCAGTTCCTCTCGAACCTGCTCTCGAACCTCAGGCGGAGCCTTGGGAGAGACCAGCATATTGACGGGATCGCCAATGAAGTTGGCCAGAACAAATACCAGAATGGACACAATGAAAAGTGTAACTACCATTTGCGCCAGCCGCTTCAGGAAATACTTGAACACGGTAACACCTCATTTACGGGCTTACACCCTTTTGGCGGGAGGCAGAAGGGAAGATCCCCTTCTGCCTCCTCCCATTGACTGTTCTTATGTACGCTTAGAAGGTGAAGTCCCAAGCCAGAATATGGTCATCGGCACTGGGGGTGTACTGGATGCCGGCGCGCACGCCGAAGATATTGTCCTTGAAGAACAGGGGGATGTAGGCGGCCTCGTCCCGGGCGATCTGATCCACCTGCTCCACCAGCGCTGCGCGCTTGGTCTGATCGGTCTCAACAGATGCCTGATCCAGCAGCGCATCCACCTCGGCATTGCTGTAATGGCCCTTGTTGCCTTCGCCCATGCCGGGCTTGCCGTCGTAGGTATAGAGCATATCGTTGAAGATGACCATGCCCTCGCCGGAGCTGTCGCCCCAGCCCGCCATGAAGAAGGAGGACTGGAGGTTCTCTGCGCTTACCTTCTCATAGAAGGAGGCGCGGGGCAGCAGGTTCACCTCGGTCTGGATGCCCACCTTCTCCAGATAGCTGGCAATGGCCTGAGACACCTGGTCGGCGTTCATGTCACTGTCACTGCGGGCATCGATGCGGAGATAGAAGCCATCAGGATAGCCGGCCTCCGCCAAAAGCTGCTTGGCAAGCTCGGGATCGTAGGCGGGACGCTCTGCGTCGGCATTATATCCCACACAGATGCTGGGCAGATAGGAGTTAGCCACGGTGGCGTAGCCGTTCATGACGGTATCGACGATCGTCTGAATGTCAATGGCGTGGTAGATAGCCTGACGAACCTTCATGTTGAGGAGCGGGTTGGGATCGTCGGTACCGGCAGAGCCATGCTCATTGAGCAGATCAAAGCCCATGTAGCTGCAGGACAGGCTGGGATTGGTGATGACCTGAACGTTGGGGTCGTTCTCCAGACGGTTCACGTCCATCACGGGGATGTTGGAGATAAAGTCCACCTCGCCGTTGATGAGAGCGGTGGTGCGGGTGGCTGCATTGGCGATCACGCGGAACTCCACGGTCTCTGCATCAGGCAGCTCGCCCCAATACTCGTCGTTGCGGATCAGCTTGATGTAGGATTCCTTCACATGCTCCACCAGACGATACCGACCGGTACCCACAGGGTTCGCGGCGATCTCCTCACTGGTAAGGCCCTCGCAGGTCTCCTTGTCAAGCATCATGATATGGATCAGGCTGCCGGCAAACACGGGATAGGGGATCTTGGTCACCAGCTGCACGGTGTAATCATCCACCTTCTTGACCTCCTGCAGACGCATGAGGTACACGCCCATCTCCAGAGTAGGATCGTTGAGGATGCGCTCAAAGCTGAAGATCACGTCGTCGGCATTGAAGTCGTTTCCGTTGGAGAACTTCACGCCCTGGCGGAGCTTGAACTCCCACGTCACGCCGTCATCCAGAACAGTCCAGCTCTCTGCCAGACCGGGCTTCTTGCCCAGGTTTGCATCATAGTCCACCAGAGGGTCGTACAGGTGAGACGCCATCTGCATCTCGGCGCTGCTGTCCTTTACTGCGGGGTCCAGCGAGACAACATCATTCAGCACCGCGATGGTCAGACTCTTTTTGCCGTCATCAGCGGGGTCGCTCTGCTGTGAATTGTCTGCCCCACAGCCGGTCAAGGCCACCGAGAGACACAGAGCTACGGACAGGAGCATTGCAATGGTTCTCTTTTTCATAGCTGTTTCTCCTTTAAAAAATAGTAGAATTTTTCTCTCTGCCGCAAGATGATTTTAGGTCGGTTGAGG
>OIXQ01000307.1_pt1 | contig 23635 bp, 12 predicted proteins | sample 1587791 | NCBI WGS metagenome assembly OIXQ01 (sample SAMN03283273) | human gut metagenome | biome: human-associated habitat; material: feces | host: Homo sapiens | place: Peru | collected 2012
TAACAGAAAACGACTTGGAGCAATCCATTCTTGACAACCTACAACACTTCCTGCTGGAAATGGGGCATGGATTCTGTTTTGAAGCTCGGCAAAAGCGTATCTTGATTGATGAGGACTATTTCTTTGCCGACCTTGTGTTCTATCACCGCATCTTGAAGTGCCATGTTATTGTGGAATTGAAGATAGACAAGTTCCGCCATGAGTATGCTTCGCAATTGAATATGTATCTGAACTATTTCAAGGCGAAAGTGATGCAGCCGGATGATAATCCGCCTATCGGTATTCTGCTTTGCACAGAAAAGGGAGATACATTGGTTAAGTATGCCGCCGGATTAGACCCGAATATCTTCGTACAGAAGTACATGATAGAACTTCCAAGCGAGGAAGAAATAAAGGAGTTCATTGCTTCCTCAAATTACTAACCTATCATAAAAAGTAATACTGGCGAAAAGAAAAACAGTATTCTTCTTTTCGCCAGCAACATATAATCCGCCGACAAAAAATAGGTTTAGTCCGTTTTGGATATATAAACATTAAAAAATTACGATTTATGAAAAGAAATTTAGGTATACTATTAATGTTTTAATAGCAGTTCCTAATTTCGTTACTCACAAACAATTAAAATATTCATCGGGCAATATCGGAGGTTATTGTGTCGAAATCTTGTCAAGGTGACGACAAATTAATCTTCTCACTTATATGAGAAACACTTCTCACCTTAATGAAACACTTCTCACTTATATGAGAAACAAAATGTTGGATACAAACTCAGTTGGTCGCATCCTAATTTTTATTGCCCTATATCGGAGCGGTCTCTTTTTTTATCTAATATTTTCAGATTCACTCCAAATGATGTACTTTTGTGGGAAATAAAGGTATTAAGATAAAATGAATTATGTCATCCATGCTCCGGCGGCAAGTTGGAAAACGTCCGTACAGTTGCCGGCATCTAAAAGTATATGCAATCGTGCTTTGATATTAAATGCATTAAGTTACAGTCCGTATGAAATCCAAAATCTGTCGGATTGCGATGATACTGATGTAATGGTAAAGGCACTCAATTCAAATGATTCCCATTTCGATGTGAAAGCAGCCGGTACAGCAATGCGTTTCCTGACAGCCTTCCTTTCCAAGGTGGTTGGCGAATGGACGATTACCGGGACAGAGCGGATGAAAAACCGTCCTATCCGTATTTTGGTGGATGCTTTGAATGCAGTGGGAGCCAAGATTGAATATTTGGAGAAAGAGGGCTTTCCTCCTCTTCGTATCATGGGCAGTGCTTTGCAAGGTGGCGAGATATCATTGGATGGCGGTGTCAGTTCCCAATATATTTCGGCATTGTTGATGATTGCTCCGCTGATGGAGAAGGGGCTTACGTTGCATTTGCAAGGAAAAGTGATATCAAAGCCTTATATCCATTTGACATTGCAATTGATGAAGCAGTATGGTGTGGAGAGCGAGTGGGTCGGATCGACCATAAAAGTCGCACCCCAATCTTATCGCCCGTTGCCTTATACCGTAGAATCCGATTGGAGCGCCGCTTCTTATTGGTATGAGATGATGGCATTGAGCCAACAGGCAGAAATAGAATTGAAAGGCCTTTTCAAAGAGAGTCTTCAAGGAGATGCTGCCGGAGCCAAGCTTTTTGCCCAGTTGGGAGTGGCTACTGACTATAAAGCGGGCGGTGTCGTTTTGCGTAAAAACGGGAATGTCTGCCAGAAGCTGATATATGATTTTGTCAATGAACCTGATTTGGCGCAGACATTTGTCACAACCTGCGCTTTCATGGATATTCCTTTCCGTTTCACCGGATTGCAAAGCTTGAAAATCAAGGAGACAGACAGGATAGAGGCGTTGAAGTGTGAGTTGCGCAAATTAGGATATGTATTGACTGACACGAACGGAAGTATTTTGGAATGGAATGGCGAACGTTGCGAACCGGAAGCCCATCCGGTGATTACAACTTATGAAGACCATCGAATGGCGATGGCGTTTGCGCCAGCCTCTCTCGTCCGGAAAGAGGGCATAGAGATTGCACATCCTGAAGTGGTGAGTAAAAGTTATCCGCATTTTTGGGAGAATTTGGAAAGTGCGGGGTTTGTTGTTGAATCCAGATAAAGAAAGGAGCAGCCAGCTATGTGGTATATTCTGTTGAGCTTGGTGGTTTTAGGAATTGTCGCTGCCGTCATCGGGTATTTCCGTAACAAGAAACTACAAAAGATGCTGGAGCGGGGGGAGATTTCAGAAATCCCGGAAGCGCAAGAAATCCCGGAAGAGTGTTGCGGTCAGCACGAAACATGTGAACGTGACAGTTTGTTAGCGGCAGTCAGCAAATCGATAGAATATTATGACGACGAGGAATTGGACCGTTTCCAAGGCGTTGAGGCAAGCGATTACGATGATGAGGCTGTTGAAGAATTCAGGGAAATCCTATATACTTTGAAAGAAATCGAAGTGGCAGGTTGGTTGAGGAGCCTGCAATTACGAGGCGTAAACCTGCCGGACGCATTGAAAGACGAAGCGTTCTTGATTGTCGGGGAGCGTCGAACACATTAATAGATAAATATGGAATTGATTCAATATGCTTTTTTCCAGAACGCCCTGTTGGGAAGTTTGTTCACGGCAATCGCATGCGGCATTGTCGGGACATACATCGTTACGCGGCGTTTGGTCTTTATATGCGGCGGAATCACCCATGCCTCTTTTGGCGGATTGGGCTTAGGTTTTTTCTTGGGCATTAATCCAATTCTGACGGCACTGCTGTTTTCTGTCCTTTCCGCCTTTGGCGTGGAATGGGTTAGCAAGAGCCAGCAAGTCCGTGAAGATTCTGCTATTGCCGGTGTTTGGTCGTTGGGCATGGCATTGGGTGTCATCTTCATTTTCCTTACGCCCGGTTATGCACCCAATTTGTCCGCTTATCTGTTTGGGAACATATTAACGATATCGAAAGCAGATATTTGGGCAAGTGCTGCATTGGCATTGGCACTTGTGGCACTCTTTTCCCTCTTTATGCGGGAGATTATCTATGTCGCATTCGATGCCAATTTTGCCCGAACCCAACAGTTGCCGGTGAAATGGATAGAATATGCCATGATGTGCTTTATTGCCATCACCATTGTCCTTTCCATCCGTATGGTGGGAATCATGTTGTTGATGAGTTTGATGACATTGCCCCAAATAACAGTCAACCTAATCACATCCGACTATCGGAAAATTCTCTTGGGAAGTATCTTGATTGCCTTTTTCGGCTGTGTCGTCGGTTTAGTGCTCTCTTATTACCTGAATATTCCGTCCGGTGCTTTTATCATATTGGTTCTAGTAGCCCTGTTTTTGCTGGTAAAGGCATGGAAAAGATAGGAGGAATGCAATAAAATAGTGCCTTTAGCGTTGAACAAATATAGGTTTATTAAATTGAAAAAAGCTTCTTACTATATAATATTGCTTCTGTCTCTTCTTTTATGGTCTTGCAGTACCAAGAAGAATACAAGGATGAATCGGTTTTATCATGCGTTGAATTCCCGCTTCAACATCTATTATAATGGGAAAACAGCGTTTGACGAAGCTCTGTCTGCCATGCAAAATGGCTATAAAGAGAATTATGCCGATATGATTTTGATGTATCCGATCAGTGCCCAGCCGAAGGACAAATCAGAGACCGGCGGAGCTTTTGACCGGGCCATTGAGAAGAGCAACAAGGCAATCAAGCTTCACTCCATCCAAGCCAAGCCTGTGAAGAAAGCCGGATGGCGCAACAATCCCAAAATGGTCAAGTGGCAAAGCCAGGAAGAGTACAACCCGTTCCTGAAGAAGTGCTGGATGCTGATGGGCGAGGCGCAATTCTATAATGCCGATTTCCTCCAGGCTTCTGCGACTTTCTCCTATATTTGCCGCCATTACAAAGAAGATGAAGAGATAGTTGCCATGGCTAAATTGTGGCAAGCTCGTTGCTATGCTGAAATGGGATGGTTTTATGAGTCGGAAGATATCCTGAACAAATTGAATACAAACGGGATTCCAAAGAAGAACCTTAACCAATATGCCGCTGTCTATGCCGATTATTTAATCAAGAACCAACGGTTTGAAGATGCCATTCCTTATATGAAAACAGCCATCAAAGCAGAGAAAAACGCATTGCAGCGGAAGCGCATGAAGTATTTATTGGGACAGATGTATGCTTCGTTGGAGATGAATGGCTTGGCATATAAGACCTTTGGAGAAGTCATCCGTTCCAATCCTCCGTATGAATTGGAGTTCGCAGCCCGTATCAGGCAGACGGAAGTCTTTTCCGGAGCCAATTCCCAGAAAGTGGTCAAGATGTTGCAACGCATGGCGAAAAGCCAAAAGAACAAAGACTACCTTGACCAAGTATATTATGCTTTGGGCAATATCTATCTGAGCAGGGAAGATACGGCTCAGGCTATCAAAAACTATGAATTGGGAGTCGAGAAGAGTACGCAAAACGGATTGGATAAAGCCATTTGCCAAATCAAATTGGGAGACCTCTATTTTGAGCGGCGCGATTATGTAAAGGCGCAACCCAATTTCAGCGGGGCTTTGTCTGGTATCCAGAAAGAGTATAAAGAGTACGACCGTGTTTCCAAACTTTCCGCTATCTTGGATGAGTTGGTGGTGCACGTCGAAGCTGTCCATTTGCAAGATAGTTTGCAGACTTTGGCAAAGATGCCCGAACAAGAGAGGTTGGCAGTGATTGATAAAATCATTGAAGAGGTAAAAGCAGAAGAGAAACGTGCCAAAGAGGAGGCTGAAAAAGATGCATATTTGGCAGAACAAGCCGCAAGAGGAAGCGGAATCAATCGTCCGGGCACGGAAGCAAAGAGTGTGACGATTCCGACTGCCAATGGCGAATCTTCTTTCTATTTCTATAACCCGCAAACGGTTGCGCAAGGTAAAACCCAGTTCCAACGCAAATGGGGACGCCGTCCTTTGGAGGATGATTGGCGTCGTCGCAAAAAGACTCTTTCTACGTTTGAAGAACCGTCCCAGGACATGGAAGAAAATTTGGCAAACAATGGAACGGAAGAGGGAACAACTCCGGAAACGGCAACACCGGACGCACCTGTTTCCGACGACCCGAAGACTCGTGAATATTATCTCCAACAGTTACCGATGACACCGGAAGATGTGGACGCTTCCAATGTGATCATCGAGGATGGATTATACAATATGGCAATGATTTATAAGGATAAATTGGAAGATTTCCCATTGTCGATTCAGGCATTCGAAGATTTGGAGAAGCGTTTCCCTTACAATACACATCGTTTGGAGAGTTATTACCAAATATATTTGATGGCTCTTCGTACGCAAAACAGTTTGTTGGCGGAAGAGTACAAGAATAAACTGATAAAGGATTTCCCCGGAACGGATTATGCGGTGGCTGTGGCAGATCCTAATTATGAGTACAACATCCGGATGATGGATGTCGTGCAAGATTCCATTTATGAACAGACTTATGAACGCTATTTGGCGGAAGATACTTCAGCTGTCCGGAAGAATTACCGGGTGGTGAGCGAGAAATATCCATTGGCTAAGCTGCTGCCTAAGTTCATGTTCTTGGATGCGCTCACTTATGTCCAAGCGGGAGATGCGGATGGGTTCAAGGCGGCATTGAAGGCGTTGTTGGATAAATATCCTTCTGAAGATGTGTCGGAATTGGCTGGTGAAATGTTGAAAGGTGTCCTGCGTGGACGGCAATTGATGCAAGGAGGCGTGCGAGGAATGGCTTGGAATCTCCGTTTTGGAGCAGCTGAGGATGGTTCTCTCTCGGCTTCCGATTCGGCAAGGATCTTTACTGCTGATTTAAAAGTGCCGTATCGTTTAGTGATGCTTTATCCGATTGGAAGTGTGGACAAGAACCGTCTGCTCTTCTCCGTGGCTGCCTACAATTTCGCCAATTTCATGGTGAAGCAATTGGATATGACCTTTGAAAATGCAGGAGCGATGAGCCTCTTTATCCAAAGCGGTTTCTATAGCTTTGACGAGGTTTGGCACTATTACCAGATGATTTATGGGAAAGATGGCTATGCTTCGGCATTGGACAAAGAGATTGTGATTATCCCGATTTCCGATGACAATTATGAAACGTTGATGCATGGTAAGACTTTGGACGAATATATGACCTTCTTTGATGAGAATTTCCATGATATTGCTCCGGAGTTGATAGCTCGTTGGCGTGCTCGTACAGAGGCTGACGAAGATGAGCAGGACGAAGTTCCGGAAGAGGCATCGGAGGAAGTGGCTGTTCCTGCTGTCCAGACGGAGAAAGTAGAACATGTGGAAAAGGCGGAACCGGCAGAAAAGGTTGAGCAGACAGAGAAAGCAGAGCTGACGGAGAAGGAGGGAAATGCAGTTCAAACGGAAATCCCGGAAACAATCCCGGTTTCGGATTCTGTCCCGGCTCAGAAGGAGGATATCCAGGTGGCAGATACAGTGAAGAAAGTTTCTTTCCAACCGGAAAAGGAGAAGAACTTGACATTGAAAGATATCGAGGAAATCCATCGTTTGCAAGAGGAGGCTAAAGCTATCGAAAAAGAGAAAGCCCGCCAGGAATTTGCGGAGAAGCAGAAAGCGGAAAAGGCGATGTTGGAACAGACGGAGCAACAGCGTACGGAAACGGAAGCCAAACAGAAACAGGCTGACGAAGAGGCGTTGAAGGCAAAGGTGGAACGTGAAAAACAACAGGAAGCTGATCGGAAAGCCAAATTGAAACAGGCGGAAAGCGACAAGAAAGCGAAACTGAAATCCCGTGAGGAGCTCCGGAAAGAGAAAGAACGTGCATATAAAGCGCGCTTGAAACAGAAAGAGAAAGAACGCAAGGAAAAAGAGCGTGCGTATAAGCAGAAGTTGAAAGATCGTGAGAAAGCTCGCAAGGCTGAATTGAAAGCGAAGGAGCAAGCTCGCAAAGAAAAGTTGAAAAAATGATTGTTATTCGACAAAACGAAGATACGATAGAGCAGGGAATTGTTGCAACGATTGGATTCTTTGACGGAGTTCATGTGGGGCATCGTTTCTTGATAAAGGAGTTGCAGGATTGGGGGAAAGAGTTGAATATGCCGTCTGCGGTAATCACTTTCCCCGAACATCCGCGCCAAGTCCTCCATTCCGATTACCGTCCGAAATTGTTAGATACTTTCCAAGAGAAGATGGAACGTTTGGAGACTACCGGCATTGATTATTGCATCGCATTGGATTTCACCTACGAACTCTCCCTCTATTCCGCTGCCGATTTTATCCGCCTTTTAGCAGAGGAATATCATGTGAAAGGTTTGCTGATTGGCTACGACCACCGTTTCGGGCATGACCGTTCGGATGGATTTGAGCAGTATGTGGAATATGGCGGGCAAGTCGGGATGGAAGTGAGGAAAGCCTCTCCGTATGATGAGGGGAATATCCGTGTCAGCTCCTCTGAAATCCGCCGTTTGTTGCAGGAAGGAAAGGTGGAAATGGCAAATGTTTTGCTTACTTATCCTTACCAATTAAGAGGACGGATTGTCAGTGGCTACAAAGTTGGGCGGACAATCGGTTTCCCGACGGCAAATATCGAGGTGGATTCTCCTTACAAGCTGTTGCCTAAAGTGGGCGTTTACGCAGTTTGGGTGGAACTTCTTGGCAAGCGGTACAAAGGGATGTTGTATATTGGCAAGCGACCGACTTTGCAGAATGGGGACAACCTGACAATCGAGGTGAATATCCTCGGTTTCTCCGGGAATGCCTATAATGATGAGATTACAGTCTCATTTGTCTATGCGGTGCGGGAAGACAAGACGTTTGAGAGCGTGGAGGCTCTTCGTGAGCAGTTGGAACGTGACCGCCAAACGGTGGATAAACTTTTAGTGGAATAAGATATATATAATGTATTATAGGGCACTCGATTTATTGAAAGGGATGATTTCCCGTCCTTCGTTCAGCCGCGACGAGAAAGAGGTTGCGGACTATTTGGAGCAGTCGTGGAAAGAAGATGGCCATTTCGTTTACAGAAGCGGCAATAATATATGGTTGACGGCTGGGATGATTGACCCGAAGAAGCCGACACTGCTTTTGAACTCTCATATTGATACGGTAAAACCGGCAAGCGGCTGGACAAAAGACCCGTTTACTCCTGAAGAGACGGAAGATGACAGGCTGTATGGTTTGGGCAGTAACGATGCCGGAGCCAGTGTGGTCTCCCTTTATGCCGCTTTCTCCCAGTTGATAGAAAGGGAACAATCCTACAATTTGATATTCTTGGCTTCCTGTGAAGAGGAGGTTTCAGGCAAGAACGGCATTGAAAGTGTCTTGAAACTCTTGCCGCCGATTACGTTTGCTGTCGTAGGTGAACCGACCGGCATGCATCCCGCGGTTGCGGAAAAGGGTTTGATGGTGCTGGATTGCGTGGCTAAAGGAAAAGCCGCTCATGCTGCCCGCAACGAAGGAATCAATGCAATCTATGAGGCGATGCAAGATATAGAATGGTTCCGTACATATCAATTCCCGGAGAAGAGCGAGTTCTTGGGACCGGTGAAGATGAGCGTTACCATGATACAGGCCGGCACCCAGCACAATGTCGTACCGGACAAATGCGAATATGTCGTAGATATCCGCTCCAATGAATATTATTCGAATGAACAGTTGTTCAACACTGTTCAAACAGCACTCAAATCGGAAATAAAAGCCCGTAGTTTCCGGCTCAACTCCTCCCGGACCGATTTGAACCATCCATTTGTGCAGCGTGCCCTTTTATTGGGACGCGAACCGTTTGGTTCTCCAACCTTGAGCGACCAGGCGTTGATGTCATTCCCTTCGGTCAAGATTGGACCGGGCGATTCAGCCCGTTCTCATTCAGCCGATGAATACATTGAACTGCTGGAAATACGAGAAGCGATTGATTTGTATGTCCGTTTGTTGGACGGATTGTCCCTTTGACACATGAAGATAGGCGAGTCGGGTAAACACATTTTGACGTTGGGAGCGGGCACGTTGGTTGCCCAATTGATTCCGGTTTTGGCTTCAGTCGTGTTGGCACGTATTTATAGTGCCGACGCCTATGGCGACTGGGGAATCTTTTTGAGTGTTGTCTCTTTGTTGGCAGTGGCAGCGACTGGACAATATGAATTGGCAATCGTGCGCCCCGAATTGGAAAAGGATGCCGAAATGGTCATGCGGCTCTGCTTTTTGATAGTACTTTCCTTTTTCTTCTTGTCGTTTGGTGGCGTGCTGGTGGGAGAGGTGTTCCATCTTCCGCTGATTACGCAACTTCCGGGGAAATATCTGCTCCCGTTTTTCGTGCTCGCATTGGGCTTGTTGCAAATCTATACCCATTATGCCAACCGGAAGGAGCGATATAAGTTGATTGCTATTTCCGGAGTGGTGAGGAATGCCCTCCAAGCGATTTCCCGCATTTCATTGGGATTGTTCCATTGTCTTTACGGACTCATTACCGGTGCATTCGTGGGATTGTTGGCTGCGGTTTCCTATTGTGAATACAAAATGCCGCTCCGCCGAATCCTATTCTCCGGATATGATTGGCAATCGCTGAAGCGAGTGGCTTACCGTTATCGTTATTTCCCTATTTATCAGATGCCCGGCAGCCTCTTGAATGCCGCTTCTACCAGCGTGATGGTTTTGATGTTGGCTCTCTATTTCGAGAAAGAATACATCGGTTATTTCTCCATGACCATTTCATTGCTTTACTTCCCGGTGCAGTTGGCTGGGGCAGCCATGAGTAAAGTGTTCTATAAAAAGGCATCTTTGGCTTCGTCCGAGAACCAGAGCCATCAGCTCCTTATGCAACTGCTCGGGTTTACTTTTGCGGCAGGTCTATTGATGACCATTCTGTTGGTCGGCATCGGTGAGGAACTTTTCTCCTTTGTGTTGGGAAATCGTTGGCTCGTTTCTGCGCAATATGCTGTTATCTTGGCTCCCTGCATTTGGATTATGCTCTGCTTTTCCCCGCTTAGCGTCATCTTTGATGCAAAGGATTGCCAGCGGATAGAATTGATTTTGAATTTGGTAATGTTTGCCGTGAGAGTGGTGGCAATAGTTATTTGTGGCGAATTGCATGCTTCCATGGGCACTGCCATTTTCTATTTTGGAGTTATCGGCTTGTTGGTTTGGACAGCAGAAGCCTATTGGATTATGAAGTTAAGCGGAGCGCGGTTTACGGTTAGGCAGTTATCTATAGCTTTGCCTCTTATATTTCTTCTCCTTGCCGGGTGGATATGGAAGATAAAAGAGGTCGTATATGTATAGGGGAAAGTTGTGGTATTTCTCAAGGATAAAATATTGAGATGAAAAGAAATCTCCTTATCTTTGTGGAAAGACATTCACCGAAATCCTTCGGGGGAGGTCGGTAAGATAATAACCCTAATAAAACAAAATCATGAAGAAAAACTTTTGTTTAGTGCTACTGTTGGCATTCTTTGCTACGTGTACGTCTTGGGCGGAAAGCCTGAAATTGGAACCTGCCTTTTGGTGGTCTGGAATGAAAAACCCTGAACTTCAGTTGATGGTTTATGGTAAAGATATAGCCGGCTATTTGCCGACTGTCCGCTATCCCGGTGTGAAGGTGAAAAGCACGGTCGCTTTGGAAAGCCCTAATTACCTTTTGCTCTATTTGGATGTGGCGGATGCGCAACCCGGCAGTTTTGATATAACCTTTACCAAAGGGAAGAAGAGTTTCGTTTGTCCGTATGAATTGAAGAAAAGGAAAGAGCATGCCGATGAAATAGTCGGATTTAACTCTTCCGACGTGCTTTATTTGGTCATGCCGGACCGCTTTGCTAATGGCGACCCATCCAACGATCAAATCCCGATGCGCTGCGAGTATAAGGTGGACCGGGAGAGTCCCAATGCCCGTCATGGTGGAGATTTGGCAGGCATAGAGCAGCATCTGGACTATATCGAGGATTTGGGTGTGACAGCCATCTGGCTGAATCCGGTTCTGGAGAACGATATGCCCGGTGGTTCATACCATGGTTATGCGACGACAGACTACTACCGTGTGGATTCCCGCTTTGGAACCAATGAGGATTATAAAAGACTTATAGACAAGGCTCACCAGAGAGGAATGAAAGTCGTGATGGATATGATCTTCAACCATTGCGGTAGTGAACATCCATGGATGAAGGATATCCCCAGCCACGATTGGTTTAACAATTTGGGTCATTATGTCCAAACGAACCACGATAAAGAGGCGTATTTCGACCCTTATGTGTCTGATTACGACAAAAGTGTCATGATGGACGGATGGTTTGTCCATTCTATGCCTGATTTGAACCAAAAGAATCCGCATGTGGAGAAATATTTGATTCAGAACTCTATTTGGTGGATTGAATATAGTGGTGTGGATGGCATACGCCAAGATACCTATCCCTATGCAGATGTGGAGATGATGAGGAGATGGTGCAAAGAGGTGGAGAATGAATACCCGCAATATAATATCGTGGGAGAGGCTTGGATGAACTATACTATCGGTTCGGCATATTGGCAGCAAGGCAGTCGGCTGAACTTCGGGGAAGATACCGGCCTGAAAACGGTCATGGACTTCAAGTTGATGGGAATAGCCCACGATGTTTTCCATGCCGATGGAGGTTTGCAAGGAGCATTCGAGCATCTCTGTTATGACTATGTATATGCCGATATCAATCATGTGTTGCGTTTCTTGGAAAACCATGATACCGATCGTTTCCTCCGTGAAATGCCTAAAAGCGTCGATGAGTTGTATGCTTTCAAGCAGGGTATGACCTTCCTGTTGACCATTCCGGGTATTCCTCAACTATATTATGGACAAGAGTTATTGATGAACGGGACGAAAGAAAATGGAGATGGTTACATCCGTTTGGATGTCCCCGGTGGATGGCAAGGCGATAAAGTAAACCAATTCGAGGCGGCAGGGAGAAGCGAAGTGCAGAACAATGCTTGGCAATTTACACAGAAACTGCTGAAGTGGAGGAAAGGCAATGAAATCATCAGCAAAGGGAAAATGAAACATTTCATGCCCTTCCAAAATGTATATGTCTATGAGCGGAGCTTGGACGGGAAAAATGTGATTGTCATCATGAATGGTGGCAGTAAAAATGTAGAACTGCCGATGGAACGTTACGCAGAGATAACACGTAATAAAAATAGCGGAACAGACATTTTCACCGGCCGTACCGTAGCATTGGATGGTACATTGTCTTTAAAAGCAAAAGAAATCTTGGTGTTGGAATAAAAGCATACGACCTTTTTCCCAAAAGCATACGACCTTTTCCAAAAAAGCATACGACCTTTTGGGAAAGAGGTCAATCCATCGATAAAACGTGAAACAAAAATCGGGTGTTTTAACAGCGTTTAAACGGCATTAAAACACCATTAAAACACTATTATAAAATAACGGTAATAATCAAACCGGACTATTGTAATAACTCCTCGGCAGAAATTAAGGCTCAAATGATGTCCTGAAAAGATTGGGTTTCTCCACTAATGACGTATTCAAACCAGTCTCCTTTCGATAAATAGTTGATGATTTTCCTCTATTATTAAACGTTTTTAAATAGTATCCCATTTGTCTCAAAATGATAATAAATTAATTTAAAATAGCTTGTTGGATTGGGATTTGAAGGGATTTTAAATGTTTTGTTATTCTTATTTAGTAATAAAACCCCTATTTTTCTTGGAAATTAAAAATCAATGATGATTAATTCAGAACTTTTTTCTAAAAAAATAAATTGGAGATTTAAAAAAATGTTGTATTTTTGCAATCGGATAAAGTTGTAAAGACTGCGCATAATTATCATGATGGTACACTCTTTGTATAATTCTTAAATAATTATTCAGCTTTGTGACATTCCTTAATTAATACAATTTATAAACTGACAAAAAATGTTTTTATGAATGTGTTAACCATTAAAAACAAAACAGCGATGTGCGTAGGTAATGCGACATTGCTAGCTTTATTGTTTTCGGCACCTTCTGTGTTCGCTGAAACCATGAAAGCATCTGAGGTATCTTTGGCTGCCGTTCAGCAGACGAAGAAAATTACTGGTACGGTAGTGGACAATACAGGCGAGCCAGTAATTGGTGCTAACGTAGTTGTTAAAGGAACTACATTAGGATCTATAACTGATATGGATGGTAAATTCATCATTGAAGATGTTCCATCCAATGGTACTTTGCAAATTTCTTATATCGGCTACAAGAGCATCGAAATGCCGATAGGAAGCCAATCTGATTTTAAAATTACGCTTCAGGAAGATTCAGAGAAATTGGATGATGTCGTAGTCGTAGGTTATGGTGTACAAAAGAAAGTAACGGTGACCGGTTCTGTTGCAAGTTTGAAAGGTGAAGAATTGAAAGCTTCCCCGACAACCAACTTGACAAACGGTATGGTCGGTCGTATGCCGGGTGTTATTGGTTTCCAAAACTCTGACGAACCTGGTGGGGGGGGTACTACTATCCGTATCCGTGGTACTAACTCTTTGGGAAGTAAAGACCCGTTGGTTGTAATCGATGGTGTACCGGGACGTGCCGGCGGTTTGGATCGTATCAACCCGAGTGAAATTGAATCTATCTCTGTATTGAAGGACGCATCTGCTGCAATTTATGGTTCTCGTGCTGCAAACGGTGTAATCTTGGTAACAACCAAGCGTGGTAAAGAAGGAAAACCGACTATCTCATATAGTGGTAACATGGGTTTCTCTACTCCGACTCGTTTGCCGGAAATGTGTAACGCCTTCGAATATGCAACTTTGTTGAATGAAATCAATACTAACGCTGGTGGTAACCCGGTATATACCCAGGAAGATTTGGACTTGTTCCGTAATGGACAAGACCCTTGGGGACATCCAAGTACCAACTGGTTTGATGAAGCCATCAAGAACGTTTCTCCAATCTATCGCCACGACGTAAGTGTAAGCGGTGGTTCTGACAAGTTCAAATTCTATGTGAACATGGCTGCCAACGGTGAAGATGGTATCTATAAGAACTCAGCTAACCGTTATGACCAATACAGTATCCGTGCCAATATTGATGCTACCATTAATAAATATATAGATATTTCTTATGGTACTATCGGTCGTATGGAGATTCGTAAATATCCGACAAGGAGTGCAACCGATATCTTCTCTTCTTTGGTTCGTAGTAAACCGACCCAGCCGGGCTACTGGCCAACAGGTGAACCTGGACCGGATATCGAATATGGTGATAACCCAGTTGTGACAGGTACAGATGCTACCGGTTACGATAACCAGAAAGATTACTATGTACAGAATACTTTGAAGGTTAATATCAAAGTTCCAGGAGTAGAAGGCTTGACTGTTCAAGGAAGTGCTTCTTTCGATAAATATTTCAAGATGAGAAAGTATTTCAGAATTCCTTGGACTCTTTATTCTTGGGATGGCAACCCTGAACATAAATTGACTCCGGGTTCTAAAGGCCCGGCTACTCCGGAGTTGACAGAACAACATACGGACCAGACATTCTGGATGACCAATGCGGTTGTCAGCTATGATAAGACAATCGGTGAACATACATTCGGTATCACAGCAGGTGTCGAGGCTGAATATAGAAAACAGGCTTACTTGTCAGCATTCCGTAAATATTTCTTGTCAGACAAGATTGACGATATGGATGCCGGTGGTACTAGTGAAATGAACAACGGTGGTAACACATGGGAAGAGGCTCGTTTGAACTACTTCGGACGTATGTCTTACAACTTCAAAGAGAGATATATCGCTGAGTTCGTTTGGCGTGCTGACGGTTCATTCCGTTTCCCGTCCAACAAGCGTTACGGATTCTTCCCGGGTGTATCTGTTGCATGGCGTGCATCTGAAGAACCATGGTGGAAAGACAATGTCCGCTTCATCGACTACTTCAAACTTCGTGGATCTATCTCACAGACCGGTAACGATGCTTTATTGGATACAGATGGCAAATTGGACCGTTCTATCCAGTATTTGAATACCTATAAGTTAGGAGCCGATTATTTGTTCGGTACTACTTATAACAAGACTTTGGAACAGAGCCGTACTCCCAACCCGGATATCACTTGGGAGGTGGGTACAACTTACAACTTAGGTTTGGACTTCAAGTTCATGCAGAACAGATTGAGTTGGGAAAGTGATATCTTCTATCACAAACGTACCAATATGTTGATTTATCGTAACGCTTCTTTGCCTGAAACATCCGGTATCACATTGCCTCGTGAAAACTTGGGTGAAATGTGTAACCGAGGTTTTGAATCATTGCTTTCTTGGAATGACCGTGTAAGCAAAGTGGATTACGGAGCTTCTTTGAACGTTACTTATGCTAAGAATAAGATTCTTTATTGGGATGAAACTCCGGGTGTTCCAGAATACCAGCAGTCAACAGGCAGACCGGTTAATACATCTTTGTATTATGTATATGATGGCGTATTCTACGACCAGGCAGATGTGGATGCAACTAAGGCTAAATGGCCGGGAGCTCGTCCAGGTGATATCAAATTCAAAGATATCAACGGTGATGGTAAGATCAATGCTAATGACCGTGTTCGCAGTACGAAGAATACAGAACCTCGTTTCGTTGCCGGTTTGACATTGAACGCTGCATGGAACAACTTTGATGTCATGTTATTGTTCCAAGGTGCATTCGGTGGTGAAACTTATATTTGGCGTGAGCGTGCCGGTGAAGCTGGTAACTTCTATAGGACAACATTTGAAAACCGTTGGACTGTAGAAAACCCAAGCCATAAACATCCTCGTATTTACAACCGTGAAAACGAGTATTGGGTATCTAACCAGAATACTTATTATTTGTACAATACAGACTATGTACGTTTGAAGAACGTTGAGTTGGGTTATACATTTAATTTCCCAAGCGTACAGAAAGCTGGTATTTCCAACCTTCGTGTATTCGTAAATGCTACGAACTTGTTTACTATCGATGGTGTTAAGGTACAAGACCCTGAAGCAACTGATACAGGTAGACAGTATCCGCAAAGACGAGTTATGAACTTTGGTGCATCAATCACATTCTAAATTTGTTCGTTATGAAAAAGATAAATAAATTAGCATTAACGTTGTTTTTCGGCTCTGCCCTTACCATGAGTTCTTGTTCAGACTTCATGGATATCACTCCGACGACAGAGTATCTTGAAGAAGACGTATTTTCAGAAGCAAGTTTGACACAGGCTTTTGTCAACCAGATATATAGTTATGTTAAGCATGGAGCATTGGAACATACAACAACCGGTTTGACGGATGATGGTTACTTTACTCACAACTATGGTCAGATTGCAGTAAACGAAGCAAACGTTTCCCAAAGTGACTTGCAGTGGTATAATAATGCGAACTGTCCTTTCAGATGGGTAGACCGTTATAAAGGTATCCGTTATGCCAACAATGTAATCAAGAATATTGATAAAGTTCCGGAAAAAGAGGGTTATAATTTGAATGCTATGAAGGGTGAAGCCCACTTCTTGAGAGCTTATCTTTATACTGAATTGGTTCGTGGTTTTGGTGGAGTCCCATTGATTTCAGAAGCAATGGATAAGGAAGAAATCGAGAAGATGACACTGCCTCGTAGTACGATGAAAGAGTGTTTGGAATTCATTGTTAAGGACTGCGAAATTGCGGAAGAGAATTTGCCGGCTACCGTATCTGACGCTAACTTGGGTAGAGCCACCAAAGGTGCTGCTACTGCATTGAAAGCTCGTATCCTTTTGCACGTTGCCAGCCCGTTGTTTGCAGACCGTACCGTGAATACGCTTGCTTGCAACCAGTTCGATGGTGACCGTGCTGCTACTTACCGTGCTGCCCGTGAGGCTGCTGTAAAAGTTATCAACAGTGGTGACTATGAATTGTTGGATTGTACAGGCGGTATCAATACTGAAAGAGCCAACAAATGGAACAAAATCATCGTTACAAACAACAAGGAACAGATTTGGGTACATCCATTTGGTAACTTGAGCGGTGCTGAAAAGAACCAGATTCCACTGCAGCATGGTCCTAACGGCTATCATAACTGGTCTGGTATTACTCCGACCCAGGATTTGGTAATGGCGTTTGAATTTGAAGATGGCACAATGCCTAAAGGTATGACTAAACCGGGTGACCACCAAGTAGGTAATCCTTACAATGGTCGTGAACCTCGTTTCTATGCAACTGTAGGTACAGACGGTAACGAATGGGGTCGTCCTCGTCCAGCTGATGCAAAAGGTCTGGATCCTACTCCATTAGGTCGCTTGCAATGTGGTTACTATGAAGTAAGTGACGGTGATGCCGACATCACATTGGATTTGCCGACAGGTGAAAAAGTTAAGTTCAAAGGTATGAACGGTATCGATACCCGTAAGGGCCCGATTGAAGACTGGAACGGTTCTTGGACAGGTTACTACGAACGTAAGTTGATTGACCCGACAGTGGATGGACAGTATTATCCTCAGTTGGTTCCATGGACATACATCCGTTTGGCTGAAATGTATTTGGTTGCTGCTGAAGCAAGCGTTGAGTTGAACGAGTTGGACGAAGCAGTTAAATATTTGGATGTATTGCGTGGTAGAATTGGTTTGAAGGATACTAAGGCTGCTTTGGCTGCTCAAGGTAAGGCATTCAATCAAGCTGATATGCGTGAATTCGTTCGCCACGAACGCCGCGTTGAATTGGCATACGAAGAATCTCGTTACTACGATGTTCGCCGTTGGATGATTGCTCCGGAAACAAACAACAAGGAATTGACAGGAATCTTGGTATTTGCTCGCTTGAAACCGGGTAAGACTGCTAACAAGCCTTATATCCACAATGAAGATACTTGGGATTACTACTACTATGTTCAGAGCTTGAAGTTCCGTGAAGATCGCCGTTGGGACAACAAGATGTATTTCGCTCCTATTTCTCGTGATGAAATGAATCGTAATTCAAACCTGGTTCAGAATCCAGGCATGGAATAATAATTCACCATTCCGGGTAAAAACGGAATGAATCCAATAGAAGGGGCTGTGTCAAAATGAAAGTTTTGATGCAGCCCCTTTAATGCATTATTAAACGTTTTTAAATAGCATTCCGCCTGTTTCAATATGATGATAAATTAATTTAAATAGCCAACAGGATTGAAATTTGAAAGAAATATGAATGTTCTGTTATTCTTGTTTTGTAATAAAAACTCCTACTTCTCTTGGAATTTAAAATAAAAGATGATTAATTCAGAACTTTTTTTCTAAAAAATAAATTGGAAATTAAAAATAGTTGTATTTTTGCGACTGGAGAAAAATGTAGAGAATACGGGTAATTATCATGACAGCACACTATTTGTATACTTCTTAAAAGATTATTCGCATTTGTAATACTCCTTAATTGATACAATTTATAAACTAACAAAAAATGTTTTTATGAATGTGTTAACCATTAAAAACAAAACAGCGATGTGCGTAGGTAATGCGACATTGCTAGCTTTATTGTTTTCGGCACCTTCTGTGTTCGCTGAAACCATGAAAGCATCTGAGGTATCTTTGGCTGCCGTTCAGCAGACGAAGAAAATTACTGGTACGGTAGTGGACAATACAGGCGAGCCAGTAATTGGTGCTAACGTAGTTGTTAAAGGAACTACATTAGGATCTATAACTGATATGGATGGTAAATTCATCATTGAAGATGTTCCATCCAATGGTACTTTGCAAATTTCTTATATCGGCTACAAGAGCATCGAAATGCCGATAGGAAGCCAATCTGATTTTAAAATTACGCTTCAGGAAGATTCAGAGAAATTGGATGATGTCGTAGTCGTAGGTTATGGTGTACAAAAGAAAGTAACGGTGACCGGTTCTGTTGCAAGTTTGAAAGGTGAAGAATTGAAAGCTTCCCCGACAACCAACTTGACAAACGGTATGGTCGGTCGTATGCCGGGTGTTATTGGCTTCCAAACAGCTGACGAACCGGGAGGCGGTGGCACTACTATCCGTATCCGTGGTACGAACTCTTTAGGTAGCAATGATCCGTTGGTTGTAATTGATGGTGTTCCTGACCGTGATGGAGGTATGAACCGTTTGAATCCTACCGAAATTGAATCCATCTCCGTGTTGAAAGATGCCTCTGCAGCTATTTACGGAGCGCGTGCTGCAAATGGTGTTATCTTGATTACGACTAAACGTGGTAAAGAGGGTAAACCTGTCATCTCTTTCAACGCAAGTGCTGGTTTCTCTAAACCTACCCGTATTCCTGAGATGACGAACTCTTATGAGTATGGCACGATGTTGAATGAAGTGCTCCCCGGTTCTTTCTCTGAAGAACAGTTGGAGGGTTACCGCACTCATGCCGATCCATGGGAATACATTGATACGGATTGGTTCCATGAAATTGTAAAAGGTGCATCTCCTCTGTATCGTGCGGACGTGGGTGTTTCCGGTGGTACTGAAAAAGTGAAATATTATGTGAACTTCGGAGCTAATGGCGAAGATGGTTTGTATAGAAATTCTGCAAACCGTTATGACCAGTACAGCTTACGTACCAACTTGGATATCAAGACCAGCAAGTATGTAAACTTCCAGTTGGGGACAACCGCTCGTTTGGAAGATACCAAGTATCCGGCAAAGGGTGCTGGTGACATCTTCTCTGCAGCACGTCGTACCCGCCCTGACCAGCCGGCATGGTGGCCGACAGGAGAGCCTGGCCCTGCCATTGAACGAGGTGACAACCCGGCAGTAACCAGTACGGATTTGGCAGGTTCTGACCATTATAAAAATCAATATATCCAAAACAACTTGTCTGTAAATATATCGAACCCATGGATAGAGGGTTTGACATTGAGAGGTAACGCTTCTTACGATATCCACTTTATGAATCGTAGAAAGATGTCCAAGCCCGTATATTTGTATTCTTGGGACGGTGTCCATAAAGATAGTTCAGGCTTGAGTGCCTCTAAACAGTGGTTGGATTCTCCAAATTTGGAACGTAAACACAGTGAACAGATTGGTTGGATGTTGAATGGCATGTTGGACTATAATCGCACATTCGGTCAGCATACGATTGGGGTAACTGTTGGTATGGAGGGCCAGAAGAAGCAATATGAAGAGACATACGCTTATCGTGCTGGCTTTATTTCTGATATGAAACCGGAATTGAACTTGGGTTCTGAAGAAGGACAACAAGCGAGAGGTTATTCATGGACTGAAACCCGTTTGAACTATTTCGGTCGTGCATCTTATAACTATTTGGAACGTTATTTGTTCGAGTTCGTTTGGCGTTTGGATGGTTCTTACCGTTTCCCGAAAGATGAACGTTATGGTTTCTTCCCCGGTGTGTCTGTAGCATGGCGTGCATCTGAAGAACCATGGTGGAAAGACAATGTCCGCTTCATTGATTATTTCAAACTTCGTGGTTCTGTTTCCCAAACCGGTAACGATGCCTTGGTGGATTCAGATGGTAATTACGACCATACAATCCAGTATTTGACTACTTATGCTTTCAACAATGCAGGCACTGTATTTGGAGGTTCTGAAAACAAACGTTTGTATCCGAGCCGTACACCGAACCCCAATATCACATGGGAGGTAGGTACGACTTATAACATTGGTCTCGACTTCAAGTTCTTGCAGAACCGTCTGAGTTGGGAAACTGATGTGTTCTACCACAAGCGTACTAATATGTTGATTTCACGTAGTGCTTCTTTGTCCGAAATCGTAGGTATCACGTTGCCTCGTGAAAACTTGGGTGAAATGAAGAACCGTGGTTTTGAATCATTGATTAGCTGGAACGACAAAATCGGAGAAGTAGAATATGGCGCTTCTTTGAACATGACTTATGCAAGGAACAAGATTACTTTCTGGGATGAAGTACAGAATGTTCCGGAATACCAGTTCTCAACCGGGAAACCTGTGGGTAGCCGCAATCTGTTGTATTATGTAGCAGATGGTATTTTCCATACGCAGGAAGAGGTGGAAGATGCACGAGCAAAAGGTCTGTTGTATTCTGAAAATACGGTTCCGGGTGATATCCGTTTCAAGGACATGAACGGTGACGGTAAGATTGATGGTTTGGATCGTGTACGTCCGAGCAAGAACCAGGAACCAAGATTTGTCGCTGGTTTGACACTGACGGCTAAATGGAGAAACTGGGATGTCATGATGTTGTGGCAAGGCGCTACCGGTGCTCAAGTGTATATTGAAACATGGTCAGGTCTTGTAGGCAACTATTTGAAGAGCGATTATGAGAAACGTTGGACTCCGGACAATCCATACTCGGAAGGACCTCGCGCTTGGGATCGTGAGAATCAGTATTGGATAAACAACGATAATACCTATTTCTTGAGAAATGCAGATTATTTGCGTTTGAAAAATATGGAAATCGGGTATACATTCAATTTCGAAGGTTTGAAGAAAGTGGGTATTTCCAGCTTGCGCCTTTATGCTAATGGTAGCAACTTGTTGACTATCGATGGTGTAAAAGATGCCGACCCGGAACAGCGTAATGCAAGTCTCGATGCCTATCCATTGAGAAAAATTGTCAATTTTGGAGTTCAAGCAACATTCTAAAAACGTAATTTATCATGAAAACAAAAGTAAAATATATTTGCCTTTCGGCAGTTGCGGGGTTGACATTGTCTCTTGCATCTTGTTCAGACTTCATGGATTTGACTCCGGAAGACCAATACGATGAAACAACAGTATGGTCTGATGCTGAATTAGCTAAGACGGTTGTCAACGATGTCTACTCTTACGTGTGTGACATTGCACAAGAGGTTAATACTTCAGCATGGTCAGATGATGCATTCTTTACCCATGTATATGGATGCCGTGATATTAATGAAGCAACGGTTTCCCCTAGTAATTTGGGTGCATACGACCGTGACGACTGTCCGTTTAGGTGGAGTAAGCAGTATAAAGGTATTTACCGTGCCAATTTGGTGCTTTCAAATATTGATAAAGTGCCAGAAAAAACAGGTGTGGATTTGTCTGTGTTAAAAGGTGAGACGCATTTCTTGCGTGCATATATTTATACAGAATTGCTACGTGGTTTCGGAGGTGTGCCTATTGTTGACAAGGTTTATTCCATAGATGAAGCTACCGGGTTGGAATTGCCCCGTGCGAATGTAGGGGATGTTATGGATTTCATCTTAAAAGATTGTGATGAAGCCATCAACTTGTTGCCAGATGCTCAGACAGGCTCTAATTTAGGACGTGCGACTAAAGGTGCTGCTAAAGCGTTGAAAGCTCGTGTGATGTTGCATGTGGCAAGTGACTTGTATGCAGACCGTACTGTCAATACATTGGAGTGCAACCAGTATAAAGGCGACCGTAAGGAATTGTATCAACGTGCATTGGATGCGGCTAAAGAGGTCATTAACAATAGCCCTTATACTTTGGTGGACTGTAATGCTGGAACAATCCAAGAAATAGCAAATAATTTCCATAACATCATCATCACGAACAACAGTGAGACTATTTGGGCTAAACAGTATGTTAACAAAGACCAAAATGCGGACAACTGGGTTCGTAATCGTGTCTCTTTGTTACATGGTCCGAACGGTTATCACAACTGGGCAGGTACAGCCCCAACACATGATTTGGCCATGGCATTTGAAATGGAAGATGGTAAGATCCCTTCAACTTTACAGAAGCCGGGAGAATCTACCCACGTCAATCCGTATATGGGTCGTGAACCTCGTTTCTATGCAACCATTGGTTACGATGGTGCGGAATGGGGTCGTCCAAGAGCTTCTGATGGTGCTGTATTCGATGCCACTCCGTTAGGAAACTTGCAATTCGGTTACTATGAATTGAGCAGTGGTTCTTTTGTTGATGCTATTTATGCGGTGGATGATGATAATAATCCTATCAAGAAGGAAACATTCGTCGGCATGGTAGGTGTTGATACACGTATGAGTAATATCGAAAACTGGAACGGTACCTATACTGGCTATTTGGAAAAGAAGTTGATTGACGGTTCGGTTTCTGCTTCAGAACATAATTTCCAAACATGCCCGATGCCATACATCCGTTTGGCTGAAATGTACTTGATTGCAGCAGAGGCTTGCGTGGAGTTGAACAAACTGGACGAAGCTGTTACCTATTTGGATGCTTTGCGTGGTCGTATTGGCCGTCCGGATACAAAAGCAACTTTGGCCGTCCGTGGTCAGTCATTCAACCAAAAAGACATGCGTGAGTTCTTGCGTCATGAACGCCGTGTTGAATTGGCCTATGAAGAGTCTCGTTATTATGATGTTCGTCGTTGGATGATAGCTCCAGAAGCTGGTAACAAGAAATTAACCGGTATTACAATCGTTGGTCGATTGAAACCGGGCAAGACTGCTGAGTTGCCATACGTCCATGACGAAAGCGTTTACGATTACACTTGGACTGTATTGAACTTGAACTATATCGAAAAACGTAAATGGGACAACAAGATGTATTTTGCTCCAATCAAATTGGCAGAAACATTGCGAAACCCAGCAATTATCCAGAATCCGAATTATTAATTCTGATTTGAATAATTATCCAACAAGGTGGACTTCATTGCAAGGTGGAGTCCACCTTTCTTGTATGCCCGGCATGAGCTTAATCTAATCATCCGCCATTCCCTATCAACCTGCAAAAGGTTGTTTAGGGAATGGCGAGTGAGAGATGAGGAGATATTGTATATAGGGTTTGCTAATTAATAGCAAGTGGTTGATTGATAATAAATTAGCGTGT
>OIXQ01000311.1_pt1 | contig 23453 bp, 3 predicted proteins | sample 1587791 | NCBI WGS metagenome assembly OIXQ01 (sample SAMN03283273) | human gut metagenome | biome: human-associated habitat; material: feces | host: Homo sapiens | place: Peru | collected 2012
GGCAGCGGCGTTCTTGATGCTTATCTTGAAGTGTATGTCTCTCGCCGACAGCCTGTCGTATTTGTACACCTTGTTGAAGTTCCTGTCGTATACCTTCCTGCCATCTTCATAGAACTGCTGGATGGTCATGCACTTCTTGGTGGCAAGCTTCTCTGTGAACACGTCCATGTCTGAAAGGATGGTGTACAGCGAGGTGGTGGCGTTCTGCGCCTGTTGGTTGTACAGACTGGCCGACATGCCCGAATAGCCGGGCTTGCCCTGCAACGCTCCGTTCACGCCCGATATGTCCTCGAAGAACTTCAACTGCATGTTCAGCAACTCCGAGATGCCTATCTGTGTGCAGTTGTTGGCTATCTGCTGCGGCAGTGCCTGTCCAGCCTTGGGCTGTTTTATCATAATGATGCCGTTGAACCTTGCCCACTCGTCCGCCACGTCTTCCATCGACATGCCCTTGGGCAGACATTCTTCCGGGAACAGCAGCACGCCCTTGGCGGAGGCTCGCATTATCCAGTCGTACATCGTTATCAAGCGGTTGGTGTACCGCTGCTGGTCTATCACGTTGCTCACGAATGAGTGTACCTCTCCGTCTATGAATGGGTATGCCTTGAACACATAGGGGTGGCTCTTGTGCTCGTAGGGAGTCTCGCCCTCTTCAAGTATATCACCGAATGGGGTGAGCATGTAGTAGTACCAGTATGAGTCCATGAACCACTCATAGCGGATAAGCGGCACATCGTCCTCACTCATGCCTAACTCTCGCGCCTGTTGCAGCCGCTTTTCGTTCTCGTCAAGCACAAGTGCCTTGAAGTCCTCCATATCCACTTTGAACACGTCTCCGTTGTTCACGTCATGGCAGCGCACTCGCGCCTTGCTTTCCTTGCGCCATACCTCGATAACACGGCATCGGCTCTGGTCGTAGGGTACGAGGAAATCGTAGTAGCCTTGCAAGGGATAGCCGAAGTTGTCATACATAGCACTGAGGTACGACTTGTCCTTGGCATACTTGTATATCTCCGCCAGTCGGTCATAGTCGGCCTTGCTGTGGGCAAAGCGTCCGCACAAGTCCTCAAAGCTGATGTCGTGTATCTCGCCCAAGCAACTGCAATCCCAACCTCTAAAGTCCCTCATGTTGTTGTCGATGAAGAAATTGTTGGGCTGCACATAGTCCGTCCAGCAGTCCAACTTGTTTTCTCGCCAGCCGTACCACTTCCGCTGCACCACAAATCCCGATATGAGGAACTCTTCCATGCACCTTGCATTTATCTCGGTCATGCGGTTCAGCTGCATATTGCATTGCAGCACGGTACTCATGGTTTCGCCATACCGCTGCTCGTCTCGGTCTCTTGCCGTGCAGGTCGGCTCTTTGGCTTGGCTGCGGTACACGCCAAGCACGGCTTGCACCATGCGTCTGATGAGGTTGTTCTTCAGCGGCACGTTGCCTTGTTTCTTGATGAGTTCCTCTTCCTTCATCATCTTGCCGTTCACGCATACATAGTCATCCCACTGCCTGCCGTAAGTGTAGTTCTTGTTTCTCTCACGGTCTCTGCGGAATGTCTCCATCGCAAGCCAATACTGCTGTGCTTGCCACAACACCTCAAAGGCACGGTTATTGCCCATCGTGCGCCTTGCATGGCTCACGCTGTCCAATTCCTTTTGCGGCATCACACGGCTCATTCTATGTAGTTTCTTTGTTGCCATATTCATTGTGTAATTTGGGACGATGCAAAGGTAATCCCTTGCACCGTCCCTCATTGTTTAACTATTGTTGCTTTCCGTTCCTTATCTCATTCACGGCATCCACAAGTTCTTTCTTCTTCTCATTGAGTTCGGCTTCAAGTTCCTTACGTTCATCGTCCCTCAAAGTCTGGTCTTTCAACTCCTCGTTGATGTCGTCAATGTCACCCGAATACTCCTCGTAGGTTTCCAAGATGCGGTACTCTGGCGAGTTGTTCAGCCATGCTATCTTGTCGGCATAGTCAAACACTCCGTCTGCCGTATCGTTCTCGTAGTGGTTCAACCGGGTGCGCAACCGCTCGCTTTCGTTCTTTATTCTGAAATACTCGTTGTTGATTGCACGGTACTCTGTACGCTCGTCACCACTCTTGACAAGTCGGTTCAGCAACAGGAAACTGCGAGGGTCATACTCTCGGTCGCCAAAGACGGTTTCTCCCATCTTTGTGAGTTTGTCAACCGTTGACGATACTCCGCCAAAGACACCGTTCAGCAGGTATTCCACCTGCGCAGGGTTTATGTCAATCTTGCCGCTTGTATAGGCATCGCCACCAGTGGCTTCGTTCAGAGCCTTTGAGAGTCCTACCAAATATTTGTTGGCACTCTTGTACGCCTTAGTCCATTCGGGCATTTCCTTGTTGAAAGGAGTGTCCTTGTATATCGGCATACCAGTCCATCCCTCGTTGGTCATTACTTCTGCAACAGGCTTGACGGCACTCGGAATGAAAGACTTGAAGCTGCCGCCTCCCTCCATGAAGTCGATAGGCAACATCTGGCTCACTTGACTTGCAATTTGATTGGCAAGTTCACCTGCGGTGTAGTGTTCCTTGCCGCTCATCGCGCTCACCATCAGCTCACCCATGCCATACATGGCTCTGTATTCCACAGGGAGAGGAATGCTTATCCACGACTCTTTCATGCCCGGTGTGCGGAATACGATATTGCTCCTGCGCACATATTCGGGCAAGTTATAGTAGTCGTTCTTGTTCTCATCGTCTCCATCATCACCGCCAATTCCTGCCATCAATGCACCGAGCAGGAACATTGTGGCGGCTCCTGCAACCGCTTTCTTCGGGTGTCGCTTTGCTTGCCGTCCGAAGTTGGTTGTGCCTTGTATGGCGGCATTCCAGAACACATAGAAACTGCGGCCAAGTCCCGAGGTGAATGCGGCTACATTGCCGACCTTTTTCTGACCATTCGCACCCATGAACTTTGCGCCACTGCCTTTCTTGTTGAAATTCACGCTTATCTCCTTGGCATCATAGATGCTGCGGTCAATGGAGCGTTTCATCTGCCGTGAGGTCATAAAGGCGACAAAACGTGCGCAGTTCTCCACTGCCCGGTTGTACTCGTCAAGACGCTCACCCAACAAGTCCCAAGCCTTTCTGACTGGCATCTGTCCGCTGTTCTTCTTCAACTCACGCTTGATGTCGTTCTTGCGCTGCTCAATGTCACGGATGTTGGCATAGCCTGTCTCACCGCCATTCATCATGAACTGGTGGAACATCTTTTCCGTATCATCGTTCATGTCAAGTGTGCCATTGCGCAACTTGGCAAGGAGCGACTTCATCTTGGCAGGGTTCACCTTGGCAAAGTTCTTGTGGAAACGCCATGCGTAGTTTGGGCTTTCCTTTACCCATACCATTGTGTTGGCATAGAGCGCATCCCTTACAAAGTTCGACACCACGAAGTCGGGGTTTCGTGTGGTGTAGAATGCGGACAACTGGCGGTTTATGGTTTCTCCCACACGCAGGATTGCACCGATTGCGCCCGATGTGTCATTGTCGGGGTTGGTCTGTCCGTTCAACGCTTGCGCGGCTCTCGGGTTGCCATTGATGGTGAGGATGATGTCCCTGCCGTTTCTTTTCACAAGCACTTGGTGCTGTCTGAGGTCGCGGCTCTCCACGACTCTGTACGGAAATTCGGGATTGTCCTTCTGTTTCTTGAAGTGCGCGGGGTCGTTATATGCGGCTTGCCGTATTGCGTCCTCGAAGTCACGCATCTTGCGCTCCACATCGCGAGGGCTGTCGTCCTCCTCAATGCGCTCCGTGCCTTGCAGGTCACCCGAGTTGATGGGTTGCCACTCGTCAGTCGCGTCATTGTGCCACAGCCACAAGTCGCTCACACTCACAAGGTCGCTCGGGTGGTTTAGCGCGAAGTTCAAGAATTTCTGCTTCACTAATGTATTGCGGTTGCCCTGCATTATCGCGCTCTCGGCCATCGCCTCCATGTTGGCAAACGGGTCGTCGGCCTTGCTCTTGCGTCCCTTGGCGGTTTTGATGGGAGCGTTGAATGCGCTGTGCTTGTCAGAAAGATAGGCATACGCCTCGTCACTCGTCTTGTCGTCAAAGCCACGCAACGGTATGTAGTTCTTGTACATTCCGCTGATGTCATTGTATGTGGCCTTGCTGATAAGTCCGCTCTCGTAGGTTTTCAGCAAGGTGGCATAGTTCACTGCGTTCACCTTGTCCCACAAGTCGTTTGTGGCGTGCCGTCCCTCGTAGTCCGTTACCATGCGCTGTGCCTCATTCTCCGCGTCCACAACATTGTCAGTACCTGTCAAGGCGGTAAGTCCTGCATAGTCGCGTCCTCGGTTCTCAAAGTATAACTCCTCCTCACGGTCGTGTTTGCGCTGCTTCACATCGTCAAGCGTGTCTGCCGCATCTTGATCGAGTGGGTCTATGGCTGCGGCTCGCTCAGCCTTGCGCAACTCTATCCTAAACTCCTCACCAGCTTGCTTCTCGGCTGATCTGCGTGCCATTACCTCGTTACGCTCCAATCCGTGCTTAGCCATCATATAGTCAGTCAACTCAGCACGCTCGTCCGCTGTCTCAGCAAGTTTCGCCACCTCCTCAAGCATAGGTTTGAACAATGTCTGCGCAAATGCTGTACACTCTGCTTGGTTTACAGAAGAAAGGCGATTTTCACCAAGATAGGCGTTCTCATATCCAGCTACGTCCTCTATGTAAGCCTTTTTGCCCTCTGCTTTGAGTATTGCGTCCATAGCCTCTTTCAGACCGAGCATACTATCTTGCAGAGCCTCCTGCGTCTGGTACATTCCACGGCTCACACGCTGCTCGTATATGTCACGTGCCATTGCCTTGTTGTACTCCACACTGTCGCCATCGCGGAACTTCATGCCCCCATCGGGGTCGGTCTCTGGACTATGGTTGTCCTTTGCAAGTCCTGTCTTGTCGTGATACTCGCCAGTATCAAGCAAATCAGAAATACTTTCTGCAATGGCACTCAATGTTCCCGCAGGTGCTTTGCGAATATCCTCTTTGAAGTAAACATACTCGTTTGCAAACTTCCCATCTTCTGCATGAAATCTGTTAGGACTTCGTTTAGTCTTGATAACAATGCTTTCGACAGGCTCATCACCGACATTTGCTGCGTTGATGTTATGGTTGCTCACTCTGATAGTAAACACCTTGCCATTGGGCGTTTCAAATGAGCCATACCCACTTCCAGTGCTGCCTCTTGTCAGACCAAGACTATTGCTTAAATCTGATATAAAGCCCTTGCTGTCAGTTGTATTCTTGTATGTTTTTGCAACATTTGCAAGTGCTTCTTTGGCTTTCTCACGTTTTTGCTGTACCTTTGCAGCGTGTTCAACATCAGTAGGCTCTAAGTGCTTAAGTGCTGCCTCATTGAGTTGGGCACTTTTTTTATGTCCATCACTGAACTTCGTCTCACCAAACCCTGTCTTTCTCCGCATTACCTCGGTATCGGCTGCGTCAAACACATCGGGCTTACCTCCGTTCTTTTTGCGCTTGTATGCTTCGTGCAGGACAAACGCCCATTCCTTATCACCCCATTTCTTCTTGCCAGGGATTTTCAATCCGTCAAGCAACTTTTGAAGGGCTTTTTGGAGCATGGACTTCAACTTGCCCCAGAACGTAAGTTCCTCGGCACTCATTTTCTCAAAGCCTTTCTCACCGATGCGCCCTGCAAGGTCTGCTCCGTATTCCTCCGTGGCATCACGTTTGAACTGCTCGCGCTTCTTGCTTGCCTCGGCATGGGCTTCTGCCATATCCGCATAGTAGGAGGCGTTGCTGTCCTCGCCATTGGCCTCATGCTCCTTGCGCTTTTTCTCACGCAATCGGTCCACCTCTGCATCGTACATCTTCTGCGCATTGCGGTCAATGGTGTTCCGTATCTCGTCTTTCGACACGTTGTAGAGTTCATCAAGAGCATTGTTCAGTTTCTCCTCTTCGGGGAACAGCACACGCAGTCCGTCATGCCCCACAACCTCATGGATAAACGTGTTCTCCACATCTGCCATGTTGGCATTGTTAGGCACAACGATGGTAACTTCACCAGTCAAAGGATTAAAGCTGCCTTTCATCCTGCGCTGGCGTGTACTCGGCAATGCGGCCACTTCCTCGTCCGTGCGGATAATGCGCACAGGTGTATGGAGCCGCTCTGCCAACTCGTTCACACGCTCTGCCATCGCATTGTTCATGGCCTCCTTGGGTTCGCCCACCCACTTGCCGGACATCTTGGCGTTGATGCGTGCAATGTCCTCGTTGGTCATGAATGGGGCGTGTCCCTCGCGTCCGGGGATAACATCGCGGTTCTCCATATTCTGCTCGTCAAGTGCAAGGCTCTCTTCGGGAGTGAGTTCCTTGCCGTCCAACTCAAAGCGGTAGCCCATCTTCTCCAACTCCCTGCGCACCTGCGGTACAAAGCGGTTATAGTCGCGGTGGCTCTTCAATGCCTCACGCTTGCCGGGGTGTTTCTTCCAATACTCGTCAATGAGTTTGGCTTCTTCCTCGCGAGTGAGCACTTTGTCTATCTTGCTCCAGCGTGAGAGGTAGAGCGTGCGGCCGTTGTTCCACTGATGCGCTCCTGTGGGCAGTAGGGCATAGTCGGTATGGAATGGTTCGTCAATCTCCGATTTCGGAATGAGGCTGCGCACCACAACAAGGTTCGGACGCTTGTACGCCTCGCCAAACTGGGTGTTAAGCGGTGTCTCGATGGCATGGTCATAGGGGTCGTATGCCGCCCACAAGCCTTTGTCCTCGGGGTTCTTCTTCAAGAAGTATTGCAGCTGTGCGTCCTTGGTCTTGGGTTTCACGAACTTCAATCCGTCATTTATCTGCAACTCTGTGGTTTTCTTGCCGTCCACCACGATGTAGCCGTTCTTGTTGAGTTTGTCCAACTTGCGCTGCTGCTCCTCGGTGAGTTCCACCTTTGGAGGTGCAGAATAGTTCCAACGTCTGCCTTCCAATGTTCTGCGCTCGCCTGTCTCGGCATCGGTAAATGCCATAGGTGAACCCAGTGCATCATCCTCAAAGGCTTGCACATTGCGATATACAGGCACAAGCTCGCTGTCGGGCAATGCCTCCAATTCCTGCGCCTTTGGATCATCGTCCTCAAGCAAACGGAACTTGGTCTTGTCTTCCGTTGTATCGTCCTCATCGTCTGTGACAATATCGGTTGCTGCCTCCACACTTGCGTCCATCTCGGCATACTTCTTTTCCTTTTCTGCCAACTCCTGTTTCATGGCCTCGGTGTATTCCTCCAACTGACGCTCGGCTTCTTCGAGTTCCTTACCAAACTCAAACGGTTTGCCCTCACGTGCTTTCAGTTGTTCCAACTCTGATTTGCCACGTTTCGCCATGCGTGCGGCAATGTCGAACCGCTCTGCGAAGTCCTTGCCTGTAATGACGTTCTCGGTGATGTCCTCAATGGCATTGCGCAAGAGCGACTGCTTGACAGGTATGTCGGTCAGTCCGAGTTCGGGGCATGAGTAGGTCATTTTGCGGTGTATCTCTGCAAATAGAGAACCGCCAATGTTCTGCGTCTCACGCGACATCTCGGTCTTTACAACGAAGTCATAGCCACCCAACGACAAGGTGAGGGTGTTGGTCTGTGCCGCATTGCTTGGGTGTTCTTTCATTGCCTTTACCGCATCAAGAATTTTCTTGTTGTGCTCCTTGATGAAGTCGGACATGGCATCAACAGAATCGAACTTCTGTTTGCCTACGGTTATCTCCGTAAACTTGCCATCGGGGAAAGCCTTTTGCACGGCAAGCAGGTGGGCGTTGGCTTCCTCTGCTCGCTGCTCTGTGGCCTTTATCTGTCCCTCCAACTTGGGTTTGGCATTGTGGATATAGGTCTGGTCGGCCTCCCACTGCTTTCTGCGACTCTCGTACTTGCGCACGTTCTTCTCCGCATTGTTCTTCAACAGGGCGTATTCGCTGCCCGAAAGCTGCGCCACGGTATCACCGAACACATCTTCTTCCTCTTCAAGCACACGGTTGTTCATGCTGTCCTGCATCAGTCGGTCGCCCTCCATCACGCTGTCGGCAATCGCTCCCTTGGTTTTCAGTCGCTGATAGGCGGTCACGTCAAGGCTGTCCTCCACACCGAAACGGAGCACACGCACTGGCTTGCCCCATTGCTTGTGCAGGTTACCCTGTCGCAAGATACGGCCATTGCGCTGTGTGTAGTCCATCGGTCGGTTGGGCGCGTCAAGGTGGATAAGGGTGTGCAGACGCTCCTGAATGTTCACGCCTGTACCGAGGGTGGCGGTACTGCCGAGTACCACACGCACCTCGCCACGGTTCACCTTGTCGAAGATGTCAAGTTTCTGCTTTATCTTCATACCTGCTTTCATTACAACCACTTCATTGGCTGGCACACCCTGCTCAATGAGTTTCCGCTTGATGTCCTCATACAGGTTGAAACCGCTGCGCTTATTCTCGTAGTTGTCGGCAAATATGGCCACCGTTCCCTTGTAGTCGTTCGTTTCTTTCAGCGAGCGCAGAGTTTGGCGCACGGCCTCGTTGGTCTTGCTCCTTGGGTCATCCTCCGCATCCACCTGTACCAACCGTGCATCCACTGCCGCTCTTTGCGCTATGCCATACATGGTGAGGGGGATGCTGCTGTTCGCCTTTTTCTCCTTGCCGCTCATTTCATCAAAGCGTTTGAGTTCATCGCGCACATACTTCATCACGCTGCGCAGGGCGCGTGTCTGTGGCAGATAGATGTCTTGTGCCTTGCCGCCCTCCATTTCGGGTATTTTCTTCACCAACTCGGTTTGCTCCTTGGTCAGCGCAGTGTCTGAAACACTTGACCAGATACGCACCAGTTCGGGCATATTTGTATATCCTGCAAAACGGTTCACCTCCTCAAATCTGCCACTTGTCTTGAATTCGGGCATCTGCTGTATGTTGCCGAAGTTGCGCACGAAGTCGTCAAAGTAGTAGATACCGTACTCCTTCATGGTGTCCTTTGGCATGAGGTAGCGCATGAAAGTCCATATCTCTGCGGCTGTGTTGCTGATAGGCGTACCAGTGGCGAAGATGACGTTACGTCCGTTGTTCTTCTCCAACACGGCTTGCGTCTTTAGGTACACGCCCTGCGACTTCTTGCTGTATGAGGGGTCAACGCCTTTCACTCCACGCTGCATGGCTGTGGCAAATCCGAGGTGCTTGTATTCGTGCGCCTCGTCAATGAGCAGTGCGTCAATACCCATATCGTCAAAGTTCTCCACATCGTCCGTCCTGCGGTCGAGCATTTCCTGTGCCTTGACTGCCGCATTTTGCTTGGCTACGGCTTTCTTCTTCTCGTTGTTGGCGGTGCGCTTCTTCGATATGTCGTCCGACAATGCGGCCATTTCCGCTTGCAGGTCGGCCAACTCCTTTTCGGCTCGTCTCGTTATCGGGTCTCTGCCGCTGGTGTCTGCTTCACGCATCTGTTCAAGCACAAGCATCTTCTCGTCTATCTTGTCTTGGATAAACTGCATCTGACGCTCATCGCTGTCGGGGATTTTATCCAACGTACTTTGTGGAATGATTACCATGTCCCAATCATTGTACTTTATCTTGGCATAGAAATTCTTTCGTCCCTCCGCGTTGCGGTCATTGTCCTCAAGCGTGAGTATCTTGGCATTGGGGTAGAGTTCCTTGGCCGAGGCTGCAAACTGGCCTACGGTGGCGTTCTGCACCACAATCATTGGTTTGCGTGCCGTGCCGAGTCTGCGCATCTCCATTGCGGTGGAGATAAGGGTGAACGTCTTGCCTGTTCCTACCTCATGGGCAAGCAGCAACGGCTGCATCGTGCCGCGCACAATGGCCTTGCCTTGGTGTGGGCGCATCTTGAACTTGTGGGTCGCGCCTCCGAAGTATTCGGGTACGAAATCATCGGGTATGCTCATAGGTACATAGTTGTTGAAACGGTCGTTATACTCCGTCTCCATACGTGCCGACAAGTCCGCATCGCTCTGCATCTTCTGACGCATCCAGTCCTTGAAGTCCTGCCGTATCTCGTCTATCTTGGCTGCACACGCTGAGGTGGCCTCGCGGTCGGTGATGGTTTCCGTTGTGCCGTCATAGTGTTTCTCCGTGCGTGACACGACGACGCTCTTGTTCTGAATGGCGGCTCCGATGAGTTCATGTCCCATGATGGTTTTCTTCAGCATCTCGCTCACCACGCCCATGGCACGGTTCTTCTCCACGTTCACTCCGTATGTCGGGGCGTTCATGAACCATGTGCCACCTGCTGCCGTGAAATGCACGTCTATGTCGGTGCGCTCTTTCACATAAGCGTCATAGAGTTTGGGGTCGAGCCATGACGAGCCGAGAGTGAAGTCTATCAAGTGGGCAGGGATATTCATAGGCACTACTTCCTGCAATGCCTTGATGTTCCCTGTGTATTCGCCATTCTCGTTGTTGGCCTCTGCCTGTTTCAGTTTCTCGCGCACATTGCCGCTCAGATACTTGTACGACACTTCCATCTGCCGTGTGGCAGGGTCTTCAAAGCCGAGTCCGCTTTCGATGATTTCATGCTTTACTTCCGTCTCGCTCATGCCGAGCTGCCCTGCAATGTAGGGTACATCTATGCGGCCGTTTTTGAACATGCTCACCACAACTCCGTCCTTGACGTTTTCGGGGTGCGGCTCGCTTTCCTTTTCCACGACACGGCCTTTCATCACGTCTGCCTTATCATAGGTCTTGACCACACCGCCCTTGCCGTCTCCTTGCTCCTTGTACACTTCCAAGGAGAACACGTTGGGATAGTCCACGTCATTGCGCAGCCATGCCAACTGGTTGTTCTTGGTGAAGTGTCCGTAGGTGCTGACAAAGGCATCGTATGCCTTGTTGAGTTTGTCTATCAATGGTTGCAGTCCTGCATCGCCCTCGTTCTCTATCTGGTACTTCATCACATCGGCCAATGCGCTTTTGATGGCTGTATAGGCATTGAAACACTCCTGCTTGGTGTGTCCCTTTATCTTCTTGTCGTTCACTTCAAGAGGATAGTAGCCGCCCATACCTGCCGTAACGAGCTTGCCGTCTTTCAAGTACATCTCGCCAAGTTTCTTGCCGTCTGCCGATGCATCGTTCACATAAACAGGCTTGTCGCTTTCTGTGGTCTCTGCGCTGCCGCGCTCTTCCTCCATGAACGATTTAACGAAGTTGGCCAGCATCTTGTCTTGGTCTTTGCCGCTTACCGGGTAAAGTCCCTTGCTTGTGGGTCTGAACGTGTCGCCCTCTTCAAAGGCAAAGCGCATTTCTCCTGCCATGTGGTCGGGGTGTTCGATGAAATACTTGTTGTAGTCCATGGAGAGCTGCTTGGCCTTGCGTGCGCCCGGCTCCTCATATTCGGCTGTGCGCTCACCGCTGATGTTGCTCACGTCAATGGCTTGTGCCGACTTCTGACCGTTCATGCGCTTGCGGATTACGATGATGTCTGATGTTACGGTCGTGCCGCCAAAGGTCTTGTTGTTCATGCGGAATGCTCCGATGAAGTCCGAACCTCCCTCGTTTACCACCCAGTCGCGCAGTGCCTTGCTGCTGTCGAGTGTGCCGTTTGACGATATGAAGATACCCAGACCGCCCTCACGCAGTTTGCGCACGTTCTTGGCAATGCAGAAGTCATGGATATTGTGGAACTTCTTCGACAGGTCGCTGTCGCCTGTGGTATCGTTCACGCGCAACCCGGTAACGAATGGCACATTGGTGATGGCCAAGTCCACACTGCCGTTGGGTATGCGTGTCTGCTCAAAGCCTTGTATATCCACCTTGGCATCGGGATAGAGCAATGAGAGAATGCCGCCCGATGTGCCGTCTATCTCGATGGCGTGAATGTCGCTGCGCTCGCTCATGTCGGTAGGCATCTGGCCGAGGATATTGCCGATACCTGCCGAACCCTCCAAAATGTTGCCGCCCTTGAAACCGAGTTTTCCTGCAATGTCCCAAAGGGTATCGACAACATAGGCAGGGGTGTAGTATGCGCTGTTGGCACTCATCACGGCTTGCTCGTAGGCTTCCTCACCAAGCAACTCGCGTATTTTCTTGTTGCGCTCACGCTGTTTCCAGTCGTAGCCTCCGTCACTGAAAGCGGCTCCAAGTCCGCCCCAACCGCTGAATTGTCTGAGCACACTCATCTGCTCGGGAGTGGCTGTTTCACCGCTCTCAAGTAACTCATGTGCCAACTCAATGGCTTTGATGTTGGCCTCTATTCTGCCGTTTACTGAGGTCGGGGCATGGTCTGCGCCTCGCTCCGAATGATTGTTGCGCGTGTTCTTCGGCTCTGTCAGTCCATGAAGTCCAGCGGACTCAGCCCGATTTGCGCCAGTGCCTTGTCCTCCTCGGCCTCCGTCAGGTCTTCCACTTTCTTGTGCAGCTGCTTTGCGAGTCGCTCTTTCGCCTCCTCGTAGTCCTTGCTGTTGTCCACTATTGTCGGCTTGCACCCCTTGGGAGCGTACCGCATCATCATTTCGTTGTAATCCATTTTCTTTTGTTTCATCGAACAGCCCGGCAAACAAGTTGCCCACCGTCTGCTCTGGTTTCACTTTCTTCTTCGATGTCTTTTTCTTCGTTGCTGGTTTTGGCTGCTCTGCCGATGCAGGAGTAGCGGTAGGCTCTGTTGTAGCCTTGGCTGCATTCTTCTCTCGCGCTTCCTTGGCAATGCGCTCCGCCTTTTGGAAAATGTCCTCATTCTGCGGTTCGGTTGGCTTATCGCCCTCTACTTGGAACTTGCCGCTTTTGAGATAGCCTTGCACGGTAGGTACTTCAAAGCCAACGGTCATAAAGGTTGCCTTGTTGTCGAATGTGGCATAGTTGCCGTCCACCTCCTTGCACACCAATTGAGTGCCATTATGGTTGAACGTGCGGCCAACCCACGACTGCGGATTGTTGGCTATGTCCTCGGTCTGCGGCTTCACCACTTCTTTGGCTTTATGTCGCAACTGGTCGGGGTGAGCATTTACCCACATGGCAGGTGCATGGCCTGTGTCTATGCGTATGCCGCCCAACTCGTTAGGCTGAGCCACAACCGCATCATGCCAAGTATTGCCATCGGGAGAATACTGCACCTTGTCGCCTACCTTATATTCACCATCTTTGGCATTGCTGCGTTCGGGGATATACTTGTATGTGACACGCTGCACATTCTTCAGCAAGTCATCATAGGTAACATCTTCAGCAAACCACATGTCCTGTCCGTAGCGTGCATTGCCGCTTGCATTAGGGTTCTCCACACGGCACATGATACCTATTACTTCGAGATTATCACCTCTTCTGTTCGTTTCTCCCTTGGTAAATGATGGTTCAAGTTGGATATTCACATACAACTCCCTGCCCTCGGCCAACGGCAAGTGCATGGTTACATCGCCTCCTGCCGGGGCAATGTTCGCCACGGCCAATGGCCTTGCCTTGCGGTTGCCTTTTTTGTCGGTCTTGTCGGAATGGGTAGCCTCGTAGAGGTCAAGTCCAAGGTCGTCTACCAACTGCCCGGCAAGTTTGGCGGCATCGTTCACGGCTTTCTTCTCGGCATTCCGCATATAGCCGTATGCCTCGTTGAAGTCTTTCTCCACATGGTCGGCCTCATAGTAGCCAAGCAGGGCAAGTTGCTCGTTCACCTCTTCGAGGCTGTCATCAACTCGCTCTTCGGCTGCGCTGAGTTCGTGTCTGTCGCTTGAAGTTTCTGCGAGAGTTTCTGCTTCGCTTGCAGTAGCCTCTGCTTTTTCTGCAACAGCAGCTGTATCTGCTTCTGTTTGCTTGTCGTTTTCTTTTCGTTGCTCATTTCTTATTGCTTTGAGTTCGTTATTTGCTTTGTCGGCTGCGGTCTGTGCCTTGCCCTCCTCGACAATCATGTCGGCTTGGGCAAGCACATCATTGTGCGGCTTGTCGAAGTTCTCTACATCAAAGGCTTTCACCTCCTCGTATGGGGTAAGGGCATACTTGTCATAACCGGGAACATACTCCAGTCCACCATAGAAAGCCTTTAACCACGGACGCACCTTGTCGCCAAGTGCCTTTACCATCATGGAGGCATAGTCCCCGAATGACTCGTTGCCACGCTCAACCATAGCCATAGCCAGACGCTGGCCAACGGACATGAGTTTCTGACGCTGCTCTGCGGTCAGTTCATCGGGATCACGGAACTTCAACCCTGCATCGCCCTCGTCAGCACCAATGCCGAGAATATCACGAATGTCATTCATCAGTCCGTTCATTTCCTCGTCACTCACCTCATACTTCGGCTTTTCTGTCTCCTTGGTCGGCTGCTTGGGTTCTTCCTTGGTCGGTTCTGTCGGCTTTTTCTCTGCCACATCGGCCATCTCAACCTTGTTGGCTGGCTTCTTGGCTGTGGCTTTCTTCCGTGTTGCAGGCTTCTTCGGCTCTACGGCATCGCGCAACTCCTGTGCGGTCAGTGGCTGTGCGTCTGCCACGGCATCGGCATTGCCCACCATGTCTGCTGCTTTCTTCGCGTCCTCCTCACTACGGAACATCCAGCCTCCGCTCTTGCGGTCTTTCCAACCGCGTGCAGGAGAAAAGCGTCCCTCGCCAAGTCTCTCCTTGGCAAATTCACTTACGGCACGCTCTTGGTCGGCTATCAGTGCGCCATCAAACGTAAGCAGGGATACATCGCTCGTCTTACCTTTCTTATTAGTATAGGTGGTAGGAGTGATGGTATAAGCTGCATTGTCTGCATTGTCTGCATTTTCCGTTGTCGGTGCTGCCGTATCTTCCTTTGCAGGAGAACTTGCCACGGTCTCTTTCTTCACCCCGGCATACTCCGCAAACGGCTTGGTCTTGCGGTGGCTGCTGTCTATCCACTTCTCGAAATCTTCGAGGTTCGTTGTGGACACGACAATCCTGCGCCCATCTTCCCAACCTTTCTCATAGTTGGCCAGATAGTCGCTCTTCGCCTCGTCCATGTCGTTAAAGCCAAGCATCACCTTGTGCTCGTCAAACGTGCCATCGGGATTGTACTGGTCCACCACATACACCTTGCGCCCGTTCCAACCGTCAATGTCGTTGGAGAGGAACACGTCTATGTGGTCTCCGTCCACGCCCTCCGTACCACGGAAGTAGCCGTAGGTGTTGTGCATCTTGCTTTCCCACTGCTTGCCGTTAGCGTCCGTGCCTTTGCGCACACTGCCTTGCGGCTGCTCAATGGTGATGTCGAACGTGCCGACCTGCACATGGCCTTTCTTGTAGTTGCCGGCCTCTTTCTGTGCCTCTGTGGGTTCGGTGTTCACATCGGCTGATGCGGTCTTTATCTTGGCTGACAACGGCTGTTCCGCTCCGTCAAGGTGTCTGACCACTTCTTGCAGGTCGCCAAACTGCTTGCTGTCCACCTCGTAGTAAGTGCCGGGATAGTTCTTGCTCTCGTCTGGAGCGTCCACCTTGATTACTTCCTTACCGTCAATGAGGAGTTTCTGCTTGTAGATGTCGCCATTTGCGCTTGGCTCTGTCCACTCTTCATCTGTTTCGGTGATGCGGTTGCGCAATGCCTCTTCCTCTTCCTCGGCAATGGTGTCGGTATTGGGTTCTTCTGTTTGTGGAGTCTCCTCCTGCTTGGCAGGTTCGGTCTCGGCTACTGCTGGCTGTTGAGGCTCTGCACTGCGTTGTACAGCATCCGCAGTTTGTTCAGTTGCCTCGTTTCCTCCACGCTGTTCTGCTTCGGCTTCTGCGGTGCGCTTGCGTTCTGCAATGGCTGCATCGACGAGGGCTTGTTGTTCTCTTGGTGTTGCATTTCTGAATAATTCATTTACGTCATTAAGTATTTGTTCCTTGGAACGTACATCGCCAGTAAACATATCCAACTGACCACCAGCTGGAGCTACTGCGGCACTATTATAGGTAGAGAGTACTTTGCGCAGGTCACTTGGCTTACCGCTGTTCAGTATGTCGGCAAGCATCAATACCGTGCCGTCCGTCACTCGGCTGTCTCCGTATTCATCATCAAACAGACCTTGCTCCCTGCCGAATGGCGACACAGGCATTCCGTCCTTGAAGATGTCGGGGTGTGCGCTCTTGGCTCTTGCCACGAGGTCAACGGCTGCACCCAACTCATTGCTTAGGTCGTAGCCACTTTTGGCGAGTGTGCGGTTATGGGCTATCTCGTTCAAGCCCATAATGACCGACTGGCGCAATGTGGGTGTACTGATGATATGGCGCACGGCATCGGGCGAAGTCTGAAAGACCTTGCCTATAAGCGTGTTCTCGATAAGTTCCTTTCCTGCTGCCGACAACGAATTGCCTGTGCGCATTTCGGGCAGCTGCATCTCGTTGATGACTCCTGCACCGAGCAACTGACTGATAGCCGAAGATACTGCCTTGTCGTCTGCGTAGTAGTCTGAAAGGCGGTCAAAGCGGCTTATGTCATTGGTGATGCTCGTGAAAACATTGTCGGGGACAATCTTGCCGAGTTTCACCGCGTGCTCTGGCTTGCTCTGTTTCTTCTGCTGTTCAGCGTTGAAACGTGCGAATGTGGTTGCATCGTAGGGCAGTTGCTCGTCCGGGACAAACACCACACGCGGATGTTTCATACCGTCTATCTGCTCGGGAGTGAAACCGTACATCTGTCCGAACTCGCGCAGATGGTCGATATACGCCTTGTCTGTTCCCTGCTGAGCTGCAATGTCGCCCGACATGGTGCGGTTGTTGCCCGAAAGCACTACACCGTCCTTGCTCACGATGACAGGCGACTGCAAGGCGCGGCTGTCGTAATTGTTGGCAATGTCCCTCACTATCCGCTGTGCGTCCGTGTCGCGCTTGTAGTCGCGGTCGTTCACGCTCTCTCCGTTCTCGTCAATGGGGAAACCCTCGGTCGGTTCAAAGGCGTTGTTGATGTCGTGGCTTGCTGACGCGGCTCCTGCCTCGGTGAGGACGTAATGCCCACGAATGGTAGAACCGTCCGCAAGGGTGAGTGCGTTGGGATTGCCCTCCACCTTGGCGGCACCGTTCCACTTGGCCTTTATCTTCGGGTTCACGGCATGAGTGCCAACCTCGGCTTGCTCGGCAGCTTTCTGTGCCGCAATGCGTTTCTGCTCCCCGACCTGCGCCACGGCTGCATCGTGCATCTGCTTGTCGCGCTCACGTTGCTCTGCCTCACGCTGTTCACGAATTGCACGCTTACGCTCGTTCATAAGGGCGTAAATCCTCGACCATGCGCCCAGTGTCTCCTCTGCCTCCGCCACTTGTGCGTTGTACTGCTCCATAGCGGCATTGTAGTTGGCATCGGCCTCCTGCTGTGCCTTGACCATCGCCATAGGCGAACCTTTGAGGGACGGTGCTTTCTTGGTCGGCTGTTTCTTCTTCAGCGCATCGAGTGTCTTTTGCGCTTGCTCCACCTGCGCATTGACAATGGCGGTGGTGTTGGCCTCGTTGCCGCCTGTAACCTCGTTGAGCGCGTCAAGGGCAGTCTCCTTGTCGGCCTTCTCAAACATGGGTTCGCCAGTCTCCTCATTAAGAGGAACACGCTCCAGTGCAGTCGGCTGGCGGTTGGCCTCTTTCCACTGCACGCCTTGCGCTTCAAGTTGGTGCTGGGCAAGCTCATTTCCTCCACGCGCCATCTGTACAAGTTCTTCAGTTGTCGGAGAGGCAGGAGCAACAACATCATTGTCTTGCGGTGCGGAATTATCTGAAGCCTCCTCGGTCGCATCCGCATCTTCGGCATATTCTCTCGTCCATACCGGATTACCATCCGCATCATTAATGCTCTCGACCATATTCTCAAACTCCTCGACAGGGATAATCTGCACACGCTTTCCGTTTAACGGCTCGTCTGTGCGTATCTCTACACCGTCATCGCTGATATTCTGCACCTCGCCATGAACGTTTGCACCATCACCGTCAAGGAGTGTAAAGGTGTCATTCACGCCATATTGTACACCCTCGAGCGTTTTTTGTACACTTTCGCCATCATTCTGTACATTTTCATCCGATTTTGGTACGCTTTCACCATTTTCCATACCACCAAGCACGGCCTCATGCTCAGCTTGAATGTTGGCATAAGCCTCGTCAAGTTCGGCTTGTGGGTCAATGGCATCACCGAGATTGAAGATTTGGTCGGGACTGGTAAACTTGTATTCGCCTGTCTCGGCATCGCATATCACAATGCTTTGGTCGGAGTTCTGTGTGTCTATGCCTGTACCATCGGGAAGTACTGCGACATTACCTTTTACAATGTACACAGGCTTGTCGTCCACCTTCATGGTAGCTGGTTGCACCATGCCGTTGTCCTTGTGGGTGTGTCGCTCCACATTGGCGGCTACCTCCCTGCGCTTATTCTCCATCGCATCGTTGGACGCATCCTGCACACCGTCCATCGCTGCCTTGGCATTGATGTAGTAGAGTACCGCATTCTGCTGGTCTTCCGTCAGTTCGGGGTCGTTGGCCAATGCCCACGGATTATCCTGCATCTCGGCCATGCGCATTTCTGCGTCCGTGCCGAAAGCGTCCTCACATTCCTGCAAGGCTTCTTTCATGCGAATGGATATGGCATCAATATCGGCTTTCGCGTCCGCGTCTCCTTGCTCCATTTTGTCCCACAACAGGCGAGACTGGTCGTAAACGGCTGAGGCTCCTGCCTCCTCGTCCGACATGGGTTGCTCGGCTTCCTTGCTTTGCTCCGGGAACAACCGCTCTATGTAGTCCTGCACAGCAGCCTTTTCAGGGTCAGTACGCTTGCTCGGCTCTTTTTTGATGGCCGCGTCCACATCTACGCCTGTCTCTTCCTTGATGGCTGCACGGATAGCCTCTGGACGTTCTGCGTCTGCCATGCCTCTGTTCTCTTCCATGAACTTGTCAATGGCATCGACCATCTGCCCATAGTTGGCGATTGCGTCCTTGTCGCCCTCCTTTGCAGCTTGGTAGTTGCGCTTGACGGTTTCGGGGTCAGCACCGGGGGCAACGGCTTCAACAGCTGCGTCCCACACCTTGTTGTCGGCTTTAGCCTCGGTGTAACGCTCACCTACATCAACGCTGTTGAGTTCGGCCTGTCGCATGATTTTGTCCTGCTCCCTCTTGGCTGATGCCTCGTCTGCAAAGCGTCTGTTCGTTACGACCTCGCCATTGGCTGTAACGGACTTCACGAAGATATTGCCGTGTTCGTCCTTTTCGGTGGTGTACCCGGTAACAGTACCCATCGGCAACTGATGCCCGGTGAGGATATAATATGCCTTGGCTCTTGCGCTCTGGCTCACATTCGGGTCTTGCATGAGGCGTTCCATAGTCTCGTAACCGTCAAACTCGGGGTGTGTCTTGAGCCACTGCTTGCCCAAATCCTCAACCTCGGCTTCGGGAATGTCAAAGTTCATTACCTTTCCGTCCGTGGTTGTCGGCTGTTTTGCCTTGGCTTTGGGCTGCTGTTTTGGTGTACGCGTGAAGAGTGCCGCAAGGTCGCCATAGCCGTACTTCTGCAACTCCTCGCGCTCTTCCTTGGTGAATACCATATCGCGCGGACTTGCGTCCAACTGCTTACGCAACAATTCACCAAAACTCATGCGGTTGTGATTGCGCTCCTGCATGGTCTTGGGGTTCTCGATAGGGCGCAACCCTGCAATAACCCTCGGAGCGGACTTCACCATGTGCTGACCCTTGAAACCGAGCATCATCGCCATGTTGTCCGTCCACACGTCCCATGCACTGCGCTTATTGGGATTGCCATCTTCCAACTTGGAATTTTCAATCCATTCGGGAGTAGAGAAGATTGTCCCCTCGGCAACGGTTGATGTCGCAAGTTCTCCAAAACGGATACCTCCCTTACCATACACGTTTGATGTACTTTTTACCCATTTGTCGGCAACATTGCCCAACAATGGGGAGATAGTGCCAGTTACAGAGCCAAGGATAGTGCCTCGTCCTGTCGATTTCAAGATGTCCTCTGCCGAATATCCCTCATTCTCGCCTGTCTGCGGATTGATGTGTCCGCCATGCAGCCACTGGCTCTCGCCCTCCTTGATGCCCTCGTATGTGCCGAAGTTCAAGCCTCCACCAACCGAGCCAGCCACGACACGCCCTGCCAATGTGTTGCCGAACAACCGTGCACCCACATTGGTGGCTGCTTTCTTTGCAACAATGCGACCTCCTACATTCAAGGCCATCTTGCCGCCAAATGAGCCGATACCGCCCGAAATGTAGGTGGTAGGGTCGAAGAACATACCTGCTACCGTGCCGCCCACCTGCGCCCAGCGGTGGTTCTTGCCGTAGTCGCTCATGGCTCTCTCATACGCATCAAGGTCTCCAGTCGTTCCTGCCTCGCTCCGTGCCAATCCCTTGGTGATGGTGCGCAACAGGTTCATGTCGGCTGCGGTCTTGGCGAAGAACTCCAAGGTGCTCTTGGGCGTGTTCTTTGCCACGGCATACTTGTACACGGCATTGTCAGATAACTGACGAGCCATAGCCGATGCCGAGTTCTGCAACTGCTGTTCGCTTGCGGTTGGGTATTGCTTTTTCAACTGCTGATAGCAAGATGTGGTCATCTGCTTGCCGACACGTCCCCACGCATTGTCCATCATCTTTTGCAGGTCAAAGCGTGTGAGGCGCGACACCTCATTCTTGTGCGAGTTGGTGGCTGCATCGACAATGTGCATCTCACGCCCTCCATGTAGCCACGGATTGCCACTGTACACTTCCTCCGCGTTCTTGTTGCGGTCGGCCGCATAATTCGCCTCAGCCTCTTTCCACAAGGCTGCAACAGCTGCACTGGCTGGTTTCTGTGCCGCATCAACCTGCTGGTCGTTCATGTTAAGGCCAAGAGGCTTGCTTGTCTCCTGCCGAAAGCGCGTACTTTCCATGTCTGCCAACGCCTTGCTGCTATATCGGTTGCCTGTCGGTGTAATATAGGTCTGCTCGAACTTCTTTGTGCGAGGATTGTACTTTATACCACCTTTCTTTGTCTGACCGAAGCCAAGCCCGAACCCATACTGCTTCATGTTCTTCATGCGCTCGTTGTTGTCGGCTATCATGGCTTGCGTCTGCTGCTGCATCTGCTGCACTTGGTCAATCATCGCCTGTCGCTGTGCCGGGGTGAGCGGCTTGTCTTTCTGCTGTGCAGGAGCCGCACTTGGCGCACTTGCAGGTTTCTGTTGCAGTGTTGCCGCCTGTGGCTTTTGCTGCTGAGGCTTGGGTGCAGGTGCGGTGTTTACCGCATGAAGTCCCAACCGTTTGCCAAACTCCTCATAGGTAGGACTATCAATGGCTCCGTCCGCTTTCAGTGCATTGTATAACTGCAAGCGGTTCTGATAGCCCTCCTTTCCGGGAGCAAGCATCTTACTGCGAAAATTCTCTCGGCTCTTGCTGACTGCACCGTCTTTTTTCAGTGCGTCATAGAGTTGGTCTATTTTATCGTATGGCATATCCTTATAATCCTAATGCTTTTGTATTCTTATATGATGACCCCTGCTGCGGTCTCGGTGCTGGTTTTGTGGCAGGTTTCGCCTGTGGCTGCGCTGCGGCAGGTTTCTTCCTAATTCCGGGATAGAACACCTTCTTTGATGTTGTCTTCTTAGTATTCTTCTTCTCGCCCGTAACTTTACCACGACGCACCACATCGCTGTCTGTGCTGTCCGTTGTGTCAACAGTCACGCTATCAAGTGTTCCATGCTGGCGAGCCTTGGTAATAGCTTCGCTTTCGGTCTTGGCATAATGCATGTTTCCGTTCTCGTCCCACCACTGGAAACGTCCACGTGCATTAGTACGATGTTCTTCAGCCGAAGCGTAAGAGTTAACCGCTGATGCATGGCTTGCTTCTGCCGATGCAGCCGCTGCCTTGCCACGGTTTCTCTCCGTGTTTACCTTAGCCTTGTAGAGGTCAGGAGCATTGTCTGCTTCCGCCTTTGCGGTAATGCCTTCTTGTTCGGCTTTCGTGGCCTTTCCTGCTTGCTCACGCAGTTTGTCGGGTTGCAATGCAGCAAGCCAACCGTGCTCCTCCTGCTCTCGCTGTGCCTTTTCCCTCGCCAGTTTCCTACGCTCCTGCTCGGCCTCCATTTCGCGGAGTGTCTTGGCTCTGTCGTTCTGTAGGTCGCCTATTTTGAGGGAATACTGCAAATACTTGTCGGCATTGGCCTCACGCTCGGCTTTGAGTTTGTCAAGCTGCGCTTGCAGCGGTGTCTGCTGGCTCATGGTCTTGTGGTCGTACATGTTGGGCGCACCTCGTGTCGTGAAGTAGAGGTTGCTCAACGCCATCAGACCGTCACCAACGGCTGCGATTATCTTCTTCGACTTCTCCCTGCGCTCGCGTTTCTTGCGCTCCTCCTCGGTTTCGGGCTTGGTTTTGTTGGCCGCCTCCTGCAATGCCGCTATCTGTTGGTCGTAGCCCATGACGGCATCAGCATTGTTCTGTGGCGACACGCCCAAGCCCTTGTCGGCAGGTGGGGCGACATCTGTCTGCGGTGTCGGCTTGCTCTCTGTCGGTGCAGGGGCGTTCTCTCCGCTGTGCTGCTCCGTCCATGCCTCCGTACCTTTCGGGGCAGGTTCGGGCTGTGGAGGCTGCTCCGCCCATGCTTGCGTACCCTTGGCAGGGGGAGTAGTGTCCGCTCCGTCCTGCTCTGCAAGCCAGTCGGCACTGCCTTTAGGTGGATTTCCTGTGCTCATATTCGTTGTGCTTTAAGTTTTAGAACGGCATGGACGATGCCGCGCTTGCCACGCCCTGCACGGCTCCTGCAATGGCTTGTGCCTTGCCTTGCTCAATCTGGTTAAGCTGGTTCACATACTCATCGTCCTTGGCTCTGTACGTCTGTTCTATCTGGTCTTTGCGTGCGTCCGCATTGACGGCAATCTGCGATGTGGCGTCTGCCAAGGCTTGGTTGTTGGCGGCTTTGGCCGCTGCCGTACTCTCGTCCGTGCCACCCATCACGGCTTGCGCTCCTGCCGCCTGTTGGTTGCGGTTCTTGATGCTCTCCTCCGTCTGGGTGAGTATGCGCTGAGCGTCCGCCCTCTGCGTCGCATCCTCGTTATAACGACGGTCATACCAGTTCTGGTTGGCCTCCTTCTGTGCTTGGAGGTTTTTCTTCACTCGTCTCATCGCTTTGCTTGCGCTGATGCCGCCAAAGATGCTGCCGGCTGCTCCGAGTGCGCCTCCTGCTATGCTACCAATTAGTCCCATATCGTTTTATGTTTCAAAAGTTATAATTCGTGCGCTAAATTAGTAATGTATCTTTGCCCAGTACTTTTAACTTTTGCGCCAACGGCGCAACACAAAACATATTCAATATGAAGGGAATGAAGACCGGTGGCCGGAAAAAGGGCACACCAAACAAGGGGAACCCGATTAAAGGGTTCATCAAAACACATTCCTTGGCATACTTCGAACCCAAGGAAATAGTTGGCGACGACGGTAAGAAGCGCACAATGTCAGACTTCGATTGCGACATGATGATGCTTGCGCCTGACGATCGCGTAAACGCCGAGCTTCGCTTGCTGGAGTTCCATACGCCAAAGATGAAGGCTATCGACGTTGACATGAACGCACACGTC
>OIXQ01000315.1_pt1 | contig 23318 bp, 22 predicted proteins | sample 1587791 | NCBI WGS metagenome assembly OIXQ01 (sample SAMN03283273) | human gut metagenome | biome: human-associated habitat; material: feces | host: Homo sapiens | place: Peru | collected 2012
ACATAGTTGTCGATAAGGATAATACGTTTCTTCGCACTCTTAATCAAGTCGGACACAAAAGTATAAGCATCATAAACTTGCCCATTGTAGAACACACCTTGCTTCGGTTTTGCATTGCCTTCATCCAGTCTGCGAAACACCTCGTCTATGCGTTTGTCTGTTTCTTGTTGATGTTGCTGCATTTCCAATTGATGGTACTCAATTGTTTCCAGGCGGCTGAACACAGAAGCGTTGTTCACCATAAAATGACGCATGGAAACAAAGGCTCGCATGATTTGAATATTTACATCTATTGCAGTTTGTGAACGGAGAACACTACTAAGCATAGCCACACCTTGCTCAGTGAAAGCATACGGCATATATTTGAGGTGTTGACCTTGCTTTTCGTTTAAGGTCACAATTTGTGACCTTAAACATTCTTCCTTTGTCAATTGAAACCGAAAATCATCAGGAAAGCGTTCAACATTGCGTTTAACAGCCTGATTGAGGACTTTAGCTTCTACACCATACAGCGTTGCCAAGTCTTTGTCAAGCATAACTTGCTGTCCTCTAATCACTTTTATTAGAGTCTCTATATTATCCACGACAACCAACGGGTCACGATTTGTGGTCAGTTCGTTGTTCTCTGTCTTTTCTGTTATATCTGCCATATTTATATCCATTTTCAAAATCACAAATTGTGACCTTAAATGTAAGGTTTATTGTTGCATGCAAAGGTAGTGCTTTTAGCCTTTAAACCACTATTGCACAAAACCTTTCTTTGAAAAGGATGTAAAGTTAATAGTTTTATTGTGGTGATTGTACTTTTAGTAATCGCTAAACTCGTTGCACCGTACTCACACCCTTACCACTCAGCTTCGCCACATCTCGAACGGAATATCCCTTGCGTCCGAGTTTTCCACTTTTCTCTATATACCGCTTCAGTTCAGACTGCAATCGGAATGAGATATCCGATGGTTAGACCCGCTTGGGATAATTGGGGTTATTTTATATCCATCTTCTTCCAATGCGGCTTGTAGTTCAGCCACGCTTTTCTCTTCATTCTCAAATTCGATTGTTGCGACAGGAGGATCTAAAGTAACAGTAGCTGTCACACCTTCTATCTGGTTTAGAATCTTTTCTACTCTCATCCGGCAGTGGTTGCACATCATGCCTTCGATGTTGTACGTCTGTTTCATTTTTGTCTTATTTATGATAGGTTGAACATTTGATTCTTTTGTTGTCCTCTTGAATTTAAGCCGTAAACTGTTGCTCACTACACTGACGCTGCTGAATGCCATAGCCGCTCCGGCTATCATCGGGTTCAGCAGAAAGCCATTTATCGGGTACAATATCCCGGCTGCAACCGGAATACCTATGATGTTGTAGATAAATGCCCAAAATAGATTTTGACGAATCGTTTTGACGATGGCAGAAGAGAGCTGTATGGCTTCTGCTATCTTGGTCAAGTCGGATGAAATGAGGGTCATTTGGGCAACATCCATGGCGATGTCACTACCTTTCCCCATCGCAATGCTTAGATTGGCTTGCGCTAAAGCGGCACTGTCGTTTATGCCGTCACCAGCCATTGCCACGCATCTGCCGGACTGTTGAAGTTGTTTGATGAATGCCGCTTTTTGTTCGGGCAGCATTTCGGCTTGGTAGTGATGAATGCCTGCCTGTTCCGCTATTGCTTTTGCCGTATTGGCATTGTCCCCGGTCAGCAGATAAACGGAGACTCCCCTCTCTTCCAATGAACGCACCGCCTGTTGCGACGTGGGTTTGATTGGATCGGCAACAGCCACCCAAGCCAAAGCCTCCTGTCCGTTTGCAAACCAAACAATGGTGTTGGCTTTTGCAGCCGCTTTTTCTGCCTCATGGTTTAGCGTATCGGGTAAATGGATATGATTCTCTTCCATCATCTTTTTGTTCCCGGCAAGATAGAGTTTCCCGTCCGCATAGCCTTGTATGCCTTTGCCGGTCAGGCTCTCGAATTGACTGATGGGATAATCCGGGGCGGCAGATAAATACTGGGTGATGGCATCAGCCAATGGATGTTCGGAAAGCTTTTCCATGCTGTGGAAAATGGATATTGATCGGCGGTTGTCCTCTTCTGCCCACATCGCTTGGGTAACGACTGGTTTCCCTTCCGTGATGGTTCCGGTCTTGTCCAAGATGACTGTATCTATTTTGCAAGCAATCTCCAAACTTTCCGCATCTTTGATCAAGATGCCGTTTTCAGCACCTTTCCCGATTCCAACCATAATGGCAGTGGGTGTCGCCAATCCCAATGCACAAGGACAAGCAATGATGAGTACGGTAATCGCACTCAATAATCCTTGAGTAATGCCAGTAGTTGAGGGAGCTAAACAAATCCATGCCACGAATGTGACGAAAGAGAAGATGAGAATGGCGGGCACAAAAACGGCGGCTATTTTGTCTACCAGCTTCTCGATAGGAGCTTTGCTGCCTTGTGCCTCTTGTACATAGTGGATAATGTGGGCTAACACGGTGTCGTTATCCACCTTGTCCGCTTTGAACCGGAAACTTCCCTTCAGGTTGATGGTGCCGGCAAAGACCATTCCGCCTTTCTCTTTTTTCACGGGAACAGATTCTCCGCTGAGCATGCTTTCATCCACATACGAATTCCCTTCCGTCACCATGCCGTCTGCGGCAATCCGCTCTCCCGGTTTCACTACTATGAGGTCCTCTTTCCCTATTTGGTCAACGGGGACTTTTTGTTCATTCCCGTTTGCGTCGATGATGGTTACAAGCTGGGGGCGTAAATCCATCAGTTTCTTTATGGAAGATGAAGCATTGCCTTTCGCTCTTTCCTCCAAATACCGTCCTAATAAAATAAAGGTGATGATGACGCTGGCTGCTTCGAAATAGACATGAGGTTGCACTCCTCTGTCTGTCCAAAACTCCGGGAAGAAAAGATTGAATACGCTGAACAGATAGGCGATGCCTGTGCTGTTGGCGACCAATGTGTCCATGTTGGATGTCTTATGTTTCAACTGCCGCCAAGCATTGCGGAAGAAAATGTTGCCCAATCCGAATACAATGGGAGTCGATAATATCCATAAGAGGTAATTGGCATACGGAATCTCCATGCCGGACATGCTGATGACAACGATGGGAATCGATAACAGTACCGCTCCGATTGTTTTGCGCTTCAGTTGTTGCAAGCGTTGGGTTTGTGCATCGTTTACTTCCGCTTTGTTATCCGTTTCAATGATTAAATCGTATCCTGCATCTTGGACAGACTTCCTTAAAGATTCCGGGGAACACAACGATGGATTGTATTCGACTGTCGCAAGGGCAGCGGCATAGTTCACGTTTGCTCCGACAACTCCCTTTTGTTTATGCAAAGTCTTGTCAACCCGAATAGCGCAGGCTGCACAACTCATTCCTAACACCGGGAAAGTATGTTTGATTGTTTGATTTGTTTCCATTGTGTCTTTGTTTATACCGCTGCAAAGATAGTCGCAAATGGAGAATCTTGGATATGAATAAGGAAACTCTGATGAAAAATAATTACTTTTGTGCGAGAACCAAAGGTTTGGATATGTTAGATAAAAAGAATGCAGAGTTCGGACGGAATTATTTTAAGGTTTCCGAAGAAGATATTAAACGAGTTTTAGCAGCCTCATTGGAAAAGGGAGGCGATTATGCAGATTTATATTTCCAACATACTGTTTATCATGGATTGCAATTATTGGACGGCACAGTGAACAATGCGCAATCGAATGTCGATTTTGGCATGGGCGTGCGTGTCTTGAAAGGCGACCAGACCGGATATGCTTATGTGGAGAATATAACGACAGATGAAATGGTTTCGGCAGCACGGACGGCTGCACAGATTGCGGATTGCGGCAGCCAAACACGTTCTATCCCGAATCTTACGGAAAAGGTGCACAAGAATGATTTTTACCCGATAGATACTCCTTGGGATGCTTTGGCTATTGATGCCAAGATTCCTTTCTTGCAAAAGCTGAATGACCTGTTTTTCGAGTTGGATAAGCGGGTCGTGAAAGTGAATGCGGTTTTAAGTGATGCCACTTCCCATGTGTTTTTCTGCAACAGCGAGGGGGAAATGTTTTACGATTACCGTCCTGTTGTCTCCATAAGTGCCAGCTGCATCATGGAAGAGAAGGGCAGGATTGAGAAAGGCGTGGCTACACGTTCTTTCAGGATGGGGGCGGAATTCCTGACCGAAGAGCTGATGGATGATTTGGCACGGGAAGCCATCCAAAATGCGTCTTTGTCTTTGATTGCCATAAAACCGAAAGGGGGAGAAATGCCTGTGGTGATGGCGGCAGGAGGTTCGGGCATTTTGCTGCACGAAGCAATAGGGCATGCTTTCGAGGCTGATTTCAACCGCAAGGGAATTTCCATATTCTCCGATATGTTGCATAAGAAAATATGCGACAGCCAGATCAATGTGGTGGATGACGCCACGATTGTGGCTAACCGCGGATCTGTGAATATGGACGATGAGGGAATTGAAGGGCAGAAAACTTATATCGTGAAAGATGGAATCTTGACAAGTTATTTGCATGACCGCATCAGTGCCAATTACTATCATGTCTCACCGACTGGAAATGGACGCAGGGAGAGTTTCCGCCAAGCTCCGATTCCACGGATGAGGGCAACTTATATGGAGGGCGGAAATGTCACGGAAGAGGAGATTGTTTCATCCGTCAAACGGGGAATTTATGCGTGCGGCTTCACGAATGGGCAAGTCCAGATAGGAGCCGGGGATTTTACGTTTTATGTTTCCAATGGCTTCTTGATAGAAGATGGCAAACTGACGCAGCCTATAAAAGATATCAACATCATAGGAAACGGTCCTAAGGCTCTTGCCGATATTTCGATGGTGGGAAACAATGCGAAGATTGATAACGGCCGTTGGACTTGTGGCAAGGACGGGCAATCTTGTCCGGTGACTTGTGGAATGCCTTCCGTTTTGGTGGACAAACTGACCGTGGGAGGTGAAATTTAATCATTAATTGGAAGACGTATGATTACAAAAGATAATAAAGATTTGGCTCAATGGGCTATGGAATTTGCCTTGAAAAATGGTTGCCAGCAGTCCAAGGTGAAATTGTATAATGGGACGAGCAGCTCTTTTGAAATCCGGGACATGCAGGTGGAGCGTTTGCAACAGGCTTCGGAGAACATGTTGATTGTCAATTTTTATGTCGATGGCAGATTCGGCTCTTTCTCGACCAATCGCTTGGATAAGCAGGAGTTGGAACGATATATTCCGATGAACATCGAGGCGACACGCTTTTTGGCTGAAGACCGGGCACGCACGTTGCCGGACGAATCCCGTTATTATAAGGGCGGAATGCCCGATTTGCAGTTGTTGGATGCCGGTTTTGACAAGATAACTCCGGAGGAAAAGAAGGCGATGGCTTTGGAGGCTTGTGCGGAGATGTGCGGAAAAGATGCCAAAGTTATTTCTGCCGCCTCTGCGTACGGGGATGAGCGGGACTTTAAATATATGATAACAAGCAATGGGTTTGAAGGGGAATCTTCTTCTTCCTATTTCTCCATTTATGCCAATGTTAGCGTGAAAGACCAGTCGGAAGCACGGCCGGAATCTTATTGGTTTGAATCCTCTCTCTTATATAAGGATCTGAAGAATGTGGGGATTGGCGAGAAGGCTTTGAGCCGGGCTTTGTCTAAGTTGGGGCAAAGGAAGATTGAGTCGGGCAAATATGAGATGGTTGTTGATAACCTCAATGCTTCCCAGTTGTTGTCTCCACTTATGGATGCGATTGACGGCGTTGCCATCCAACAGAAGAATTCCTTTTTGATGGACCGCTTGAATGAACCGGTCATGAATAGTTTGTTTACACTGAGAGACGAACCGCATCTGGTCGGGGCTTACGGGGCTCGTTATTTCGATGAAGAGGGAGTTGCCACACAGCCGAGGACAATCTTTGACAAAGGCGTGTTGAATACCTTCTTGATAGACACATACCGCGCCAATAAATTGAAGATGGATCCGACTGTTGCGTCTGCTTCCATCCTGACTATGGATTGGGGAGAAAAGGACAAGGAGCAGTTGGTTTCGGGTATTCATCGGGGAATATTGGTGACCGGTTTTAATGGCGGAAACTGCAATGCTGCCACGGGAAACTTCTCTTATGGCATCGAGGGCTTCTTGATTGAGGAGGGTCGTTTGGTCCAGCCTGTTTCCGAAATGAACATCACGGGCAATATGATTGACTTGTGGAACCATTTGGTGGAAGTGGGCAACGATCCGAGAAGTTGTACAAGTTGGAGAATCCCCAGCCTTCATTTTGAAGATGTGGATTTCAGTGGGATTTGATTTGAAGACTAACGATAAAGAATAATACGATATGATTCAGTTGGATTTGAAAGATGCTGTACTGGTGGAGGGTTTGCATCCCCTGTTCCCCAAAGCATTTGATTATTTACGGCATGCCGATTTCCAAAAGATGGAAGACGGGAAGCATGAGATAGATGGTGAGAACTTGTTTTTGTCGGTACAGACATTTGACGGCAAAGGAGACGATGCGCCTATGGAATACCATCAAGCGTATATTGATATTCAAATGTGTATCGAAGGCGTGGAGCAAATGGGCTGGAGACCGACAAGTGGTTTGGTTGAACAGATTTCCCCGTATGATGCGGAAAAGGATATTGCCTTTTATCAGGACAAGCCCACTTCGGTTGCCACCGTTTATCCCGGTCAGTTTGCCATCTTTTATCCGGAAGATGCCCATGCGCCGGGAATGGGTTCAGGCGTAATCCGCAAGGTTGTTGTCAAAGTGAAAAGATAAATCAGGAAGTTGTATGGCGGAACGTTATTTTTTTATTCATTAGGAAATTAACTCCGCCGTACACAAACAAGCCCAAGAACTGAGACAAATATTCATTCCAATCCAAGACTTCGACCATTGCCAACAGGCAGATGAATTGCGAAGCGTAGGAGCAAAGGAAAGCGGCTAAGAATAGGGCGGATTCCCGCAGGTAGTTGCCTTTGCCGGAAGAGAAAATCCAGAATTTGCTCCAAAAGAAATTGTTCAGCAACGCAGCCGTATAACCGGTTATGTTAGACCACAAATAGTTGAAATGGAGGAGGTCCATCATGAGCCAAACCACCACGGCTGTTATCAAGGCATTGGATGTCCCGATAATCACAAAGCGTACTATTTGTCGCAAGTCCTTCATTTCTCCGTCATGTGAAAGTTATTCGTTCGAGTCACAAATATACTCCTTTTTATTTTATTTGTTCCATAAACCGGTTCGGATTACTCATTGAGGTTGGAGAAACCGGCAAATCAAGGTAAAAAATGACTCCGTGTCATGTTCTTTTTCAAAAACTTGACGGCCAAATAGAGATGGCTTTCGACCGTCCTTATGGGCATTTGAAACTGTTTGGCTATCTCTTTTGCCTTTATCCCCTCCAAATAAGCCATGAAGAAAATCTCTTTCCGCCTGGTTGGCATTTGTTTCATCAGGAAATCCAAGTGTTTGTAAAAGTCTTTTTTATAGAGGTATTCCAACGTGTTGTTTTTATCGGGGATTTGCTTTTCGTACTCACTCTCTGGCTCTTTGTTGTCGTCTGTTTTTATGGAGACGATATGCCGTCCTATCATTGCCGTCTTGCGCAAGTAATCAATGCAGCGGCTATAAACAATGGAGTAGAGATAGGCTTTTATGTTCCGGTTTGCCGAAAGTGACTCCCAATGCTCCCAAACATATAGAAATGTGTCTTGGACAATGTCTTCTGCGGCATCCGTGTTTACGATAGAGCTTGCATACGACATCAATGAAGGATGATACTGCTGGTACATCTTGTGGAACTCCACTTTGTTGCCGACCATCCGTGTTATCAAAATATCAACTTCTTTATCCATTTATCAAAAAGATATAATACTATGTTATCCATTGGCAGAGTTAATCTGAACAAAAGGTTCGTATTTGCCTTTATATTGTCGGTATAGATATTAATTCTGCTAAAGAATTGTGTTATTCGGCTCAAAGATAAAGCATTTTTGTAAAGTGTTATCAAATTTCTTGGTTATTTTTAATATATTCTTCGCTACTAATAAAATGTTTGTTTTTAGGGATGGATTTATATTAAAATGTTATTACAATTGGATGAAATGTGTGATACAATCTCCTTATAGGAATTTGGTCTGAAAGGGGAAAAGATGGCGACATTTAGAAGAATAGTCCCGTTAGATTTGGACAAAAGTTTGTCGGTATCATATTAATAATGTATTTTTGTGACAAATTAAAAGTAGTCAGAATGGGGAGTTTTTTCAAGGATATAGAAGTGATGAACTTTAGGGGATTTGACTATCTGAAGATGGAAAATTTCTCTAAGATCAATGTCCTTGTCGGTGCAAACAATGTAGGGAAATCCTCTGTTTTGGAGGCTATATTCATGCTCGTTGGAATGAGTGTGCCAATGTTGCCGGCAAGAGTTAACTATTGGAGAAAAAACACCAACTCTTCGTTGGATGAAGTCAGATACCTTTTTCACAATATTGATTTTGGAAATATACCTGTGCTGAAAGCCCGCACTACGGATGGTGAGCGCAAAGTTCAATTGTCTCCTTCTTTGTATGTGGATTCGGAATCGGCAAGTGGCAATTTGGGACATGCCGGCATCAAGAGATTGAATATTGATTTTGGCACAAACTTGAATGAAGAATGCCAGTATCATACGGTTCTTTATACAGGTAGCGATGGCTCCATGCAGCAGCTCGCAGATGATAAGTATAAAGAGCAGATGAATTGCCTGTTTATTTCATCAGACAAAAATGATAGCAATGCCTTGGCAAACTTTGTCACGCTTGTAAAACGGGGTAAAAAAGATGTTGTGCTAAAAGCCCTTCAATCTTTCGATTCTTGATATTACCGGGGTTGAAGCGTTGCCAGATGGACTTTATCTTTCTATAAAAGGAATGAAGGAGTTGTTGCCCATAAGCATGGCAGGAGATGGTGTTAGAAGGATACTTAACATTGTGTCGTCGATAGCTACGGAAGATTACAATGTGGTGATGATTGACGAAATAGACACAGGACTTCATTATTCCGCACACAAACTGATGTGGAAGGCAGTATTGGAATTTGTATCGAAGTATGATATTCAACTGTTTGTTACCACGCACAATATAGAATGCTTGCAAAGCCTTGCGGCTGTGATGGACAAAGAAGATGTGTTTAAACCTTTGGCTTCGGTTTATAACATTTCAAAGACATTGAAGAAAGGATTTCAAACCTATCGCTATGTTTTCGGGGAGTTAAAGGAAGCTGTAAACAATGAAATAGAGATAAGGCAATATTAATCCGAATAATGTGCCTGTCATGGATTGTTGGGAAAACTATGAGGATTCTCTTCGCCAAGTGGATCTCCCTTGGCGTGAAGGAGAACCCTTGACAATCCCTGCTAAAAAGACAAAAATATATGCTTACCTTGAAGTACTGCTCGGAACTTCTAAATCTCAAAAAGAACGGATTAAAGAGAATAAGCGAGATTATACGAATCAAAATCATTGGAATCTAAATGCTGATTCTATAAAGAATTTTTCTGACTTCCTGAGGGGAAATTTAGAGTAACCATTGTTTTCAAAAAAACATTTGATGTTTTCAAAAAAACATTGGACGTTTTCAAAAATTCCTCGTGATGTATTTTTAAAAAACAACGGTATGTTTTTCCGGTACATTTTATCCTTATTTTGATATGCCCAACTTGCTTTCCATGGAGACGGAGTGCCGTTAAAACAGTGTTTAAACAGTGTTTTAATACCGTTTTAATGGTGTTTACGGGTTTCGTCAAATTGTGGAAGAATTGGCAGTTGCCGACCTCTTTTCCAAAAGGTAGTATGCTTTTTGGAAAAAGGTAGTAAGCTTTTTGGAAAAAGCTCGTGACCTCTGTCGGAAAGAGTTTAGATGAAAAACCGCCGGAGTATTGGATAAACGGCTTGAAAACCCCGAAAAGTGTTAATTTTTTAATATTTGGACAGCTAAAAATTGCCATGATGAAAATTGAACCGCACCAAAATACAAATCATTATAAATAATAACCCCCGATGCACCTATGAATAGGTGTTTATATTTATTTTGCAAAAAATAGAAGGATAAAGAAGCAATTAACGTTTTTTTTGCTTACATTTGGAGCAATTCCATGAAAGCCAAGAGAGGTTTGAATGGAAGGACTTGCGGAGAAGCAAAAAAGCGTTTAAAAAATATTATTCCTGACTTAGAAAATCGCCAAATTTTTTATTATTCCAGGAATGATAGACAACAAATGCTTGCGCTCTGCTGTATTCTGACGTGTGAATCTACCGATAGAATCAGTATAGAGCGCGGGCTGTTGTTCTATTATCTGGAATAAGGGTGTTTGGCGATACCTCTAAGTCGGATGATAACAGCAGTTCCCGCGCTTTTTTTATTTGTATAACTTTTAAATTAATACCTGATGTTTATGGGGAACGGGACGTTGGGAAAGAAAGGAATAGGATTATGGGAAACGTTGAAAAGTACCAACTTATTGTTGACAAAATTGGCGAATTAACAAATGGGTTATTAATTGATGCGGCACAAAAAGAATGCGAAGCAAAGCTTTCAGATTTTTGTAAAGAACTTGAAGAATCACGGTATATAAAAGTTCCATTAGTGGGCGTGTTTAGTGCTGGAAAAAGCTCATTATTAAATGTGTTTACCCAGAAACCGGAGATGCTGCCTATTGACACACTGCCTGAAACAGCTGTTGCATACGAGTTATATTATGGTACGCCAGAAAGAGTAGAGCTTTATAGGGATGGTAAATTGATTGAAGATACTTCTCTTATTAATATTAAGGATTTAAGAACAACCCCGGGAGATATTGCTAAAGTTTATTGTAATAGTGAGCCTGTCAAGCAATTGCAAGATAGAGGAATTATATTGGTCGATATGCCAGGTATTGGTTCTGGAATTGAACGTCATGATGCTGCAATTATTAATTATATCAATACAGGAACTGCGTTTATTCTATTAGTTGATGCTGAACAAGGTTCATTACGTGGTTCAACTATGACATTTTTAAGTGAGCTTTCTAAATATGATTTGAATCCTGCTGTATTGGTATCAAAAATAGATAAGAAACCAGAAGAAGAGGTGAAAGAAATTGTAGAATATATCCAATATCAAATGGAACGTGCGGGAATCAACAATCCTTATGTCTCAACTGTTTGCGCTGTAAACAATGATTTGGCAGGGCTGAAGAATTATCTTGATGTGTTAGATGCTGATGAATTACTGGCAAAAAGGGTTGGTAATCAGTTAAAGTTGATTATTGCATCGATTATTTCTCAGTTAAAGGTTCGTATTGATTTACGTAGCAAGGAGATTTCTAACGTAGATGAGAAGGTGAAACAAATAGAAAATGAAATAGCGAATGTGCGGAACGATCTTCCGTTAGAAAGCAGTGAAGCTGATACTCCTGAAAAATCAACCGATGATATATTAGAAAATATCGGAAAAGCTATAGATGAGAATACCGAAGAAATAGCTCAAATGATAGTCAATCATTCAGATTCGGAAGAAATAAAAGAGAAGATAATCAGCATCATACGTTCTGAATTAATCCTTTCCTTAAAAGATGAGAGCCAACAATACTCTGCTGCAATAGGAGGTTCTGTCCAAGATAGTTTAAAAGATCTTGCAACTTTGGATATAGATAGCAATTTTTTGGAAGATTATGAAGGCATAATTGATGTTCTGAAATTAGCTTTAGTCCAATTGGTTGGCAAATTGGGAGGAGCTATGGGTAAAGTTTTAGCTGTCGTAGTGTCACAACTTGATAAAATCTTGAATTGGATGTTTGGAAAAACAAATGAAGATAAAAAGGCAGAAGTTGTATCTATAATTATGGAGAAAACAAAGCCTTCTATTATAGAACATTTAAGACCGAATGTGCTGAAAATTGTGGCGGAGAATCAAATGAAAATCAGAACTCGTATCCAATCCGAACTTGTTTCTAAAATGGAGCGTGTGAAGGAAGGTTTGCAAGAAAAAATCGCTGACGAAAAGAAGAATAAGACAGTTGTAGAGAATGAAATTAATATCCTTCGTAATGCGATAACAGAATTAGAATCTTTGAATGAAACGGTCTGAAGGTTTTTAAATCAGAATAATGTTTACTAATTGATGTTGGCAGAATTAATTTACTCTATATTGATTCTGCCAACGGATATTTAACTTGACGTATTATGGTACTAAAGAGAAAAGTTAATAAAGAAGTTCCGCATAGGAAACAGATTATAAAGGTTAATCCTTATGAGAATGCAGAAAATGTGATGGAATTGATGGCAAACATTTGTTCTGCTCAGCCTTCTGTTAATACGGATACCTATTGGAATATTATCAGAGATGCTTATGATAAACAGGTAGGAGGAAAATCATTAAAAGAATATCTTAATGAGAATCGGGTGGACTTGTTTGATATTGATTTTAGACATGATTTGAACGATTTATTTCAAAAGATATCATTGTGTCTTGATAGACGAGAGAATACAGAACATACCCAAATAGTGGTTGCTGGAGGTTTCTCGTCAGGAAAATCATCTTTCCTTAATAGGCTTACCAATTGTGTCAATTTGCTCCCTACAGGAGTAGAACCCGTTTCGGTTGTTAAAACATACTTGTATTGCTCTGAAAATAACAACACGGTATCAGTAAAGGGTGTAAATTTAAAGAATGTACTTGTCAATTTGGATACAGGTGTATTGCAAGCTATCCAGCATGCTAAACAATCCAATGTTTATTTGGCATCCGTGTTGGATAAACTTTTCGTGGAAATCCCTTCAAAGAGTTTGGATGGAATTGTTTTTATAGATACTCCTGGATATAACAATTCCAATAAGGCAAACAAATCAAATGGGAAAACGGACAGGGAGACAGCCCTCGAAGCTTTAAAAGAAGGAAATGTGTTATTTTGGTTAGTTGATTGTGAACGAGGAACAACTGTAACAGATGATATTGAAATCATAAAACAGTTTGAAGGGAAGAAGGTTTTTATCTTTAATAAGGCAGACAAGAAAGGATATCAAGAAAGTGAAAAAATTGTGGAGAATGCAGCTCGTGTTTTATATAAAGAGTTTCCTCAAGATGAAATCATAGATATAATAGCATTTTCAACACTTGATAATAAGATTTACTATTCAAAGAATAAAAAAACGCTTAGTACTATTGTGACTGAGTCAAAAAGGGAAGGTAACGGAATAAGTGAGTTGAATGATCTTAAAGAACAGATTTCTGAGCTGTTTGATGATGAAATAGATTGGGCTAATATTAATATTGATAAAATTAAAGAAGTTTATAAAGAGAAAGTAGCTTTAAAAAATGAAAGAGAATCCGAATTTCGTAAGGTACGTAGCGAAGATAACGATGAAGATTATATAACAAAAGAGTTGAGAGATGTTTTGGTGGATGGTTATGAAGAAGTTTTGAAAATTGCTGATAATATCGCTCATGCAAGTTTAGAGTCTTTGAATGAATTCAGCAACTTCCTTGATGAAATGGTTTCATGGGACAACTCAGAACATGAATGTTGGGTTAATACTTTAAGACCTAAGATAGATTCGGCATTGAATCGATATGAATTATGTTGTGATAGACATAATAGTGCAATTAAATATAGCTATTATAACAATGATTATAGAAAGGATTTATCAAAGAGGATTCAAAACTATATTGCCGATAGATTCAAAGAATTTTATGATTCAATGTGTGAAGAATGTAAGAGCTTACTTGAAGAAAAAGCAAGACTAAAAGCAATCATAAAGAATATGCAAGGATATCAGAATCTATTTATGGGAGCACTTGATATGGGCATTAGACTCTACAAACAGCAAAATAAAGCAACAACTTTTTATAAAGATGATGACTTTATACCCAATGTGTTTGAGAGTATCCAAAAAGATAATTACAAACATTTCTTGCTTAGTTTCGAAAAAGGCGTTGATTTATCTGTATGTAATACGGATGGATACAATCCTCTTACTTTTGCTGTGCAAGCAGGTAATAATCAAATGGTACAATTCCTGCTTGACCATAATGCAGACCCTTCTCTTAAGGATAGAAGGGGATATAATGCATTTCATACTGCTGTGGAAAATCAATATCGTGATATTTGCAAATTACTTTTGGAAGTTGACCCCGATTTGATTTCAACAGAAACTGATTCAGGTGAATCTGCAAAAGAATTAGCTCAGAAAGCAACATTTGCAAAATGGATTGAACAAGAAATAAACTATGCTTAATAATATGAATAGAGAACAACTAAAAAGCCTAATTCAAAATTCCGAGTTGAAATTGGCTAATTTGAAGTCTATTGAGTATGATGGTCTGAAGGAAAAGATTACAGAATTAGAAAGTGTATTCAAAGAATTTAAGGAGGGAGGTGAAAATCTGCTTTCTGAAGGCGATGTGCTACAAATTGGTATTGTAGGGCAGGTGAAAGCAGGAAAATCATCATTCCTTAATTCTCTGTTTTTTAATGGTGAGGATGTTTTGCCTAAGGCTTCAACTCCGATGACTGCGGGCTTGACTGTTATTGAATATGCTGATAAGAATACGTTTGAAGTGGAATATTTCAACGAAAAGGACTGGGAAATATTTGTACAACAAGATGAGGTTTTCAAGAAATGTGAGGAAGAAGTACGAGCTCATAATCCTGAAGCATCAGAATCTATAATCAAGAAAGAAATTGAGAATAGAACATCTGACAGAATCCGTTCTGCTCACGAAATGGTTTCTACTTGTGGTTCACGAGCAAGACAGAAGATAGGTCAAAAGAATGATTCAAAAGAATTCACGGACATTGAAGATTTACAAAATGTCCTTGAACAATATGTTGGAGCTAATGGAGAATATACCTCTGTTGTAAAGAGTCTTTACATAAAGATGAAAGATGAGAGACTTAAAGGGCTCAGAATTGTTGATACTCCGGGGGTCAACGACCCTGTTGTTTCTCGAGAAAATCGAACGCGTACTTTCTTACATTCTTGTCATGGCGTATTTTTATTAAGCGCATCTACCGATTTTTTGGGAAGTGGCGATGTTTGTTTCTTGAATGCTCGTATAGGTGGTTCAGGCATAGGAACAGTTGTCATACTTGCAAGTAAATTTGATTCTGTTCTTCAGGACCTTGGTGCCGAGCGAGAAATAAAACAAGAGGAACGAGGAGATTTGGCAGATATTGCAGACTTTCAGACAAAAAAGTTCAAAAAAAGATTACGTGAATTGTCTGACACGATTGATGAAAAACTTCGAGGACGTATAAAACTGGATACAACGGCAGGTATTGGTTACTCTATTGCCCATAAACCTGCAGATAAATGGGACAATGTGGAGAAGCAAGTAGTGCAACAAATGAAGCGATATTACCCAGATTATTTCTCTACAAATGCTGATATAAAAGAGACATTTGAAAGTTTATCAAATATTGCTGATATAAAAGAGAGATATCTTGATGATGTATTTATGCAAAACAAGGATACCATAATAGCTGAAAAAGTCGAGAATTTCTTTGCTAAAAACAAAGAAGAGATTTCATCTACTATCGGTCATATTCTTGATGAATTTAAGAATCGTCGTAAACTGCTTGATGAGACTACTGTTGCAGAGATTCAAAAACAGAAGGATAGACAATCATCTATTTTTAATGAGCTTAAATCGAAATTTGGAACAGAATTTAAAGGTTTTTCTAAAAGATTACAAAATAACGTAAAGAATATTTCTAATGATATCCCTTTTCAAGAGATACGGACAATTCCAACAGAGGAACAAACTGTAGATGTTGAAGTTAAAGGTAAGCTTTGGGGAACAAATACAAAAGAAGTTACTATTAAACAAGTTAATTCTTTTGCGTTAAGTGAACAAATAGAAACAGCGATTGATGCTTATCTGAATTCTTGGAATGATAAGTGGGGAGAACTTTTTAAAAAGAATCGTGACAATATGTTTGAAGAACTTACAAAAATAATCAGCGATGCAGAGAGCGAGATAATGAGTTCTTCATTTGATGATAGGTATTATCGAAATTTAATTACTGAATCTTTAAAAACGGATTTGAGTAGTTATCCTTTGGACATAGATGAGATAAGAACTAAATATAAACGGCTTGGGGACGATGCTGCTGATAAGCGATATAATCCATCAAGTGATGAAAAAATAAAAGAACTCGATGAAAAAAACTATATTGCCGATATTTCAAGAGAACTTAATAATCATAAAAAAGGATTAATCGAAGAATTCCGTAGCATTGCGGATTCTATTAAACATGATCTCTCAAAAGAGGTTCAGCAAAATTTGGAAGAGGCAATTAGAGCAGCAGAAAAGATGAAAAATGACTTTGCTGAGAAACTGACAAAAGAAGGAGAGGAATATCTTGCAAAATTAGAAAAAGATATGACTGAAAAATCTGCTGTTCTGAAACAGTTGGATAATATAATATCTTGTATTTCTGAATTATCAACTTTATATAGATGAATGTTATGAAAGAAAAAATTAATCAAATAAATCGCTCTATCGAAGAAACGAGAGATAGGCTTAAAGAGAAGGTAGAAAGATATTTTTTAGCTATCACTGTCCCTAATGGACAGCTACCGCAACAATCAGTACAAGGAAGTAAGGATGCAAAAACTCCTCCAATTTCTTATATGTTGTATGGTGTAGCAGGTCTGTCATTCATTTTAACAATAGCTTCAATAGCTTCAGAAGCTTCAGAAGCTTCAGAAGCTTCTAAAGCTTCAAAGTTATTATATTTAGCTGCGGCAGCAGCTTGTGCGTATGGAGGATATAAACTTTCACATAAGAATAAAAGTAATACCTCTGCAAGCTCCAGCTCTCAAGTGCTCGATATAGATTCGTTAAAGAATGATGTAAGAACCAAAGTTCGTGAGTCAGTAACGAAAACGACAAAAGAATGGGAACAATTTATGGAAATGAATCAGAAAGAGGTTCAATCCGCCATTTCTTCGTCTTCATTAAATGAAGCGGAAAAAGATTCTTTACTATCGAAAGTATATGTATATGAAGTTATAGGTATTAGTTTATCTGACTTTTTATTCATGTTGAATGCTGCTAAAGATTTGTCTGCAATTAAGCAGAGTATAGCATCTTATAAGGCTATGTTATTGGATGCAATAGACAAGGCAGCGGAGAGACAAATAGGAAAATATAATTCATTGATTGGTTAATTTAAAAACAGATAGATTATGCCACTATTTTTAGTAACAGTAAAACAATCCAAGAATGTGAACGGCATTCGGGTTGAAAAAGGAATGAGCGTAGAAGTAGTGACTTCATCCATGTCGAATCCGTTGTTAACAAACGGAGGACAAGCTGTAGCGGATGCTTTTATGCGAAAATACGGAATAGATGTAAAGAAGGCAGGAATCCTATCAACTGTCTATTGCGATGTGCAAAGGATAGGATGATTAGAAATCTGTGGCATACAATAAAACTTGTCGTATGCCACAGATTTTGATAGATATGATATAGTGATTATAGTACATAAATAAAAGTATACAATGGAAGATTTAGAATTTAAGACGTGCCCATACTGTGGTGAGAAAATTCTTGCCATAGCTAAGAAATGCAAACATTGTGGAGAATGGTTGACAGATAATATTGCTGAGAACTCAGTACAGAAGAAAGATGAAGCAAATTATGTTACTATCCATGGTTATGATGAGAACTTTGCAGTTACCCCTACTATTAGTGTTTATAGGGATGGTGTGCATTTGGGTGAAGTCGGGCGACATGGTTTACTTAAAGTGAAAATTGATAAAGATTGTTCTTTGAAATTTTCGTGTGCATTTAGAAGTGCATCCCTTTTTATTAAGAAAGGTGTTGATACTCATGTTTTATTATCTTTTGATCGCTTTTCGGGAAGCTTAAAAGCAGTTAAATCAAGTGATAGTAATTTATCCTCTGTAGCTCAGAAGAAAGAGAAAGATTCAACAAGATCAACAATGTTGTCAATTGTTCTTATAATAATTCTTCTCATTATTTGGTTGATATTATAAAAATATTTAGGTGAAATTTTACTGAAACTTTAAAAGTAAAACATCGAACCGTCTAAAGTTGATTCGAAAAACATATTAAGAAGTAGTTGAAGTATTGTCAAAAATTAATGATTAAGCAGACAGAAGTAATCTTCTTGACTAAATGTGGAATAGATAGTGTGAGGTGTCGTATGTTTGCATTTTATTGAGATTTGGAAGATAATGAACGAATAAATTGCTTACATTTGTGATGTATCTAATCCGTGTGCGAATGTATGACACATGAAAGAGAATAAAATATAAAGTTAAACTATTAAATAATAATACCATGGAAGCAACAGAAGTAATTAAAAAGTTCTTAGCGAATAGTTCTTGGGTGCAAGAAGCAAAGGCGTTTATTAACGATAAAGAGAAGATGCAGAACTTATTGAATAGGTTCAAGGAATTCTTTAATAATAGTAGTTTGGAAGAAATCAAGGACAATATGAAAGAGGCATTCAACTATGTGTCGGATGTCTTTTCCGGAAGATACAAGGATTATAGTATGACAGCTTTGATAACGCTTGTAGCCGGTATGGTTTATGTCGTGTCTCCAATTGATATTATTCCTGATTTTATTCCGGTAGTAGGCTTTACAGATGATATTACAGTCTTCCTCTTTGTGCTAAAATCTGTCAATGATGAGTTGGAAAGATACCGTAAAAGTAAATAAAGGGCTTTTATCGTCATGGACTAATTAAATGAATATGAAAACAATCAATGAATCTTATGCAGGTAAATCGTTAAACGGTGTCCCTTATAGAGAAAAAACAATTTTTCTTTATGGGAAGAGGGTTACAGGAGTCTTTCCCGTTTTTGAGGGCATCAAAGTGGTGTTGGACGGCAGTGTCGATGCTTTGTACAAACAATTGGGCAATACCGATTATGCATTTTACCATGGGACGATGCGGCTTGCAACTATAAAGCTGAAAGAGATGCTTGAACGGAATGCTGCATTGAAAAAGCAGTTTACAAAGGAGCAGCTGGATGATATTCAGGCTGGGCGGGAAAAGGTCAGTGGCAAGATTTGGCATCATTATGAAGAGCTTGGCGGAGATTGTCCCATCATGCAACTTGTGGATGAAGAGTTGCATGGAAAGTGTAATCATACGGGTGGAAGTTATACTTGGAATCCTAAGCATTTGGAATAATCTAACAGGGTATTCCATGGATTCAAAAAGCAAGGGAGTTCATGTTTGTCTTGCAATATCACGTAATTATGTGTAAGTTTGCGAAAAGATAGAATTGATAAAACCGGTAAGACATGAAATACCCGATAGGAATACAAGATTTTGGAAAGATAATAAGGGGAGGTTATGTTTATATAGACAAGACCGCCCTGATTTATCGAATGGTGAAAGAGGGGAGCATTTACTTCCTGAGCCGCCCACGACGTTTCGGAAAGAGCTTGTTGGTTTCCACGCTTGAATATTACTTCAAAGGCGAGAAGGACTTGTTCAAGGGGTTGGCGATTGAAGGGTTGGAGCAGGATTGGGAAAGCTATCCTGTGTTCCATGTAGACTTTAACAGCACGAACTTTGAAAAAGGGGAGACTTTAGATGCTTTTATAAAGGGGACGGTTGAAAACTGGGAAAGAGAAAATGGTTATGCCGCCAATACGGACTATGATTACGGGAAACGTTTTGCGGAATTGTTGGCCTATGTCCATAAGACGACGGGAAAGCGCAGCGTAGTGCTGATAGACGAATACGACAAGCCCTTGCTAGACGTGATGGACTCCGGCCTTCGGATGAAGGATGCGAATGGCAACGAGATGCAGATAGAGGAGTACAACCGTGGCATCTTGAAAGGCTTCTATTCAACCTTCAAGGCAGCTGATGCGCATTTGCAGTTCGTCCTGCTGACCGGTGTGACGAAGTTCTCACAGGTCAGCGTGTTCAGCGGGTTCAACCAGCCGAAGGATATCAGCATGAATGATACATACGAAGCACTATGTGGCATAACGACGGAGGAACTGCAACGCATGTTTGCGACTCCGATGGCGGAGATGGCAAAGGTGTATGAAGTGACAGCCGAAGAGATGTTCCAGATGTTGCGGACACAGTATGACGGATACCATTTCAGCAGTGGCATGAAAGACGTGTTCAATCCATTCAGCCTGTTGAATGCATTCAGCGACAAACGCTTGGACAATTACTGGTTTTCCACGGGAACGCCCACTTACCTCATCCGCTTGCTCCAGCATAACCAAGAGAACTTGAATGATTTGACAGGCAAGTATTACCGTCCGGCAGACTTTGTAGATTACAAGGCGGACGTGGAGAATCCATTGGCGATGATCTACCAAAGCGGCTACCTGACGATAAAAGGCTATAACCGCCGTTTCAACACATTCCTGTTGGACTTCCCCAACAATGAGGTGAAGGAGGGCTTTGTCAGCTTGGTGGCAAATAATTATCTCCAAGTGAAACGTGATACGGCAGTAGAGGCTATGGATTGGGTCCAGACATTGGAGGCTGGAGACTTGGCAACGTTCTACAAACAGCTTACGGCGTTCTTTGCGAGCATACCTTATACGATGCGCCGCAAGGAAGACGAGCGTGAACGTGAACGTTACTTCCATTACACCTTTTATTTGATATTCCGCCTGATGAGCACCTATACGGTGTTGTCAGAGAAGCAGCAGAGCGAAGGCCGTGCGGATTGCATCATCGAGACCCCGGGTTCCGTTTATATATTTGAGTTCAAGCTTGACGGGACGGCGGAAGAGGCCTTGTCGCAGATAGAGGAGAAAGGCTATGCCCGTCCGTATTCCAATGACCGGCGCAAGTTGTATAAGGTGGGTGCAAGTTTCTCTTCAAAGACAGGAACGATAGAGGATTGGGAAGTCAAGTGATAGGCAGTTTGTAATAATCGCCAACTGCTGCGTTGTTTTCGGAATTCGAGTTCAGTTATTTACATCAGTAACTTCCTGTCGATTTTATCCCCAGTGACTAACATTTTACTAATTCTAACAAACCTAAAAAGGGCTGCATCAAAAATCTATTTTGACACAGCCCTTTTTTATGGGGAAACAAATAATAATTATTTGTTGAAGTATTCTTTAACAGCTTCGTTAGGAATCATTTCTTCCTGGAAGATGTAAGCACCTGTCTTTGGAGACTTAACCATTTTGATTACTTTAGAGAAAGTACGGCCATCACCTTTTTTAAATGTTGCAACTGCTTTCTTTGCCATTCTTCAAATCTCCTATTATTTAATTTCTTTATGTAAAGTCATTTTTTTCAAGATAGGATTGTATTTCATCAATTCCAATCTCTGAGTAGTATTTTTTCTGTTCTTAGTAGTGATATAACGAGAAGTACCCGGCATACCGCTATTCTTATGTTCGGTGCATTCCAAAATAACCTGAACTCTGTTACCTTTTGCTTTCTTTGCCATTTTTTATTCCTCCAAATTAAGCGTTTAAATAACCTTTTTCTGCGGCCATTTTAATAGCAGCATCCAAACCAAGTTTGTTAATTGTGCGCAAGCCTGCTGCAGAAATCTTCAGGCTAATCCAGCAATCTTGTTCTACCCAATAGAACTTCTTCACAAATAAGTTAACATCAAATTTACGTTTCGTTCTTCTCTTAGAGTGAGAAACGTTGTTGCCAACCATTGCTTTTTTTCCGGTAATTTGACAAATTTTAGACATCTCTATCTTCTTTTTATTACATGTAATGATTCATAAATACCTTTATGGGATGCAAAATTAGGCATAAATATCGGTTTATGCAAAATATTACTTCTCATATTCGCTCTAAAAACTTCTTTTCTGAACTAGCATCACGATCAGGCAGAAGTGTATTGTTTCGGTTTTTGAAGTTCTCTCTTAACCGCTTACGGGGTGCAAAGATAGGTATATTTTTTTAATAGCCAACTCTTTCTGCTTATTTTATTCAGTGCAAATTTTCAGTGCTGTTAAAACTGCGTTTAAATGATGTTTTAACAGCGTTTAAACGCCAATTAATCAACAGTTGAATCATCCGGGATGCCGACCTATTTTCCAAAAGGGTTGTATGCTTTTGGAAAAGAGGTCGTGAGCATTAGTCGGGATGAGTTTGGATAAAATACCAGAGTATTATTTATCAATTAATAGGCATATATTCCAGACTCTACCGGTAGCAATTGCCCATCCGGGTTATAAATCCGTAAGGACAGAGTTCCACCGTTATAGTCGAAGTAACGTATTTCTATTGGGTGTAATCCTTTGGACAAGGCTCTTTGTCCGACAATTTCGACAGGAGCGTGAGGACCATCGTTGTCAACCACTGTCTCATTATCTATTTTGAGATAACTACCATCATCCGAAAGCAAATAGAAAGTATAGATTCCATTCTTAGGAGCATTGAAATATCCATTGATGATTAAACCAATGTCTCCTTTTACCTCTGCAGGAATGGTCACATCGTTGATTTCGTATGTGCCTTTGACTGGGAATTGGTCGATTTGTGAGCAAGAGTCCACGCGGCATTCATGCCAAGTCGCTTTCAACCCATTGTTTTCCGGTGATGCTTGTTGGTCAGCTTTAGAATACTCTTGTTTGAGATAAGCTGTTTGGAAGATATCGCCCTCTTTCCCGTTGGAACGGAAAGAACGGAAAGTGAAATAGGTTGTCGTGTCTATGGTTATAGCTCCTTCGTATTGCGGTGATTCCAATGTCGGAGCGGTGCCATCTGTCGTATAATGGATTTCGCAGCTTGGATCGGGGGAAACAACCGACACCTCAGTCTTTCCTATAAATGCGTTGGTAGTATGGAATCCTTCCAAGTCTGGTATGCGATAGTTGACATTCATGACGCTGAGGCGTGGGAATTGCCCGACCATTCTTTCTTGGAACTCTTCCCAAACCATTTGGTCCGGCTGGCTCCATCCCTTTTCAGCGATAGCCATCATTCTTGGGACAACCATATATTGCATCCTTTCGCGTGAAGGAATCCATTCTGTCCAAATATTACCTTGTACGCCTAATACCAAATCTTGTTGTTTTTTGCCCAACGAATCCGGAGCAAGGGTATATTCATAGATGCTTTTGACTGAAGAACGGTCCTGTTGGTAATCCAAATAGAAACAAGCATTCGGGCAGTAGATGACCGGATTGCCGTGTGCGGTAGCTGTCGGTATCGCCTGCGGGTTCCAGTTTCTCCACCACATGACCGTAGCGGTTTCGGACAATCCTCCTTCTATGATTTCATCCCATCCAATCAGCTCTTTTCCCTGCTCATTGAAATAGTGTTCCATATAATGGAT
>OIXQ01000316.1_pt1 | contig 23255 bp, 24 predicted proteins | sample 1587791 | NCBI WGS metagenome assembly OIXQ01 (sample SAMN03283273) | human gut metagenome | biome: human-associated habitat; material: feces | host: Homo sapiens | place: Peru | collected 2012
CAGCTTTCGAGGCAAAGACCGTGGAAAACGCAAAAGCCAGCCTTTTTGAAAAGAAGCCTGTCTTTTGCCATAAGAGCGCAAAGGAGGTCATTGAAGATCCTACCATGACATTCGAGGAGCTTCGTATCCGTAAGTCAGAGGATTTCCTTGACTTGGAGGAGGGCAAAAATGTGTCGTGGTCGGTGGAGTATGGCACTATCCGCAAGGACGTCAAAGACCCCAAGGGAACAACGATCATCTCCATGAAGGAGTCCATCGAGCGTTCCCGTGAGTTCCTGGATGCGCTCAAAAAGGCCAAGGACAAGAATCCGGACTGCATCGTGCGTCCCAAGGTGACCATGAAGAATAAAGGCACTGCCGCCTACAAGGGAACATTTCCCACCGTGGAGGCCGCCCGCAATTCGGACAAGGTCATTTGCCTGATTCCCGGCAATGACGGTCGCATCTATGAGATGCACAAGACCGAGCAGGGTGAATTTATCGCCCCAAAACACAAGATCATTGATTTTCAGGCGGTTGCGGCCGGGTTTACCCCGGCCCTGCCCCTGATCCCGCTGTCGCTGATGCGCCAGATCATCGCGTTCTTCCGCTCCTTCATGGCAGAGCATGGACAGGAGTATGAGGCGCTGGCGCTGATCTATTGGGACAAGTGGAAGGAGGAATACCTCGCCTACGTCCCCAAACAGGACGTCAGCAAAGCGGGTATCCACGCCAGTTTGCAGGAAAATCCCTACGATGATGAAAGCCGCTATATCCACTATGCCGACATTCATTCCCACAATAGCATGGAGGCGTTTTTCTCCTCTATTGATGACGCGGATGAACGCGGGACCGGTATCTACATGGTGCTGGGCCATCTGGATCATTTCTATCCGGAGATTGCGGCGCGCATCTGCTGCGGTGGGTCTTTCGTGGACATCGACCCCGGTACGGTGGTAGAGGGGCTTGAGGAACCCTTTCCGCCTGAATGGTGTACTGAAGTAAGCCACGAAAAGGTGCCTATCTCAAAAGTCTCGCCTCGTAAAGCGGAGAAAACGGGTATCTGGGGCTGGAAGGCACTGGATCTTCTGCTGGGGGATCTGAAATGAAGATTCCTACAGATGCACCGGTGAAAATCGTCATGCTGGGCGCAGGCGGTACAGGCGGACATATCGCGCCGCATATCTATCGGCTCCTGTATGCACTGGATCGGCCCAGCCGCTTTATCATCTGCGATGGCGACAAGGTGGAGTTCAAAAACCTCGTGCGTCAGAACTTTTCTCCCGCTGATCTGGGTGAAAACAAGGCAAAGATCCTGGCAGAGCGATACGCCGCCGTATTCGGCATGGAAGCGGAATACCTGCCCGCCTTCGTGGAGGATCTGGATACGCTCACTGCGCTCATTCACGCAGATGGCTGGGCAACCGAAGAATACAGCCACCGCCCCGATGTGCGAGAACAGGTCATTCTCATCGGCGCCGTAGATAACGATAAGTCCCGTCAGCTTTGCCACAAGGCGTTCCTGAAAGCGGAAAACCTTATCTATATCGACAGCGGCAACGGTGAGTTTTCCGGTCAAGTGGTATGTGGTGTCCGCATAGACAGGCATACCGTCCGAAAACCAGTGGCGAACATATTTCCTGAGTTGTTGAAGGCACAGGATCGGTTCCCTTCGGAGATTTCCTGTGCGGAAGCATCTCTGGCAGATCCGCAGAGCATAGCCGCCAATATCACCGCCGCTACGATCGTGGTGGATATGGTCTACAACATTCTCGTCTGCGGAGAGTGTAACGTGCGGCAAGCAGATTTTTCTGCGAAGACTGTCCGCATGAAAACCAAATTAGAGAAGAAAAGGAGGGCAGCATGAAAGCTACTGTAGATTCCGGCGCATTTTTCAAGGCGCTGAACCGCGTAATTCCACTCTTGAGAGTCAGTGCGATCCCCGCACTGAGCGAAGCGAGTATTCAATTCCACGACGGTGTTTGTATCATCACCGCCACAGATCTGGAGCTGTGGGTACAGACGGATATTCCGGCAGTGGGGGACGACTTTGGCGTTGTCCTCTCCGGCACAAAGTCCATCGCGAAGGCAGGGAAGTTCTTCCGTGGCCCACTGACATTCTCCTGCGCGGACGCGGCAGTTTCATCCCCACAGATCACCATGGCCTGTGCTGACAAAAGCGCGGAGTTTACCGGATACCCGCTGAGGGATTATCCGGAGTTGCCGCGGTTCACCTGTGAACAGGCGTATACTGCCAACGCGGCACAGCTTCTCGCCTGTATTGTCCGCATCAAGTATGCGGCCAAGCGGCGGAGCGACAGCCGCCCCGTAATGAGCGGTGTACGCTTCTACCGGCAGCAGCTCTACTGTGTGGATGGCCAGCGTCTGGCGGTCTGCGCAAATGATGCCATGACCGTGGATAAGACCTTCGTTGTCCCTGCGGACGCCATGTGGATTTTGAAAGCCTTTGGCAATCAAAATGTGTCCATTCAGGTTGGCACCCGGTATGTCCGTTTTGCGGGGGATGGGCGTTGCGCCTATGTCCGCCGCTTGGAAACCTGCGACACGCTGACGCCGGAGGCCGCCATCCCTCGCAGTGAACGGGAGAGCTATGCGGTTGACCGCAAGGAATTTCTGCAAAGGCTGACCTATCTGAAGGAATGTGCTTCCCCTGCGAAAACCACACCTGTTGTCTATTTTGAAAACGGGTGTCTGTCGCTGCAAACACCATCCGCGCGGTATCGGGCGGCAATCGAGCTGCCCGTCCGCAGCGAGGTCGCGTTTGCCTTTAACCTCTCCTATATGTGGGACGCCTTACAGCAGTTTTCTGGTCATGAGAAGGTACGCCTTCATGTGCTCAGCCCGGTTTCGCCTGTCACCATCACCGCAGATGGTACAGATGATGTAGCCCTGGTACTGCCCGTCAGATACCGTGCCGCCGCATGAACAAATAATGAAAGGAATCGACGAATATGAAAACCATTTATATCCCCAAGGGTGAAACTGTCCACTATGAAAGCCTGTCCACGGATCATCTCATCGTAGAGGGTACGTTGGAAGTGACCTATGGCGTAGTCGCAAAGCAGATCGACGGCGATGGCGTGATCCACGCCGGAACCGTGGAGGCGGACATCATCCGTATCCGCTGCATTGAGACAGCCCGCACTGTATGCCGCCGGCTTATCGCCAAGGTGGTGGAGTCCTCCGAGGTGTTCGCCTCCGAGAGCGCGGTGGTGAGCTGCTTCTGCTCCGCGGCGTATGTGGAAACCGGCCGCCTGACCGTTACCATCAGTGAGATCGACGAAGTGAAGGCCAAGCAGATCATCAACCTGCCCACCCGGCAGCGCACCCTCCTGGGAACACTGCTGGCGTCCATGTGGCGTGCTTTCTGGCTGTCCCTGTTCGCGTATCCTGTCCACACCAACGCGGTGGACGCATCGTATCGCCCCGATACGACGGATACCGAAGATGCACCTCCCGTAAAGGAGAGCAAGACCGTGGAAGCCGTCAAAGAGCCCTTCGATGAAGAACTCTCCCGCTTTGTCAATATGTTCAAGCTGGCACGGGAGAGCGGCTACACGCTGAAGCTCGTCCCCGGTACGCCGGAGGAAAACGCGCCCGTATTTGACTTTGCGGCAGAAGCCTTTGCGTCTCAAAAGGCCGCATGAACCACTACCCATACACCGTCACAAATATAGCGACGGGAGAAAGGCAAGGAACGTACCTGTTCCTTGCCTTTCCTGCAAATTATGCAGATAGTGAGGTGATGTGCCGTGAGTGAAGATTTGCAGAACCAGCGCTACTATGTGCTGGAGCGGATCAGTGAGCTGCGTGAACAGATCCCGCAAGCGATGCAGGCCATGGTGGTATTCCGCGCCCGTATTGAAAAGTACCGGCAAACGGATCTGTCCGCCGCCCATGATACCTACGACGCGCTCCGCCGTGTCCGTGACGATCTGACACAGGCGTTGGCCGACGTGCAGCCCCTGCTGATGGAATTGGAGAGCTATGCTCTGGCGGCCATGGCCGGACAGCTGCTGCGGGGCTTTAAGGGCTTCGACCTGATGAGTACCGGCTACCGTCCGGTATATGATGCGGTCTGCCGGTTCGCGCAGCAGCTCCCAGAGAAAAATACTGTCAACGCGGCCATCATCGGGCGGCTCATGAACAACGTGAAACTGGGGTACTATCCCACCGATCCGGATAACATCGCACTGATACTGCAAGGCGTCTCCTTTCCGGAGGGCGTGACCACCAATGTCTTTGACCCCTGCTGCGGCTGCGGAAAGGCACTGCGGCAGATCGCCCAGGGCAACAACTGCTATGCCTATGGGGTGGAGCTGGATGAAAGCCGTGCGGAGGAGGCGCAGACCCGCCTGCACCGTGTGGGCTTCGGCAGCTTCTTCCATAGCGACATCAGCCGTGAGGCGTTCCACCTGCTGTTTTTGAACCCGCCGTACCTCTCCGTGCTCAACGAGAGCGGCAGCAAGGCACGGCACGAAAAGCGGTTTCTCATCGAGAGCATTCCCCATCTGCTGTACGGCGGTCTGCTGCTGTATGTGATCCCTTACTACCGTCTGACGTCGGATATTTGCCGTATCCTCTGCGATAATTTTGAGAATATCACCGTCTGGCGTTTTACAGACGGAGAGTTCAAAAAATTCAAGCAGGTTGTGGTCATGGGCATACGAAAACGCCGTGAGACTGCGCCGCAGGACACCGAATGGCTGGAGCAGTATGCCGCTTATCCTGACCGGATACCGGCGCTGACCGAGTTGAACAGCCCGCGCTATGCGCTGCCTGCCAACGAAGCAGAGGTCAAGGTATTCAAGGGCGAACGGTTCAACCAGAAGGAACTGGAGCAGCAGCTGCGCCGGTGTGACAGCTTTCAGCAGCTCATGGCCCGCAGTCAACTGGACAGCGGCGTCAAGCACCCGCTGCTGCCGTTGTCCATCAGCCAGATCGGACTGATCGGCGGCTCCGGCATGATAAACGGGCTGATCCAGTGTGACTCGCCCCATATCATCAAGGGCCGCATCGTCAAGGTGATCCGCAGAGAAACCGACGAGAGATTCGCTGCCAACGGTAAGCATATCGGCAGCGAGGTCAAAGAAACCATTACCAACAAAATGATCTTCAACGTCCTGACGCCTCACGGCTTCAAGGCGCTGACATGAGGAGGACTGATTATGAGCAGAACAACAACATTAGCCATCGTTCATCCTGTGGATAAATTACAGGGGAGTGATGACGCGGTACGCACACAGGTCTGGGCGGAAACGACACATCTGCTTACCCCTATGCTGGGGAAGCTGTACGCCCGCTTTGAGCCGGCGCAGAATGCATGGCGTCAAGCCACCTATACGCCGCTTGGCGTAGTGCTGGGACGCACAGACCCGGCACTGTTCCTGTACTTCTTCTCCTATGGCAAAACTGTGCAGAAGGAATCGATGGAGTTCCATCTATCCGGCCTTATGAACGGTCTGGATGTAACACAAAAAATAGGCGATGAGGATATACGCGGCTTAGTTATGAGTCCAAAGGAGAACCGCGAAGAAGCTGTAGCTGCGCACGCCGCGTGGCATGTGGGCATGACTTGTGGGGAAATATTCCCCGATTCCGGCATTTACTTTGCCGCGGTCAAGCAGGCCACCATCTCGGACAAGCTGGCCGAGGACATTGCGAAAAACATGGAGCAATACGCCATTTCCCTGGTGCGTCTCTATGCGGAGGGGGCTGAGGACAAATGACCGATTCTTCGATCCGGTTTGTTCCGGAGTTGTTCTTCCAAAGAGCCATCGCCGCCCCGGAAATTTATCCCATCTTTGAGGAGCAGGAGTTCAGTCCTTATCTGAAAGAGCATGTGTTTGACAAGCTCTCCGAGAACGGGACTTTCAATCTGGAGCAGTTGGATCTTACCGCTTTCGAGATGAAGCACGTCCTTCCGGCCAATATGCCAAAGGCAGTGAAGCGGGTACACGCCAACTGGGCGGAAGGTTTCAACGCCAAGGTCAAAAAAATCGCCGCAGCGTCAAAATGTGTACGCACGTTTTTCTGAGGTGGCCTATGTATGATCATGAATATGAATGGCAGATCTTGGGATTTCTGCGGATGCTGAAATATATTTGGCAGAGAAACAAAAGTATTCTCGCCGACCTCGTGCGTGATTATCGTTGTGGCGAGATCGACACCGAGGACATATTTGAGTTATCCGTGATGCTTCTTGTGGAGTACATTTGCGTGGACTATCTGCCTGAAGACGATCCAAACGATTTCTACGGGGAGGAATATACCTGTTACCTTCTGATGGAGTCAGAGCTGGATGATTATTTGACGCTTATCGCGCAGATAGAGGATCTTCGCTTCAGAACAACCGAATGTACCGGGAGGAATAAGCTTCGTGACGCGGTGGAGATGTTTATGGGGAATGTGCTGTACGATTTCAAAATCGTGCCGTGCGAGGCTGGGTGTGTGATCTATCTTTGGCCGCCGCCTGACTACTATGACCCCATTGAATTTGCCAATTCCATCATCGACCTGATGACCTACATCAACGCGGAGATCGACCGCATGAAAGCAGAGCTGGCAGCGGTGACCGCTGCGGAGCAGGAAATGGAGGTGGCTGCGTAAGTATGGAAACAGCCGTAAACCGGGATTACAGTGGCGAGATCCTTTTGCGCGTCTCGCCCGAAAGCGGCAGATTTATCGTAGAGGAGCACAAGAAAAACGGTGTGGTCAGCTATAAGGAAATATCGCCGCTGGATTTTTACAACACCATCTATGGCAGCTTTGACCGGGAACACTTCCTGCGGAGCGGATTGCTGCCGCCAAATTGCCTTCAGGTCAGCTTCTGCGGCGAGGACAAATACTTTGTGCTCTGGAACCCGGAGCTTCGAGCCGACATCTCCTATGGCGATACCGAGTATCCGGATTTTCCTATCCCGCGTATGGTGTTCGGCATACGAACCCTACGGGATGGCCGTGCGGTAGATTGCTCTATGGGCGTTGTGGCAGATGAGCCGCCAACGGGGGATACGAAAATGTATCACTATCCCTTCTCCAATGTTTATGACGATCTGCGTGTCTGCGTGGGCAACAATGTGCTGCCGCATTTCAAGAGTCAGACGCAGTTGTCGAAGTTCCCACGCTTTCTGCTGGGCATTCCCAACAACGACGATTTTTTCAAGGAAAGCCATAACAGGCTGCATATGTCTCACAGGGAACTGCTGGAGCACCTGAAGGACAAGGAACCCGCCTACTATTACACGGATGTACTGGTAGAAAGCGGCAAAACACTTTCTGATTTCATCAATGGGAGGTAGCAGATGAATGATCCCAGAGAATTGTTGTCACGGCTGGCCGCGCCCTTTGCGGCGGAGGATCTGGAATGGCGGCTGCAAATCGCCTATGAGGATCGGATGCAGGGCATCGCTGTACCCTATGTGACCAACCGTGCGATCCAGAACCGTCTGGACGACGTTATGGGGCCTGACCGCTGGCATAACGAGTTTAAGCCGTGGCACAGCACAGGCAAACGGGAGTCACAGCTTTGCGGCATCTCCCTCTATTTCGAGGAGCGCGGCTGGATCACCAAATGGGACGGCGCCGAGGACTCGGATATCGAACCCATCAAGGGCGGATTATCCGATTCCATGAAGCGTGCCGCCAACCAGTGGGGCATTGGCCGTGTGCTTTACAGCATGGACACCGTTTGGGTCAATGTGGAGAAGAAGGGCAAGAGCTTCATCATCAAGCCCACAGAGCGCGGTAAGCTGGACGCCCGGTATCTGGAGACGTTAAAAAGTCTCGGTCTGACGCCGGCGAAAGCCTGCGGCATCCAATCCCTGTTGATCCCTGCCCTGCGTGCGGAGGAACAGGCTCCTGCTCCCACAGCAAAGCCCACGGCGCAGAAAGAGCCGCCAAAGCCACAGGAGGACACGACCGTTGTTCCGTTTCCTGCCTGCGAGTACACCGTACTGGAGGCCAAGGCTTCGGGGACGACCGCGCAGCTCATTCTGGAGACCCCGGAGGGCAAACGCTGCTACGCATACGCCATGGGAAATCACCCTGAGCTGCAGAAGGGCGCTAAACTATACCATGTGGAAAAACGCATGGTGAAGAAAGACAACGTGGTTTTCTATCTGCTGGACAGCTTTGAAGTCCTTCAGCAGAAGGACGCCGCGTGAGAAAAGGAGAACTTTTGATGGAAAAACTAAAATCGTTTCGGATCACGGCTCTGCACATGGAGGGCTTCAAGTCCTACAGTCAGCCCACCGACCTGACCTTTGGCGATCCCACCGTCATTACGGGCGGCAACGGACGCGGCAAGAGCAGCATTGCGGACGCCATTGCCTTTGCTGTTACCGGTCTGCCCTTCTTCGGAGAGCACCGCATTGACCGGCTCCACAGCGAGGATAATCCGGATCTGTTCATCCGCATGCAGTTTGTGGATGAAAACGGGACGCTCCATGAGCTGTCCCGCGCCCGTAAGAGCAACCGTATGACCATCACCTATGATGGCTGCGAGGTGCGGCAGGTAGATCTCACCGATCTTTTCGGAGAACGGGACGTGTTCCTGTCTATCTTCAACCCGCTGTATTTTATCGAAGAACTGGGCAACGATGGCAAGAACCTTCTCCAACGGTATCTGCCTGCGCTCACCAAGGAGGACATTCTGGCGCAGATGGCAGGCCCCGCCGTGGAAGCCCTGCGGGATGAGCCGCTGCTCTCGCCGGAGGTGGAAAGCCGGAAGCTGCGGGAAACCATTCGGGAACTGGAGAACAACATCCTGTACCTCACCGGGCAGCAGGATATGACCACCGCCCAGCAGCAGAACAGCAAAACCGCCCTGCGGGAGCTGCGAGAAAAGGAGGATGCCCTCCGGAACGAGGAACAGGCACTGAAAAGTAAGCAGTTTGCCGGCGTGGATATTGCCGCGCTGAACGATGAACTGGCAGACCTCAGTGCCCGTTATAGTGATTTGGCAAATCAACGGCAAATACCTACAGCCTCGGATGAATGCATCCTTGCATTGACGCAGGAGCTGACCGCTCGAAAAGCAGCGGTCTACACGCCTAAGTATGTGGAGGCCACCGCGCAGGTCAACGCCAGGATACGTCAGTTGGGCAGCCAATATCAGCAGGAAAAGGAGCAGTACAGCCAACTCAAGCCCGGCTATCAATGCCCTACCTGCCGCCGCGCCGTAACGGCGGACGAACTGCCCGCGATGCAGAATGCTTTTCGGACATCTATCAAGCAGATCGTAGAGGCAGGTCAGGCAGAGCGTGCCAAGCTGGAGGAGCTGCAAGCCCTTGAGAAAAAAGCACGGGATACGTTCCTGCAATTCCAGAAGGACGATATTGCCAAATTGGAAGAAACCTTGCAGGAGGCAAAGGAAGCCGCTGAACCGGATGCAACCCGTCCCGAGGCACAGCAGCTTCAGGAGCGAATGCAGGCACTGGCGGCAGAGCTGGAGTTCGGCGCGCTCTCCCAGGAGGAATATGACCGTATGTTTGCCTGCCGTGAGGAATTGCAGCAGGTTCGTGCGGACATCGCCGCCATTGAGAAGGCCACACCCGCAGCCGGTGATCTGGACAGCCAGTTGAAAGCGGCCCGCGCGGAGATCGAACAGTGTAAGCTGAAGCTGCAATATCTGGCGCAGTACATCAGCAAGCGGGCAGAGATGACATTCTCCGCCCTGAAGATGAACCGTGTGGAGATCTCGCTCTACGACGTGGTGAAATCCACCGGCGAGGTCAAGGACGCCTTCAAGTTCACCTATAACGGGCGGCGCTATGACTGGCTCTCCCTCTCGGAGAAGATCCGCGCGGGCATGGAGGTGTCTGAGCTGATGAAGCGGCTCACCGGCAGGAACTATCCGCAGTTCGTGGATAACATGGAGTCGGTGGACGATCTCGCCAATGTGTGCCCCACGGGACAGGTCATCATGGCAAAATGCGTCAGCAAAGCGGAGCTGTCCGTCAGGCCGGTGAAGCCGATCCTGACCGCGATGCCCACCGCCGCATAAGCGGCATGGGAAGGAGGTGCGCCCTCTGGCTCGTGCCTATGAAAAGATCCCCATCGTAGACACGGCCAGACGGTGCGGGCTTGTCCTTGACCCCTCGACGCTTCGGCGTCGGGAGGTCGAGGCAAGCTGCCCCTTCTGCGGTGACCACGGTAAGGGGAAATATCATCTGAGTCTCAATGTGGATACAGACCAGTACCGCTGCAACCTGTGCGGCGCGTCCGGCAACAGCGTTTCGCTGTATGCCCGGCTGCACGGTCTGACCAACAAAGAGGCATATATGGAGCTGAGCCGGGGCGGCAACGTGTACCCCATGCCCCAACAGCCCAGCTCCCAAAATACAGAGCCGCAGCCAAAACCATTGGCACAGCGGCATGAGGTATATACGGATATGCTCTCACTTCTGACGCTTTCGGCAGAGCATCGGGAAAACCTGCATGAACGCGGACTTTCCGATGACCGCATCGACCAAAACCAATATCGCAGTATGCCGCAGACACCGGAAGGCCGGAAGCTGCTGGCTTCGCTGCTACGGGGCACCGGACATGACCTGCAAGGTGTTCCCGGTTTCCGTACCAGCTATGGGGAATGGACACTGTCCGGCCCCAACGGTTTTCTGATCCCTGTCCGTGATAAGGACGGTTTGATACAGGGTATGAAGATACGGCTCGACGAAGGTGAACCGGGCCGGAAGTACCGCTGGCTCTCCAGCCGCAATGCCCCCAACGGAACACGCAGCTATTCATGGACGCACGTCACCGGCAGCACCGCCAGCAAACGCGCCTATATCACGGAGGGGCCGCTGAAAGGCGACGTGGCCAGCTATCTGGACAACGACGCCCTGTTCGTCTGCATCGGCGGTGTCTTTGCCCTCCACGGGCTGAAAGATACGCTGATAAGCCTTGGTGTGACCGAGGTGGTGGAGGCAATGGACATGGATCAGATGACCAATCCGCAGGTACGGCGTGCCATACAGGCCATCCGTCAGGAGGTGCAGAGCATCCGTGGCATACGCTACTCCAAATACGTCTGGAATCCGGCGTATAAGGGGATCGACGACTACTATCTCAGCCGCATCGCGGCACAATGAGGAGGACATGCTATATGACAGAACTCAAATTTGAAAACATGACTGCCGCCGCATCCGGCGATAGTCAGAATATGCTGGGAAAGCTGCTGTATTTCTCTCTGCCCAGTGTTTTAGTGGATAAGGATGATCTGCGCCAGCTCTGTGTGGATATGAACATCCCCTACGCAGGCGGCAACCGCCTGTCGGTGTCCGACGCTTTCCGCAGCGCCACCGGCGATGTGCGGGACAGGATCATCAGCGAGGAATACGGTGAGCGCCGTATTTATCAAATCTATTGCCGGGATAACCGGCGTATCTCCGACAGCGTTATTTCCCGTGAGCTGGTAAAGGAGACCATGCACCAGGAAACCAACCAATATGAGAAGCTGGCCAACATCAGCTACGATAAGGACAGCCAGATCTTCAGCTACGACAATCTGGCCTATGACAGTCAGATCGACGCCATGGCCTATTGCCGTAGGGCGGAGGAGCTGTTTGAGCTGTACCAGCGCTGCGCCAACCGAAGACAGGTGGAGACCATCTGTGTGAATTTCCTTCGTATACTGGAATCTACCAAGCTCAGTGTCAACGGACATCTCTACTTTGTGCCGCGGCATAATATGGAGAAGGTGGATATTTTCGAGGACTTCGTCGCCGAGCTTAGCCGGCTCAGCCGCAACCAGACGCACCTGATGGCGAACTCCATCTACATCATCGACGACGCCAAGCAGCGCCAGAAAATGACGGAGGAATTCTATTCCGCCGTAAAGAAGGAGATCGCGGAGTATCAGGAGCGCGCTGACTATTTCATCAAGAGCGGCTGCCAAAGCCCCAGCGTCATGGATCGCTGGGTGCTGAAGATCCAGAGTCTGGAGGGGAAGAAGCAGCACTACGAGGATGTGCTGCGCCGTGAGCTGGATGGGCTGGACGACGATTTCGCCACCCTGAAGCTCTTATCGCAGGAACTGTCCTTCCGCGCCCAGGCAATTCGGGCGAAGAAGGCCGCATAAGCTGTACAGAATAGTTGTTAGATTCCTACTGTTGATTTATGTGCTTGACATCTCGGTGATCTTTTGATAAAATTGGTACAATCTATTATAAATTGTTATAAATGGAGGTGCCATATGGTTAATACTGACCTGCATGATCTGCGATGTCTTGCGAACAACAGTCAAATCTCATATTCGAGCCATGCTGTTGACCAGATGCTTTCCCGCAATATTGGTCGGGCGACCGTCCAAGCTGTTCTGTCCAGCCCGACTAATCAGTTGATTGAGACACAATCACCCTCAACAACACCGGGGAAAGAACACGATGATGAACGTGCACTGATTTCTGATCCCACATTTGAAGATGCTATCATCATTGTTCTAGTCATCCTGTTTTATCCGATTCCTGAAATACGGGTCATTACGGTAGAACGGGTAATGGATCATAAGTGGGAAAAACATATCAATGAAAACCCGTGGCTAGTACGTAAAGTATAACTCCCAATCATCTATGTCTGTGTTCTGTATTCCTCCGCTCCTCTACGGGCGGGGAAATACAGAACATTAGACAACCTTAAATAAACACTTGTGCCTCTATAATTAATAAGAGTAATGATGGCAACGTAACTAAGGTAATAAATAGGAGGAATAAAATGATTGGCACAAATTATAAGATTTGTCATGAATGTGGTTCAAGGATGGAACCATGTACAATATCAAGGACATTTCGTTTTCATGGAAAAGAGATTGAACTCAAAGGAATTGAAGCATATCAATGTACAAACTGTGGCGAACAGGTTTATGCAGACAAAGAAGTCGATATGATTGAAAAACTCATGGCAGCTTTAAGTGAAAAGCAATCTCCTGCAATTGACGTTTTGAACTTAGAAGAAACCGCAGAATATCTCAGAGTAAGCAATCAAACAGTATACAATATGATTAAAGATGGTCGTATTAAAGCTTACAAAGTCGGCAGAGAATGGCGGTTTCTTCGGCAGGATATTGCTGCATATATGAATTCGAGCAGCAATACCGATTTTATGTCTATGGCAGCCAAAGGCGGAAAGGTAAATACAGAGGACTTAACTATTATAAAGAAAGAAATAGAAAAGAGAAAAAGCGATAATGGTTAAAGACGTATGTGCTGAAGCAATCAATGTTGTACAGTGCCTTATGGGGAAAGCGTCTCATTACAATCCCTTTGCGTTATGTGAACGAATCGGAATATCAACAATCACAGATAAACCTCTTCAAAAAGACGGGTATCTAGTTTGTAGCGACGGACTGAAGTTAATTTTTGTCAGTTCAAATATACAGAACCAACATAGAAGAGAATTTGTCGTTGCACATGAAATTGGACATTTCCTTATGCACCAAGAACAATTATATTGTTGCTCAAATGTTTCTGTGCCTCTTTCCGAGAAGGTCAATTCGTCTCGTCAGGAAAAAGAAGCTAACTCTTTTGCAACGGAACTACTGGCGCCAGCCACTGAATTACTGCCATTACTTCCCAATAGGTCGCTGTGTTTTTCAGACATTTCATTTATTGCAGACTATTTTGATATTTCTACGTCGCATGCTGCTATCAAATCTATTCAATGCTCAAAAGCAGCAGATGAGGTATTGTTATGCTATGAAAGCGGCCGTCTCAAATGGTATACAACAAATGGTTCACAGGAATTTAAAAATAAGATTCCAAAACGCTGCCCTATTGATATTAGCGTCGCTATGACATCTACATACACAAATGGTGCCTGGGATGATTTGTTTGAAGGGAGTGTACATCAAGAAGTTTTTCGACCATACAAGGATAAAGCTTTAATATTGCTATCTGGAATCATGATTGATTCAGCAGATTGGTATAATTCCTAGACCCACCTTAGCGGAAAGAATGTTTTGAAGCTTTGGCTTTCACATATTTCTTTCCAATATTTATTATTTCATATTTTAACCAATGTTAAAAAGGAGCCCTATTCACAGGAATGGTGCACCTGTAAAATGAAAGTAGACACTCAAAAGTGAGTGTCTACTTTTTTCGTGGTACAGTGGAAAAAGAAAGGAAGGGAAAACATGGGTAAGAAAGGGATACCCCACAGGAAGTTCAGCAAAGAAGAAAAAATGAAATATATACGCCTTCATCTGGATGAGCATATGCCTCTCAGACAGATAGAACGAGAATGTGGGATAAGAAACACATTAGTTGCAGAGTGGGTCAAGCGGTACTTACAAGACGGAGAAGACGCCCTGGAACCGCACAACGGAAATCCTTACGCTGCGCTTTATCGCAGCAAAAATCTATCAGAAGTGGAACGTTTGCGTCTGCTGGTAGCGAAGCAGGAAGTTGAGATCGCCAGATTAAAAAAAGGATATTGGGTGGAAGGAGCTGGTGCAAACAGGGAATACGTTACTGGCAGCGGAAAGACTATGAAGTTCTCGAAGAGCTCAAAGTGAAATATCCAATAGATTTTTTGTGTAAAATCATGGGGATCAATCGTTCCGGCTATTACAAGTGGAAATCACGTCAAGGGAAGCTGAACCGCTATGAGCAGAATCGCATTGTGCTGTCCCGGCTGCTTCAGGAGGAGCATAAACGACATCCATCCTTGGGCTATCATCGTCTTGCCAGAAATATCTTTCACAAAACCGGTTGGGTATTCTCAGACAATCTGGCACATAAATGTTGCAAAGAGGCTGGTATTCGTTCCAAAGCAAGAAAATGTCGGTATAAGCCGCCTGGAGAGGAAAGCATAAAGTTTGAAAATCTTATCAAAGGGCGCTGGAATGCGAAAGCCCCGCTCCAACTCGTCGTATCTGACATGACTATTCTCAAAAACAAGGGAAGACAATGGGAATGGACATTGCTGCTGGATACCTTCAATAACGAGATCCTCGCCCACAGTGTTTCTCCTGTTGCCGGAGATATCAAACCTTATTATCATTGCCTGGACAAGTTTAACAGGCTGGCAGGCAAAAAAGAGAAGCAGCGGCCCCAGGTAGTCTTCCACACCGACCAGGGAGCCGTCTACTCCTCAAGGGCTTTTCAGCACGCCCATGAACATTATAACATACTTCGTTCCATGTCGCGAGGGGGAACTCCAACAGATAATCCGATAATTGAAGCATTAAATGGCTGGATCAAAGAGGAACTGTATCTCGACTTCGGTTTGGCCGAGCCGGAGAACCTTCCGGATCTGCTGAATCAATATGTTTACTTTTTCAATAACCTCCGTCCGGCTGCCGCCTTGGGCTACAAAAGCCCAGTTCAGTACAAGACCGAACTGGGCTTTGCTTAACTTTGCTTTTTGAGTGTCTACTTTCTCTTGACAGGTGCACTATTCACAGGAATGGGGCTCCTTTTTTGTGCTCTAAGTTCCCGCAGTACTGTACACCCACATTACTTTTAACTGTAATGCGGGTGTCAGCTTTCTTCGTGCTATTACATATTTCTGATTATTAATTGATTTCTGCATAGCCCTCAAGTAATGTCTTTTGTTTTTATGAAAATTAGAGTCATATAGCATAAACAATTAGTAATTTGCGATATATTCATTAGCAATTGCAAAAGAATATTCATTACCGCTGCCGCAATCCTCCAAAGTCACTTTTCTCAATTCCAAAATAACAATTCAACCTATGGAGGATATTATGAGTAGCTTATCAACGAATTACGTTATGACCCTTTTGCAGAACTACCGCGCCACCAAGCGCAAGATTGAGCAGCTCCGCTACGAGTTGGAGCACCCTGCCAAAATGTCTCCGGACGAAATGATTGAGGCCATGAACTTCGCCAAGGGTGATGGCGAGGGCCGGCCTTCCGGCAATGTGTCCAACAAGACGCTTTACATCGCCATGAACTTCCAGAGTGCGGCGGATGAGGTAAATGCCGCATTGACACATGATCTGGTCAGCCGCCTTGTGCCGCTGGAGCAGGAGATCAACCGTCTGGAGCACTATGTGGCCCTCTGGAGCCGCGGCAGGCTGAGGTCATTTGACTCGCCTACTTCGAGGGGCACACATGGCAGCAGATCAGCGCTAAGACTCAGATCACAACAAGAACGCTGTATAAAATCCGCAACCAGGCGGTCGAGGAGCTGGCGGAAATGTACGCGCTGACTGCCGGTTTGCAGCGGTAAAGCCTTGATGTTCCCATCCTTTTCTCAAAGGCTTCACCTATTGTTCACCAAGTCTTACCTTGAAAGGGCATTTTGAAGCTGGTATTCTTTAGAATACAGAATCATAGACAACGCTTCCCGGTATCACACTGGGAGGCGTTGCTCTTTTATCAGTATTTTCATAAAACACCGAGATCTGGCAATACTACCGACAACGCCATTAGAAAAGAGGAATCTTCATGGAAGCAAACCGTCCGGACACTAGCCACACTCCCTATACAGCACCAAGGGACATCGCCTGTGTGAGTATCGACACCTCCGCCTCCTGCGCCGAACGCATCAAGCAGTATGTGGAGCAGGTAGGCGACCCGTACTGCTATACGGACAGCGGCATTGTGGTAAAGCTTGCGTATGCCAATACAGATGTGAGCCTGCAAGACCGCCTGCGGGCCTATGCGTGCAGCCTGTCCTGATCCTCCAAAGTTTCCCTGTTGACAAAAGCAAAGCGGGAAAGCATAATAGACCCGTCAGTGAAAATAATGTTGCCGCCCGGCAATGACAGCCAGAAACCGCTTTCCTGAATTTTTAGGAGGTACGTTTTATGGCTGCATTTTTTTGCCCGCAAACCGAAGAACTCTCCGGACAGCATTGGTATGGTATTTCCTATCTCCGCCTGTCAAAGTTGGGCAAGCGCTATGAGAGCGAGAGCATCGACAACCAGCGAAAGCTGATCCATGAGTTCGTGCAGCGGCACCCGGAGATCACGCTGGTGGGGGAGCAGGTAGACGACGGTTACACCGGCACCAACTATGACCGGCCGGGCTTTCGCGGCGTTATGGACGCCATCCGCGAAAAGAAGGCGAACTGCGTCATTGTAAAAGACCTGTCCCGCCTTGGCCGTGAGTATATCGAGACCGGCAAGTATCTGGAAACCGTTTTCCCGGATATGGGCATCCGGTTCATCTCTGTCAATGATGATCTGGACAGTGAACACACGCCGCTGTGCGATGATATTTCCATCCCCATCAAGAACATCATGAACGAGGCGTACTGCCGCGGCCTTTCTCAGAAGCTGCGGGCGCAATTTCGTGTCCAGCGCAAGGCGGGAGAATTTCTCGGTGCCTTTGCCTGTTATGGCTATCTGAAAGACCCTGCCGACAAGCACAAGCTTATCATTGACGAATATGCCGCTATGGTGGTCCGTACCATCTTTCAACTGAAAATGGAGGGCTACAGCCAGCAGGCTATTGCCAACTATCTCTCCTCGGAGGGCATTCTGCCGCCGGCGGCATATAAGCAGCAACAGGGGCTGAAGTATCAGTCCGGATTTCAGGCAGTCGGTGATAATATCGCGTGGTCGCCCGTCGCGGTACGGGCTATTCTAGAAAATCCCATCTATATCGGGACGCTGGTGCAGGGCAAGCGCGGAACACCCAACTATAAGATCAAGCAGATGAAGCTGCGCAGCAAAGAGGATTGGTGCGTTGTGGAGAAAAACCACGCACCCATTATCAGCGAGGAGCTTTTCACCTCGGTGCAGCACCTGCTGTCACTGGATACCCGCACTTCCCCTTCCAAGAAAGTGGTACAGCCCTTGGCCGGAATGCTGTACTGCGCCGATTGTGACCGCGCCATGTGCAGGCGCAGCGTAAAGCGCGGCAACCGCACGTTTTACTACTACGTCTGCTCCACCCACAAGCACTCTAAGCTGTGCAGCAGCCACTCCATTTCGCAGACTGCTTTAGAGGACGTGGTGCTGCGGGCCATCCAGAAGCAAATTGAGATGGTGGTCGATATTGACCAGTTAATTCACGAGATCGGTCAAAAGAGCATCCAAGCCGCCAAGCACCGGCAGTTGGATATGACCATTGAGGAAAAGGAGAAGCAGATCACCGAGCAGAAGGAATACCGTATGCGTTTGTTGGAGGCTTTCCACGATGATCTGATCTCCCGCACGGAGTATGACATGATGCGGCAGCGCTATACACAGCGGATCGACGCATTGCAGGCATCCCTCGCCAGCCTGCACGAACGGCGGCAAGCCTTGGAGGAAGGTGCGGCAGACACCCGGAACTGGGTCGCCGAATATACCAAATTCAGGAAAATTGACAAGCTTACCCGTGAAATGGTGGCCGGATTGATCCGCAGGATCACGGTATCCGAGGGCAAGCAAATTACGATACAGTTTAACTACGCCGATGAGCTGGCATCCTACCAGCAGATGATCGCAGCAGCGGCGAAGGAGGTGGGGTAAGCATGGCACGGAAAAGCAAATATCTGTCGGCCAAACCTCTGCCGGAGACTTCAGTTCACTATCTGGCCGGGCAGTATGGCAGGTTATCCGTGGAGGACGGTGACGATACCGAGAGCAATTCCATCGGCAATCAGGCAAAAATTGCTGACGCTTTCCTTGCGGAGTACCCCGATATCCAAATTGTCGAGCGGTACGCTGACAACGGCTATACCGGCATGAACTACAACCGTCCGGCATTCCATCAGATGATGGCGGATGTACGGAGCGGCAAGATCAACTGCATTATCATCAAGGACATCTCCCGTTTGGGCCGCCATTTCGTCGAGACCAGCGAACTGGTGGAGCAGATATTCCCCGCCATGAACGTGCGCCTTATTAGCGTCAATGACAACTATGACAGTCTCGTACAGGATGCAGGCGCTGCCGCGCCCCTCACCATGCCGCTGAAAATGGTCATGAATGAGAACTACGCCAAGGACATCTCCCGCAAAATCCGCAGCAGCATCCACGCACAGATGCGCAGCGGCACCTATCTGCCTTCGTCCGGCAGTATCCCTTACGGTTATCTCCGGAACGCCGCTGCCGCGTCCTATGACATTGATGAGGAAACCGCTCCGGTCATCCGGCGTATCTTTGCCCTGCGTTCCGAGGGCGTCAGCTTCAACGCCATCGCAAAACAGCTGAATCAGGAACATATCCCATCCCCCGCTCAGCTGCGTTATCTGCGTGGAATGAACAGCTCCGCTGTGTATCGGGACGCACTGTGGAGCAGGGCGACTGTCCGCAAGATCGTCGGCAGCGATGTCTATATCGGCAACCGCACCTATGGGAAAGTATCCAGAAACCATTTGAACGAAAAAAAGAAACGTCAGCCCACTGAGCAATGGACGGTCATTCCAAACGCACATCCGCCGATCATCAGCAAGGAACTGTTTGACGCAGTACAACAGGTCAACCAAGAAATCCTTGCGTCCCGTGCCGCATATCGCACATGTGCCGATGTTGGCGATGTACAGGCCGATCTTTTCCATGGCAAGCTGTTCTGCGCGGAGTGCGGCAGTCCCATGGGGGCTGGCAAGGGCTGTGCTCGGCACGGTGCACACTCGCCCAGTCGGATGTTCTATGACTGCAACCGCTACCGCTACTCCGCGCACACCGTCTGCGCCAGTCACTACATTCGCCACGAACGGCTGCTTGCCGCTGTCACCGACGTTTTAGACCAGCAGTTGGTATTGACCATTGATGTAGAGCGGCTGATCCATGAGATCGACCACTCCGCCGAACTGACACAGGCAAAGCAGGAAAAGCAAAATACCACCACAAGTCTGCGGCTCCAGCGGCAGGGCCTTGACCGGAAGCTGGATATGCTGATTCATGACCTGTCCACCGGGCTGATCGGTCGCGAGGAATTTCTCTACGCAAAAGAGAAATACCAGGCAGAGCTCAATCGTATTCTTGCGGCGGAAGCCGCACACAAGGAGCGGATCGAGCAGATGCAGAAAGGCTTATCCACCGCGCAGGCATGGGTACGCGCCATGCAGGAATACCAACGGCTTCCGGCCATAACAAGGGAGCTTCTTGATACGCTTGTGGAGTGCATCTCCATTCACGAGGATCGCAGCATCACGATCCAACTCAACTATGCCGACCCCTTCGCCGCCTTGCATCCCTATCACACATTGGCAAAGGAGGCTGCTTGCTGTGGATAAAACGACTTCCGATCTCATGATCTGCTACTACCGCCTTTCTTCGGAGGATGGCGATGTCGCACGCGGAAATGCCGCAGAGAGCTTCAGTATCTCCGCACAGCGTCTCTGTGTACAGAACTTCCTCGCGTCCCGTCCTGATCTGGAGGGAACCGTTGAGGAGATCGTAGACGATGGCTACACCGGTACCAACATGAACCGTCCCGGTATGCAGCGGCTGCTGTCGCTGGTAAATTCCGGAAGCGTCAAGACTGTCATTGTGCGTGACCTCTCCCGTTTTTCCAGAAACTTTCTGGAAGGCGGTCACTATCTGGAGTTTGTGCTTCCGGCGTATGGTGTCCGCTTTATCTCCGTCAATGACCACTTTGACAGCGCCGACTATGGCGAATCCACCGGTGGTCTGGAGCTGGGCATTACCAATCTGCTGAACCAGTTATACAGCCGTGACCTGTCCCGCAAGATCAAGAGCGTAACAGACCGCAAAAAGCTGAATGGTGAATATGCCTTTGGCAGCAGGCAACTTATTCCTTGGAGCCTTCGATATGTCGGCAGCTCTAACTGATGCGCTCAAAGCCACTATGTTTGGTTTGCCTTTCGACAAGAAGCCAAAGACTTTCTCGGGCTACTACAAATATCAGCCTGGCGAGAAATATCAGGATAAGAACCAAACGATAATAGAGGGCAAGACTGACAAGGCTTCCATTTATGCCATTCTATATCTCAACCACGACGAGAATGGAAATGCCGTAACCCTTGATGGCAACAACGCTCAGACAAGTCCGCTCATCGTAGCCACGGCCATAGTCAACAACATTCCGCCTACCGACAACTGGACACAATTCAAGGAAGACTTCCGCTTCATTCAGCCTTTCAGCCAGGATATCCTCGAGAGTCGTGGCTATAGTCTGGCGATAGTATTCTCATCGAGTGCCGATGGCGACTTCTTCCAGGGTGCCATAGGTAGCACGCTATGTATAGACAACGTCAGAATAGTATGCGAAACAGAAGAATAATGATTATGAAAAAGACTATATTATCTTGCCTCATGCTTGCAGGCATGGCATGCTCGGCTTCTGCCATCAACATTCCCGACAGCCTAAACTATACAGCTCGCATTGGCTACAACATAGGCGGTACAGCTCCTATCGGAATGCCTGCTACCATACGCAAAATGAATTCATACAAGATTGTGGCTAACGTTTCGTATGGTATCGATGTGCAGAAAGACCTTTGGAACAACTGGGGATTGCTAACCGGTATTCACCTCGAGAACAAGGGCATGGAGATTGACGCCACGGTTAAGAACTACCACATGGAGATGGTGCGTGGTGGCGAAAGTATAGAGGGTAGATATACTGGACGTCTGGTCACCAAGTGCGACGAATGGATGCTCACCTTGCCTATCATGGCGACATATCGTGCTGGGCGTTGGCTCTTCAAGGGCGGACCATACGTGTCGTATCTCACCACAAAGCATTTCGATGGCTATGTATACGATGGCTATCTGCGCGAGGGCAATCCTACAGGACCAAAGGTGGAGATGGGCAACGAAGAGGGCACTCGCGGCACCTACGACTTCGGTAGCGATATGCGTCGTTGGCAGTTTGGTGTTGACCTTGGTGCCGACTGTCAAATCACTAAGCGCTTCGGACTATATGCCGACATCACATGGGGACTAACTGGCATCCATCGCTCTTCGTTCAAAACAATTGAGCAAACCCTCTACCCTATCTTCGGCACCATAGGCGTAATGTATAAGCTGAAGTAAACTATATAATAGGTATAATATAAATTAGGTATAACACAAATAAACAATTCGTATGAAGAAATTATTTACTCTTTTAGTATCATCGTTGGTGTCGCTCGCCTCTATGGCACAGACCACCGACTACAAATGTGCGTTGGCAGTACTCGTTAATGGTGCTCCTGCCGACCCTCAAGACATGGTAGTAACAACCACCAAAGCCGACAACGGCACATACACCCTGCAGCTCAAAAACTTCATCCTCTATACTCAGGGGCAGGCTATGCCTGTAGGTACCATCACCGTGCCTAATATTCAGGCTACAAAGGAAGAGGGCGACATCGTGCTCAAATCTGAACAGAATATCACTATTGCAGAAGGCGACATGCCAGGTGTAGAAGGATGGATGGGCCCACTCCTTAAAGAAGTGCCTATTAGCCTCGAAGGTGGCATTAGTGGCGACGTGCTTGGTGCGGTGCTCGATATTCCTTTCAGTACGATGAGCATTTGCGTATATGTAAGTAGTGGCAGAACCCAACTTCCTAACTCTAACTTCGAAGGTTGGCACGAGACTTCGTTCAAGGATTATTATGGCACTACCACCACAAGCGACGAGCCTAACAGCTGGCACTCTTTTATGAGTTGCACTGGCAGTCTTGCAGGTATCGTTAGTGGAGCTCCTCACACATGGAAGTCTAACGACGTGCGTCCAAACAGCTCAAGCAAAACATCTGTTTTGGTAAAGTCGGCAAGCCTGTTTGGTAGTATCTCTGCCAACGGCACCATCACCACAGGTCGTCTAATGGCTGGCGATATGACACCTTCAAACCCTAAAAACAACTCATTCCTCGACTTCAGCAATTCCGACAAGGATGCCAATGGCGATCCTTTCTACACAAAGCTTGATAGCTATCCTGACTCTATCGCTATGTGGGTGAAATTCCATCCTGGCAAGGACAACAAAAATCCTACTGCCTTGGTTAGCGCTGTGCTCACAGATAGCACCTACTATCAGGACCCTGAGGATAAGGAATACGCCAACGTGGTTGCCAAGGCTCAATATAGCTCTATCGAGAGCAATGGCGAAGTATGGCAGCGCATAGTAGTGCCTTTCGACTATGAGAGCTACAATACCAACGATGCAGAGGCACGTGCCCTGCTCGTAACAATCTCTACATGCTCTGTTCCTGGTGGTGGTTCTGCCAGCGCCGATGATCCTGACGCTATCAACGTCGACGACGTAAACCTCATCTACAACGCTAAGCTCAACAGCATCAGCATCAAGGGTGCTAAGCTCGTTAACTTCGACAAAAACAAGTTTGATTATAATGTAGAGGTAGAGGCTTTGCCTGAGCTCGACGATATCGACTATGTGGAG